>WNGR01009431.1_pt1 | contig 13830 bp, 11 predicted proteins | sample 5407581 | NCBI WGS metagenome assembly WNGR01 (sample SAMN13153383, study PRJNA577476) | soil metagenome | isolation source: 80 cm soil or saprolite under Garry oak tree replicate 2 | place: USA:California | collected 2016-06-15 | reverse complement strand
CCCGAACGCACGAGGGGCTCCCGCGCCGCGGGGGCCCTTCTTCTTTCGTCCCTGGGCACCTCTCGGCCCGTCGAGGCAGCACTGCGCGAATGACCCAGCATCCGTTTCAGACCGCCGTCGGGTTCGATCTGGCGGCGATCTTCCTCTTCGCCATCACAGGTGCGCTCGCCGGCGTGCGCAAGCACTACGACCTCGTGGGCGTCTCGGTACTCGCGCTCGCCACCGCCCTCGCGGGAGGTCTGCTGCGAGACATCTTCCTGCAGCGCGGCACGCCGGTCCTGCTCACCGACGGCCGGTATCTGATGGCGGTGCTGTCCGGGACGGCGGTCGTTGCCGTGCTGCGCGGCCACCTGCACCGGCTGCGCCTCGTCATCCTGGTGCTCGACGCGCTCGGGCTCGGCATCTACGGCGTGGTGGGCGCGCAGAAGGCGCTCGTCGCGGGTCTGCCGGTCATGACCGCCCTCTTGCTCGGGACCGTCAACGCCGTGGGCGGGGGCCTCGTGCGCGACCTCCTCACCGGCGAGGAGCCGATCATCTTCAAGCCCGGGGAGTGGTACGCCCTCTCCGCGGTGGCTGGGTGCGGCGCCTTCCTCGCGCTCGCCGCCGCCGCAGGCGTCTCGCCGCAGCGGGCCGCCTTGGCTGGGATCCTCGTCGCGTTCTCCACCCGCCTCCTCTCGATCCGCCTCGGCTGGCGGACAGGCCCGCTGGCAGACGAGCGGGACGAGTGACCATGTTGCGAGGTGGAGGCCCCGATCATGCGCCCCTTCCTCGCCGTCCTCGCCGTCTTCCTCGTCGTCTCTCCGGGTAAACGCGCCGCGGCGCAAGCGCCCGCTCCTCGCGCTCCGATGGGGGCTCCTGCGCTGCCTTCGACGAGCGGAGGCTCGGTTCGGTCCGATCGCGTGACCGTCGAGGTGCTGCCGCCGCGAGCCGGGAGCGAGATCCGCACGCCGGAGGGGTTCATCCGGATGGAAGGGAGCCCGGCGCCGTCGGGGGTCGCATCGTTCGGCACGTACCGGGCGGGCCAGCCCGCGAGCTACCAGGTCGTGGCGTCCGCCGCCGCGGCGACACCGGGCGGGAACGGCGGCGTCTCCCCGGCGCCTCCGGAACCGCGCCGCGATCCCTGCCGCGCCGCGCGCTCGAGCTATCTCCGGCGGCTGCTCTACATGTCGGGCATCGACCTCGACGACCCGCTCGCCTTCCTGGAAGGGGTGGCGGGCCCGAACGGCTATCCCGCCCAGTACCTCTTCACGACCATCGGCCTCCTCCCCGGCACGGATCCCATCCGGGCGCTGGCGTGGGACCAGGAGCTCCGGTCACTCGCGCGCGAGCTCACCAGCTGCTCCCAGGCGAGCGCCCGCTGAGAGAGCCCAGGAGAGCCCTGCCGTCTGCCACCCCCCGGCTGGTACATTCGGTCCTCGTCATCGGGAGAGGTCCTGCATGCTGCATGAGTCGCACGCCGAGCTGGCGCGCTGGGGCGCGGCATCCGTCCGGGAGTCGTTCGCCGCCTACCAGGCCGAGTTCAAGCACATCAGCCGGCGGGCCAAGCTGCGCTTCGAGACGCGCGACTGGCGCGGGACCCAGGTCGACGCGCTGCAGCGGCTGGAGCTGCGCTCGCGCGCCGTCGATCGTGCCGTGAACGAGCTGCGCGGCGTGCTCGGCTCTGCGTCGTCCGACCGGCTGCTGCGCGAGCAGATGAAGTCCGAGTTCGAGCGCGATCTCGCCGACCGGTCCGACCCCGAGCTCGCGAAGTCGTTCTTCAACTCGGTCACACGGCGCATCTTCGGGACCGTCGGCGTGAACCCGCGCGCCGAGTTCGTCGCAGGCGACGTCGAGACCCGGCCCGTCTTCGCCGGCGCGCTGCTCCACGTGACCTACCCGCACCGCGGCACGACGGAGGAGCTCCTGCGGGCGATCTTGCAGCACCACACCTTCGCGGCCCCGTTCCGCGATCTCGACGGCGATGTCCGGCTCGCCGCGGCCGAGCTGGACGCGCACCTGCGCGCCTCGGAGGATGCCCCCCCGCTCGACGCCGTCGAGATGCTGGAGCCCGTCTTTTACCGCGGCAAGGGCGCCTACCTCGTCGGCCGGCTGCGCCGGGGCGCCTCGATCTCCCCGGTGGTCTTGCCCCTCCTGCATGGGGAGAGCGGCATCTACCTCGACGCGGTGCTCTTGAACCCCCATGACGCGAGCATCGTCTTCAGCTTCACCCGCTCGTACTTCCACGTGGAGGTGGACCGTCCGAGCGAGCTCATCGCCTTCATGCGGACGATCCTGCCGCAGAAGCCGCTCTCCGAGCTGTACATCGCCATCGGCCACAACAAGCACGGCAAGACCGTGCTCTACCGCGAGCTCATCGCGCACCTGGCTCGCACGAGCGACCGCTTCCAGGCCGCCCGCGGCGATCGCGGCATGGTGATGATCGTCTTCACCCTCCCCTCGCTCGACGTGATCTTCAAGATCATCCGCGACCGCTTCGCGCCCCCGAAGAACGTGACGCGCCAGGAGGTCATCCAGAAGTATGCGCTCGTGTTCCGGCACGACCGCGCCGGCAGGCTCGTCGACGCGCAGGACTTCGAGCACCTCGTCTTCGAGCGCTCGCGCTTCGCGCCCGAGCTGCTCGAAGAGATGCTCGCCGAGGCCGGCGAGACGGTGCGGGTGGAGGGCGAGCGCGTCCTCATCAAGCACCTCTATGCAGAGCGGCGGGTGACGCCGCTCAACCTCTTCATCCGCGAGAAGGACGAGCAGACCGCGCGCGAGGCGCTGCTCGACTACGGGCAGTCGATCAAGGACCTCGCCGCGACCAACACCTTCCCCGGCGACCTCCTGCTCAAGAACTTCGGCGTGACCCGCACCGGACGCGTCATCTTCTACGACTACGACGAGCTGTGCCTCGTGACCGACTGCAACTTTCGCGACATCCCGCGCCCGCGCGACGACGCCGACGAGTGGGCGAGCGAGCCCAGCTATTACGTCGGCGAGAGCGACGTGTTCCCCGAGGAGTTCATCCGGTTCCTGGGGCTGCCCGACCGGCTGCGCGGCGCGTTCGAGGCGGCGCACGGCGACATCATGACCGCCAGCTTCTGGCGTCGCATGCAGGAGCGCCACCGCGCCGGCGACATCGTCGACATCTTTCCGTACCGCGAGTCCCAGCGCCTCCGGCGCGTCATACGCTAGACCACCGTTGACAGGGAGCCCTGGCGCGCAGACGCTCTCGCCCCGTGAACCTCCTCCTGCTCGAGCCCGGCGAGCTCCCCCCCGACGGCGTGGTGAAGCTCGGGGGACGCCGCGCCGCGCACGTGATCGAGGTGCTGCGCCCTGCCCCGGGCGACAGACTCCAGATCGGCGTGCTGGGCGGCCGCGCTGGCACGGGTGAGCTGGTGGCGCTCGACGCGGGGACCGTCACGCTGCGCGTCACGCTCACCCGCGACCCGCCGCGGCGCGCTGCGGTCGACCTCCTCCTCGCGCTGCCGCGCCCCAAGATCCTGCGCAAGGTGCTGCAAGCGGCAGCCGCCATGGGCCTCGGCAAGCTGGTCCTCGTCGGGAGCTACCGGGTGGAGAAGAGCTACTTCGGGTCGCCGCTGCTCGCGCCCGAGGCCCTCGCGGCCGAGCTGCGGCTCGGCCTCGAGCAGGGCGTCGACACGGTCGCGCCCGAGGTGACCGTGCGCCGCTTCTTCAAGCCGTTCGTCGAGGACGAGCTCGACGCGATGTTCACCGGCGCGCAACGGCTCCTGGCCGATCCGGGCGCGGCCGAGCCGCTCGAGGTCCGGCGGCCGTCGGCGGCGCGAGCCGTGCTGGCGATCGGGCCGGAGGGGGGCTGGACGGGTTACGAGGCCGGAGTGCTGGCGGAGCGCGGCTTCGCGCCGTTCTCGCTCGGCCCCCGCCCGCTCCGCGTCGATCAGGCCGTTCCCTACGCGGTGGGCCAGGTCGAGCTGTGGTTGAGAGCGCCATTCCCAGCGGGCGTTTCTGCGGACACCGCCTGACGCCGACGAGGCGACCCTGGTGGCGGGCGCCACGCTCAGGTGCTTTCCGCCGCTCGACCTCGTGAGCAATCATCAGCGCCTCGGCGAGGTGCGCGTCATGTGGAACGGTTACCGGCTGCTCGTGATCGAGGACGACGACGCGCTGTGTGAGAGCATCGCAGACGTGCTCCGCTTCACCGGATACGAGGTCGAGACGGCCCGGGACGCGGACGGCGCGCTGCAGCTCCTGCGGGACGAGCCGGCGCCGGACGCCATCCTGCTCGACATGGTGCTGCGGACCACCACCGCCGAGCAGCTGCTGGAGGACATCGACGCCCGTTCCTACCCGCACCCGCCCGTCGTCCTCATGACGGGCATGATCCAGCAGGCCGCCCTCGCGCCGCACGGCGAGCCGGTGCTCCTGAAGCCGTTCGGGATCGAAGAGCTGCTCGCCCGCGTCGAGCGGGCCTGTGGACGTCCCGCTCACCCCTGGCAGGCGGCGGGCGACGCGGCTCGCTGAATCAGCGCAGCCCCGCCACCGCCTGCTCCGTCGGGGGGGCGGTCAGGATCTCCGCCCCGTCCCGGCGCAGCAGGATCGTGTGCTCGAACTGCGCGGCGCGTCCGCCGTCCACCGTCACCGCCGTCCACCCATCGGGCCAGACGTCGTGATCGGGGCTGCCGGCCGTGAGCATCGGCTCGATCGTGAACACCATGCCCTCCTCCATGGGCTGGCGCGCGCGCGGCTCGTAGTAGTGGAGCACCTGCGGGTCCATGTGGAAGTCCTCGCCGATTCCATGGCCGCAGAAGGCCCGCACCACGCCGTAGCCATGCGCGGAGGCGTGCCGCTCGATGGCCTTGCCGATGTCGAACAGGGGCCGTCCGGGCCGCGCCGCAGCGATGCCGAGCTCGAGGCACTCCCGCGTCACGCGCATGAGGCGCCGCGACGCCTCGTCCACCTCGCCGACGCCGAAGGTGGCCGAGCAGTCGCCGTGCATGCCGTCGAGGTAGATGGTGACGTCGAGGTTCACGATGTCGCCGCTCGCGAGCGGGCGGGAGTCGGGGATGCCGTGCAGGATGACCTCGTTCACCGAGGTGCAGAGTGATTTCGGGAAGCCGTGGTAGTTGAGCGTCGAGGGGTACCCGCCCCGCGCGAGGTAGGCCTCGTGCACGATGGCGTCGATGGCGTCGGTGGTGATGCCGGGCCGCAGCGCGCGCCCCCCCTCCGCCAGCACCTCGGCGGCGGCGCGGCAGGCCCGCCGGATCCGGGCCAGACGCACGGCGGGATCCGCGACGCGGGGCGAGGGGCGCGGCCGGCCCGAGAGCGCGTAGCTCGGGCGCGGGATCTCGGGCGGCACCGGGCGGCGCGGCGACACGACTCCGGCCCGGACGGCACCCGGACGCCGCACGGGTCCGCTGACCTCGGCGGCGGCGTCCGCTTCCCGATGGCACTTCTTGTACTTGTTCCCGCTGCCGCACCAGCAGGGGTCGTTCGCGCCCGGCTTTCCCACCCCTGGTGTCTAAGGGGACGTCGTCCGCCTCGCCAGCGCCGCTGGTTCCCGGCGTTCACCCGCGCGGGAGCCGGACGCGGAAGAGGCTCCCCTTCCCGGCGACGCTCGTCACGCCGATGGTGCCCCCGTGGGCCTCCACCAGGCGGCGGGCGGTGTAGAGCCCGAGGCCCATTCCCTCGTGGCGGCTCGTGCCGACCGCCCGGAAGTAGCGTTCGAACAGGTGCGGCAGATCCTCGACCGCGATGCCCTGGCCCTCGTCCTCCACCTCGATCCCGGCGTCGGTCGCATCGCACGAGAGCCGCACCACCACGGCGCTACCGGGCGCCGAGTACTTGAGCGCGTTGGTGAGGAGGTTCATGAGCACGCGCTCGAGCCGGTTCGAGTCGGCGACGACCGAGGACAGCTCTGGCGTCACCTCCACCCGGATGCGCTCGCCGTCGTAAGGGGCGGCGAGCCGCGCGCGCAGGTCGCGCACCAGCGCGCCGAGATCGACCGGCTCCTTCTCCAGGTGCAATTTCCCGGCCTCGATCAGCGCCGACTCGACCAGGTCGTTCAGCATGGAGGCCATGCGCTGGGCGCTGGTCGCGATGGCCTCGGCCCGGGCGCGGACGGCGTCGAGGCCCTCATTGCGCCGGCCGATGAGCCTCGCCTGCGCGAGCACGATCCCGAGCGGCGCGCGCAGGTCGTGGGAGATCATGCGCGACACGTCCTCTCGCTCCTCCTGCACCGCGCGCAGCCGCGAAACGTCACCCAGCGTGAGCACGGCCCCGGTCACGCCTCCGCCGGGCGCGAGGATGGGCGCGGCCCCGATGACCGTCCAGACCTTGCGGCCGTCGGGCAGGTCGAGGCAGTAGGCCTGGCCGCGCATGGACTCGCCGCGCAGGGCGGCGACGACCGGCAGCCGTTCGAGCGGGACCTCCTGACCGGAAGCGTCGAGGACGCGTACCCGCGTCATCCGCTCGGAGATTGGCTGGTTGACCTCGGCTGGCCCGAACCCCAGCATCTCGCGCGCGCTCGGATTCATGCGCGTGATCCGGCCGTCCGGCGCAAAGAGCATGAGGCCGTCGGCCATCGAGGAGAAGATCGACTCCAGGAACGCCTCGGAGCGCGCCAGGGCCCGCAGCGCCGCCTCCGCAGTGCCGGTCGCCACCTGTGCCGCGTGGCGCCCGCGGCTCTCGCTACGCAGCCGCAGCTCGAGCCCGGCCTCCAGCTCGTGCCGGCCGGTCACGTCGACGAGGAGCGCCGCGGCACCCGCGAGCCCTCCGGACGGGCCGGCTCGGGCGCTTCCCCGCTCCTCGATCCAGCGCCGCTCCCCGTCTCGGGCCAGCCGGAACGAGCACGCCCAGGACTCGCCTCGCTCGAGCGCTCGCCCGAGCGCCCGCCGCCTCGGTTCACGGTCCTCCTCCAGGATGAGCTTCTCCATCTCGGGCAGGTTCGCCGGCGCCGCCCCCAGCAGCGCGGCGGCACCGCCGCCGAGCAGCAGAGGCCCATCACCGGATTCGCAGCGCCAGGCGCAGGCCCCGGCACTCGCCAGGGCATCGTCCAGCCAGGCGGGACCTGCGCTCAGGCCCACTTTCTCGTCGCAAGTCCCCAGCAGCGAAGACGCCATGTGGCCCCCGCGGGCCCGCTTGAACGTAGCGTGAAGATGATACCCCCCTACGCGCACCCACTCGGATGCGGCGGGGCGCGCAAGCTTCCGCTCCACCGCTATCCCCGTGAAAACACAGGCCTCACGGGGGGCGCGGCATATTGCCGCATGCACCTTCGGCCCCCCCTCGGCCGCGCCCGCCTGCGGCGGGCTGACGGCTCCACCTCACCTGGGGTATGGATGCCGCGCTCATGAAGAACCGCCTCGCCGCCGTCGCCTTCCTCGCGCTCCTGTACCTGCCCGCGCTCGGGAGCTCGTCGTCGGGGACCCACCCGGACGAGTCGTACTACCTGGGCATCAGCGCCGAGATGGACGTGAACGGTGCCTGGTTGACGCCGACCATCGACGGGCAGGCGAAGTGGTTCAAGCCTCCGCTCCTCTACTGGGCCGAGCGCCTCGGCTATGCGGTCTTCGGGCGGGGCTTCTTCGGCGGGCGGCTGCCCGCGGCGCTGTGCGCCATCGCGCTCGCGCTCGTGACCGGGGCGCTGGCGCGGCGCATGTACGGGCCGCGCGCGGAGCTCCTGGCGGTGCTGCTCACCGGCGGCACCTTCGGCTGGGTGAAGTTCGGGCGCATGGCGATGATGGACGCCCCCATGGCGCTCGCCTTCGCCGCCGCCGCCTACGGCGCGTGGCGCGCCTGCGAGGAGGACCGGCCAGCTCAGCTCCTCTGGGTCGGTGCCGGGGCGGGCGCGGCCTTCATGCTCAAGGGACCGGTGGGGCCCGTGATCGTGCTGCTCCTCGCCGGTGGTTACATCCTGCTGCGCCGGCCGCGGCTCCTCCGTGGTCGCTTCACCCTGAGTGCTTTTGCGCTCGGCGCGGTCATCGGGCTTCCCTGGTACGTCGCCTCGTTCGCGGTCCACGGTCGCCGCTTCTACGAGTTCTTCGTGGTCGAGCAGAACCTCGACCGCTTCCGCCACCCGTGGACGCTCGGAGGCGAGGCGACGCTGCTCGTCGGGTTCCTCGTCTTCCTCCTCCCCTGGACGCTGCTGGTCCTGGCGGCGCTCCCGGCCGCGCTGCGCAGCTGGCGTGAGCCGGGCGTGCTCTTGCCGCTCGTGTGGATGGCGGTCGTGCTGGGCGTCTTCTCCATCCCTTCGCTCAAGTGGCCGCACTACGGCCTCGGCTGCGCCCCCGCGGCCGTGCTCCTCGCGTGCCGCGCGTCCCCGCCGCGCTGGGCCCGGCTCGGAACGGCCGCGCTCCTCGCGCTCGCCGCCGCCGCCACGCTGGCGGCGCTGCGCTGGCCCTTGTCCGCGCCCGCCGTCGCTGCGCTCGTCGCGACCGCCGGCGCGTTGACCGGCGCGTCCGTCCTCTTCTCGCGCGGCGCGCTGGTCCCCGGCGCAGCCGCCGCTGGCGCCGGACTCGCGCTCCTGCTCGCCTTCGCCATTCCGGCCGTGAACCCTCCCGTCATTCCCGCTCCAGCGCTGGCGCGGCTCGAGGGCCGCGCGCTCCACGTCTACGACTACGTCCCCGGGATCTTCACGCTGGGCGCAGGCCGCCCCGTCCACCGCGTCGAAGGCGACGCGATCGCTCGCGCGCTCGAGGCAGGCGGCGTCGTCATCTTCGCCGAGCGCGGCCTCGGCCAGCTCGACCCCGCCCTGCGGGCACGGCTCCAGGCCGTCGCGACCTGGGAGCACATCCCCGGCTACCTGCCGCCCGCGACGGTGGCGAAGAGCTGGCTCGCGCGCGATCGCGCCGCGCTCTTCGAGCCCATGCTGGCGATGGAGCTGCGGCCGGGGACGACGGCGAGCCGCTAGGTCAGCGCCGCTCGTAGAACCGGTAGCGCCTGACCACCCGACCGCCGTACCGCACCGCGAGCTCGCCCCGCTCCACCACCGGCCCGAGCAGGCGCTCCAGCCCGGCGCGGTCCGGCCCGAGCCCCTCGGGCGCCACCACGAGCAACGGGCGCTCGTCGCGCGGCGGCGCGTACAAGGTCGGCCCGGCGAAGCGATCCGAGACGTAGACGAGCGGCTCCTGCGCGTACCAGCCGAGGTGCCCGAGCGCCATCCAGTGCGTGGTCGCGAGCCGCTCTCCGGGAGCGAGGCGGCGCGCCTCCTCCACCGCCTCCCTCCACCCCCGCAGCTCGTCGAGCGGCCCCTCCACCAGGCGGGGCGCGACCGGCACAGCGGCGAGGAGGAGCGCGGTCATGACACCCCCCACGAGGAGCGCCGCGCGCAGCCGGGCCGCACCGGCGGCGGCGAGGAGGACCAGCGCCGAGAGCCAGGCCGGCGCGGCCCAGTGCGGCAGCGCACCCGGCGTGAATGCAGCCGACAGCGCGAAGAACGCCGCCACCGGCAGGGCGCTGAAGGCGAGAGCGGTAGGCACCAGCGCGCGCGGGATGCCCCGCAGCGCACGCCAGCTGGCGGCCGCGGCGAGGACGAGGAGGAGCGGCGAGACGTAGCCAGCCTGCCCGGCGAGCCAGGCGAGGAGGCGCTGCGCGGAGAAGCTCCGGCCGCGCAGGCCGTGGCTGGCCTGGAAGGCGAAGGTCGCCCAGCCGTGGTGCGCGTTCCAGCGGAGGAACGGGGAGCACACCAGGAGCGCCAGCGCGGCGGCGAGCCAGGGCCACGGCGTCCGCAGGGCGCGGCGCCCCTCGGCGGTGGCGAGCGCGGCGGCGAGGAGCGCGATCCCGAGCAGCCCGGCGTGCAGCTTCGCGAGTGCGGCCAGGCCCAGGAAGAGCCCCGCCGCGAGCCACCAGCGCGGGCTGCGCGACGACGCCCGCTCGACGGCCCAGAGCGAGCCCGCCCATCCGAAGGCGAGCGGCGCGTCGGGCGTCACGAGGAAGGCGCCCACCGAGAAGACCGGCGCCGCCTGGAGCATGAGCGCCAGCGCCAACGCCGCGCGCTGGCCAGCGAGCCTACGCGCCAGGGACGCGGCGAGGTCGAGGTAGCCGGGCGCGAGGTGCCGGGCCCAGTCGACGTAGTACGCCTCGTCCGTGGTGAGCGGCACGGCGGCGGCGAGAGCCGCGCGGGCGGCGAGGCCGACGAGAACCACCGCCCACACCGCGCGCCGCGACGACCGCTCGGTCGCGGTCGGGGTCGCGGTCGGGGTCGCGGTCGAGGTCGAGGTCGAGGTCGAGGTCGGTTCGCTGCTCATGCGTCGCCGCGGAGCCTGTCCCGACCCGAAGGTGTTGTCGAGCCCGCCCGTTCAGTCAGTATGATGGCCGCCCCCCCACCCTCCCCTGGAGAATCCATGGCCGCCACGCCCGCCACCGAGCTGAAGCCCTCCTCGCGCCTGCTCCTCGGCCCGGGCCCGAGCATGGTCCACCCGCGCGTCCTGCGCGCCATGTCGATCCCGCTCCTCGGCCACCTCGACCCCGAGTTCCTCGTCATCATGAACGAGGTGCAAGGCATGCTGCGGGCGGTCTTCCAGACCCAGCACCCCTTCACGATCCCCATCTCCGGCACCGGTTCGGCGGGGATGGAGGCGGCGCTCGTCAACGTGGTGGAGCCGGGCGACAAGGTCGTCGTGGGCGTGGCAGGCGTGTTCGGGTCGCGCCTCGCCGAGATCGTCGGCCGGTGCGGCGGGCAGCTCGTGAGGCTCGAGGTCCCGTGGGGCCAGGTCTTCCCGCTGGAGCGCATCCAGGAGGCGCTCGCCAGGGAGGGCAAGGTCAAGGCGCTCGCGCTCGTCCACGCCGAGACCTCGACCGGCGCCCAGCAGCCGCTCGACGGGCTCGGGGCGCTGTGCCGGGATCACGGCGCGCTGCTCGTCATCGACGCGGTGACCTCCCTCGGCGGGGTACCGGTGGAGGTCGACCGGCACGGCATCGACGTCTGCTACTCGGGGACGCAGAAGTGCCTCTCCTGCCCGCCCGGGCTCGCCCCCATCACGTTCTCGCCGCGCGCGCTCGAGGCCGTGCGCGCCCGCAAGACGAAGGTGCAGAGCTGGTACCTCGACGTCTCGATGATCGCGGACTACTGGGCCGACGGGAAGCGCGCCTACCACCACACCGCGCCCATCAGCATGGTGTACGCGCTCCACGAGTCGCTCCGGATCGTGCTGGAGGAGGGGCTCGAGCCGCGCTTCGCGCGCCACCGCCGCCACTCGGCCGCGCTCATGGCCGGCCTGGTGCAGCTCGGCTGCACGCCCAACGCCGCCGAGGGCCACCGCCTGCCGAGCCTCAACTGCGTGAAGACGCCGGAAGGAGTCGACGAGGCGCCCATCCGCAAGGCGTTGCTCGCCGAGGCCGGCATCGAGATCGGCGGCGGCCTCGGGCCGCTCGTCGGCAAGATCTGGCGGATCGGCCTCATGGGAGAGTCGGCGCGCCAGGAGCACGTGCTGGCGGTGCTGGCGGCGCTGGAGCAGGCGCTCGCCAGGAACGGACGCAGCGTCAAGCCGGGCGGCGCGGTGACGGCGGCGCTGCGCAGCTACGCCGGGTGACCGGCAGCGGGGACCACCCCCTACGAAGCCGCCGCTCCCGGCCCCGGCAGCCGCAGCGTGAAGACGGCGCCGCCGGCGGGGTCGGTCGCGGCGGTGAGCGATCCGCCGTGCCGCTGGACGATGCCGTAGCTGATGGCGAGCCCGAGCCCGGTCCCCTTCCCGATCGGCTTCGTGCTGAAGAATGGGTCGAAGATGCGCGGCAGATTCTCCGGGGCGATGCCGGGGCCATTGTCGTGGAAGCGCAGCACGGCGACGCCGTCCTCCAGCTCGCCCGACACCGACAGGCGGGGCGCGGGCAGCGCCGCCGTCGCGTCGAGCGCGTTCTGCACCAGGTTCATCACCACCTGCTGCAGCTGTCCCGGCGAGCCCTCCAGCGGCAGGGCGGCGGGGAGGCTGAGCTCGACGCGGAACTCCGTCTTGAACGCGTTTCCGACCCAGGTGACCCCGCGCTGCACCACCTCGACCAGGTTGAAGCGCCGGTGCTCCTCGCGATCCACGGCCGAGAAGCGCTTCAGGCCGTCCACGATGGCGCGGGTCCGCTCCGCGCCCTCGATCGTGCCCTCGATGAGCGGCTGGAGGTCCTGGATGACACGGTCGATGCGCAGCTCGGCCCGGAGCGCCGCCAGCGCCCCGGGCGCCGCGCCGGCGTCGACGGCCGCCAGGTACTGGGCGAGCCGCGTCGTGTAGCGCTGCAGCGAGTAGACGTTCCCGAGCACGAAGCTGATCGGGTTGTTGAGCTCGTGCGCGACGCCCGCCACGAGGCGCCCCAGCGACGCCATCTTCTCGGCATGCACGAGCTGCTGCTGCGCGCGCTTCAGCTCGTCGTGCGCGGTCCGCAGGGCTTCGTAGGCGCGCCGGAGCTCGCCCACCGGCCGCCCCGTCACCACCATCCCGAGGACCCTGCCGGTGGGGCCGTGCCGCGGCGTCCCGTTGAGCGAGACGGCCATGGCGCTGCCGTCGGCGGCGCGGAGCATGAGCTCGAGCTCGTGCACCGGCTCGCCGCCCGACCTGACCAGGATGCGCGCCGCCTCGCGCGACGCGTCGTCGGAGAAGAGCTCCACGACAGGCCGCCCGCGCAGCTCGTGATCGCTGTGTCCGGTCAGCTTCACCAGCGATTGGTTCACGTCCTCGATGGTGCCGTCGCGCCCGGTCACGAGCAGGATGTCGGACATCGAGCCGAGCACGCCCTCGATGAAGCGCTGCGACGCCTCCAGGGCGGCGTTCTTCTCCTCGAGGGCCACCTCGTACTGGAGGAGATCGTTGTAAACCTCCTCCATCTTCTGGATGACCTCGATCCAGACGCCCTCGTCGACGCCCTCGGGCACCTGGCTCCAGTGGAGCGCGTCGGCCATGGTGAGGCGCACTGGCATCAATGCACCGTGCAGACCATGCAGGGGTCGAACGAGCGGACGACGTGCTGCACCAGCACCGCCGCCTCCTCGCCATCGGCCGGCAGATCGACGAGCGCCTGCTCGAGCGGGCCGGGACGGCCCTGCGCGTCGCGGGGCGAGAAGTTCCAGGTGGTGGGGGAGACGATCTGGTAGCCGTGGATCTTCCCACCGCGCACCACGAGCCAGTGGCCGAGCGTCCCGCGAGCGGCCTCCACCAGCCCGACGCCGGCGGCGTCTTGGGGCAGCTCCCGGGTGGCGCAGAAGGGCTCGCCCGGCGCGAGCGCGTCCACCCAGCCCTCCATGGCCGGCACCACCCGCGCCAGCTCGAGGAGGCGCCCCACCACCCGCGACAGCACGTTGCCGCCGCCGCGGGCGACGAGGTCGCGCGCCAGCGGGTGGCCGTCCACCACCTGGCGCGCCAGCGCCCCCACCTCCACCACCTGTCCGGCGAGCCGCGGCGCCTTGCACCAGGTGTAGGCGCCGGCCTTGTCCGGAACGGGCCTGGTCGCGCCCTGTGCCGGGTGGCGAGGCACGTCGTCCTGGAGCCAGGCATGGCTCACGTCCTCGCGGATCTCGGCCTCGTCGAACGGCCGGAGCGCCCCGTCGAAGACGCCGCGCGCGAGCCAGGGCGCCTCTTCCGGCCCGTACGCCCCGGAGCTGAGGAACACGTCGCTGGCGCGACCGAAGCGCTCGAGGCCGAGATCGGCCGCCGCCTCCAGGAATGCCGCGAAGTCGCTCGCGTCAGTGGGCCGGGCGGCCCGCCACGCCTCCAGCGCCGCCACCCCGTCGAGCGCCGCCACCTCCTCCAGTGGCCCGCCGAAGAGCGTCCGCTCGAGGAAGGTGCGGAAGGCGCGGAGCGCGAGCCGCAGCTGGATCTTCTCCTGCCGCTGCACCGGGCGGGAGGTGCCGCCCGGCTGCAAGGCCAGCGTGTGCGGCCACTTCCCGGCCAGCAG
>WNGR01005533.1_pt1 | contig 13832 bp, 15 predicted proteins | sample 5407581 | NCBI WGS metagenome assembly WNGR01 (sample SAMN13153383, study PRJNA577476) | soil metagenome | isolation source: 80 cm soil or saprolite under Garry oak tree replicate 2 | place: USA:California | collected 2016-06-15 | reverse complement strand
AGCTGCGCAACGGCGACATCGTTGAAATCTCCACCCAGACTGGCCACGCGCCCAGCCGCGACTGGCTCAGTTTCACCAAGAGTTCGCGCGCGCGCAACAAGATCAAGCACTGGATCAACGAGCACCAGCGCGAGCGCGCTATTGAGATCGGCCAGAAGCTTCTCGACCGCGAGGCCCGCAAGTACAAGATGGCGCTCTCAAAGTACGGCGAGCCCGACTACATTAGCGTCGCCAGCGAGTATGGCCTGACCACCAAAGCCGAACTCCTCGCCGGCATCGGCTTCGGCAAATTCTCCGCGCGCCAGGTGCTCAACAAACTCGAACCGGGTTCGACCATCGCAACCGATCCGGCCCCGCGCGAGGGCGTCATCGGCAACACGCTCGGCCACATGTCCGACGCCGTCAAGCGCGTCTTCTTCGGCAAGGGATCGGACTCGCTTCAGGTCGAGGGCCAGGACGACCTGCTCGTCTACCGCGCGCGCTGTTGTAACCCGATCCGTGGCGAGGAAATCATCGGCTACGTTACCCGCGGCAAGGGCGTCGCCGTCCATGCTCGAAGTTGTCCTAACGTCCAGAACCTCCTCTACGAGTCCGATCGCCGCATCCAGGTTGAGTGGGCGCCCATAGCCGGCGATACCGGAACCGCCGGAGCACCCAAGCCCCAGACCTATCCCGTCAAGCTCACCGTTCTCTGCGACGATCGTGCCGGCCTGCTTAAGGAATTCACCGCCATCATCTCCGACGACGGCACCAACATCCGCTCCTCGGCCTCCAACGCCACAGCCGACGGCGGCGCAGTAGTCGACTTCGTCGTCGAAGCCCTCGACGTCCGCCACCTCAACCGCCTCGTCGACAAACTCCGCCGCGTCCAGGGCGTCCGCGACGTCCAGCGCGTCCAGAAGATCTAGCTCCAGACATTTCAGGAACTATGGACTCTTGCGGGAGCGGCAGCATTAGAAGCATTGGCGGCACGCTTCTCCTCAGACATGCCGATTTTAGGGTAAGTTTGCAGTATCCCGTGTTCTGGCATGCTTTACACTGGCGATCAATATGCTGAGTCTTCAAGTCTCCGGCTCAAAACGGTGCTGCCTTGACGTGTGTTTGCCGCGATGGTTTTACGGCTCCATATACAACCGACGTCGGAAACTAGTGGAACGCCACCTGCGGATATTGGCGTTCTTGTTGATCCTTCCTGCAATCGGGTGTGCTCCGCATGTCACTTTGAATGCTCCAATTGGTTCGCGAGATCCAAACGGACATGAACAGTTCTATACCGCAGTTGCAGCCAGGTCTGGTGACTCTAAGCTGTGCGGAAAAATATCGAGTCGGGCTGTCGACGAATACATGCCAGACATGCGTCTAGAATTCAGCACTGAGCGGTCGAAATGTTATTTCTATGCAGCATTGGAATCGAGGAACGCGAAGCTTTGTGATTCGGTCAAGAGGATCGTCACGATCCCGTCGAACCAATCTGAGGTTTCACCATTGAAATGTCGCGAGATTATTCAGAAACATCAACAACTCGGCTACGCGCCCCAGCTGGACTGGTACGCGACCGGCAGGTACATGATCGAGATGGGCTACCGCGACGAAGATCGTTATGAAGCAGAGTACGCGCAGAGTTACGCCGAAAACTCAGTCTACCGATTCTACGAAGCGCAACGGAGTACAGAGTCATTTGAATCGGGTGTCCGAAACCTGCCCAGCTACGCTGAACCTTATTCTACGGAAAAGCTGAGGCCAGCTAACGACGACGAAATACTCACCCAGATGTTTGCCATCGAAACTGCGCTCCCCGAGTATTGCTCGAAATTATCTCCGAACAGCTACGGAGGCCGTTTCAGAAGTGCGCTGCGAAATGATTGTTTCTTTGCTATCGCTCAACACACAGGCAGGAGTGCGCTTTGCGCAAACGTGGGGCCAAATGCCTCCGGAGAAACGTATAGCCGGCAGACTTGTGAAACGCAATTGAAGCCTGAGTACAGAGATACGAGGTGGAGTCCCAATCCAGCGGATTTTCCGACGGTGGCACAGTTCGTCCGTGTACTGCGGAAGTTGGGTTATCCCAATCCATTTATTTCTCAAGGCCATGGAAACGACTGGAATGATTTCTACGGTTATCTGCAATCTGGGGCTCCGATGGAAAAGCGACAGGAATTTCTTAGGCGAGCAGAAGCCTTGCCTTCTTTTGCCGATTGACTTGAGCCGCACTCGAGCCGAGCCTTCTGCTGACCGGCGATCCAAACTCAGCCTCGTAGTTCCTGAATACTGCGTTATAGGTAACTTCGTTTACCCCGGGACTTCAAGCTGACTCACCACCCACTCCCCACCAGGTTGCGCAACATCCTTCCAGGCGCGACAATTCAAACTGATGACCCAGAATAAGAAGATGATCTCCACCGCCCAGGCGCCTGCTGCAATCGGGCCATACTCTCAAGCGATACGTATCGGCAACACGGTATTCACGTCCGGGCAGGTAGCGCTTGATCCCTCCACCGGAGCGTTGGTTGCCGGGGGAATTCGCGAGCAGACCGTACGTGTGCTCGACAATCTCACCGCCGTCCTTGCGCAGGCCGGCCTGGACATGACCCACGTCGTCAAAACAACAGTGTTCCTGAAGGACATGAACAACTTCGCCGCGATGAACGAGGTCTATGCCGGCTATCTCGCGCCTGAGGGCGTAGTGCCGCCGGCGAGGTCCACTGTCGAAGTGGCGCGCCTGCCCAAGGACGCGCTCGTCGAAATCGAAGTGATCGCCATCCAGCCGTAATTGCGCTCACGACGCGTCACCAGGGCCGGGCCCCGAACCGCCGGTCCAACCGACGCATCGAATCTCCCGGAGGTTTTTACCCATGGCCGACACGACACCCGCCACAGACGCCACCCCAAAGCAGTCAGTGCATAAGACCGAGGCCGAGTGGCGCGAGTTGCTCACGCCCGAACAGTTCCACGTCATGCGAGAGAAAGGCACCGAGCGGGCATTCACCGGCACGCTGGTCAACAACCATGACGACGGAATCTACCACTGCGGAGCGTGCAACGCCCCACTCTTCACCTCGGACAAGAAGTTCGACTCCGGCAGCGGATGGCCAAGCTTCTGGCTACCAGTCTCGCCCGACGCCATCGAGGCCCACGAAGACACCTCGCACGGCATGCGCCGCATCGAGGTCACCTGCGCCACCTGCGGAGCACACCTCGGGCATCTGTTCCCGGATGGACCCAAGCCAACCGGAATGCGCTACTGCATCAATAGCGCCTCACTGGCATTCGAGAAAAAGTAGCGGCCAACATCATGGGCTTATTCTCTTCCGCCCCAACCGAAAGCCAAACACGAAAAGCCCCGACCGCCATAGCAGTCGGGGGTTCGCCTTACCTGATAGCTGAAAGCTGAGAATCTACGCCTTGACGACTTTGCCCGTCTTGATGCAGCTGGTGCAGACGCGAATGCGCTTGCTCGCCCCATCGACCTTGGCCTTCACCGGACGCAAGTTGACGTTCCAACGCCGGCGGGTGGTGTTGTTGGCGTGGGAGATGTTATTTCCGAACTGCGGGCCTTTGCCGCAGAGTTCACATTTGGCTGCCATGATGTTGCTCCAATCTTGAATCGTAGAGGCACTGGATGAGCCCATGGAACTCAGGCCACAATCGACGCCGCAGAAACGAGAGTCGCACTCCAACCCGCGTACTCACCGCTGCTGTCAGGACAGCACTCTAACGCACACTAAGAATACCACGTCGTTGAAGAAATGGTAGGCACGAGGAGACTCGAACTCCTGACCTCTACCGTGTCAAGGTAGCGCTCTAACCAACTGAGCTACGCGCCTCTGGTGCGTTCAATCAGTGTAAATGGAATCCTTCCTGCGCGGCAACCTCAAGACGGTTCTGCCCCAACCGAAAAAATGCTCTACGATAGCTGTGCCCCAATAGATGAATTTTCTCCGTCAGTTCCGCGCCGCTCCCAACCTGCTCACCCTGATGCGGTTGTTCATCATCCCCTTCCTGGTCATCGCGATCCTGGACGGCCGATACCCCACCGCGTTCGCGCTCTTCGTCCTCGCGGGCTTCAGCGACGGATTCGACGGTCTGCTCGCCCGCTGGCTCTCGCAGCGCACCACCCTCGGCCAGTATCTCGACCCCATCGCCGACAAGCTGCTTCTCAGCACCCTCTTTCTCGTCCTCACCCACATGAATCTGGTCCCCCGCTACGTCACGGTGCTGGTCTTCAGCCGCGACCTCGGTATCCTGCTCATCTCCACCCTGCTCTTCGCCACCGGCACCCTGCGTGACTTCCGTCCCAGTCTGCTCGGCAAGCTCAACACCGTCGTCCAGATCGTCGGCTTGACGCTGATACTGGTCGATCAGGTCTGGCCTTCGATCAACGGACGCCACCTCCGCGCCGGCCTGCTCACCGCAATAGCCTGGCTCGCCCCCATCTCCGCAGCACAATACGCCTGGATCGTCTTTCGCAGAATCAGCGCACCCGAGCCAGCGGCGCAATAAACCGCACCTTACGTCTTTATCATGCAGATCGGTTGAATCGGTGTAGATCGGTGTTAAGCCGTTCGGATCGAACTAAGCCTCATCGTGGCTCTCCGCAGGCTCTTCCTCTTCATTCAGGATGTCCACGAACTCAGCCGCATCGAACACCTCGCCGCAGAGTTGGCACTCGACAAACTCCACGTCCTCCTCGCGGGCGACGACGCGAACCTGCGGATGTTTGCACGATGCTGGCATAGGGGGCGGAGCTTGGGCTTGGCTAGAATTCTGCCTTTGGCCAATCAGCTTGTCAATCCGGAATTTCAACTCCATCAAACTCTTTTTCCAGCACCAGGAAATACAAATCGTCGCGAAGCGGCCGCCCGAACCGCTCGTCCCCATAAGGAAACGGCTCCATCTCGCCGCTCAGAACATACCCTCGCCGCTGATACCACGCAATCAGGGTGCTCCGAACATGGAGCACAGTCATGCGAATCCGCCGTGCCCCGCGATCTCTCGCGAAACTCTCCGCGGCTGCCAGCAGACTGCGCCCCAACTGTCGATTCTGCATCTCCGGCCGCACCGCCAGAAGCCCCAAGTACCAGACCCCATCCGCCCTGGGATCGAGCCACACCATGCCCAAAAGCGGCCCGTCCAGCTCGTCCCGGTACGTCAGCAACTGCCCCAGTGGCTTAGCCGCCAGATCTTCGCGAAGGAGGGATTCATCCAAGCGCTGCCCCTCCAGGACACCCGCCTCCACATTCCAGCTCGCCGCGGGACCGGTACCGCGATAGGCGATATTGGCCAGATCGACGAGGTCAGGGTAATCGGCTTCGACAGCAGGTGTAAGCAGCATTCGCAACATCTTACGGCACAGATCCGCTCCCTTGCGTCGCAGGGGAAAACTCCCCCGGGGAGATCGCACCGGACCGGTAATAGAAGGACTTGCATACCAGCCCGCAACAGCCTACACTTGAAGTCGGACTAATAAGGTCGGATTACAGGTACTTGCACGAATCCGCCTGAAAGTGACTGGCCTCACAATGCTGCGTCTGACCAAAAAAGCCGACTACGGCCTCATGGCGCTCAAGTATCTCGCCGAGCAGTCGGGCCCAGGCTCGTCCGCTCCGGTCGCACAGAGCGCCAAAGATATCGCCCAGGCCTACCACATTCCGCCGCCGCTTCTGGCCAAGATTCTGCAGACGCTTGCGCGTGCCGGACTGCTGGTATCGCACGCCGGGACCAATGGCGGATACGCTCTTGCCCGGCCGGCAAACGAAATTTCGGCGTTCGAAGTCATCCGCGCCATCGACGGCCCGCTCTTCATCACCAGTTGCATTACGATTCACGGAACGTGCGACCTCGCCGGCCATTGCACCATCAAAGAACCATTGCGCAAGGTGAATGACAGCATCAGCGACCTGCTCAGCAAGATTCACATCAGCGACCTCGCAGAATCGACCGAAGGTCAGCACGCAAACGACGGCGCAGCAGTAGCAGGCGGACTCGTAACTATCCTGGCATAGCCCACTGGACACCGACTTTAGAAACAAGAGATTCGACACACGGAGGAGTAACAACATGAGCACCGAAATTGGGATCAGCCTCAACGGCAATGGCAAAGGCGCAGTCGCCGGCATGAACAGCACCGGCGTCGTCATCACTAACTCCGCCACACCTCTGCCCGAGGGCGTGCACCTTCCCCTCTACATGGACAACCACGCCACCACGCCGCTGGATCCCCGCGTGCTCGAAGCCATGATGCCGTACTTCACGGGCAAGTTCGGCAACGCCGCCAGCCGCAACCACCAGTTCGGATGGGAGGCAGAAGCCGCCGTCGAAATCGCCCGTGGCCAGATCGCCAAACTCATCGGCTGCACCGCCAAGGAAATCATCTTCACCTCGGGCGCCACCGAGTCCAACAACCTCGCCATCAAGGGCATCGCCGAGATGTACAAGGAGCGCGGCACTCACATCATCACCCAGCAAACCGAGCACAAGGCGGTGCTCGACACCTGCAAGAAGCTCGAGAAGATGGGCTTCCGCGTCACCTACCTGCCGGTGCAGGCGGATGGCCTCATCGACCTCGAAGACCTCAAGCACGCCATCGTCACTGAAGGCCCCGACAAGACCATCCTCGTCACCATCATGTACGCCAACAACGAAATCGGCGTCGTGCAGCCCATCCGCGAGATCGGCAAAATCTGCCACGAGAAGGGCGTCCTCTTCCACACAGACGCCGTCCAGGCCGTCGGCAAGATTCCGGTCGACGTGCAGGCCGACAACATCGACGTCCTCTCCCTCTCCGGCCACAAGATCTACGGACCTAAGGGCGTCGGCGCACTCTACGTCCGCCGCCGCAACCCGCGCGTCCAGATCACCGAACAGATCAATGGTGGTGGCCACGAGCGCGGCATGCGCTCCGGCACCCTCAATGTCCCCGGCATCGTCGGCCTCGGCGCAGCCTGCGAGATATGCATGAACGAGATGGCAACCGAAGCTGTCCGCGAAGCCGAACTCCGCGACTACCTCAAGCAGAAGCTCGAGAGCTCGCTCGACTACGTCCAGGTCAACGGCAACATGGAGCACCACCTGCCCGGCAACCTGAACATGAGCTTCGTCTACGTCGAGGGTGAAAGCCTGCTGATGGGCATCAACGACATTGCTGTCAGCTCCGGCTCGGCCTGCACCTCGGCCACGCTCGAACCCAGCTACGTGCTCAAGGCCCTCGGCCTCGGCGACGAGATCGCACACAGCTCCATCCGCTTCGGCCTCGGCCGCTTCAACACTAAAGCCGAAGTCGACTACGTAGCCGACAAGCTGATCGACGTAGTCCTGAAACTCCGCGAGCTCTCCCCGCTCTACGAGATGGTCAAGGAAGGCATCGACCTCAGCAAGATCGAATGGGCCGCGCACTGAGTCTCACGTGTCGTATTTTGGTTTTGATTAGGGCACGCATGTAGCCGAACCGAAGCAAGCGCCAACGGCGCGCAATATACCAGCCTAGGCCGAAGGCCTAGGTTGGGCGGTAGAAAGAATCAGAGGGCTGAAAGCCCGACATAGGGAGGCGGATCGTGCGACTCGGGAAAGACAGCTGGGCGATGGCCGCGCTACTCGTCTTCTCGACGGTTCTTCCGGCAATTGCATCGATGGTCCTGTTTACCTTGATATTTGGCATCGACAGCCGAATTACACATTTCGGCCCAATAGTGGTGGGATCTATGGCGTATCAATTGACCCGAATCAGACTTTCCCGCGGCACTTGGCGCTTCTTCAAACGCCCCGATCATTTTTGAGACGGACCGCTCAACCGGCGACGAAATTCGCCGCTGCAACATCTAATTAACGACCGAACGAGGAGAACAAAATGTCATATAGCGACAAGGTACTAAGCCACTACGAAAACCCCCGCAACGTCGGCACCCTCGACAAGTCATCCGAGTCGGTCGGCACTGGCCTCGTCGGCGCGCCCGAGTGCGGCGACGTCATGCGCCTCCAGATCCGCGTCAACCCCGAGACCCAGGTCATCGAGGACGCCAAGTTCAAGACCTTTGGCTGCGGCTCGGCCATCGCCTCCAGCTCGCTCGCCACCGAGTGGGTCAAGGGCAAGACCGTCGCCGAGGCCCTCACGATCTCGAACACCGACATCGTCAAGGAACTCGCGCTTCCCCCAGTCAAGATCCACTGCTCGGTCCTCGCCGAAGACGCCATCCGCGCAGCCATCGGCGACTGGAAGAAGAAGAACAACGTAGCCGAAGAAGCCGGTGTAGCAACCGCTGCCGCCGCCCACTAAGGAGCTACCGTGGTGAGTCTTTGCTTCTAGGTAAGCCAAGGCTTTAGCCTTGGCCCTCTCAGGCTCACCACGAATGGGGCTTTAGTCCCTGGGGTATGCTCTATTCCGCGGCCCCACACACGCATCACGATTCGACACGAATTATGTCCATGGTCACCCTCCAAACCGAAACCCCCAAAGGCGCCGTCGCCGCACCCACGGTGCCCGCCGCCCCACTCTCGCCCATCCTCACCGCCGAAGGCGAATCCCCCGCTGCCAAGGGCATCCAGGTCACCGCCCGAGCCCTCAAGCGCATCCGCGTCGCCATGGCCAAGGAGAACATCACTCCCGAAGCCGGCGGTCTCCGCGTCGGCATCACCGGAGGCGGCTGCTCCGGCCTCAGCTACTCCATCAAGTTCGACACCAAGCCCCGCGAGCGCGACCGCGTCTACGCCTTCCCCCAGACCCATCTCGACCCGGCCTCGGACGCCCCGCCCATCCGCCTCTTCGTCGACCCCAAGAGCTTCATCTACCTCCACGGCATGATCCTCGACTACGAAGAAACTCTCATGCGCCAGGGCTTCAACTTCATCAACCCCCACTCCACCAAATCCTGCGGCTGCGGCTCCAGCTTCTCCACCTAACGTCCGCGCCCAGTTCGTCGACTTTGGCCACCCTGGAATTCCATCCGGCCGAGAATGCGAGCGCCAACGGCGCGTAATATACCAACCTAGGGCGGAGCCCTAGGTTGGGTGCCATAATAGGCATCAAGGGCTGAAGGCCCGACATATGGGAATCACACGCACATATACAGTCATTTTCGAACGCGGCAATGACGGCGGATGGGGAGCATATGCCCCAGACCTGCCCGGTCTTGGTGTAGTCGGCGACACACGCGAAGAGGCTGAAACCCTCATCCGCGAAGGCATCTCCATCCATATTGCCGGTCTGGTCGAAGACGGTCTCCCCGTTCCCGAACCCTCATCGTTCGCCGAAATCGTTTCCGTGCCCGAATGAGCGCCCCGCCTACTTCGAAATCATTCTACGCTCTCTCCTGCCGCCTCCACCCCCGACCGCTTCGCCCCCAAGCCCCTCCGCCCACGTCGCCGGCCGGTGCGCCCGATGAAAGCTCGAATTGATCTCCACACACCCAAACACCCGCGCACACCGCTCCAGATGGCTCCCATCACCCGCCGCCCTCTCCGCATTCAGTCGCCCACCCCGCCGTCCCAATCCGCACCATTCTGGTTCGATGCGTAGCCATAACGCGCTGGATTAACGACCACGCTCGTGTTTTACTTCAGTCGACACCTGTGTTGAACCCTGGGGAATGGACTCACGAAAAATGGCACGAAGCGGCAGCGGAGATGTAAGGCTAGCTTTTAGAACCGCAATTAGGTCGGCTCTCATTACCTTTTGCGTTGTGGTCTGTGCCCAGGTCGCGAAGGGCCTTATCAACGACCTGTTCGATGGTAAGTGGCGGGTTGATTGGAAGTTCATCCTTGTAATCTCTGCGTTTGCCGGTGTGGTGGTACTCATCTGGGCATTTGTCTCTGGGTATATCGCTTGCCACGACGTAAGCGATGTTTGAACCTGGGATGAAGAAACCGCCTTTCAACTTTGCAAGGTCCTCGACCGCTCCACGGTCCTGCGTGAGTTCTGGGTCGTCGAGCATCTTCTGGTAAGGTTCATAGAACTGCGGGCGCCCGGCACTCACCGGACCTTCAACCTTCCAACCATAGAGACCATTCGGCGCGACGAATACGAGGTAAGTCCGATTGAGAATCAGGCCGTAGTACTCCATCCCCACAAATCCCGACATCGCTTCCTTCGGATTTTTCGAAATAGATGGGTCTCGGCCGAGGATCGCATCGGCAGGGGCAGCCGCGCGCAGCACGAAATAAGAGCAAGTGGGGCATGGGCGGTATAGCGCACTCGGGACGGATCCGCATCGGCCTGACGACTGGAAAATGGCGTGAGTTCATACTGCTGGGATCCGTCAGCCCGGAGTTGATCCGAGACAGAGTCCTGTCGTCGGCAGCATCCGTCCGCGTGTAGCCCAGGTTTATTGGTGTCAGGTTCCGACGCAGACGTCACGGTAAACTCCGCTCCCCTAAGATGGAAGCATGGATTACTTCGATATCTTCTCCCTCCCACCCCACTTAGTGATAGACACCCCAGCCCTAGAAAGATCCTTCTACGCTCTCTCCCGCCGCCTCCACCCCGACCGCTTCGCCGCCCGCCCCGCCGCCGAACAAGAAGCTGCCCTAGCCGAATCCTCCCGCCTCAACGACGCCTACCGCACCCTCCGCGACCCCGTCGCCCGCACCGAGTACCTCCTCAAGCTCGAAGGTGTCGAGCTCGAAGAACAGTCATCCGCCGCCACCGCCGCCGCCCGCGCGTCAGGCACCACCAAAAAGCAGGTCGTCCCCGAAGACCTTCTCGAAGAAGCCTTCGAACTCAACATGCAGCTCGAAGAAATGCGCGCCGCAAAAAAGATGGGCGAAGACGACCCCCAACTCCGCAAAGACCTCATCGCGGCCAAGTCCGACTTCGACGCCAAGCTAGCCGCCACCGACGCCGACCTCGCCACCCTCCACACCCAATGGGACACGGCCACCAACGCAACCGATCCAGCCGCCAGCGACCGCGTCGCCCAGGCCGCCGCCCGAGACGCAATGGTCGCCCTCCTCAACCGCCGCAGCTACCTCCGCAACCTCGTCCGCGATGTCAACGACGCCCTCGAATAGCGGCAGGCTCCCACAGTCGCAGCACCGCTGTTTTGCTGATGGCTGATCGCTGGAAGCTGAATGCTGGTTCACAAAAATGACTTTCCCACCTCCACGCATCTCCCACATTCCAAAGAGTCAACCCGGTCTTTCCCACAGCCAGCCCATTGACGCCCCAAATTACAATTGAAGATAGGGATCAAAGTGTCGTGCGCCGGCATCGCAGGACCTCCCATTTCCACCCGGATCCAGATTCCGCGGCAGCTTTCTTTGACATCCAGAGCCGTCTCATTGGTATAGACCACGGCTTGTACTTAAGCCTTTTAGAAGATGTACTTTAGGACTTAAGTACGGGGGGGAGGGTAGCCCGGGAAAGCACCTCTGTGTTCTCTCTTCTGCTCTGTGTACTCTGTGATTCGCTCTTTGCCTCGGTCGGGCCTTTTCGCTTTCTTTGACATCAGGGCCGTCTCGTTGGTATAGACCAACCGCAGTATCTAAGTCTTCTAAAAGCCGTACTTAGGACCTAAGTACGGGGGTAGAGGCACTCATCCACATCACCCTGCCAGCCGCTCCAACTGCCCCAGATGGTTGATGTCATGCCCGCCGATCGTCTCCGCAATCGTCCACAGCGTCATCGTCCCGCGCTCGGGATGTGTGACTGGCCGGCGTCTCTCCTCCGCCGTCGTCGCGTCCAGCAGCAGCAGATTCCAGTTCCGGCTCGCCTCGAACATGCGCAGCGCCGATTCGGCGTCGAGATTCTCATACCGCAGCGCCCACTTCTCCTGATCGAACGGCTGCAACACCGGGCTGTCTTCCGCCAGCGTCTGCTTCAGCCGAAAGCTGAACACCAGCTCGCAATCCGCCAGATGGCAGACGATCTCGCGCGCATTCCAACGTTTCGCCGGCGGCTGCTGCTGAAGCTGTTCCGCAGGCATGCGCGCGAGCAGCCGCCGAATCGCACTGGCAGTCTCCCGCATGGTCTCGAGCGGATCGCGATCGCCCAGATATTTGGCATAAGGGTTGAGTTCCATGGAGAAACGTTAGCACGCACCCGCGGGACACTCCAACCCACGATGCACCTCACTTTTTCCTCGCGCACTTTTGCCGATAGACTGAATCCCGTCCGGCGCATGAGCTACTTCTGGCGCGGCTGACATTCATTGCTGCAACCGCCCGCAAGCCGACCGCATCGAAATGCCTGACCCGAAGCGCCGGAGGATCACCAACATGCAAAGCCAATCCCTACGCCAGCCGTCTGGCCGAACCTCCTCCGTCCTCCTGGATCGCTATTGCGCGGTCCGCGCTGCCTCGCTCGCGCTCGCTGCGCCGCTCTCTCCTGAGGACCTCATGGTCCAGTCCTGTCCGGAGGCAAGCCCCGTAAAGTGGCACCTCGCTCATACCTCGTGGTTCTTCGAGACCTTCGTCCTCCGCGACTTCCTCGCCAACTACACAGAATTCCATCCCGACTTCCACTGGCTCTTCAACTCCTACTACAACTCCCTCGGCGACATGCCCGCCAAGTCGCTGCGCGCCAGCTTCTCCCGGCCACCGCTCAGCGATATCCTCGCCTACCGAGAGCACGTCGACGGCGCCATCGCCCGGCTTCTCGAAGCCACGCCCGAGTTCCCCGCCAACGCCGAAGCCGCTCGCCGCATCGCCCTCGGCCTGGAGCACGAGCAGCAGCACCAGGAACTGATCGCCACCGACATCAAGCACGCACTCTTCACCAACCCGCTGCACCCGGCCTATCGCGACCCTTCGGCCACGCCCACGAGCGACAGCATCGCCCCGCCACTCGATTGGATGAGCTACAACCCCGGCCTCACTCAGATCGGCTTTGCCCCCGACCCCGACTCCTCCGAAGCCTTTTGTTTCGATAACGAGACCCCGCGTCATTTCGTCTACATCGCGCCCTTCTCGATCGCAACCCGTTCCGTCACCTGCGCCGAATACCTCGCTTTCATGGACGACAACGGCTACGACCGCCCCGAACTCTGGCTCTCCGAAGGCTGGACGACCATCCGCGAGCAAGCCTGGCAGGCTCCGCTCTACTGGCAGCGCTCGTCCGCGACCGCCTCCGGCTGGCGCATCTACACGCTGCGCGGTTTCGAAGCGCTCGACGTCCTCTCCGAGACTCCAGTCTGTCATCTCAGCTTCTTCGAGGCCGACGCCTACGCCCGCTGGGTCGCCCGGCAGAACCCCGGAACCCGCCTGCCAACCGAATTCGAGTGGGAGTACGCAGCCACCCAGCTGGGACGGCGACGTCTGGGAGTGGACTTCTTCCGCCTACACCGGCTATCCCGGCTATCACCCGCTCCCGGGAGCCCTCGGCGAATACAACGGCAAGTTCATGTCCTCGCAGGTGGTCCTGCGCGGCGGCTCCTGCGTCACCCCAGCCAGCCACATCCGCGCTACCTACCGCAATTTCTTCTCGCCAGCCACCCGCTGGCAGTTCTCCGGGCTGCGCCTCGCCAAAGACGGCTCCAGTTAGCCCCGCCATTGTTTGTCATTCCGCGGCGCAGCGCAGGAATCTGCCGTTTTTCGGTCGTAATTCCTCAATTCTTCCGCACCGATTCGCGCCCAACCCGCATCCAACCTCGAAACATCTTAGCTCCATCCGAGAGAACCGTGCCCCCAACTGCCGCGATCCTGGAAGCGCCCCAAATCTCTGCCAGCACGAACGCTGTAGCCGCCGAAGCCCGCCGAGGCCTCACCACCACCCCAAAATCACTCCCACCGTGGCTCTTCTACGACGAAGCGGGCTCCCGGCTCTTCGAGCAGATCACCACCCTGCCCGAGTACTACCTGACGCGCACCGAGCGCGAGATTTTCGCCACCCACGCCGGCGAAATCTT
>WNGR01005306.1_pt1 | contig 13833 bp, 14 predicted proteins | sample 5407581 | NCBI WGS metagenome assembly WNGR01 (sample SAMN13153383, study PRJNA577476) | soil metagenome | isolation source: 80 cm soil or saprolite under Garry oak tree replicate 2 | place: USA:California | collected 2016-06-15 | reverse complement strand
GCCTTTTTAAATACTTGTACTAGTGCACCACTTAATGAAAGTCATGTCGTTTCCTAGTATGTAGCCTCTATGAGGAATGCGGGGAGGTCAAGACGCGCTCTGGGATATTTCGACCTTGTGATGCAACTCCAAAACATCGCTGTCATGCGACGATTTCGTACGATGTGTCACCGAAGGCAGTGTAGTAGTGCCGGTCTAGAGCCTGACTAGAGGTGATCCAGAATTGGCTGACCAGTGCTTCCAGGTGGTGGTAACTCACATGCCACTGCCCCCGGCGGCTGTCTTTCATACACGAGGCAAACCAGGCGGTGCAAATGTTCCAAACCAAAGAACACGAGGCGATCGTGCTTCACCTTCGACTCGCTCACCCACTCTTACCAGCCTGCTATCCCCACTAACCAGCACCATGTCTTCGCCTTCTCAAACACCTGTGTCATCTTCGCAATTCATACCAATCATTGTTGCCGCCTTGCTTGAGTTCAAGGAAAAAACTGGGAATAACCTTTTAGACAACTGGCTCTCCAAGGAACTACAAAGCTGCGACACCGTCGAGGCCGTCCTGGACATAATTCAAGATCAAGCCAAGGCTTTTGATAAGTTTAGGGGTGGCGATAAAAAGTTGATGAAATGGATCAATTCATCGGTGCACGTCCTTTACGCAATTTCTGTGACTCTCGGAGAGAGTATTAGCGTGGTACGTGTCAGGAAAACAAATCGTGATGACCTGAGGTGCATTGTAACATCGGTGTGTAGGCGCTTCCTTCTGCGAAAGCAGTCTTTACCGGAATTGGTGTCCTCCTCTCTGTTCGTTCATCTGTGTTCATTTTATCGGCCCTTTTAATGCTAATATTGATATTTTGCAGGCGGCAAAGGATGTCCGGGCGAGCCATGATGCGCTCGTCGACCTCTTTGAACGCGTTCAATTCTTCCTCAAGCGCCTTGGGGTACATACTCGAATTTCACCGACCAAGGATATGGTTGAGATACTTGTGAAAATCATGGCCGAGGTAATCGCTATACTCTCCATCGCGACGAAGGAGATGCAACAAAGTCGAACAAGTAGGTTATTTCTGCGAGATATACTTAATTAGCATCTGACCGCTCTCGTATTTAATCAGAAACATATCTCAGGAAGCTACTGGGAAGGACGGATATCGAGGACGCCCTAAAGAAGTTGGATAGCCTGACACAGGAGGAGGTTCGGATGGCGATAGCTCAGGTTCTGAAGGGCATCAATGAGCTCAAAGATGGTGCGCAGCCCCATTGACGAGTACCCACTCCTCGCTGAACTATTGTCCCACTAGATGCCAAGAAAGCCAACGAGGCTATGCAACAGATAGCGAACAAGGTGGACGACATACAGTGTTCGTGATCTTCTCTCTCCACTTCTTCCGTTGTAGAGACTGAAACTCCGCCGTAGGGAACCAGATAGAAGAGAACATTCGAAAATGGTTTTCCCCGCCGGACCCGTCCGTAAATTACAACACCGCGCGCGAGGCTTATCAAGAGGGGACTGCCGCGTGGTTCGTTCAAGGCAGCATATTCAAGGAGTGGGAATTAGTCGGTTCCCTCCTCTGGGTACATGGAAAACGTGCGTTCCTCCTATCTTTCACGGCCCAACTCCTGATGGTCTCCCCGTTTCTGTAGCGGGCTCGGGCAAAAGCATCCTTTCGTTCGTCATTTCCCTAATATCATCCCCAAGCACGGGAACTCATATTGACTAAAGCTCTGCGATCATCAAACGCGTCATGTCGTTACGCGATGCCGGACACGCCTCCTTAGCGTATTTTTTCTTTGACTTTCGAGACGAGGAAAAAAAACAAGACGCTCGCAACTTTCTCACCTCTCTTCTTATTCAACTTTCTGCCCACTCGAACCCTTGTCGCAAGATATTTTTCGATATTTATTCAAAACATGGGAAGGGCTTGCAACAACCCAGCATTGGCGTCTTGACGAAATGTCTTCACGACATGCTCCTTGTCGCGGCACAACGGCCAGTTTACCTCATCATTGACGCACTCGATGAGTGCCCCAACATCTCTGGGCTGCCAACCCCAAGAGCGGTACTCCTTGGCCTTCTGGAGGACCTTGTCGACCTGCGCATTCCAAACTTACATATATGTATTACTAGCCGCCCGGAGATTGACATCAAAATTGTTCTCGAGCCACTTGCCTATAGTGCTGTTTCACTTCATGATGAAAGTGGACAAAAGAAGGATATTTCCGACTACGTGGACACTGTCGTTAACTCGGACAGGAAGATGCGGAAATGGCGGGATGGGGACAAGAAGCTGGTTGTCGAGATGCTGTCCGAAAAAGCGGACGGAATGTAAGGGCAATGCCCCATCCTTGGCGATACGTCATCTTATCCTCTGTCTACAGGTTTCGATGGGTATTCTGTCAGCTGGAAGTGCTGCAGCATTGTATCACCGCAAGTATTCGGCAGATCCTCGAACAGTTACCCGAATCGTTGGACGAGACCTATGCGCGCGTACTCAGTCAAATCCCTCTGGCGAACCAAGCACACGCCCATCGTCTGCTGCAGTGCCTCATGGTTGCTATCCGTCCGCTTCGTGTTGAAGAGCTTGCTGAACTGCTTGCATTCGAGTTCGGTACGGCCCAGGGAGCGGTTCCAAAATACCGCGCGGATTGGAGCCCGAATGACCAAGTACAGGCCGTGCTGTCCACATGCTCAAGTCTGATCTCCATCGTCGGCTACCCCGGTTTTCAGGTCGTCCAGTTTTCGCACTTCTCCGTGAAGGAGTTCTTGATGTCGGATCGGCTCACATCCTCACTCGGAGACTTCTCTCGATATCAGATCAATCCCGGACCCGCGCACACGATCATCGCTCAGGCCTGTCTCGGATTTTTTCTCCATTTGGATGATCACGTCAACAGAGAGAGCGTCAAGGGCTTTCCTCTGGCGGAGTATGCGACTAAACACTGGGTCACGCATGCCCAATTCGAAGGCGTTGCATTACGTGTGAAGGACGGGATAGAATCTCTCTTTGACTGCAACAAACGTCATTTAGCGGCGTGGATAAGAATAAACAACATAGAAGAAGGGTTCCATTGGTTGTCGCCGTCTACCCCCTTGTACTATTCCTCGCTTTGTGGATTCTCCGACTTGGTTGAACACCTCGCCAACAAACACCCGAAGCACGTAAATGCTATTGGTGGCCGGTACGAGTTTCCGATGTTTGCAGCACTATTCAGGAAACACGTCAGGGTTGCGAAGATCCTACTTAAGCACGGTGCGAATGTCGATATCTGGGGAATGGAATCATGGCTGCCGCTCCGCGACGCGCTCAGAGATGTCACTATAGTGCAGTTCCTACTCAACCATGGTGCGGATGTAAATTTCCGGCGGGATGATCTCCGTACTCCACTACATCTAGCAGCACGTTACGGAGAGCTCGAGGTAGCTCGGGTGCTCCTTCTGCACAAGGCAGACGTCGGTTCCCGGGATGACAAGGGCATGATCCCGTTGCACCTACTGTTTGAAGAAAATTTTCGCTACGATGACAAGATTGTCCATTTTGCTCGGTTATTACTGAAGCATGGCGCGGACGTGAACAGACGGGACGAGGACGATAATACTCCGTTACATCTGGCAATGATCTGGGAGATGTACGAGTGCGCGAAGGTTCTTATTGAGTATGACGCAGATCCTAGCGTGGAGAACGACCGGCGCAAGACCCCATTGCATATACTGTTTGGAGGCTATGATGGACACGGAGACGATTATTACGACAAAGGCGATTATCATGACAAAGACAAAATTCTCGACCTTACACGGTTTTCACTAGACCATGGCGTGGACGTGAACATACGGACGACGGACGAGTGGACCCTGTTACATTCGGCAGCTTTCAGGGGGTGGCTCGCAATCGCAAAGTTGCTTCTCGACCATGGTGCAAACACAACCGCGGAGAGCGACCACGGAGAGACACCATTACACCTAGTGTCACGAGGCAAATACGGCCCCCAAGAAGACGGTGTCGGCATTGCACAGCTATTGCTAGAGCGTGGGGCGGATGTCGACGCACGTAATAAGAACGAGGCCACCCCGTTACATTCAGCAGCTTTCAAGGGGAGGCTCGAGGTCGCGAGGGTTCTCCTCGACCATGGTGCGGACATGACCGCGGAGAACGACCAGGGAGAGACACCGTTGCACCTAGTGTCACAATGTGAATATGGCTTCGAGGAAGACGGTGTCGAGATTGCATGGCTGTTGCTGGAACGCGGAGTGGACGTGAACGCACAGACGAAGAACGAGTGGACCCCATTACATTCGACAGCTTTCAAGGGGAGGCTTGAGATCGCACAGGTACTTCTCTCGTTTTTTTCTTTTAAAAAGAATTCCATTATAATTATATTCCTGGACCACAGATGCTTTTGGACCACGGTGCAAACGCGGACGCGGAGAACGACGAGGGCGAGACCCCATTGAACTTAGTGTCACGAGGTGAATACGACTCCCAAGAAGATGGTGTCGGCTTAGCACGACTATTGCTGGAGCGCGGCGCGGATGTCAACGCACGGAAGAAGAACAAGACCACCCCGTTACATTCAGCAGCTTTCAGGGGGAGGCTCAAGATCGCACAGGTGCTTCTCGACCATGGCGCAATCGCGGACGCGGAGAACCACCACGGCGAGACTCCATTGAACCTAGCGTCACGAGGTGAATACACCTCCCAAGAAGACGGTGTCGGCATTGCACGACTATTGCTGGAGCGTGGCGTGGATCTCAACTCACGGAAAGGGAACAAGTCCACCCCGTTACATTCGGCAGCTTTCAGGGGGCGGCCCAGGATCGCAAGGGTGCTTCTCGACCATGGTGCAAATGCGGATGCGGAGAACGACGAGGGCGAGACCCCATTGAACCTAGTGTCGCGAGGTGAATACGACTCCCAAGAAGATGGTGTCGGCATTGCACGACTATTGCTGGAGCGCGGCGCGGATGTCAACGCACGGAAGAAGAACAAGACCACCCCGTTACATTCAGCAGCTTTCAAGGGAGGGTTCAAGATTGCACAGGTGCTTCTCGACCATGGTGCAAACGCGGACGCGGAGAACGACGAGGGCGAGACCCCATTGAACCTAGTGTCGCGAGGTGAATACGAATCCCAAGAAGGCGGTGACAGCATTGCACGACTATTGCTGGAGCGCGGCGTGGATGTCAACTCACGGAAGAAGAACAAGACCACCCCGTTACATTCAGCAGCTTTCAAGGGGTGGACCCAGATCGCAAGGGTGCTTCTCCATCATGGTGCAAACGTGAACGCGGAGAATGAGCAGGGCGAGACGCCGTTGCATCTGGTGTCAGAGCCACCAGGCGGATATATCTACCAAGAATACCGTATCGGTGTTGCACGGCTATTACTGGAGCATGGCGGGGATATCAACGCACGGGATAAAAACAAGAACACCTCGTTACATTCAGCGGCTTTCAGGGGGAGTCTCACGATCGTAAGGTTGCTTCTCGACCATGGTGCAAACGCGGATGCGGTGAACGAGCAGGGCGAGACCCCATTGCACGTTGTGTCACAAGGCGAAAAGTACTTCTTCGAACGTGTCGGTGTTGTACAGCTATTGCTGGAGCACGGCGGGGATATCAACGCACGGGATAAGAACAAGACCACCCCGCTACATTCAGCTGCTTTCAGGGGGAGGCTCGAGATCGTACAGGTGCTTATCTTTTTTATTTATTTAAAAAAACAAATCCATTTATACTCCAGGACCACAGGTGCTTCTCGATCATGGTGCAAATATGATCGCGGAGAATGAGTGGGGCGAAACGCCGTTGCACCTGGTGTCACGAGGCAAATATGACTCCCAAGGTGACGGTGTCGGTATTGCACGGCTACTGCTGGAGCGTGGCGTGGACGCGAACGGACGGAAGGGGAACAAGTGGACCCCATTACATTCAGCAGCTGTCAAGGGGATGCTCGAGATTGCAAGGGCGCTTCTCGACCATGGTGCAAACCCAAACGTGGAGAACGACCAGGGTGAGGCACCGTTGCACGTAGTGTCACAAGGCAAATATGACCAAAAACACGGTGTGCTCATTGCACGGCTATTGCTGGAGCGCGGTGCGGATGTCAACGCCTCGGACAAGGACCAATACACCCCACTATATTCTGCCTCCTACTTTGGAAGGCTCGAGATCGCACGGGTGTTGCTCAACCATGTCGCAAAAACCGCCAGATCCGCCACTACGTCCACTCTAGGAACCAAGAGGAAGGTGGACGACGTAGGAAGCAGGTCCGAAAAGAAGCCCAAGCTCCACGAAGACATGCACCTCCCGCCATGGCGGCACGCACACCCCACCAACCTCAATGCTTGATGGGAAGTTATGCGGAGTGGGGAGGACGTACGTTAAGATGAATGGGAAGGAAATCATGGTTATTATGCAAGGGGGATGTCTAGTTTATTTAAAAGTGAAGTGCTACATAGGCCCGGGTATTCTGCCCCAGGCGCACAATAATGGATTATAAAAAAATGGCGCAAAATCAGAGAATGACCAAGCACGGAACCCTTTGCGTCTAGTGTCACTGCCACTGTTACAAGGCAGCTATTGGTTACAAGACGATGGTCCCGACGTTGCAAAGCTATTATTGGAGCGCGGCGCGGATGTGAACGCACAAGATAAGGACTATGCAACAACGTTACATTTAGCACGTTATGCAGGCCAGCTCGAAACGCGAGCTGCCCTTCTCCCTCCCCTTCGCCGCGCCTCTTCCCGCTCCCGCTCCCGCGCCAGCGTCGTTGTTATTATTATTATTGCGGGACGGGGCAGGCGGCGTGGGAGTGGCGTTTCTCAACAGCGCAGTCCGTTGCAGTGCGCTTGTGGCACAAGCGCGCGTCGGGAGGGGGAACGCGCGTGTGAGCACTACGTGCTACGGGTGCGCCAGTGGTGGAATGCGCGAGGCGGAGGGAGCGCACGTGCAGCGTCAGGTGCGGTGGCTCCTTCTCCCCGCCTTCCTTTTACTCTGTGGTCCGCGTCTGCCTCGTGTTTTGGCTTTTGTTCGTGGGGGGCGCTTTTGCGGGAGAGGAGGAGGGGGAATGCTTGCGTTTTGCGTGCGCGGGTGGAGAGCCGAGAGCGTGCAGGGCGTGCTAGAAGGACGCTTGGATCTGGGCCCAGGCGTCGTGGAGGAGCGCGTCATCGTCTGGGCACGATGATCCGCCGGACGCGAGACGCAGCGCGGCGTCGATGAACCTTGGGAAGATTTGCACCACGCCGTGGGACGTGCTCGCAATTTTTAGGTCAAGGGAGATAGCATCACCCAGGACGGCGTCGATAAGGGCGTCGAGATACGGCGTATCGCATGTGGATTGGGAAAGGCCAAAACCAAAAAGAAGCAGCAAACCGAGTAGCGCCGACAAGGGCCGAGCGATCACGTGTGCAGGGTGGTTCCCCTTCGAGGTGCACGCGCCACTTTCCCTATAGCTGGAAACCTGGCCGACGCCCTCCTTCGTCTCATCGAATCCTCCCTCAGTAACCCCGTCCTCGTCGCCGTACCTCTCGTCCGGAACGAGGGAAACACCTCCGTCAATAAGTGGGGTGTCACCGCCACCCGCTTCGTCCGCGCCCACGCTGATAAACCCCACCTCACTCTCACCGGCATCGCCCGCATCCTCTGACCAATCCACCGCAAGTCGTCAACGACCCCTACCTCTACCCCGCCTCGACGTCTCTTACCCTCCACACGATGCCGACTCGCCCTCGATCGCAGACGTCGTCCAGGACTTCAAGGCCACCGGCATCCGCCCCCTAGAACGCTTCGAGCAGAACTCCACCCAGACCGCACGCAAGCACGAGAGCTGGTCCCGCATTGCACATCTCGTCGACGAGAGCGAACCACACAAGGCCGCTGCTCTCGCTGATGCTATCGTCTCCGCTATCGGCGCAGAACACGCTGATAAACTCGGTGAGTTCCCTGCTCTATTCCAATCTCCCTTTCTGCTTTACGGCGTTTGATCCCAACGTTATTTAATTATGGAATCCGCACGCACTCTGGTACGGGGTTCTCCCCTACCTCCCATATCCCGTGACACCAGCCTCCTCTCTTCCGCTTGCAACTCCGTGGAAAAGGGCTGACATCTTCCGCAGTTCTCCTTTCCGCCGAATCACCTTCATCGCTCGCCAACATGTCACAAATATTCTGGCCAAGCAACTCTCCGTCGTCGAAGTCAGCTCCAAGATCGCTACCGCCTCGACAAGTCTCTTCAAACAACAGAGGACGCTCTTTTTGCGTCAACAACTCGCCGCCATTAATGCCGAGTTACAACGTCTCGATACAGGAAATGCCGACCTGCATGGCACGGGAAATGGGATAGAGGATGAGGATGAGACTGACTTGCTCATTCGCGTCGATTCTCTCCCCGTCGGCAGCGAAGTGCGCCGCGCCGCTACAGCTGAGGCCCGCCGCCTCAAGCGCATTCCTCCTCAGAATGCAGAGCACGGCGTTGTAAGGACTTACGTGTGCAGACCCATATTTCTTAGTTGCATTTGCTCTGACCTCCTTCTCCAGCTGGAATAGCTGACTTCCCTACCCTGGACTCCCCCTGCCGCCATCTCAGAAACCTTCACACGATCGGATTTCCTCGCCAAGTCCAAGTCACGACTCGACGCGGACTATTATGGCCTCGAAAAGGTCAAGCGTCGATTGATGGAGTACCTCGCCGTCGTCTGGCTACGTGCCTTGATCGCGCAAGAGGCAGAGACGGAGCAGGCAAAGGCACAGGAAGTCACGCTCAAGAAGGCCATCGATGATCCGGCTGCGGGTGCGAGCGAAGCCGATTACCAGAAAGAGAACGCATGCAGGGCCCTCATCGAAGCAAGCGAAATCCCGGCCCCGCCACGAGTGCCTGTTCCGGTACCACCCCAGCCACAAGGCCCGTCGAAAGCCAAAGGGATCAAAGCCCCGATTCTACTGTGAGTTTGTCATCACCTCGCTCATCATTTGATGATGCCATCGAGCATGTGTTTAGCTTCATCGGGCCGCCGGGTACGGGAATGACTTCTCCATGTCAATCGATCGCTCACGCCCTCAGTCGGCCGTTCCAGCGCATCGCTCTTGGTGGTGTACGCGATGAAGCCGAGATACGGGGTCACCGTCGGACATACGTTGCCAGCGGACCTGGTTTACTTGCTCAGGCGTTGCGAAAGGCCGGTCGTATGAATCCTGTTCTATTATTGTGAGCATTTGCACCACATTCCGGAGTTCGCAGATTTGAGATGGCAGAGACGAGATCGACAAGGTGGGTCAGTCGAATTACCACGGTGACCCGTCCGCGGCATTGCTCGAAGTCCTCGATCCGGAGCAAAATGTGGCCTTCAACGTACGTTTCTTCAGACCTCGTCTAGAGCCCCTTTCTTTTCTGACACGGACGGCTGGCAGGATCACTACCTGAACGCCCCGATCGACCTGTCATAGGTCCTGTTCATCTGCACGGTCCTCGACACCATCTCACCGCCGCTCCTCGATCAATGTGAGGTCATTCAATTGTCTAGGTACACGCACGACGAGAAGCTGCACATTGCGCGGCGATTGCTTCTCCCTAAGCAATTTGCGCAGAACGGGCTTTCAGAGCCGCACGTTCAACCGACTGAGCCTGCACTCCAAACGGTCACGCATTACACGCGCGAGGCGGGAGAGCGTTCGATCGGCGGAATTGTACGGTTCAAGGCGATCGAATGGGCCGCTCACGTCGACGCACAAGGCCTGGCACCTTCCTCATTGCCATCTCCCTTACCGGCAGCGTCGGAAGCCTCAGATGCTCTGGTCAAGCGTAGCAAGGATGGAGACGCGGGCTACGACCCAGTCGTTGAAGCGGACGATCTGGAGAAGATTCTAGGGTTGTCGCGTTACGACGGCGAGGACCGGGAGCGCGAGGCGTGGCGGGGAGTCGTTTAGGGTCTCGTCGTGACTGGGATGGGCGAGGGTGAGATCATGCCCTTCGAGAGCATCGCGACTCCGGGTAGCGGGCATCTCAAGCTCACCAGTTCACTTGGTGATGTGCGTTCCGAACTTGGACATCCTTGCTCCCGACTGAAATGTGGCTTTTTCAGGTGATCAAGGAGAGCGCGGAGCTCGCGCTTAGTTGGGTCAAGACGCACTCGTATAATCTAGGGATAACGAGGAAGCGTGCGCAGGACCCACTTGGATCGACGCCATGATAGATGTACACTTGCACCTTCCTGCGGGTGCTCAGAAGAAGGATGGACCGAGTGCAGGTGTCGCCATGGTACGCACACGGACCTTTCTTCCTTCTAATTTCGGTTGCTCAATGAGAGAATGGGTAGGTTTGCGCGATCGTATCGCTCTTGACGGGCAAGTGCGTCCCACCGACTACGGCAATGACCGGCGAGGTGCGTGTGCCCCCCCAGCCCCACAATGGGTTCTAATTTAACGTTTGGTCCAGATCATGCTCCGCGGACGCGTCTCATCTGTCGGTGGGGTCAAAGAGAAGGTACTGGGTGCGCATCGTGCCGGCGCGAAAAAGGTGATCGTACCTTGGGCGAACCGTAAGGACGTCGAGCATGACGTACCGAAGGAGGTGGAGCGCGCGGATGCAGTTCGTGTTTGCGCGGTCGGTGCGCAAGGCACTTGACGCGGCGTTCGGCGAAGGGACGCTGCCGTGGCGCACGGTCACGCCGGTTGTCGAGTGCAGGCTATAACCGGATGCTCCTTTCTCGTGCGCATACATACATTTGACGCAACCTCTGTAATTCTCCCCCGCCCCCCGCACCTCTCCTAGCCTTATTCCTCTGCTCGTTGTGTATAAGTATCGGATGGATCCTACGCTTTGATGTCTTTGCTGCAACGCAACGTTCTTCTTGACGCTCTCGTGTACGCATTTCCCTCTGACGTTTTCATACAGTATGATCGGAGGACACATTTTAAATACTTGTACTAGTGCACCACTTAATGAAAGCCTCATGTCATTTCCTAGTGTGTAGCCTCTCCGAGGAATGCGGGGAGGTCCAGACGCTCTGAAGTATTTCGGCCTTGTGGTGCAACTTGAACTCCGAAACATCGTTGTGTCAAGTGACGGTTTCGTATGATGTGTCACCGAAGGTAGCGTAGTAGTGCCGGTCTAGATGTGACCCGGAATTAGCCGACCAGTGCTTCCAAGGGACGCGCCCTTGTCATTGCCCCCGGCGGCTGTATTTCATACACGAGGCAAACCAGGCGGTGCGAATGTTCCCAGCCAAAGAACACGAGGCGATCGTGCTTCACCCTCGACTCGCTCACGCACTCTTGCTAGTCTGCTGTCCAGCCTGTCCTCACTAACAAACATCCCATTACCAGCACCAGCGGCCATGTCTTCGCCTTCTCAAACGTCTGTGTCATCTTCGCAATTCGAGTCAATCATTGGTGCCGCCTTGAGCGAGTTCAAGAAAAAGACCGGCAATGACCTTGTAAATCATTGGCTTGCCAAGGAACTGCAAAGCTGCGACTCCGCCGAGGCCGTCCTGGATATAATTCAAGATCAAGCTAAGGCATTTGATAAGTTTAGGGGTGGCGAAAAAAAGTTAATGAAATGGATTGGTTCATCGGTGCACGTCCTTTACACAATTTCCGCGACTCTTGGCGAGGGCGTTGGCATGGTACGTTCCAGGAAAATAACTCGTGATGACCTGAGGCGCATTCCAACATCGTGTGCAGGCGCTTCCATCTGCGAAAGCAGTCTTTGCTGGAATTGGTATCCTCCTTGCTGTTCGTTCATCTGTATTCCTTTTTGTCGACCCTTTTAATGCCGATATTTTACAGGCAGCAAAGGATGTCTGGGCGAGCCACGATGTGCTCGTCGACCTCTTTGAGCGCGTTCAGTTCTTCCTCAAGCGCCTTGGGGTTCATACTCGGATTTCACCGACCAAGGATATGGTTGAGATACTCGTGAAAATCATGGTCGAGGTAATCTCTATACTCTCCATCGCGACGAAGGAGATGCAACAAAGTCGAACAAGTAGGTTATTTCTGCGAGATATACTTAATTAGCGTCTGACCGCTCTCGTATCTAATCAGGGACATATCTTAAGAAGCTACTGGGAAGGACGGATATCGAGGACGCCCTAAAGAAGTTGGATAGCCTGACACAGGAGGAGGTTCGGATGGCGATAGCTCAGGTTCTGAAGAGCATCAGTGAGCTCAAAGATGGTGCGCGGCCCCATGGACCAGCACCTACTCCTCGCTGAAATTCTGTCCTAATAGATGCCAAGAAAGCCAACGAAGCTATGCAACAGATAACGAACAAGGCGGACGAAATACAGTGTTCGTGATCTGCTCTCTCGATGGCCTCCGGTGTGGAGACTAAAACTTCGCCGCAGGGAACCAGATAGAAGAGAACATTCGAAAATGGTTTTCCCCGCCTGACCCGTCCGTAAATTACAACACCGCGCGCGAGGCTTATCAAGAGGGAACTGCCGCGTGGTTCTTTGAAAGTAGCATATTCAAGGAGTGGGAATTAATCGGTTCCCTCCTCTGGGTACATGGAAAACGTGCGTTCCTCCTATCTTTCACGGCACAACTCCTGATGGTTTCCCCGTTTCTGTAGCGGGCTCGGGCAAGAGCATCCTTTCGTTCGTCATTTCCCTAATACCACCCCCAAGGACGGGAACTCATATTGACTAAAGCTCTGCGATCATCAAACACGTCATGTCGTTACGCGATGCCGGACACGCCTCCTTAGCGTATTTTTTCTTTGACTTTCGAGACAAGGAAAAAAAACAAGACGCTCGCAACTTTCTCACCTCTCTTCTCATTCAACTTTCTACCTACTCGGACTCTTGTCGCGAGATCATTTCCCATATTTATTCAACACACGGGAAGGGCACGCAACAACCCAGCATTGGCGTCTTGACGAAATGTCTTCACGACATGTTCTTTGTCGTGGCACAACGGCCAGTTTATCTCATCGTTGACGCACTCGATGAGTGCCCCAACATCTCTGAGCTGCCAACCCCAAGAACGGTACTCCTTCGCCTTCTGGAGGACCTTGTCGACCTGCACATTCCAAATTTGTATATATGTATTACCAGCCGCCCAGAGGCTGACATCAAAATTGTTCTCGAGCCACTTGTCTATAGTGCTGTTTCACTTCATGATGAAAGTGGACAAAAGAAGGATATTTCGGACTACGTGAACACCGTCGTAAACTCGGACAGGAAGATGCGGAAATGGCGGGATGGGGATAAGGAGCTGGTTGTCGAGGTGCTGTCCGAAAAAGCGGACGGAATGTAAGGTCGTCGCCCCGTCCTCGGCAATATGTCCTCTTATCCTGTCATGCAGGTTTCGATGGGTATTCTGTCAGCTAGAGGTGCTGCAGCATTGTATTACCGCAAGTATTCGGCAGATCCTTGACCAGTTGCCCGAGTCGTTGGACGAGACCTATGCGCGCGTACTCAGTCAAATCACCCAGGCGAACCAAGCGCATGCCCATCGTCTGCTGCAGTGCCTCATGGTGGCCGTCCGTCCGCTTCGTGTTGAAGAGCTTGCAGAACTGCTTGCATTCGAGTTCGATACTGCCCCGGGAGCGATTCCGAGATACCGCACTGATTGGCAATCGAATGACCAAAGACAGGCCGTGCAATCCACATGTTCAAGTCTGACCGCCATCGTTGACGACCGCCTGCTCGATTCTCAGGTCGTCCAGTTTTCGCACTTCTCCGTGAAGGAGTTCTTGATGTCGGATCGCCTCACATCCTTACTCGGAAACATCTCTCGATATCAGGTCCTTCCCGGACCCGCGCACGCCATCCTTGCTCAGGCCTGTCTCGGACTTTTTCTCCATTGGGATGATTACGTCGACGAAGAGAGCGTC
>WNGR01005303.1_pt1 | contig 13839 bp, 8 predicted proteins | sample 5407581 | NCBI WGS metagenome assembly WNGR01 (sample SAMN13153383, study PRJNA577476) | soil metagenome | isolation source: 80 cm soil or saprolite under Garry oak tree replicate 2 | place: USA:California | collected 2016-06-15 | reverse complement strand
AGGCGGGCATGGGCAAGACCGCGCTCGCCGCCGAGGCGGTGGCGTACGCGAAGGCGCGCGGCGCGGCGGCCGTGTGGGGCACATGCTGGGAGGGCGGGGGTGCTCCCGGCTTCTGGCCGTGGATCCAGGTGGTGCGGGCGCTGACAGCCGACGGCGACGGCGCGGGCGAGACGTTCCTCGGCGCGATCGCCGAGGCGGGGCTGCCCGTACCGCGGGTCAGCGGTCTCGGCAACATCCAGGTCGCGCACGTCCGGCAGGCGATCCGCCCGTGAGCGAGGACCTGTCGCTGCTCGACGCCACCGCCCAGGCCGAACTGGTCCGCACCGGCCAGGTCAGCGCGGCCGAGCTGGTCACGGCGGCCATCGAGCGGATCGAGGCCCTGAACCCGGTGCTGAACGCCGTGGTCACGCCGGTCTTCGAGCGGGCGGCCGAGGAGGCGCGGGCCGGGCCGACGGGCCCGTTCGCCGGGGTGCCGTACCTGGTCAAGGACCTGGCCATCGAGATGGAGGGGGTGCGCTTCACCGAGGGTTCGGTCTTCCTGGCCGGCCACGTGTCCGCCTTCGACTCCGAGCTCGTGCTCCGGCTGCGCCGGGCGGGCCTGGTCATCCTGGGCAAGACCAATACGCCGGAGTTCGGGATGGCGCCGGCCTGCGAGCCGGTGCTGTTCGGCCCGACCCGCAACCCGTGGGACACGGGCCGCTCCACCAGCGGGTCCAGCGGCGGCTCGGCCGCGGCGGTGGCGTCGGGCATGGTGCCGTTCGCGCACGGCAACGACCTGGGTGGCTCGCTGCGCTACCCGGCGTCCGCGTGCGGGCTGTTCGCCCTCAAGCCGACCCGGGCCCGCAACCCGCTCGGGCCCGAGTACGGTGACATCGCCGCGGGCGGGGCGGCCGAGCACGCGCTGACCCGTTCGGTCCGGGACAGCGCCGCGCTGCTCGACGCCACGTCAGGGCCCGACCTGGGCGACCCGTACTGGGCGCCGCCGCCCGCCCGTCCGTTCCTGACCGAGGTGGGCGCCGATCCCGGGCGGCTGCGGATCGGCTATACCACCCGGACGCCCGAGGGCGACCTCGGCCATCCGGACTGCGTGGCGGCCGCCGAGACGGACTGGCCGGGCTTTACCCCCGAGGTCGGCGCGGCCATCGGCACGATGATCAGCGCGGCCGCGGCGTGGGCCATGCGGTACTGGATCCGGCACCTCGGCCGCGAGCCGGGCGACGGTGAGATCGAGCCGCTGAACCGGGCGCTGTGGCAGGCCGGCGAGCAGGTCACCGCGGGGCAGTGGCTGCTCGCCGTCGGGGATGTCCAGCGCTTCAGCCGCCGGGTGGCCCGCTTCTTCACCGGCTTCGACGCGTTCCTCACGCCGACGATGTCCAGCCCGCCGCTGCCCATCGGCACGATGGTCTCCACGCCGGACGACCCGTGGCGGTCGCTCCAGGTCAGCGGGCAGACCGTGCGTTACGCGGGCATCGTGGCCAACCTCACCGGCAATCCCGCGATGTCGGTGCCGCTGTGGTGGAACGACGACGGGCTGCCGATCGGCGTGCACGTCCTCGGCCGCTTCGGCGACGAGGCCACGCTCATCCGGCTGGCCGCGCAGTTCGAGGCGGCGCAGCCGTGGGCCGGCCGCCGTCCTGCGGTGCACGCGGCGCGGCCGCGGGAGCCGTAGCGCTGCCCAGGACGGCCGGGCGGACGAACGGCGGGGCCTTCGGCAACTCGGTGTGCTCCACCTGGGTGACGGTGAACCCGGCCGCGCCGATGGAATCGAGCGTGGGGCGGTTGCAGTCGCAGCACACGACCAGCCGGTTCAGCCAGTTCAGCCGGTCCTGCAGGCGGGCCGTGGCCGGGTCACCGGACCGCAGGTGCTCGATGAACAGCAGGCGGCCGCCGGGGCGCAGCACCCGGCGCAGCTCGCGCAGCGCCCGGGGCTGGTCGTCGACGCCGCACAGGACCAGCGTGGACACGGCCACGTCGAAGCTGTCGTCCTCGAAGGGCAGGTCCTCGGCCGGCGCGCGCAGGACCTTAGCGTCCGGGCGGTGCTCATGGACGGCGCGCTCCAGGCGGCGCAGCATCGGGGGCTGGGGCTCGGTGATCGTCAGCGACCTGACGGCTGGCCCGTAGCAGGACAGGTTAAGCCCGGTCCCGCCGCCGATCTCGATCACGTCGCCGCTCGCGCCGGCGAGCAGGCGCTCACGGAAGGCGCGCAACCCGGCCTTTTCTGCGCCGGCTATCTGCCGGTCGTACGTCATGGCGAAGAACTTGGTTCGTAGGCTCATAGCGACAACGTAACGAGACGGCGGCAGCCAGCGCATGAGGCGAATACCCCATCTTCTGCCCTGCCGCCAGCCGGCCGCGGAAGGTTAAGCTGGCCTGGTGGGAGGGGGTACGTGGGAGGGGGTACTGAGACACCGAGCGCGCGGCTGGCCGAGCTGATCGCGGCGCTGTCGCTCGGTGTCGACCTGGGGTTCGGGCAGCCGATGGAACACGTGCTGCGCCAGTGCCTGATCGCGCTGCGGCTGGCCGACCACGCGGGGCTCGGCGGGCAGGACCGGATGGCCGTCTACTACACCGCCCTGCTGGTCAACGTGGGCTGTCACGCCGACGCGCACGAGCAGGCGAAGTGGTTCGGCGACGACATCACGCTCAAGTCCGGCAAGTACGTCCACGAGCTGGGCAGCGTGCGCGGCGCGCTGGCGACCATGCGGCTGGTCGGCGCGGGCAACCCGCCGCTGCACCGGTTCCGGGTCGGGCTCGAGTTCGCCCTCTCCGGGCATCGCCAGCTGGACGGGATGATCTCCCAGCACGCGAGGCTGGCGCGGACGCTGGCCGGGCAGCTCGAACGGCCCGGCGCGGTGCGCGAGGGTGTCGGCGCGGCGTACGAGCAGTGGGACGGGCGCGGCTGGCCGGGCACGCTGAAGGCCGGCGCGATCCCGGCCGCGGCCAGGATCGCCCAGCTCGCGGAGTTCATGGAGGTGGCGCACCGGGTCGGCGGCGTGGCCGGAGCCACCGCGCTGGCGCGCAGGCGAGCGGGCCGGCAGTTCGACCCGGCCCTGGCCGCGCTGCTGTGCTCGCACGCGAATGTGATCTTCGCCGGCCTGGAGACGGCCCCGGCCTGGCGGACCGTGATCGCGGCCGAACCCGCCCTGGCCGTGGAGCTGTCACCGGACCAGCTCGACCGGGCGCTGGCGGCCATCGCGAACTTCGTCGACCTGAAGTCGCCGTTCACCCTGGGGCACTCGGTCGCGGTGGCGGAACTGGCCGAGGAGGCCGGCCGCCGGCTCGGGCTGCCGCCGGAGCAGGTGCTGGCGCTGCGCCGGGCCGGGTTCGTGCACGGGTTCGGGCGGCTGGGCGTGTCGAATTCGATCTGGGACCGGCCCGGGCCGCTGAGCGCCGGCGAGTGGGAACGGATCCGGATGTACCCGTACCTGACCGAGCGGATGCTGCACCAGTCGGCCGCGCTGGCGCCGCTCGGGGAGATCGCGGTGCAGCACCGCGAGCGGCTGGACGGCAGCGGGTACCCGCGCGGGCTGTCCGGCGGCGCGATCTCCCGGCCGGCCCGGGTCCTGGGGGCCGCCGACGCGTACGCCTCGATGCGCGAGCCCAGGCCGCACCGCCCGGCCCGGCCGGCGGAGGAAGCGGCCGAGCAGATGCGGGCCGAGGTCCGGGCCGGCCGCCTGGACGGCGCGGCCGCGGACGCCGTGCTCGAGGCGGCCGGGCACCGGCTGCCTCGGCGCCGGGAGGGCCTGGCCGGGCCCGCAGGCCTGACCGCCCGGGAGGTCGAGGTCCTGGTCCTGCTCGCCCGCGGCCTGTCCAACAAGCAGATAGCCGAACGACTGGTGATCACGCCCAAGACGGCCGGCAATCACGTGGAGCATATCTACGCCAAGATCGACGCCTCCAGCCGCGCCGCCGCGGCGATGTTCGCGGTGCAGCACGGCCTGCTCCCCGAGGAGAAGATGAGGCAATCGCCTCATGCCCCGGCGGCCGCCCCCCGGGCGGGTAGCTAGGCCAGGACCCTCGAGGCCGGCTCGGCGGCGGCCCGGCTCGGGCGGATGTTCTGGTTGAGGCGGAACACGTTGGCCGGGTCGTAGCGGTCCTTGAGCGCGACCAGCCGGGCGTACGTGGCGTCACCGTAGGCGTCCCGGACCCGGTCGGCCTCGGGCGTGAAGTTGAGGTACGCCGCACCGGTCCCGAACGGCCGCATGGCCGTGGTGAACGCGCGGTTGCCCGCGATCATCCGCTCGTCGTCGGCCGGGTCGGCCCAGATCGAGATCGGATGGAACAGGTAGCGCGCGTCGCGGTGAGAGAACGCGGTGGCCTCATCCGGCACCGCGGCCACGGCCTGCCCGATCCGGAAGACGACCATCTGACTCAGCGGCGCGCCGAGCGCGGTCAGGCCGGCGGCGTGGGCGAGGAAGGTGTCGATCGCGGCGTCGCTGAACCCGGGCATGTACTCTCCGCGCGCGTAGCTGCGCCATCCGGGCGGCGCGAGCGGGTCCAGGACCGCCTGGAAGGCGGTGTAGGGCATCGGGCCGACGTGGTCCACGGCGGGCCCGAGCTCCCTGAGCGGCTGCACCGCCACCGCCCCGTCCTCAGGGTCGCCCACGTAGAGCACGGGTATGCCGAGCACCGGCTGGCCGTGCAGGTGCGCCGGGACGAACGGCTCGGGCGGCGCGGTGATCACGGCGCAGCCGGTGGACACCTCGTCGGGCGCGCCGTCGGCCCAGTCGCGCCAGCGGCGCAGGACCTCCGGCGCACGATCGACACCGAACACCATCAGCCCGGCGAGCACGGTCGGGCCGAGCGGATGCAGGCGGAACTCGAACTCGGTAACGATGCCGAAGTTGCCGCTGCCGCCGCGGATGCCCCAGAACAGGTCGGGATGCTCCCGCTCGCTGGCGCGCACCACCCTCCCGTCGGCCAGGACCACCTCGGCGGAAATGAGGTTGTCGCAGGCCAGGCCATGCTTGGACGACGTCCAGCCGTATCCGCCACCGGTGGTGAAGCCACCGAGCCCGGTGGTGGTGACACGGCCGCCCGGGGTGTGCAGCCCGTGCGCCTGAGTGGCGGCGTCGAACTCGCCCCAGAGCACGCCGCCCCCGGCCCGCGCGGTCTGTGCCCGCGGGTCGACCTCGATCGACTTCAGCCCGCCGAGGTCGATCACGATGCCGTCGTCGCAGGTGGACAGGCCGGAAAAGCTGTGGCCGCCGCCGCGGACCGCGACCGCGAGCCCGTGCTCGCGGGCGGCGTGCACGGCCGCCACGACATCAGCGGTGCTCGCGCAGCGGGCGATCAGGGCGGGCCGGCGGTCGATCATCGCGTTGAAGACCCGGCGGGCCTCGTCGTAGCCGGGCTGCTCCGGCCCGATCAACTGGCCCGAGAACCCGTCGGCCAGGGCGGCTGCTGGATGGGTGGTGCTCATCGCTCCTCCTCCGGTTGGTCATCTACCGGGCACCACCTTGACCAGGAGAGCGTTCCGTGAGCGTTCCGCGGATCCGTTCCTCGAACGCGCCCGCCTGCTGACGCCGGGCCACCGCGAGCGCGCGCTCGAGTTCCGCTTCGACCTCACCCGAGGGAGCACCGAGTGCCGACAGGAACGTCGCGCACAGCCGCCTGATCTCGGCCTCCCACAGCTCGGCGCCGCGACCCATCTCGAGCGCCTCGCCAGCCAGCGCGAGTCCGGCCGCTGGCCGCCCAGCCAGGGCGTAGCCCTCGAGCAGCAGGCGGGTGGCGACACCGGGCATGCCGGGCGCCGGGGCATGGCCGCCGATGAGCTGCGCGTGGACCGTGCGCATGTGCTCCAGACCCTGGTCCGTTCGGCCGTCAAGGACGGAAAGGTGGCCGACGAACAGCTCGGCCGCCAGCCGGACCTGGGCCGGACCTTCGTCCGCCGGGGCGGCAGTGAGCTCCCGGACGTGGCGGCGGAACTCCGCGACCTCGCCGCGGTCCGCGGCGACGATCGCCGCCCAGACCCAGACGACCGCGCGGCTGTAGCCGTGGCTGGACTCGGCGGCCGCGCGCAGCGCCAGGTCGCGCTGGCGGTCGGCCTCGGCGGGGCAGCCCAGCATCCACAGCGTGTGCGCCAGGCGCAGCCGGACCAGCAGCTCCGGGTCCTGCCCGTAGCGCAGCACGTGCGCCCGGCGGCGTTCGGGCCGGAAGCGCTCCATCGCCGCCTCGAAGTGAGCACGAGCCTCGGTCAGCCGACCCGGCCAGTAGGCCGCGATGCCCTGCAGGTAGTCGCTTTCCACCCAGAGCACCTGGTCGTCGTCTGTTTCGGCCCGGGCGCGCAGCCGCCCGGCGAAGCCGCGGGCCTGGTCCCACTCACCCCGGGTCAGCGCGGCCATGGCCAGCGACCAGACCAGCGGCGGCTCGGGCTCGCGACCGAGCTGCCCGGCCAGGCGGAGGGCCCGGGCGTGCGCCCGCTCGATTCGCTCGGACTGGTAGCCCTCGCAGGCCAGCAGCGGCGCGGGCAGCGCGGTGAGCAGCCGCAGCTGGAGCGCGGCGGTGCCGGGACCGGCCGGGAGCTGTCCGGACAGCGCCAGGGCACGCTCCAGCGATCGGACCGCTTCGGCGTGCGCGTGCAGCCACTGGGCCGCCTCGGCCGCCCGCTCGTGCCAGCGGATGGCCTGCGCGCCCGCGCCCGCCTGCTCGTAATGCGGCGCGATCGCCGCCGGGGCCGGGTTGTCGCCGCGCTCCAGCGCCCGCGCGATCTCCAGGTGCAGGTGGCGGCGGCGCGGCGGGCCGAGCCCGGCGTAGGCGGCGTCCCGGATCCGGCCGTGGCTGAAGTCGTAGGCGTTCGGGCCGTGCGCGCGGAGGATGCCGCGGCGCCACAGCTCGTCCAGCGCGGCCACGAACGCCTGCTCGTCAAGCCCGGTCGCGGCGGCCAGCACGTCCGCGGTGAACGCCCGCCCGACGGCCGCGGCGACCCCGGCCACGGCGGCGGCATCCGGCGAGAGCCGCGCCAGCCGCCCGGCGATCACCGCCTGCACCTTCGAGGCGGCCGCCGGGGCGTCGGGCCGCAGCGCCTCGACCACGAACAGCGGATTGCCCTCGCTGTCGGCGTACAGGCGGCCGAGCCCGGCTTGGTCGAGCGGCGTGCCGGTGACGTGCCCGGCCAGCAGCGCGGTGTCCTCGCGGCCGAGCCGGGCCAGCCCGATCTCGGTGAGCTTACCGGACACCTGCAGGGCCGTGGTCAGCGTGGTGAGCGGGTGATGCTCCTCGAGTTCCTCGCGCCGGGCGGTGGCCGCGACGAGCAGCCGGGCCGACGGCGCCGAGCGGATCAGGTAGTGGATCAGGCGCAGCGACTGGGCGTCGGCCCACTGCGCGTCGTCCACGATCAGCAGCAGCGGCGCGCCCGCGGCGCGGAGCGCGCGGGCGATCGCACCGGGCAGCCGGTGCCGCAGTTCCGCCTCGGGCAGCGGCTCGGGCGGCGGCACCTGGCCGGTCAGTTCGGGCAGCAGCCGGGCGAGCTCGGTCAGGTCGGGCCGAACGAGCCGGGTCAGCCGCGCGGCCACCGGCCCGGAGCGGAGCCACGCGGTGGCGACCCCGTAGGCGAGCGGGCCCTCGGCGGGATAGCCGCGTGCCTCCGCGGTCACCGCGCCCGCGTGCGCGCGCAGCTCGTCGACCAGCCGGGTCTTGCCCACGCCCGCCTCGCCGGTGACGAGCACCAGCTGCGGATGCCCGGACGCCGCCGCCTGCCAGGCCGCGACCAGCCGGGCCCGCTCGTCGTCGCGCCCGACCAGCGGCGGAGTGCCGGGGACCTTGGCTCTGCCGACGCTGGCCTGCCCGCCAGCGACGATAAGGGCCTCGTAGACGGCGCGGGTTTCCGGTGCGGGCTCGATGCCGAGTTCGTCTTCCAGCGTGGTAGCGCACACGTGGTAGGCGCGGACCGCCCGGGCCCGGTCCCCGGACGCCTGGCAGAGCCGGATCAGCAGCCGGTGGTACTCCTCGCGCAGGGGATCGCGCGCTACGAGGCGTTCGGCGCAGCGGATGGCTTCGGGCCAGCGATGCTCCTGCTCGTGCTGGCGGGCGAGCCGCTCCAGCGCGTCGGCGTGCAGCCCGGCGAGCCGCTCGCGCTCGGCGGTCAGCCAGTCGTCGTAGCGGCCCTCGAGCAGGTCGCCGGCGTAGAGCCCGACCGCTTCGGCGGGCCGCCCGTCAGCCACCGCCCGCTCGAACTGCTCGACGTCCAGCCACAGCGGCACGTCCGGCCGCCAGCGCAGCGTCCGCGGCCCGATCTCGATCAGCCGGTCCGCGTCCGGAAGCGCGCGGCGCAGGGTGTGCAGGACCTTGCGCAGGTTCGTCTGCGCCTGGGCCTCGCTCGAGCCCGGCCAGAGCAGGAACGCCAGGCGCTGCCGCGGCTGCGGCGCGTCGCGGTGGAGCAGCAGGTAGGCGAGCAGGGACTCGGCCCGGGCCGAGTCGAGCGGCGCCAGCGGCTGGCTATCGAGCTGGAGGTCCACGGTGCCGAGCAGTCGTACGCGCACGGTGTTCTGGCGCATCCCGGCGCTACCCGCCGGGCGGGGAGTAGGAGCAGCGGGTCCCGGTCCGGACGGACCGGTCGAGGTGGGCGGCGGCGGCCGGGGCGCGGTCGCGGATCTTGGCGATCGCGGACCTGATAGCCCGGGTGACGTTCAGCCGGGCGCGTTCGGATTCCGCGCCGAGGCGCCGTGGCCTGCCGCCGAGCCCGGTCGCGGCGGCGAGCTCGCGGACCAGGAAGTCCCTCTCGGCGCGCAGGCGGCTGGCCCGCTCGGTGTCGTGCCACGCCTCGGCTTCGGCGAGGTCTTCGTCGAGGCCGCTGAGGCGCTGCCGGTAGGCGGTTCGGGCCTGCTGGTCGAGGACCTCGTCGGCCCCGGCTCCGGACGCGTCGTGCAGCCCGTCGGCTGGTGCTGCGGTGCTGGCCGGGCCGGTACTGGCCGCGAGCTGGACCAGGTCCTGGGCTGCCAGCTCCTGGCCGGGGTGGCGGATGAGCAGGTCCAGGTAGCGCAGGCCCAGGCTGTCCGGTACCCGGGTCACGGTGTCCGCGAAGCCGACGAGCCAGAAATCGTCTTCGTGCCGCAGGGTGAGGTGGTCGGGTTCGCGGGGCTGTCCGGCCTGGTCGAGGGCGGCGAGCAGCTTGGACATGCCGCAGTCGGCGGCGATGGCCCGGGCCTCGGCGAGCGCCGCCGACGCGGCGGACGGATCCAGCAGCCGCGCGTGCTCGTGCAGGGTGTGCGCGAGCATGGGCCGGGCGCCGAGCCGCCGGTGGCAGCCGGCCGCCGCGCGGTAGTGCCGGTCCGCCGCCGCGGTATCGCCGCTCAGGGCGGCCAGGCCGGCCAGGTAGAAGTCGGTGGAGCCGGAGCACATGACCGCCCCGGCGGCGACGGCGGCGCGCCCGGCGTAGGGGGCCAAGGCCTGGTAGACGCGTGGCGCGTGGCCGGCCGCCCGCAGCACGACGCAGTCGCGGGCGAGCAGGGTCAGTCCCCATGGGTAGAGCATGTCCGGGCGCATGGTTCCGAGTCCGGTGCCGACGAGCTCGTCCAGACGGCCGCAGGCCTGCTCGACTGCGCCGTGGGCGGCCTCGACCTGGACCAGGGCCGCAGCGTGGGCCACCGACAGGTTCGACCGCGCCACCAGGTCACGCAGCTCCCGCTCCATCCACTGCTCGTCGGCGGCGGTCAGGCCGGCGTGCAGCCAGATGGCGAACAGCTGGCCCCAGTAGACCGCGCCGGCGTCGGGCAGGCCGGCCGCCTGCCCGGTCTGGAACGCCTGCCGGGCGTTCTCGGCCGCCGCGCCGAAGTCACCGGTGAGCGCGGCCAGGGTCGAGCGGCGGGACAGGGCGGCCAGCCTGACGGCCGGCTGGCGCAGCCACTCGGCCATCCGGTCGAGCTCGGGCAGGACCCGCTGGGCGGCGGGGCCGTCGCCGAGCTCGAGGAGGTGGGACAGGCGCAGGACGCGGCCGTCGAGTTCGGTCTCTGGTGCGCGGGCCCGCTGGGCCGCGGTGACGATGTCGTCGGCCGCGGCGAGCGCGTCCGCGGGGTCCTGGGTGCCCCACAGGACGTAGTGCCGGGCGGTCAGCGCGGTGGCGAGGGCCGTGGCGGCGGCGTCTTGGTCCGGATCGCGGGATGCCGCCTCGCGCGCGTCTAGCACGGCCCGTTCGGCCGTATCCCGGGCCTCGGCCGGTGCGGCGGCGAGCGTGATCGCCAGGCGGGCCAGCGTGCGGGCGCGCAGCGCGTGGTCGGCCGGGTCCAGCGCCGCGGCCGCCTCGCGGAGCAGCGCGGTCGCGGTGTCCGCCGGGGCGTTGAAGTCGAGGTGCTGGGCGTTCAGCAGCGCCGCGGCGGCCAGCAGCCGCGGCTCGTCCGCGTCCCGGGCGAGCCGGACGGCTTCGTCGATGACCCGGGCCGCGGCCGGATCGGGGCCGGTCTTGGTCAGCGCCTCGGCCAGGCTGAGCAGCAGCCCGGCCCGGCTGGCCGGGGTGGCCCGCGCCGCCCGGCGCTGCACGTCGAGGGCGTGCCGGAAGTGGTCGGCGGCTTCTTCGTAGGCCAGTGCGGTCAGCGCGTCGGCGCCGGCCAGCCGGGAGTGGTGCACGGCCCGGGCGGCGGCTTCGGCGCTGGCGGGGGCGGCCCGCAGGAAGTGGTAGGCCAGTTCGGCGTGGCCTGGCCCCGTGCTGTTCTCCAGCACCGCGGCGATCCGGTGGTGCGCCCGGGCCCGGGACTGGGGCGAGAGCTCGGCGTAGAGGGTTTCCCTGATCAGCGCGTGCCGGAACCGGTACACCTCGCCGACGTCCTGGCCCGGGCCGAGCAGGCCGATGGCGGTGGCGTCGTCGCACAGCCGGGCCACCGATCCGGCCGGGGCGTCCAGCGCCGCCGTGACCAGGGCCGGGTCGATGCCGGAGCCGAGCGCCGCGGCGGTGGCCAGGATTTCCTGGGCGGTAGGGGTGGCGTCGCCGGTCGCGGCCTCGGTCTTAGGCTCGGCCTCGGGCGGGCCGAGCCTGGCGACCTGACGGCGGACGGCCTGCCGGATGCCGGCCGGGACCGGCACCTCCTCGACCGTGGCCGCGCCGGGGCCGAGCAAACGCGCCACCTGGGATACGAACAGCGGGTTGCCCTCGCTGCGGCGCTGCACGACGGCGAGCACGTCGGCGTCCGCGCCGGGCAGCATGAGCCGGATGTCCCCGGCGGACAGGCCCGCCAGGACCAGCGGCGGGCTGGCGGACTCCAGCGCGGCGATCACGTCGCTGACGTCCGGGTCTAGGGCCGCCTCGGCGGTGCGGTAGGTGGCGAGCAGCAGGACCCGCGACAGCCGCGCGGCCGCCGCGAACCGCAGCAGCAGGACGGACGGGCGGCCCGCCGCGTGCAGGTCATCGAGGACCACGGCCAGCGGGGCGGCCCGTGACGCCCGGTCGAGAACCGCGCCGACGGCGTCGAAGAGGGTCAGCCGGGCCGCATCTCCGGATCCGGTGAGCTCCTGGACAGGGCCGAGCTCGGGCAGGAGCTGGGCCAGCACGGCCGCCTGCGGACCAGCCGCGGCGGCGAGCGCCTCCGGCCCGGCCTGCCGGGCGTAGCTTCTGAGCACCTGCACCCAGGGCCAGTAGGGCGGGGCGCCGCCGTCTTCCCACGCGCTGCCCCACAGCACCAGCGCACCGCTGGCGGCGGCCGCCCGGGCGAAGGCGCGGGCGAGTTCGGTCTTGCCGATGCCCGGCTCGCCCGAGACCAGCGCCAGCCGGGCGTCACCGGTGGCCGCCTGGTGAAGCGCAGCGGACAGGACGGCGAGCTCATGTGAGCGCCCGACGAACGCCTCCGCGTCCTGCCGCCCCGCCGGCTGCGGCATGCGTGCCACCTTTCCGAACCAGGCCCTATCTGAGCCAACCATAACCTTCGCGCAGGCCATGGCCTCGTTCATGGCGACTGAACGGCCCGTTCACCGCCGCGGCACGCCTACTCAGGCAGAGGTAACCAAACCAAAAGGAGGCATCACGATGGACGAGAACCGCGCGGCGGAGTTCACCGGACGGGTCCTGGCCGACAGCGCCGCGGCCGCGACGATCGTGCTGGCCGCTCTGGGCGACCGGACCGGGCTGTTCAAGGACCTGGCCGGACGCGGCCCGGCCACCAGCGGGGAGCTGGCCGGCCGGACCGGGCTCTCGGAGCGGTACGTGCGGGAGTGGCTCGGCGGCATGTTCGCCGCCGGGTACCTGAGCTACGACGACGCCCAGCAGCGCTACGCCCTGCCCGCCGAGCACGTGCCGACCCTGGCCACCGAACCCGGGCCCGCCTTCTTCGGCGGCGTCCACCAGGAGCTGATCGGCGCGATCCAGCGTTACGACCAGGTGGCCGAGGCGTTCCGCCGCGGCGGCGGGGTCCGGCCGGCCGACCTGCATCCCGACGTCTGGGCCGGGACCAGCCGGTTCACCGCGCAGTGGCACCAGAACATGCTGGTCCAGCAGTGGCTGCCGCTGGTGCCGGATGCCTCGGCCAGGCTACGGGCCGGCGCCCGCGTCGCCGACGTGGGCTGCGGCACCGGGCAGGCGCTGATCGCCCTGGCCCGCGCCTTTCCCTCGATCACCGGGACCGGCTACGACGTGCACCCGGCGTCGGTCGAGCAGGCCCGGCGCGCGGCCGCCGAGGCCGGCGTCGCCGACCGGATCAGCTACCAGGTCCTGGACGCGGCGGCCGGGCTGCCCGAATCCTTCGACGTGATCACCACGTTCGACGTGGTGCACGACGCGGTCGACCCGCTCGGGCTGCTCCGTTCGATCCGGGACGCGCTGCGGCCCGGCGGCAGGTACCTCTGCCTGGAGATCAACTGCTCGGATCAGGCCGCCGCCAACACCGGTCCCATCGCCACCCTGCTGTACGGCTTCTCGGTCCTGTACTGCATGACCACATCCCTCGCCGAGGGCGGCGAAGGCCTGGGTACCCTCGGGCTGCCCGAGCCAGTGCTCCGCGACCTGGCCGCCAAGGCCGGCTTCGCACAGGTCCGGCACGTCGAGATGGACAACCCGTTCAACAGCCTCTACGAACTGGCCCGGTGAGGGCGGGAGCGGAATACGATCGGACGGATTGGTGTTTCCGGAAATCCGTGTGGATGTACGGAGGTGCGGATGTCTGGGCTCGATCATGAGCATCCGGTTAGCCCGGAGCGGGTGGCGGCGGCGCGGGCCGGGGTCCTGGCGACGGGCGAGGCCGGGCGGCTGGCGGGGTTGCTGGGGATGCTGGCCGATCCGGTCCGCTCGCGGATCCTGTTCGCGCTGTCCGCGGCCGGGGAACTGTGCGTGGGCGACCTGGCGCTGGCCCTGGAGGCCACCGAGGATCAGGTCTCCTACGCGCTGAAGATGCTGCGGCTGGCCGGGATGGTCAGCTTCCGCAAAGACGGCCGGATGGTGTTCTACCGGCTGTCCGACGGCTTCCCGCACCCGCTGCTCGAGCACTGCCTGCGCCAGCTGCTCAGCATCGCCTCCCCGGAGGGCCACGATGCGAGCGCTTGACGCGATCGGTCACGCCCTGGCCGTGGCCGGCTCGATGACCTGGCAGATCACCTGGTCGCTGATCCTCGGGTTCACGCTGTCGGCGGTGGTGCAGGCGGTGATCCGGCGGCAGACCTTGGCCCGGCTGCTCGGCGACGACGGGCCGAAGGCGCTGGCGCTGGCAACCGGGTTCGGCGCGGCCTCGTCGTCGTGCTCGTACGCGGCGGTGGCGCTGGCCCGGGCGCTGTTCCGCCGGGGCGCTAGCTTCACCGCGGCGATGACCTTCGAGATCGCCAGCACCAACCTGGTCATCGAGCTGGGCATCATCATGGCGCTGCTGCTGTCCTGGCAGTTCACCCTGGCCGAGTTCGTCGGCGGGCCGATCATGATCGTGCTGGTCG
>WNGR01012807.1_pt1 | contig 13840 bp, 10 predicted proteins | sample 5407581 | NCBI WGS metagenome assembly WNGR01 (sample SAMN13153383, study PRJNA577476) | soil metagenome | isolation source: 80 cm soil or saprolite under Garry oak tree replicate 2 | place: USA:California | collected 2016-06-15 | reverse complement strand
GAGCCTGTTGAGGTGGGTGCGGGCGGCCACGCGGGTGGGGTTGTCGACCTGGCGGGTGTTGGTGTCGATGGTGGCGGTGTAGTCGGCGAGGTAGTCGATGCCGTAGAAGTCCAGGTATTTGAACAAGTTCTCGATGCGCCAGCGGGCGCGTAGGAACCAGATCAGCGCTCCGGCGCAGGCGGTGATGTCGGAGGTGAGGATCTGCAGCACCGCCTCGCCGTGTTCGAACAGGGTGATCTGGCGGCATGGTCCGTAGTCTTTGATGGTGACGGTTTCGTCGGTGTGGACGACGGTGCTGGTTTTCCCGCCACGGGTGAGCCTGGCTGCCACCGGTAGGTGGGTGGGGGTGGTGAGGGCGCCGCGCCGGTAGGTGATCCAGTCGGCGTTGTTGTCGCGGCAGGTGGTGAACACGCTGGCGTAGGCCCCGCCCCGGTCGAACCCGAGCATGATTTTCGCGTGTTCTCCGGTGATTGCTCTCAGCTCGGCCAGGGCGCCGGGCAGGGTGGTCGACAGGCCGGAGGGCTCGCCGGTGGTGAAGGCCACCGCCCGTCCGGACAGGTCACAGACGGTGGTGTCGACCCGGCCGGCCTCACCGCGGCGGCGTTTGGTGTTGTAACCCTTGCCCACCGGCAGCTTGCCGGCGTAGGGCATGAAGTGCTCGTCGACGAAGTACACCCCGGACTCGCACGGGTCGGCGTGCAGCATCGCGGTCGCGAACGCCCGTTGCAGCTCGAGGGGGTCGCAGGCGTCGGCGATGGCGGCCAGCCGGGGCCGTAGCGTGCGCAGTTCGGGGAGCACGGTGATCCCGGCGGTCGGCCCGACCTGGGCCCGGTCGGGGTGCTTGGCCTGCTCGATGCTGGAGAACCCCAGGGCGAACACCGTCGACACGGCGGTCAGTAGCGCGACGTCGTCGAAGCGGTGCCCTGGCACGGGTGTGGCTACCGAGGAGAACACCGCGGTGGCGGCTACCCGGTCGGTGAACGCGTGCAGCAGCATCACCCCCGCGTAGCGGGAGCAGAACGTGCCGTGGGTGATACGGGCCGACGCCCGCGGCAGCGGCACCTGGGGCGCTTCGACCACCCCGGTCGGGTTGGACGCGTGCGTGGGATGCGTCGGCTCGTGTTCGGTATCGCTGGGCGCCGCTGCCACCACGTCGGCGTCGATGTCCAGTGGGTCCTGCACCGTGGTCGAGGTGTCCGCGCTGGACTCGGCCGCGTCGCCCTGCTCGGTCAGGGCCCGGCTCACCGTCGAGTTGTGCACGCCCAACCGGCGCCCGATCTCCACATTGGACAGGCCATCGTGCTTCCAGGTAATCGCTTGGGTCAGTTGCCGCGCGGACAGTTTGGTCGGACGTCCCGACGGGCGCAGCAGCCCGGCCGACCCCTCTCGCAGCGCCCGGCGGTACACCGTGGCCACGTACTGCTCAGTGAGCCCGAACACGGCGGCGACCACACGGCCGGGAAACCGCAGCGACCGCAGCGACGCCACGACCATGTTGCGCATGGCGACATCGGCGGGCGCGAAGGCGAACAGTGTGGCGGCGCCAGCGGTGACCACCATCCGGTCGGACGCCATGGTGCAGCGCAAGTCGGCAGGTTCGGGCATGCCGTCCAGGATGGACGCGAAGGCGATAGACACCCCGTCATTCTACCAAGATTCAACAAGATTCGCAGAGGTATGGATCAAAAGAAAACGCAGGTCGCAAGGCCTGCAGTTTCCAAACTTCCGGACCTCTGAGACTTGTTCGGAACGTAGTGGTACAGCGACATCGCCTCGACCCCGAGGGCGGCGGCCAGCTTGCGCATACTCAGGCTGTCCAGCCCGTGCTCGTCGGCCAGCCGCAACGCCGTGTCGAGCACGCGCTCGCGGCTCAGCGGTCGGCGGGTGAGAGCTGGCATCGCGGGTCCGATCTTTCGACATCTGGAAAAGCTCCGGTTGACATCTTACGCCGTATGGTCGATGCTCTCTTCGAGAGACCGCTCTTACGCTGTAAGGCTGTCATCGTACCGGTCTTTTGTGCGCTCAGAATAAATGTCATTCGAGCACCACGCAATGCGGCACGCTCCCAACACCCGAGAGGTATGTTCGTGCTTGCATCACTTGGCCGTCTCGCCTACCGCCGACGTCGGCTCGTGCTGCTCATTTGGCTCGGCGTCCTGATGGCCGGCGTGGTATTCGGAACGGCCGTCTTCGACCGGCTCGACAACGGTAGTGGCACCAGCGACAACGTCGAGTCGGCAGTCGCGGCACGACGGCTGGCTCAGGTCGGAGGCACCGGACCGGACCTTGTCGTGTTGATCGACGGCATGTCCGTGACCGATTCCGCGCTGCGGGCAAGCGTCGGCGCGCTGGTGGCCGACCTGCAGGCGGTACCTGGTGTCGCTCGGGTGGTTGACCCGTCGCTGCAACAGCCGGGCTTGGTCGCCGAGGACTCACGTGGCGAGCTGGTGCCGATCTATCTGCGCCCGGGCCTGAGCCAGAACGACACGAACCAGGCGACCGACAAGATCAAGGCGCGGGCCGCGCACGTCGCGGCTCCCGCCGTGCTGGTCGGCGGGCCGACGGCTTACCAGTCCGAGTTCTCTGCTACCTCCGGACAGCAACTGGAGCGCGGCGAGGCGATCGCGCTGCCGATCGTCGTCATCCTTCTGGTCATCTTCTTCCGAAGCCTGCTTGCACCCGTGGTGCCGCTGATCGTGGCGGTGATCTCTATCGCGGGCACCCTGCTGGTCCTGCTCGGCGTCAGTGAGCTGACCAAGCTTTCCGGCTACGCGGTCAACGTCGTGTCCATGGTCGGTCTGGGGCTTGCGGTGGACTACGCGCTGCTGCTGGTCAGCCGATTCCGGGAGGAGCGAGCGGCTGGGCACGAGGTCCAGGCCGCGATCGAGCGGACCCTGGCTACCGCCGGCCGGACGGTCGCCTTCTCGGCGCTCATCGTCACCATCGCACTATCGGGTCTGCTGGTCTTCGCCGAGCCGCTGCTGTACTCGATGGGCTGGGGCGCGATCGCCGTCGTGCTGTTGACCGCGGCGGCGGCGCTGACCCTTGTGCCTGCGCTGCTGGGAATGTGGGGCCGGCGACTGAGCCCAACGCGACCGGTCGTGCACGATCGCGGCCTGTTCTACGGATTGGCCCGCGTCGTGCAGCGCTTCGCCGTGCTGCTCGCACCGCTACTGGTGGTCGGCCTCGTGCTGCTGGCCGCACCCGCGCACCATGTGGAGTTGGCCGGATCGGATCCGCAGAGCTTGCCCCCGTCATCGCCGTCGCGGCAACTGTTCGAAACGGTCCGTGACCGCTTCCCGGGCGGCGGCACGGATCCGATAGTGGTGGTCGCCGACGTCGATCCACAGTCGCCTGCCGCCGGCGCCCTCACCCGACGCCTCCAGACGCTGCCCGGCGTCGTGTCGGTCACCCCGCGCCCAGGGCTGTCCGGCGCGCCGACCGTCCTAGATGTCGTGCCCAGCGGGCCGAGCGAGGGCCACACCGCGACCACGCTGGTTCATCGCATCCGCGAACTCGATCACTCGATCGCCCTGCAGGTCACCGGATCCGCCGCGGCCATCGCCGACTTCCGGGAGTCGGTAGCCAACCGGCTGCCCCTCGCCCTGACGTTGATCGGGCTGGTCACCTTCGTGCTGCTCCTCCTGATGAGCGGGTCGGTGGTTATCCCGATCAAGGCGATCCTGATGAACGTGCTGTCGCTGGCGGGCAGCTTCGGCGTGCTGGTATGGGTCTTCCAAGACGGTCACCTGGCGGGACTGCTGCATTTCACCCCGGTCGGCACCATCGACAGCGCAGTACCTTTGCTGATCTTCGTCTTCGCCTTCGGGCTGTCCATGGACTACGAGGTGTTCCTACTCTCGCGGATCAAGGAAAACTACGACGCCACCGCCGACAACAACCACGCCGTCGCGGTCGGCCTGCAACGCACCGGGCGCATCGTCACCACGACGGCGGCGCTGATGGTGGCGGTCTTCCTGGGCTTCGCCGCCGGCGACGTGCTGACCATCAAGGAGATCGGCGTCGGCATGGCGGTGGCGATCGTGGTCGACGCGACCGTCGTGCGCAGCCTGCTGGTCCCGGCCATCATGACGCTGATGGGCCGCTGGAACTGGTGGAAACCCGGGCGGCCACGGCGAGACACCGCCCGCATCGTCGACCAGGCGCCACAGCAGCCCGCACCCGTGCCGGTCAGGGGGGCCTAGGTCATGTCTGCTGACCAACCCGACGCAAGCGGTGACCAGCGTCGCGCCGGGTTTTCCCGGGTCACAGGAAGCCCCCCGCATGCCCGCGGATCGCGGAGTTGAAATGACGCTATGGTGCTGGACCGTTGTCGGCCAACCGGCCGCCGGCGCGGAAAGCCGGGTTCAAAGGAAGGCGGTGATATTGCCATTACCCATCCTCCCGATCCATCATTTTCGCGCCGACCGCATGTCATCACCTGACCGATGATCATCCAAATCATCGCCGCGACGAAATGTCGTCAGCGACGATTTCCGTCTGCGTAGACCCGCCATTTCCCGGGCAGCGTAACGGTCCTGAAATTATTGGCGCTTCTCGCCTGCCAGAGATACAGTTCGAATCAGCTCAACGGCGAGCCGTCCATCAGACATCTGCGGAGCCAGCTCCGCGCACACTGAAAAGGTGGTGAAAGCATTGACACTAACCGTTGACGAGATTCTCGAGCGAGAAATGAAACCGGAGCCGACAGACCGCGTGATCTTCAAGATCGACGAGCTGTACGGCATCGCACCGTCGACATCCTTCCCGCTGAACGAGACAGAATCTGTCGAAACTGGACAGATCGTCATGATGATCGACCCACGTACGGATCCGACAACCGACCTCGGAATCGTAGATTTCACCAGCATGTCGTTGCGCGTGCGCTACGGCATCCAGGCCGTATTCCCCGGCCTCCACGAAATGGTGATGAGCGGGAAACACGACCTGAGCCTGCTCGGGCCGGTACGCGCGATCGCAACCGACGAATGCAAACTCACCGAAGACCTCACGGGCTGGCGCGCATTCGGATGTTTGGAGCTGTTGCCCGGATCCTTGTGGTCCGGCGCAAAGGGTGGTTGAGACGGCCGCATCACCTCCAGTCTGGAGGACTCGCTTGCGGTCTTGAGGGACGGCAGACCCACCCGCGTCGCCTACGAGACGACGTTCTTGATTCAGTGGCCGGAACATTTGGGCGGCGGCACCATCACGGTCGACTTCGCCGGCGCAATGGCCCTCGTACCGGTGATGGGCACCTGAAATGAATCCACTCGGCGTTGAGTGCGGCGTCCGCGCTCCAGCCGGCCACCTCGGCCGGCTGGCGCGCGGCGGCGTCGTTTGCCGGGCACGCCGGATCGCAGAGACGGGGGTCTGATGTACCTCAGAAGCGACCCACCATGGTTCGCCTTCCTCATCCACCCCCGAGACATGTCCGACCTGCTGCGCTGGAAAGGCGCCCGGCTGTTACGCCAGTACAGCGCCAGCGACGAGGACTTCGTCCGCAAAGCCACCAGCATGCCACCGGTCATGGGCGGCGAAGTGCTGTTCGGCTTCGGTGCGCTTCGCGGTGAACTCGTCGGGGTCATGCGGATGCCCGAGCAGATGGTCGGCCTGCACGGGCGCACCTCGGTCACCGAAGCGGTCCGCTTCGCCGCCGATCGTGGCGCCCGGGTGGTGGGACTGGGCGCGCTGACCGCCCCGGTCACCTCGGCCGGCCGTGCGTTGCTACGTACAGTGCCCGACGGGGTGACCATCACCACGGGCAACGCCTACACCGCCGCGGTCTGCCGCCACAACGTGGTCACCGCCGCCGCCGCCCTCAACCTCGGCCGGCCGGCACGGGTTGCGGTGCTCGGCGCGACCGGCTCCGTCGGAGTGCCCGCCTCCCATCTGCTGGTCAAAGAGGGCTTCGAGGTCACCGTCATCGGGCGCAACCTCGGCCGGGTACGCGCGGCGCTGGGCGACCTCGCCGGTGAAGCCGTCTTCGCCGAGGGCCTAGACGACCTGTCGCACGCCGACATCTTGGTGGTGCTCACCAGCGCCGCCGAAGCACTGTTGACCACCGCACACGTTGCGGCCGGCGCGATCGTCATCGACGTGACACAGCCCGCAAACATCCCGGAGCGAACCTACGCCGAGTTCGCCTCCCGCGGCATCCGGGTGGTCCCGGGTGGCCTGGTGCGCATCCCCGGCTACCGCACCACCTACGACCTCGCGCTCGGCGACTCCGCGGTCACCTTCGCCTGCCTGGCCGAGACCTATCTGATGGCACGCGAAGGCATCCGAGACCACTCGGTGGGCCCGCCCCCGGTGGAGTTGGCGCTGCGGATGGAGCGCATCGCCGCCCGCCACGGTGTCACCCCGGTCCCCTTGAAGCTCTCCGGCGACGCCCCCACGCAGCAGCCCGGACCGGTCACCGCAAGCACCGCCACCCACCCCGTTGAGGAGGGCAGACAGTCGTGAACATGCCAGTTGCCACCAAGAGCCTGCGGGCGCAGGTCTCGAAGGGCGGAAACGCCGTCGTGCGGGCCTACTGCCGGATCGTCGGCTGCGAAGAGCCCGGCGCGAGCACCAAGACCGAACCGCCTGCCACCGCGACCGTCGCCGACGTACCGGCCGCAGACACCGCGGTCGACACCCCGGTCGTGCGCGGCGAAACGACCACCGCACCGGCGATGCTCGCCCGGGGCCTGAGCAAGACATATCCCGGAGGCGTGGTCGGAGCGCGCGACATCAACATCGAAGCGCACTCCGGTGAGATCGTCGCCGTCGTGGGGCCAAACGGAGCGGGCAAGTCGACCACCCTGAACATGATCAGCGGGCTGCTGCGGCCGACCGGCGGCACCGCCACCGTGCACGGCGTGCCAAGCACCGACGTCAAGCGCCTGGGCGCGGTGCTCGGCGTGGCGCTGCAGACCTCTGGCCTGGACCCTACAATGACCGCCAAAGAACACTTCCAAACCCAGGCCGCCCTCTACGGCGTGCCCCGCGACCTCGCCGAGACCTGCGCGACGAACCTCCTGGAAATGTTCGGGCTGACCTCCTACACCGACCGTCAGGTCGCCCAGTTCTCGATCGGTCTGCAGCGGCGCCTGGTTCTGGCACTGTCGATGTTGCACGACCCGCCGGTGATCATCCTCGACGAGCCCACCGCCGGCCTCGATCCCCAGAGCCGTCGGATGGTGTGGGACCTGCTCGAACGCCTGCGCGGCGAGGGACGCACGATCATCTTCAGTACCCAGCTGCTGGAAGAGGCCGATCTGCTGGCACAGCGCATGTACGTCATCGCCGACGGGCATGTCGTGGCCGAAGGGCCGCCCTCCGAACTACGCGAGGCGTACGGCGAGCTGATGATCAAGCTTCGGGTCGCGGGATCCTTGGACGAGGTGGCCCGCCTGCTGGCGGCGAAGGCGCGGCACCTGGGCGCCGGCCGGCGGGAGAACGACTACCTGGTCTTCACCACCACACAGGACAGCTACGACGTCGAAGACCTCATGGCCGTGATCAAGGACAACGGGATCGAGCTGCTGGAACTGTCGGTCGGTCGCCCGTCGCTGGAAGACGCTTTCGTGCGCCTGACCGGAGCGATGATCCGAGACGAGCCGCTGCTGGGCATGGGCGCGATGGGCGGTCCGCTGTGTCGATGCAGCTGACGTCCGCCGGGGCGCGGGTCCCCGTCTTCCCGACGATGTACCGACGCGCGGTGCGCGAGACACGACGAATCATCCTGGTCGTCATCGCGGTCCCCCTCATCGTGCCGATCTTCATCCTCACCGTCTTCTCCCGCGCCTTCGCGCCCATCGTGCGCCACGCGGGTTTCCCCGGCACCGACAACTACGTGCAGTACATCGCGCCGGGGGCGATCCTGATGGCCGTGATGCTTTCCGCCACCGCCGCGGTCAGCGTCGCAGTCGAGCGTCAAACCGGCTTCTACGACCGGATGCGCATCTCACCCAGGGGCCCCCGGTACAGCAACCTGGCCCGGCGGGTCGGGGACGGCACCAAGCTGTTCCTGTTCGCGCTGGTCCTGGTGGTTGTCTCCTGGCTGGCCGGCGCCCAGATCCGCAACTGGGCATTGGTGCTGCTTCTCGGCACATTCCTGCCGGCCCTGTGGGGCTTCGCCTACGGCGGCATCGCGTTCTCGGTGTGCCTGCGCACCGGAAAGGCCGAACTAGCGGAGGCGATCCTCCCGCTGTTCTTCCCGCTGCTGTTCATGAGCTCGGCGTTCGTTCCGGTCAGCCTGCTGCCCGGCTGGATGGCCACGATCGCGCGGCTGAACCCACTGACCTATCTGTGTGACACCATCCGCAACGCGTACCTGGGCAGGTTTCAGGCCCGGCCGCTGCTGCTGGCGTTGCTCAGCATCGCGGTGCTGGCCGCCGTGACCCAGTTGCTGGTCGTCCAGGCAGAGAAGAAGGCGGCCGCATGACAGCGCCCTCAACCACGCCTGCGCGAAGCCACCATCGCCGCAACCTGCGTCGGTGGGCCGGTCGCATCGCCGCCGCGGCGGCGGGCTTGTTCGTGTTCTGCGTGCTGCCCGTCCTGCTCCTCGGTGGCGGCACCGCGACGGTCACCGCGGGGCTTATCGCCGAGGGCGAGCAGACCCTGGTGATCGGTGTGGTGCTAGGCGCCCTCGCCTTGAGACCACGAGTCGCCCACAGGCGAGGCGCCCGGCGCCCTGACTTGGTCATATCTGCGCGCTGCCTTGCGCGAGGGCAGCCGTGGCGTACTCGACATCCTCTTCGCTCGTCCAGCGCCCCACGCTCAAGCGAACCGCTGACAAGGCGCGCTCGCGCGACATGCCCATCGCCAGCAGCACTCCCGACGGCTCGTCGTGGCCCTCATGGCAGGCGGACCCGGTCGAGGCCGCCACGCCGGGGGTCGCGGCGAGCAACTGCTCGCCGCCCGCGCCGTCGATGCTCACGTTCAGCGTGTTGGGCAGTCGGTGTGTCGGATGGCCGTTCAGGCGCACCCTGCCATGAAGCCGCTCCTGCAGTCGGGCCTGGAGCAGGTCACGCAACCGCCGAAGCCGAGTCTGGCTGTCCGGCAGTTCCGTACGGGCGATCAATGCCGCCTGGCCGAGCGCGGCGATCAGCGCCACGTTCTCCGTGCCAGCACGCACACCGCGCTCCTGACCACCCCCGTAAACGGAGGGCTCCAGACGCACTCCGGCGCGAACGTACAGCGCACCCACGCCCTTGGGTGCGTAGAGCTTGTGGCCAGCGATGCTCAACAGATCGATGCCGAGTTCTTCGACCGACACGGGAATCTTCCCGACGGACTGGGCGGGGTCGCTGTGCAGCAGCACACCGTGGCGCCGTGTTATCGCGGCCAGATCCCGGATCGGTTGTACTGTCCCCGTTTCGTTGTTGGCGTGCATGATCGATACCAACACGGTGCGAGGGGTGATGGCCTCCTCAAGGTCGCCCGGGTCGACAAGCCCGTACTGATCCGCGCGTAGGTAGGTGACCCTGACACCGTGCAGTCGTTGCAAGCTTCGGCATGTCTGCACTACCGCGGGGTGTTCGGTCTGATGCGTGATGACGTGGTCGCCGCGCCCGCCGTGGGCCAGCACCACGCCGCGCAGGGCAAGCGTGTCGCCCTCCGAACCACCGCCGGTGTACACGATCTCCTCGGCCCGGCAGCCAAGCAGGGCCGCCACCTGCTCCCGGGACTGCGAGATCGCGGCCCGCGGCGCGTCAGCGTATCGATGACTGCTGGACGGGTTGCCGAACTGTGTGTGCAGGTACGGCAGCGCGACCGCCGCCACACTGGGGTCGACCGGAGTGGTGGCGTTGTAGTCGAGGTAGACGGGCCCGCCGGACAGGCCCGGATGGGGTGTCGTCATGGCGAGTCCCTTTCCAGCTACTGCTGCGCCGCCGCAATCGCCGACAGCAACGAAGAATCGACGGCCTCGGGCACTGTGCGCAGGTCGAGCAGGCACCGGTCCTCAGCAATGCGCCCAACAACCGGCAGCCGCCCGGCGCGCAAACGCTCCGCATACCAGCCGGGCAGGCTGACCGCGACGCTGCGCAGCGTCACGTCGGGCGCCCCGCCACCACCGACCACCGCCGTACTGTCGATGACCTGCGCGTCGATGCCGTACTGCGTTCGCAGCCGATCTGCCAGCCGGGCGGCCCTGCTTCGAAGCACCGACAGGTCGGCGTGCAGCGCCGCCCGGACCGGCGGCTGCGGCCCGCGGATCGTTGCCTCCAGCGCCGCCAGCGTCAGCTTGTCCACCCGCACGGCCCGCGCCAGCGGATGGCGGCGGATGCGCTCCACCAGGTCGGCGCGGCCGAACAGCAACCCGGCCTGCGGACCGCCGAGCAGCTTGTCGCCGCTGGCTGTCACCAGCGCCGCACCGGCGCGCAGCGACGTCGCAGCATCGGGCTCATCGGGCAGTGCCGGCTCAGGCGCGAGCAGACCAGAACCGATGTCATGCACCACCGGCACGCCGAGGGTCGCCAAAGCGGCGACCGGCACGGAGGACGTGAACCCCGTAACGGCGAAGTTAGACGGATGCAGCTTGAGCACCAACGCCGTTTCCGAACCGATCGCTTCCCCGTAGTCAGACAGCCGGGTTCGGTTGGTAGTGCCCACCTCGCGCAGCCGGGCCCCGGCCACACACAGCAATTCCGGAATGCGGAACCCATCCCCGACCTCAACGAACTCGCCGCGGGAGATCAGTACCTCACGGCCTGCGGCCAACGCCGCGACGAGCAAGGCCAGGGCGGCGGCGTTGTTGTTGTTGTTGTTGACGACGTGCACCGCCTGGGCGTCCGGTACCGCCTCGCGAAGCGCGGCGAGGACACCCTCTCCCCGGCGTGCGCGCCGGCCGGTGGACAGGTCCAACTCGACGTTGGTGTATCCGGCGGCGACCTGCACCGCTGAGATCGCGGCGTCGGACAACGGAGCACGCCCCAGGTTGGTGTGTACCAGTACGCCCGTTGCGTTGATGACGCCGCGCAGGCTCGCGGCGGTCGCCGGCAGGGTAAGGATCGCCGCGTCAACGGCCGCGTCTGGTGGCAGTTCACCCCGGCGGACCTGATCTAGAACGCCGGTCACCACGTCCTTCACCAGATTGCGTCCGAGCGACGCCTCGGCGGTGCGCATCCGGGGGTCTGCCAGGACAACGTCCGCGCGGGGAGTATTACGACGGGGATCGCTCACGTGTGGTCCCTGCTTCCCGAGGGCCGACAAGATTGACGGCCATGCCCGCGCTCGCCTCTGGCTCGCACTATAGCCGGGGCATGCCCGGCACAGGAATCGACAACTTTCCGTCATGCCAGGGTCCTCACGGGCAGCGCTGATCCCGGCATCCGCGGCTTCAATCGGTCAATGACGTGCGTTTCAGGCAGCCTGCCCGCCAGAGTGCGGGACGTCGGATGTCCGGTTTGGTTTGCGGGCGGCGAGGCGTTTGTCGCCGACTCCTGAAAACTGGATCTGGATCTGGCCCACTTTCGTGTTCACGGCACTGGCGGCCACACCGGGCTACCCAGGCTGGTCACAGCTGCGGGGCCTGGTCGCCGTGCATGATCCGCCGAACCTCCATGGGGTACGAGATCGTCGCCATGATCCCAATGCATCTCCTCGACCGGCACGGCGAGGCGGAGCAGGGGAAAGCGGCGCAGGAGCGAGGTGAAGCCGACCGCGCAGGCCGAATCGTCTCCCTCGACGCTCACCGCATCCGCCCCTGACAGCGGCAACTCCCACCCAATCCGTTGCCCACCAACAGAAAGAGCACCTGATGTTGGTCTACCGACTGGCCGAACCCATCGACCTCTTCGACGGCCTGACCCCGCTCAACGACTGGCTCACCCGTCAGCATCCCAGCCGAACCGCGTGGGCGCTCCAAGCCGTCCTCGCCCTGACCGACGCCGCCGCGGACGACGGCTGGCGCGGCGACATGCGGCACCTACCCATGGTCGGTGCCCTGCCCACCCCAAGGCGCACCACGTCCTACCTGGCCATCAAACAGCACACAACGGCGACACCTTCCTCATCAGCTCCGCCCAGATCCCCGACATCGACCAGCAGGCCCTCGTCACCGAGGTCACCACGCGAAAGAACGGCGCCTGGACACCCGACGAGAATGACCACACCGATGAACCCACCTTCTGATCACCAATGCAGATCGGCCCAGTGCCAACCGCTCGGGTGGCCGCAGCCGAGGCGCGCCCACCATCAGCGACACCGATACGGGTTCGTGTCATCCTTTTTTGGCACCCCTCTGTGTCAAGAGGCGGCGAGGAGTGGTGTTCTAGGCTGAGGTTCGGCGGGTCCGGGAAGTGACTTATCCGAAGTGTCGATCATGGGGATCAGGTCGGCCGCGCTGGATTGCAGAGTCGCCCCCACGTGTCCTCCCGGGCCCGTCTCGACGTTCTTAGCGTCGTTGACCATTTGCCGGTAGACGACGTCGGACAGTCGGCGTTTGAGCGCACGCATGGCTTCCATCGGGGTTTTGCCGGCGGCGAGTTTGCGCCGGTAGTAGGCGCGGCCTTCGGTGTCGTTGCGCAGTTGGACGACGGCCATGATGTGCAGAGTGCGGTTGATGCGCCGGTTCCCAGCCCGCGGTAGCCGGTGCCGATTCTGGTCGCCGGAGGAGGCGTCCAGCGGTGCGGTGCCGTTCCAGGACGCGAAGTGTCCGCGGCTGGCGAAGCGGCTGATGTCCGCGACGTCGCCGATCAGCCGGGCAGCTCCGGACGGGCCGATCCCGTGCAGGTTCTGCAGGCTGCTGCCGGTCGTTTCGACGAGTTCGCGGAGTTCCTTGTCGGCGGCTTTGGTCTTCTTGTCGACCTGGACGAGTTCGGTGATCAGCTCGGAGGCGAGCCGGCGACGAGTCCGGCCGACGAGGTCACGGGGACGGATCGTGTTGAGCCGAGACCGTCACGACGGTCGGCCAGCAGCCGCAACGCCACCTTCGCATCGTCGACGGCGACCTGCCGCAAACCCTTGCTGCGCAAGGCCGCGACCGCGACGCCGTGCGCGTCGACCGGGTCGGTCTTACGGCCTTGGCCGGTGTCGAACACCCGCGCCCGGGCGGACAGCTTCGCGGGCACGTCCACCACGGTCTCGCCATCGGCTACCAGGCGCTGGGCGATGTGCTTGCCGATGCCGTTGCAGCCTTCGACCGCCCAGATTCGGTCCTTTTGCTGCCGGCCCAGCTTGAGCATCGTCTGGTAGCCGTCGCGGTCGGTGCTGAATCGGCCTTGCGCGAGGACCTTCTCGCGGTCGTTGATGACCTCGATGGTCGCGGATCGCTTGTGCGGATCCATGCCGATGATGACTTGGCCCATGTCTGTTCTCCTCGATCGAACCGGGTGGGATCCGGCGAGGAGGGCAGCGCTACTTCGAGCTGGGCAGTCCCCTCTTGAGCCTCTCCGCGCCACGGTGACCGGCGGGACGCATGCCATGTCTGAGCCACACCAACAGGCGGTGGGCAGCCGATGAGAGAGCGACCCCGCCGGTCACCTCGACCTAGCCTGGCCGGGCTGCGGTCGTACCACCAGTAGATAAGTAGCCGATGAGCGGTACTACTCGGACGGGGTCTCTTCCTCAACGTCCTCGCGGAACGTGCGGTCGTCGCGCAACGTGTAACTTGTGAACGGACGAGATGAGGAGGGGACAGGTGACTGCTGGAGGCTTCTCGTGGAAACGGCTGGGTCGGGTGCGAGAGCTGCTTGAGCGTCACGTCGACTCCGGCTTCGTCCCGGGTGTGGTGGCCGTCCTCGCCCGCCACGGCGAGGTGCACGTCGAAGCGACAGGCAATCTCGCGTTCGAGGGCGCAGGGTCGAGGACGCCGATGGCAGGCGACACGATCTGTCGCATGGGCTCGATGACG
>WNGR01009022.1_pt1 | contig 13843 bp, 14 predicted proteins | sample 5407581 | NCBI WGS metagenome assembly WNGR01 (sample SAMN13153383, study PRJNA577476) | soil metagenome | isolation source: 80 cm soil or saprolite under Garry oak tree replicate 2 | place: USA:California | collected 2016-06-15 | reverse complement strand
TTGCTGACCGTATAGCACTGAAGTACAGCAACGCCTAACTGCCGAGCCACTGGCCGAGCTTACGCAGCGCGGCACGGGTGGCAGCCGACCTGGCGGCCGGGGTCGGTTCGGTCCCCGTCAGCCTGGCCCACTACTTCCCTGTGCCCTCGTGATCGGGCCCCAGGGCCCTCGATCCGGGGGGAAGCGGCACGGAGAACTCGGCGATGCCGCGGGAGGTGACCCGGTTCGCGGGCTCGTCCGCGTCGTTGATCAGGGCCGTGACCGGGCGGTTGTCGGCGAGGTACGTCCCGGTGAACGTATGGATGCCCCGTTCGCTGGCGGCCTGGGCGAGCATGCGGAGGAGTTCGGTGGCCAGGCCGACGTCGCGCCAGCCCGGGGTGACCGCAACGGCGACGTCCGCGGTGCCGTCCTGTTCGGCTGGCTCGTAGCGGGCAACCGCGACACCGCGCTGGCGGGCGGGTTCGACAGCGACGAGCGCGAACCGGCTCGTGTAGTCGACGGTCGTGAGGTAATCGAGGAGTTCGGGCGTGACCTGAGGGTGGCCGCCGAGGAACCGGCGGCGGATAGTGTCGGCGTCGGCGGACTCGATCGCTTCGGCCAGCGCGGGCGCGTCACTGGGCTGGATGGGGCGGATGAGGACACTGCGCCCATCGCGCAGCGTGGCTACCCGCCGGTACTCCTGCGGGTAGCCAGGTGGCAGATCCGCGGTCTGCCCCGCCGGGCGCACAGCCCGGGGATGAGCGCCCCGACCTCCGAGGTCCGTCATAACGCCAGGCTGCCGGCACCGATGCCGTCGGCCCAGGGCCGAAGGTCCCTGATGCGGGGCAGAGGACCTTCGAGGACACCCCGGCTGCGAACAGAGTGACAGAGTACAGCTTCAGCGCGAGAAGCGCGAAGGTCGTCGGACAGGGGAGCGAAGAGACCGTCCCGTCGCTGCTAGCGATCAGCAAAGGCCTCTGCGAGACGAGACAATACTCGAGGAAGAACCGGTTAACACTGTTTATCCTCGGAAGATCGGGATGAACTATATCCACAATCATCCCACTCCAGCGCAGCTTGCTGTGCCCTACTTGAACAAGTCCGGCTGCGGTGAGAATCGAGAGAGGTGTCTTGTGGTGGGGGCCTGGAGTTTTTTCACGTCAAGCTTGGTGCCGACCATCTGCTTGAGCATGAAGTCGTGATTCAGGTCGAGGATGGCGCGGGTTTCGGCGGCGACCACCGCGTTGCGGCTCAGGGTGAGCTCGTTATCCTGCTGCTGCTCGCCCGACAAGGACCAGTTGGTCGAGCCCTTGACCGTGTAGACGCCGTCGACGATCACGATCTTCAGGTGCGAGATCGCGTTGTGCACCGAGCTGGTGCCGATGGCGATGCTGTTGCCGAAGGCATCGTTGGCCCAGCTGGCCAGGATCTGCTTCTCGTGTGCGCCAGTCGACTGGCTCCGGTCCAGGCTCATTTGCACGTAGATTTTCTCATCGGCGAGTTTGCCCTAGATAATCTTGTTCAGCTCGTCGTCGTCATAGCCGAACATGTTGACCACAATAGAGTGCTGGGCGCTGTCCAGCAGCGCGACCAGCAGCCCGTGGACGTTATCCCGCGGGGCGAAGAAGGTCCGCTGGTCGTCGGGATATCCGTCCAGGAAGCGGCCTTCAGCCTTGTATCTGGCCAGGTCTTCCCACACGAGCGGCGTTTCAGCCATCGTAACCCCCCTTTTCTCTGTCTCCATCGTGGCTGGCGGCGAGCGATACGTCCACTCAGTGGCGCCGGTCCGGATCTGGTAGCACTCTGCTATCAATACTAACTCAACGTATTGCGCGGGCTCTCTTGGCCGCGTTTGGCGTGCTAGCTGGGGGTAGGTGATCGGAAACGAGACGAATGCGATGCCATGACGAGAACACACGGAGAAGAAGTCGCTGACACCGGAAACCTCAGGGAACTGCACGGCGCGCTGCTCAGCACCCAAAGCGTCGAGCAGTTCCTGCACGAGATGGCGGTGATGGCGGCCCGCCTGGTCGGCGGCGGGCTGTCGTGCGGGATGACGATGCAGCCCAGCGGGAGGCCGGTCACCGTGGCGTGCAGCGACCGGGTCGCGGCGCGGGTGGATGAGGTGCAGTACGAACTCGACGACGGGCCGTGCCTGCATGCCATGCGCGACGGCCACATGGTGCGCATCGAGGACACCACGGAGAAGGCGCGCTGGCCGGAGTTCGAGGCCCAGGCGGCCTCACACGGAATCCGGTCGTGCCTGGCGTTGCCCCTGAACGCGGACGGCAAGCCGGTCGGCGCCCTCAACCTGTACTCGCGCCAGGCGTCGGCGTTCGGCATCGCCGAGGCGCGCCGGGCCGAGAACTTCGCGGAAAATGCCTCGGGCGCGCTCTCGCTGGCCATGAGGCTGGCCTCGCACGCCGCGCTCATCGAGCAGTTGCGGTCCTCCCTTACCTCACGAACGGTAATTGATCAGGCGCTCGGGATCATCATGGCCAGGGAGCAGTGCAATCAGGCCCGCGCGTTCGCGATCCTGCGGTCCGCCTCGCAGAACAGCAATGTCAAACTCCGGGATATAGCCGGCGCGGTGGTGACCAGCGTGACCGGCGAGCCGTCGCAGCCGGCGCCGCCGTTCGAGGAAGGCCGGGCCTAAGCGCCGCCGTCGGTATCGGCCTTGGCGGTGGCGCTGCCCGGCCGGGCCAGGTCTGCGTGGCCGTTGGGGTCGCCCAGCGACGCGGCGACGCTGGGATAGACGTCCACCAGCTGGTCGACCCCGGTTATCGAGAGCACCCGCAGGACAGCCGGCGTAGTGACCACGAGCCGCAGCGCGGTCGCGCTGGTGGCGGCGTGCCTGAAGGCGCGCACCAGGGCGCTCACTCCGGACGAATCGCAGAAATCCGTTTTGCTCATGTCCGCGACCAGCAATACCGCGCCCTGGTTGAGCACGGCGAGGAGTTCCTCCCGGATTGGGCCGGCATTGGTCACGTCGATCTCCGCCGGGAGCGTGACCACGGCCACCTGGCCGATCCAGAGCACCGGATAGTGCTCACCAGACACGTACCACCACCATCTATCTACGCGAGAGTGAGTGGGCCGCGCCTCTGGACCCGAAGAGCGGCTAACCACCTGGCCTCGCCGCGCAGCGAACATTATTCACGGCGTCGCGGCCCGGGCGCAAGGCTGGCGCGCCGGGCTCACGCCGCCGTTTCGGCCAGCCAGAACAGGTACCGGCGGGAGTGCGTGAAAGTTGCCTCCGTTCGGGTCAAATGACACGTTCCTGCTTTCATGCGCCGCCGGCGGTGACGACCATGTCGGTGACGAACCCCGCCACCAGCCCGGCCAGGACGCCGTAGTAGAGCAGCCTCTTGCGTCCGGCCTTGAGGGCCACCCCGAGCAGCTGGATGACGACGTAGAGGATGGAGCCCGCCGCGAGGGTCAGGAAGATCACGCTCATGGCGTCGCTGGTGAACTGCGCGCCCACAGCGGTGCCCAGGAACGTGGGGCCGCCGCCGATCAGCCCCATGAGCAGGAGGAAGCCCCAGGAGGGCCGGTCGCCCTCGGCGGCCAGCGGGGCCACGATGCCGAATCCCTCGGTGCCGTTGTGCAGCGCGAAGCCGATGACCAGGACCGTCGCCAGCCCGATCTCGCCGGCGGCGGCGCTGCCGCCGATGGCCAGGCCCTCGCCGAAGTTGTGCAGCCCGATGCCGACGGCGATGAGCAGGGACAGGCGGCGGGCGGCAGACCAGCCCGCGATGCCCGCCCTGGCCGCGGTCAGCTCACCCGGTGCCATGGTGCCCGGACCGAAGTTCCCGGGCTGCCGCCGGGCGGCCAGCCAGGACTCGTAGTAGACCAGGCTCAGCAGGCCAATGGACAGGCCGAGGAAGAACAGCGCGCCGTAGCCGAGCACGGGGCCGATCCCCGCGTCTCCGTCGTGCAGGCGCCCGAGGGCGGTATCGATGGGCTCGAACGCGTGCACCAGCACGTCCCAGATGAGGAACAGCAAGATCCCGATCGCGAGCGCGTTGAGGAACTGGCGCAGGCCCGGGCGGGGCGCGCGCACCTTGCCCAGGGGGAGCCCGATCAGGATGGTCACGCCGGCGATAAAGCCGAGTAGCAGGGTCTGAGTCTCGCTCACCGGTTCCGGACTCCGCTGACTAGAAGGACGCGACGGGGGTTCCTCGTCGGAGCCTTAGGTTAGCCTGCCCTAAGTTATTCCGCTAGCCCCTGCCTGACGCATCCGTTAGCCCTGCCCCCGCATCCGTCCGCGCCGCATAACCCCGCGCCACCCCCACATACTGCATGGCTGCCGCGCTCATGCAGCTCCAGCATCATGGCTGGGGCAACCATGCAGTACGACCCCGGCACGGGTGGTGCCACGGTGGCTGGAGGGGTTCTGCGCCGCCGTCACGGGCGGATGTGCCACTTGATCCCCTGGCCGCCGCGGACCGGTTCACCGCCTCGCCGGAGCCGTCCAGCGGCAGCGGCTCGCTGAGCAGGGTCCCGGCCGGTCCTCGTCGTGGTCGTCCTCACACGAGCCACGTCAGCGTCGCTCGGGCCCCGCGCTGGTGCAATGAGGCCAGCGTGGAGGTGTAGGCGGTGGCGAACCGCTCATGGTCGGCCAGGTCGCCGAACAGGTCCCGGTTGGCGATGAACGCCAGCGGGTCCTCGCGCTGCCGCCGGGCCAGCGTCATGAGGCTGTCCCGGAGCCGGTCGACCACCTCGATGGGCTGGCCCGCCTCGTCGACGCCCTCCGCGTAGCGGGCCCAGCTGGCCACCACGGCGGCCGAGTGCCTGATCTCGCCGCCGGTCGCGAGCTGCTGGCGAACCACCGGCAGCAGCCACTTCGGGATCCGGTCTGAGCTTTCCGCGCACAGCCGCGCAATGGTGTCGCGGACCTGCGGGTTGGAGAAGCGTTCGATCAGCGTGTGCTTGTACTCCGTCAGATCCACCCCGGGTACCGGCGGCAGGGTGGGAGTGGCCTCCTCGTTCATGTACCCGAGCAGGAAGGCCTGGAACAAGGGGTCCTGGGCGGCCTCGTGCACCAGCCGGTACCCGCACAGGCAGGCGAAGTAGGCCATCGCCTGGTGGCTGCCGTTGAGCAGCCGCAGCTTCATCAGCTCGTAGGACTCCACCCGGTCGACGACCTGCACCCCGGCCTCGGCGTAGGGCGGCCGCCCGGCGCCGAAGGCGTCCTGGAGCACCCACTGGGTGTAGGGCTCGCAGACGACCGGCCACTGGTCCTCGATGCCGAACCGGTCCTGGATCTCGGCCCGGTCGGCGTCGGTGGTCACCGGGGTGATGCGGTCCACCATGGAGTTGGGGAAGCACACCTCACGCTCGACCAGGTCAGCCAGGCCGGGGTCCCGGAGCCGGGCAAAGGCGGTGAACGCGCGGCGGGCCCGGTCGCCGTTGTCCTGCAGATTGTCGCAGGACATGATCGTGAACGGGGCCAGGTCGCGCTTCCTGCGACGGCTCAGCGCCTCAGTGACCAGGCCGAACGTGGTCCGCGGGATCGCGCCGGGCGCCAGGTCGGCGAGCACGTCCGGGTTGGCCGTGTCGAACTCGCCGGTGGTGTCGTTGATGTTGTACCCGCCCTCGGTGATGGTCAGCGAGATGATCCGGGTCGCAGGCGCCGCCATCTTCTCGATGACCGCATCCGGATCGTCCGGCGCGAACAGGTACTGCACGATGGACCCGATGATCCGCGGTTCCCAGGTCCCGTCGCCGTGCTTGAGGACCAGCGTGTACAGGCCGTCTTGCGCGTCAAGCACCTGCTTCATCCGGTGGTCCGCCGGCATGACCCCGACGCCGCAGATGCCCCAGTCGAGCGCGTTGCCCTGGTTCATCAGGCGATCGTGGTACATCGCCTGGTGGGCACGATGGAAGCCGCCCACACCGACGTGGATGACACCCGGCGTGACCAGGCTGCGGTCGTAGGCCGGCACCGCCACCCGGTCGCTCCAGTACTTCAGCGTCCGCGCGTTGAGCGCCTGCGGTTCAGCCGGCAAGGCGGGCGCCCGTCTCGGGGTGGAAGGCGAAGACGTCGTCGGGCTGGACGCGGAAGGTGACCTGCTGTCCCGGGGCCGGCGGCTTGCGCCCCTCGGTCCGCGCTACCACCATGTTCTGGTCCTCGGCCAGCCGCACATGCAGCAGGGCGTCGGCACCGAGCTCTTCCACCAGCAGCACCTCGCCGCTCAGCGGCCCGGAGCCGTCCGCCAGATGCAGGTGTTCGGGCCGGATGCCGAGGACGATCTCGCGCAGGCCGGCCTGGCTGGCCGCCGTGCGCACCGCGGTCGGCAGCGGCAGCGTGGTCCCGGCCAGCCGGACGCCGCCCTCGGTGAGCGGCACCGTCTGCAGGTTCATCGCGGGGGAGCCGATGAACCCGGCGACGAACTGGTTCACCGGGTTGTCGTACAGCTGACGCGGCGTGTCGCACTGCTGCAGGAGCCCGCCGGCCAGCACCGCGACCCGGTGGCCCATGGTCATCGCCTCCACCTGATCGTGGGTGACGTACACCGTGGTGATGCCGAGACGGCGCTGCAGTTCGGCGATCTGGCTGCGGGTCTGCACGCGCAGCTTGGCGTCCAGGTTGGACAGCGGCTCGTCCATCAGGAAGACCTGGGGCTCGCGCACGATAGCCCGGCCCATGGCCACCCGCTGCCGCTGCCCGCCGGACAGCGCCTTGGGCTTGCGGGCGAGCAGCTGGTCGTCCAGGTCGAGCAGCCGGGCGGCCTCGCGGACCCGGCGGGCCCGCTCGTCCTTGGGCACGCCGCGCATCTTCAGCGCGAAGCCCATGTTCTCCGCGACGGTCTTGGACGGGTACAGGGCGTAGTTCTGGAACACCATCGCGATGTCGCGGTCCTTGGGCGGCACGAAGGTGACGTCCCGCTCGCCGATCTCGACGCGCCCGCCGTCCAGCGGCTCCAGGCCGGCCAGCATGCGCAGCGCGGTGGTCTTCCCTGATCCGGACGGGCCGACCAGGACCATGAACTCGCCGTCCTTGATGTCCAGGTCGAGGGCGCCGACCGCGGGCGGCGCGTCCTTGGCGTACACGCGGCTCGCCGACACGAACTTCACACTGGCCATTGGGGACCTCCGCCTAGTACGGCACCGGATGCGCGGGCATTGACGTGTTTCATTTGATGGCTCCCATGGACAGGCCGCGGACCAGCGAGCGCTGCGCGATCCAGCCGACCAGGATGACCGGGACCGAGGCCACGGTGGCCGCCGCGGACAGGTGGGCGAGGTACAGCCCCTCCTGCGGGACGGAGCTGATCAGGAACATCGGCAGGGTGGCGGCGTTGGTGGTGGTCAGGTTGAGCGCCAGGAACAGCTCGTTCCAGGCGAAGATCACGCAGATCAGCGCGGTCGACACCAGCCCGGGCGAGATCACCGGCATGATCACCTCGGTCATCTCCCGGAACCGGCCCGCGCCGTCCAGTTCGGCCGCCTCGAGCATCTCCTTGGGCACCTCGAGCATGAACGAGCGGATCAGCCAGATGGCCAGCGGCAGGTTCATCGCGGTGTAGAGGATGATCAGCACCCAGATGCTGTCCAGCAGGTGGGTCTTGAGCGCGATCACGTACAGCGGGCCGATCACGGCCACGATCGGCAGCATCTTGGTGGAGATGAAGAAGAACAGGCCGTCCCGCCAGTGCGGCACCGGGTGCACCGACAGGGCGTACGCGGCCGGCACGCCCAGCGCCAGCACCAGCACGGTGGAGACGGTCGTGGCGATCAGCGAGTGGGTCACGTACGGGCCCCAGCCGGAGAACACCAGCCGGAACTGCGCCAGCGTGGGGCTGAAGACGAACTTGGGCGGCCAGGTCTGCGCGGCGGACTCCGGCTTGAACGCGGTCAGCACCATCCAAAGCACGGGCAGGAAGAACGCGATCCCCACCACCCAGGCCAGGACCCCCCAGCCCACCTGCCCGCTCATCCGGCGGACCCGCAACCCCGCGGGTTCCCGGTCCCGCACCGGCACGGCAGTCGCGGTCGCGGTCGCGGTCATCTCACGCCTCCTCGAACTGGAAGACCCGGGCGAACATCCGCAGCGCGAACGTGGCCACGATGATCGTCAAGATGACGGTCACCACCCCGGTCGCGGCCGCCCCGCCGATGTCGAACGCGTTATTCACCTGCTGGTACAGGTAGTAGGGCAGGTTGGTGGTGGCGGTCCCCGGGCCGCCCTGGGTCATGGCCTTGACCTGGTCGAACACGTTGACCAGGTAGATCGAGCCGAGCAGGATACCCAGCTCGATGTAGGGCCGCAGGTGCGGCAGCGTCAGCTCGCCGAACGTGGCGAAGGCCCCGGCCCCGTCAACTTTCGCCGCCTCCAGCGTCTCGGCCGGCTGGCTCTGCAGCCCGGCCAGCACGATCAGCATCATGAACGGGGTCCACTCCCAGATCATGACCAGGATCACCGAGCCGAGCGCGTGGGTGGACAGCCAGGCCACGTGGTGGACGCCGAACGGCTGCAGCAGCCAGTTCACCAGCCCGAACTGCGGATCCAGCATCGGGCCCGCCCACACCAGCGCCGCCGCCACGGGCATGACCAGGAACGGGGTGATGATCAGCGTCCGGACGATGCTGCGGCCGAGGAACTTGCGGTCCAGCAGCACCGCCAACAGCACGCCGAGGATCATGGCCACGATCACCGCGGTGGCGGTCATGACCACCGAGCGCACCAGCGCGCCCCGGAAGGCCGGGTTGGTGAACACCGCCTTGTAGTTGGCTACCCCGTTGAAGTGCGCGGGCGCCGGGGTGTTCCAGAAGTAGCTCTGGAAGCTGTACCACAGCGTCACCAGGAACGGGATCTGGGTCACCACGACCGTGTAGATCAGCGCGGGCAGCAGCGGCAGCCGCAGCTGCCACCGCTCCCGGCGGCTGATCCCGCGCGGCTTGACCTCGACTTCCGGCGGTGGCGCCAGGTCTTCGATAACTGTCACGGGAAAGGCCCTTCTCGCGATGTGACGCAGGGGCCCCGGCCCCGCCCTCCGGGGCCCCTCACCTGTGTGCTAGCCGCCGCCGGACAGCTGCTCCGCGGTGTACTGCGACGCGGCGGACTGGCCGGCCTGCAGCGCCTGGCTCACGCTTTCGGTGCCGGCGATCGCCCCGGCGATATGCTGGGCCACGGTCAGGCCCAGGCTCTCGAATTGCGGGATGACCACGTACTGGATGCCGGTGTACGGGACCGGGTGCAGGGTCGGGTGCTCCGGGTCGGTCGAGTTGATCGATTCCAGCGTGATGGCCGCGAACGGCTTGGCCGCCGCCTGGTACTGCGGGTTGTTGTACAGCGAGGTCCGGGTGCCGGGCGGGACCGCGGACCAGCCGTACTTGGCCGCGACCAGGGTGTCGTACTGCTTGGAGGTGGCCCAGGACACGAACTTCCAGGCGGCGCCGGAGTTGGGGGCGCCCTGCGGGATGCCCAGCGCCCAGGTCCACAGCCAGCCGGAGGACTTGGTCAGGTTCACCGGCGCCAGGGCGTACCCGGTCTGCTTGTACACGTCCGGGTACGTGGTCGCGATGGAGGTCGCCGCCACCGTCGCGTCGTACCACATCGCGCACTTGCCCTGCCCGTACAGCGTCAGCAGCTGGTTGAAGCTGTCGCTGGCCGCGCCAGGCTCGCCGTACTTGCGGACCAGGTTGACGTAGAAGTTAGTCGCGGCGACGAACGGCGGCGAGGTGAGCTGGGGCTTCCAGTTCATGTCGAACCACTGCCCGCCGAAGGTGTTCACCACCGTGTCCAGCGCCGCCATGTTGTCGCCCCAGCCGGCCAGGCCGCGCAGGCAGATCCCCGCCACCTTGCCCGGCTGGTTGAGCTTGGCCGCGAAACCCTCGACCTGCGCCCAGGTCGGATTGTGCGGCATGGTGAGCCCGGCCTGGGCGAACAGGGTCTTGTTGTAGAACATCATCGACGACTCGCCGTAGAACGGCACCGCGTACAGGTCGCCCTTGTATGACAGCGACTTGGCGATCGGCGGGAGCAGGTCGCCGGCGCCGTAGCCGGGGTCGCTCGCGATGTACTGCTTGGACAGGTTGGTCAGCCAGCCGTTCTTCGCGAACAGCGGCGTCTCGTACGGGCCGATCATGATGACGTTGAACGCGTTGCTGTGCGTGGACACGTTCTTCTCGATCGCGGCCCGCAGGTCACCTTCGGTGTAGGTGGCGAACTTGACCTTGATCCCGGGGTACTGCTTCTCGAAATTAGATTTGGTCAGCGGGATCATCTGGCCGGTGATCAGCGGGTTGGACACCACCGCCACGGTCACTGTGCCTGAATTGCTGTTGCTGCTGGTACTGCCGCTTGAGCCGCCGCTGGAACACGCGGCCAGCGCCGCCAGCGCGGCCACGCAGCCCACGGCCCCGAGCGCGCGGAGCCTGGATCGGGGATAGCGCATATACGAACCTCCGCAACCATGAGGGTGTTGTGACGGGGCGGGACCGCTGAGGATCCCTGGCGGGCCTCCTCCGCTGCCGTTTCTGCATGCCTTGGTATGTATGCTCAATTAAGCGGGGTAGCGCTCAGATGAACCACTGATCCACACGGTGATCCCGTTTCTAGGCAAAGTCAAGAAAAGCTGCGAATATGAGATCTGGGCGCTCAGATGAGCGGCCAGATCGGCAAGACGGGAGGATTCATGGCCGGCTTGTCGGCGGATCGGCCGTCCGAAGTTGTCCTGGCTGCCCGGGTGGCGCGGCAGTTCTACCTGGAGGGCGTCTCCAAGGTCGACATCGCCGACCGGCTGGGCATCAGCCGGTTCCGGGTCGCCCGGCTGCTCGACTCGGCCCGTGACGCGGGGATGGTGCGCATCGAGATCGGCCTGCCCGGGGGGAGCCTGGACGCGGGCCTGTCGGCCGAGCTGTGCTCGGCCTTCGGGCTCAGGCATGCCTTCGTGTTCAACTTCCCCGACGACGACGAGCAGGCGCTGCGGCACCGGCTGGGCGAGGCCGCCGGCCAGGCGCTGATGGACTTCATCACGCCCGGCGATGTGCTCGGCATGTCCTGGTCACGCACGCTGAGCGGGCTGGCCGCCGCGCTGACCCATATCCCGCCGTGCCCGATCGTCCAGCTGACCGGGGCCGTGCCGCCACCCGACGGCCGGGACCTGCTCGATCTGGTGCGCAGCGTGGCCCGGGTCGGCGGCGGCCCGGCGCACGTCTTCTACGCGCCGATGATCCTGGACGACGCCCAGACGGCCGCGGCGATCCGCCGCCAGGGCGACATCGCCGGCGCCTTCGCCCTGCTGCCGTCGGTGACCATCGCCGTGGTCGCCATCGGCGCCTGGGCGTCCGGGCTGTCCACCATCTACGACGCGGTCACCCCGGACGAGCGCGACACCCTGGCCGCGCTTGGGGTGCATGCCGAACTGGCCGGGGTGTTCGTCGGCGCCGACGGCAGGCCCGTGACCACCCCGCTCGACAGCCGCATGATCGTGACGCCCGGCCCGGTGCTGGAGCGGATCCCGTTCGTCCTTTCGGTCGCCTACGGCGCCGCCAAAGGCCCCGCGGTATGCGCCGCGATCCGAGGGAGGCTAGTCCATGGCCTTGTCACCCACGCGAGTCTCGCGAGAGCCATGCTCAGTGCTTACTCCCGGGGGGACGACCCCCCCGGAGACCCCCCCGCTCACGGGGGGGCTGCCCGCCCCCCTGTACCCCCCGGGCCCCCCAGATCCCCCTTGGGGGGGACGAGCCCCCCGGCCCTCCGCGGACCTTAGCCCGCGGGCGCTGTCCGGCGGCACGGCCAACCGCGGCCTGGTCATCCGCGTCGGCGACACCGTGGTCCGGCCCACCGCGCCGTGCTGGCGCGCGACCCACGCCCTGCTCGACCACCTCGCGGCCGTCGGTTTCGACGGCGCCCCCCGTGTCCTGGCCGCCGGCCCGGTCACCGAGACGCTGACCTACATCGACGGCCGGGCCGGGGTGCCGCCGCTGACCGAAAACGCGCTGACCGACGCCGCCCTGGTGAGCGTGGCCGACCTGGTGCGCCGCTACCACCTCGCCGCGGCGTCCTTCGACCCGTCCGGCTACCAGTGGCCCCGGCCGATCCCGGCCCGGTTCCGCACCGGCCTGGTCAGCCACAATGACGTGCACCCGGCCAACCTGGTGTTCCGCGACGGCCGGGCGGTCGCGCTGATCGACTTCGACCTCGCCGGGCCGGGCAGCGCTATCTGGGACTTCGCCGCGGCTGCGCGCTACTGGGCGCCGCTGCAGGACGACCAGGACATCACCGACAGCCGCCGCGGTCGCGCGCTCGAGCGGTTCCGGATCTTCCTGCACGCCGGCGGGCTGCGCCGGGCCGACCGCCGCCGCGTCGCCGAGGCGGTCGTGGCCAACCACGACTGGACCTACGCGATCGTCACCGAGGCGGCCGCGGGCGGCCACCAGGGCTTCGCCGACCACTGGTGCATGGTGGCGGAGCAGGCCACCCGGGCCCGCCGCTGGTGCCGACGGCACCAGCGCGACCTGCTGGCCGCCGCGCGCTGACCCGAGCGTCGGTCAGGGCGGGGGGATCTCGCCGGAGCCGCGCGGGATGAGCCGGGTCGGCACGATGTGCGTCTGCGGCGGCGCGGTGTCCCCGTCGATACGGCCGAACAGGATCCGGGTGGCGAGGAGGAAGGGAACGGCGCCGCGGCTCTATGATCTGGTCATCATGATCCTCGGGGGAAGCCAATGATCACCGTCGCAGGCGAGGCCCTGATCGACCTGATCGTCGATCCGGCCGGCCACGTAGACCCCCGGATGGGGGGCGGCCCGTTCAACGTCACCCGCGCGGTCGCCCGGCTCGGCCAGCCCGCGGCGTTCCTCGGCCGGCTCTCTGCCGACCGGTTCGGGCAGCTCATGCGGGCCGACTTGGAACGCCACAGGGTGCTGGTCGCGGTCGAGGCCCCGGCCGACGAGCCGACCACGCTGGCGCTGGTGGACGTGGACCCGACGGGCGTGCCGGGCTACCACTTCTACCTGGCGGGCACGTCGGCAGCCGCGATCGGGCCCGGCGAGGCGGTGCTGCCCGACGGCACCACGGCGCTGCACATCGGCAGCCTCGGCCTGGTCATGGAGCCGGTCGGGACGAGCACCGAGCAGCTGGTGGCCGCGCTGCCCGACGACATCACGGTCATGCTGGACCCGAACTGCCGGCCGGGCGCCATCGCCTCCCGGCAGGCCTACCTGGACCGGCTCGACCGTATCCTGCGCCGGGCGGACGTCGTCAAGACCAGCACCGAGGACCTCGCCTACCTGTTCCCCGGCCAGGACGCCGGGGACGGCGCCGCTCAGCTGCTCGCCCGGGGGCCCGCCTGCGTGGTGGTCACCGACGGCGCGGCGCCGGCCCGCGCCTTCACCGCGGGCGGCCAGCAGATCCGGGCCGACGTCCCGGCCGCCCCCGTGGTGGACACGGTGGGTGCCGGGGACGCGTTCGGCGGCGCGTTCCTCACCTGGTGGACCGGCAAGGGCCTGGGCCGGGCAGACCTGGCCGACGCGGCGGCGGTGCGCGGCGCGACCCAGGCGGCGATCCACGCCGCGGTGGTGACCACCACGCGCCGTGGCGCCGAACCCCCGTGGGCCTACGAGCTGGCCGGTCACGACGGCTGGCGCTGGCTCCCCCCCGGCGAGCCCCAGGTCCCGGACGACGAAACCAGCCGGACGGCCCGCGCCTAGTCTGGGCCGGTGACCATCGCGACTCTCATCAGCTTCATCCTGGGCGCCACGCTCGACATCATCCTGCTCTCCTACGGCGCTCGCCGGCTGCTGGCCGAACGCCGGTTCTCCCTGTCCCGGACGATCGTCGCGGGCCTGGCCGGGCAGGCCCTCACCAACGCGATCTTCAACGCGCTGGCCGCCGGGCTGCACGAGTCCCGGCTCC
>WNGR01005584.1_pt1 | contig 13844 bp, 19 predicted proteins | sample 5407581 | NCBI WGS metagenome assembly WNGR01 (sample SAMN13153383, study PRJNA577476) | soil metagenome | isolation source: 80 cm soil or saprolite under Garry oak tree replicate 2 | place: USA:California | collected 2016-06-15 | reverse complement strand
GCCACCTGCGCGATCGGCTTGCCGGTCTCCCGGACCAGCCGCACCGCGCCCTCCTTGAAATCCTCGTCGAACTTCCTGCGTGTTTCTGCCATCGCCCCTCCTTAAAGGCGATGTCTCCACGGTACGAGGGGAAACCCACAGCTGGTCGTCACCGGCCTGGGCCGCGACGCGCCCACCGTCATCATCAGCAACGACCACGACATCACCACCAAGGCCCTGATCAGCCAGTACGCCCGCAGGATGACCATCGAGCAGCGCCTCGCCGAGATCATCCAGGCATTCAGCGCCGACGCCCTCTCCAGCACCGTCAACCTCAACGTCGACCTCGACATCGTCCTGTGCGTCCTGGCCCAGGCCCTGCTCGCCGCCTTCCGCGCCCGGCTCGGCCCCGGCTACGCCGCCGCCACCCCCGACACCCTCCAGCGCCGCTTCCTCGACACCCCCGGAACCATCACCAGCGACGGCGACACCACCACCGTCATCCTCAGCCGGCGCGCCTACTCACCGGTCCTGCGCCAGTCCGACCTCCGCGCAGACACCATCGTCCCCTGGTGGCAAGGACGCCGCCTCCGCTTCCAGTTCGCCTGACCAGAGGCCAGATTCGCTGTGTGGAAATCCGCGTTAGGTCATCGCGGCGCCGAGTGCCCTGCGTGCCTGACTTGACTGCGGACCCGCTGTGCGGAGTGTGCCGTGGTGGTATGGAGTTTCCGCTCTCGTGCAGCTCCTCGTTGAGCCGGTGCAGGTGTGTCGGGATCCGGGCCGTGGCCCTGGCGTCAGGCATGCAGCCGCCGACCGGTAGATCGAGAGCGGGGACTGCGGCATGGTCCCTCCCTCACCGGCGGGTGTAGTGCGCGATGATTACACCCTTGGTGGTTGTGACGCTTCCGCTGAGGTCGAACTCGGTCAGAGGGGCGGGGTCCTCGAACAGCCGGGTGCCGCTGCCCAGGGTCAGCGGGCAAATCAGCAGCGTGTAGCGGTCGATCAGGGCTGCGGCGTGCAGGCGTCGCACCAGCGACGCGCTGCCGATGATCGACAGATCCCTGCCCGGCTGGGCCTTCAGCTCGGCCACCGTGCCGACGGCGTCGCCGCGCAGCAGGATCGAGTTCTGCCAGGCATCCGCGCCCTCCAGGGTCCTCGAGACGACGTACTTAGTGGCCGCGTTCATGTGCGTGGTGACCGGGTTGCCGTCGGTCAAGCGTCCCCATGCGGTGATGAAGTCCTGCCAGGTGCGGCGGCCAAACAGCATGTCTCCCGGCTTGGCCATGCCCTTGGCCATCTCGCGGCCCATCACCTCGTCGTTGTACCGCTGGCCCCAGCCGCCGTGCGTGAAGCCGCCGCGGGGATCCTCGTCCGGGCGGCCGAGGCCCTGCACGACGCCGTCGAGGGTGACCCACATCGTGACCGTGATCGAACGCATGGACCTGCTCCCTTCTGTGCTGCGGGCCGCCCTGCTGCGGTCCTGTCACCTCCTATACGAACGGCCACCGGCGAGATCGACACCGCCGCAAGTTACGTCCTGCGCGGATGCCGGCGCTGGCGGGCGTCCCTGCAGGAGCCGAGGCAACCCTGACTCCAATCGTCCTGTTCGGCGCGGTAGCGGCAGTCGCTTCGGCCACCTAGGTCGCCGTCCAGATCGGCGGATACGACCGTCAGGTGGCGGACAGGACCGATCGCAGGGCGTGACTCCCTCGCGCTCGCAACCATGCGCCCAATTGGGGTCTCGCGCTGTTGAGCCGCGCCAGATCGATCGTCGAACCCGCTCGGCCGCTGTTTTTGCGCCGCTAGCTCGCGCCTGCGACAACAGCAAGGGTGGGTAGCTCATAGGCCTCGCCCGCCTGGAAAGGCGCCGCTGCTTCCTTCAGGGCTGCCCTGATCGCCTCCGTGTCGTCAGCCGGCAACGACGAAATCAGGGAGGCGAAGCGCCCCGACACCTGGCTCTGAACAGCCCAGTAGTCCTCGAAGTCGCTGAAGCGCACGGCGCCGGCGATCTGCTCGATACGGGCCTGGGGAAATCCTGCACCGTCGAGGATGGCCCGGTTGCGCCCGGGATCCGCCAGGGAGAAGACGCCACCAGGCCCGAACGGGTCGCCCCGAACCTGGTGACCGCACTGACGGAGCGCAGCGCCGATCAGCGTCAGCCAGGCGTTCTGCTCAGGGGCGCCGAACACGGCGTACGCAAGCCGCCCTCAGGGGCGCAGCACCCGGCGCACCTCAGCGAGGGCTCGCTCCGGCTCCGGCATGAGCATGAGCCCGAATCGGCAGACCACGCCGTTGACGCTGGCAGCTGGCAGTTCGATCTGCTGGGCATCCATGATCAGGAACTCGACGTTGTGCAGGCCACGGGCCGCGGCGCCCTGCCGGGCGGCTTCCACCATTTCCGGCACGACATCGGTCGAGATCAGCTTCCCTTGCGGACCTATCCGCTCAGCGACCAGGAACCCTGTCTCCCCCGGTCCGGCGGCAAGCTCAAGGACGGTCTGGCCCTCGCGGGCATCGAGGTGGCCGACGAGCCAGTCCGACGCCGGGCGCTGGCTCTCGAACATGCGCTGGCGGTGGCGCTCCCACGCGGCGGCCACCCAGGTCAGGTCGGCCCGTCGGCATCCAGAACGGCGGGTTTTGGGTGGTCGTTGCCCGGCATGCGCGACATCCTGTACGCCGCAGCCCGCCCCTAAACAGCAGACCTTGCCGACCCACTGGGGAAAACCGCTGTCCGCCACTGGGTGGGCCTTGCTGTCCGCCCCTGGGGCGATCTTCATGTCCGCTAACAAGTGGGTCGGTCGACGTCAGCCTGACATCACGCGCCGGGCGAAACTGCTCGGGTGCGGGTATGAACCCGGTCAAGGCGCTGTTATCGTCGCCCGGCACCCACCGTGAACGGCAGGTTGCCGCCTAGCCGAGCCGGGAATGAGCGACGCGGCTGCCAGCCAGTAGCCATCACCCCGGCGTCCTGCGCGCGGTGAAGCGCACCGCCAGGCCGGCCAAGCCAGGCCGCAGCCTCACCGCCTCGACCGGCACGGCGGCCAGCCGGTCCCGAAGCTCCCCGGCCGCCATCAGCCGATGCCGGGCACCTTCGGCCTGGTGCAGCCACCGGGCGGGCCGGCTGGCCACCAGGTCGTAGCCGAGAGCACGCCACCGGGGCGCAGCACCCGGACCGCCCTCACCCAGCGCCGCCTGCCAGTCGATCACGTGGTGCAGCATGATGAAACGACACCACCGCGTCGAACCCGCCGTCCGGGAACGGCAGACGCGCGGCGTCGGCCTGCCGCACGTTCGCCCGATCAGCGAACCGGGCCAGGCGCGCGTCGGCCGCCGCGACCATCGCCTCGTCGAAGTCGGTCACCGTCATCCGCACTCCGGGTCGGGTGTGTCGCCAGGTGATATACGTGGCGGCGTCCGCCGCTGGCTAGCCGCGCAAGAGCGGCATCCGCGGCGTGGCGCAACTGTTCTCGGGGCTGCTCGATTTGGCCTCGCGCGGGCAGGTTCGGGCGGTCCTCACCCAGCCTCCCCACCCCCGCGTCGTCCACCGCAGGATCTGGCAGTCCCGCTACCCGCGCCCGACCGCTGGCAGCCCCGCTGACCGCCACCGAGCGTGCCGAGGCCCCGGCGAAGCCCAATGGGCGAACAGGCGCAGGTCGGTCGTCGCGCCAGGGCTGCGCTGCCCACTGCATGTGGCGGACACCGCGAGCGCACCGCCGCGGCGAGATCGTCAGCTGGTTCCGGCGGCACCATCCCGGTGTCAACGAGTCGACGCTGGCGGCCCACATCCAAGCGGCGACCGCGAATGCGGCCAACCCCGCTGTGACAGCAAGGCCTGATCCGCTCGCACGGCACCGTAGAAATCGCGCCGGCACGTTCGTGCCCCGGTGCGGCCGCGGAAGATTCCACCGCCTGTCCACTTTCGGGTGACGCCCACGGCAACGTCGGCTCATACCGTCCTTGACAGAACCAGCCGCAACAACGACCGGGCTCCTCGTCAACCGGGGCCGGCGCACGGCGGCTCGCCGAGGAGGTATGAGATGAAGCTCATCAGCATCCAGCGGCCAAAAGTCCGGCGGCATCCGGTCAGCGACGCCGGTGCCTAGTCCGTCGGGCTCGTTGCGGACGCGCACCAGCACCCGACCGGCTCGGCACGGGCCGGCCTCCGGCTGGCGGCGCGGCAGCACGGCGCCGAGCTCGGACGAACCGCCCAGGCCGACGGGGAGGCCCCCCGTGGCCAGGCGCCAAGCCGCGGCCCTGCCAGGGAGGTCATGCGGGCGGCGCTGGCGGCGCACGGGTTCGAGCCGGTCGCCGACGACGACGGCTGCCTCGGCCTGCGCAACTGCCCGTTCCACCGGCTCTCCGGCACCGCGATGTGGTCTGCGCGATGAACCTTGCACTGCTCGAAGGGATGCGGCGGGGATCGCGCCGGCCAGGAACTGCGTCCCGACCTCGATCCCGCACCCGGCCGCTGCTGTGTCGTGGTCCGCGTGGCCGGAAGCCTTGGCACCAATCACCCTGGAGCGTCATGACGCACGAGCTGACCCTTGCGGCGCCGTTCGCGCCCGACCCGGAGCCGGATGCGCACGGCCCGGAACCGCGCGGCCGAACGCCCGATCTGGCCGCCGCGCAGCGGGGCCGCTGACTTGCTGACCGCGCTCGGAATCGACTTGGACCGGGACGGCCTGCGCGAGACCCCGGCCAGGATGGCCCGTGCCTACGCCGAACTCTTCGACCCGGCGCCGCTGCGGCTCACCTCGTTCGACAACGCCGAGAGTTACGACGAGCTCGTGATCGCGCGGGCCATTCCGTCCCGGTGGCGCCGTCAGCGTTTCACGCCCTGGGCGGCGGGGATCGCGGCCATCAGCTCCCCGATCCGGGTGGTGAGCGTGCCGATCTGGGCGGACAGGGCGTCGATCTGGTCCAGCAGCATCCGGGCCAGCTCGGCGTGATGATCGTCGAATTTCCCGGCCAGCCCCTGGACCAGGCGGTCGTGCTTGGCCCGCATCCGGCCACGGGCAAACCCGGCGAGCACCGCCGGGTCCCGTTCGCCGGCGATCAGCGCCTCCAGCATGTCGCGGACCGACTTGGTGTCCAGCTTGCTGGCCACCGATGAGACCTTGATCAGGGCGTCTTCGTAAGGTAGGCCCGCGGGCGCGGTACCGGTGTTGCCACCGGCCGTTTCCCGCGGGCCCCTTCCGCACCCGGCGTGCGGCTTTCACCGCACCGGCGCTCCGCGTGCCTTGCCCGCTGGTCAGCTTGATGCTGCCGGGGTCCAGGGGGTCGGTATGATGTTACCGCGGTAGCGGTAGCGGGTCACGGTGACGCTGGAGGCGCCGGTGAACACGACCCCGTTATAGGCGAACCTCCACAACATCGCCTCCCGGAAGGTGCTGACCAACCGGGAAGTCGCCGCCTCGGTCAGAAGGCTCGTCCCAGATGCGCGGATCGAGCTTCCCGAACGCCGCAACCCGGCCGGATCCGGCCCGGGGATCTGCCTCGACATCAGCAGGCTCCGAGAGGACACCGGTTGCCGGCCCGCGATTGTGAGCCTCGCCGATGCCTCGCCATCTGGAGACATGATGAAGTTCAGTCTCCGCGTTGATGGGCAGCGAAAAGGCTTGAGCCCTACGCTGGGGGCCGGCCAGACAGCCACGATTGATGTCAACGTGACTAGGGCATTCCGCATCACCTTGCAAAGCGTGTGCACAAGCTCAGCAGGCGCAACAGGTAATAAGGTCACCGCCGTCTGGGTCAATCCAATTGTTACCCCTTGACTGCTGGCGTCACGAGGTCGACTTGGCGATCATGTGGAAAGCCAGTTCAAGATCGGTGAGGCCGGTGGCGCAGCCTTCTGCACGCGTCACTGGCTGTCGTATTCGTCGTGGCGGCGCCACCAGAAGCCGGTCTCGTTGCGGCCGAGTGGCGCGCGGTCGAGCCATTGGTACATGCCCCAGAGGCCGTCGATCCCGCGCGCGTAGGCAGAGTAGGTGTGGTAGACGGTGCCGTCGTTGAGCGCGAACGCGCTCACGCCGGGCCCTTCTCGCCGGTACGTCTCCCAGTCCGTTCCGGCGATGCTCGATGCGAACTCGTCGAGCCCGGCACTGTCCTGGCCGGCTGGCGGCCGGAAGTCCGCCCTGCGGAAGTTGTACTCGACGGTTCCCGACTCCCACTGCTCCTTGGTGTGCGCCGCCTGGAAGTCGTAGTTGAAGTCGCTGCCGGACGAAGACGCCCAGGGGAAGCTCCAGCCCATCCGCCGCTTGTACGCCTGCAGTTTCGCCAGCGGAGCCCGTGACACCGCGCAGAGCGTGACGTCGTGATTGGCGAGGTGGATCACGGAGCCGTCGAAGCCGTCCGCGATCGCCGAGCAGGACGGGCACCCTGCGGTGTAGTCGGGCCCGAACATGAAGTGATAGATGAGCAGCTGCGAGCGTCCTTTGAAGAGATCGGGCAGGGACGCTGTGCCCTGATCGGTCTCGAAGCGGTACTCCTTGCCGATCCGGACCCAGGGCAGCTCCTGCCGCCACCGCGCCAGTTCGTCGCTGCGCCGCGTCAGCGCCTTTTCGGCCTCGAGCAGCTCCAGCCGGGCCGCAAGCCACTCTTCCCGTGTTCCGGTCTTGTGATCGGTCATTGTTTTGTCTCCTTCTTGTCGTTACAACAGCTGGGCGTGGCCCGCGCCACCGGTGACGTCTCACATCGGTGGCGTGAGCCCGGGAACCAGCGAGGGCGCGATGACGATCAGGACTCCCAGTCCGGCGATCGCCAGCGCCAGCGGAACATCGATGGCTGCTTTCGCGGGCAGCAGCTTCTGGGCGCCGACGAGGACGGCGACCACGAACATCCAGGTGACGCTCATGACGCCCACCGCCACCAGCATCAGCATCAGCCCGATGTTCGAGCCGGCGCAGCAGAGCCCGAACCCCAATCCAGAGCGGACGCCCGCGCGGCAGCGCCGGCGGAAGTGCTGCTTGAGCGGCGTGAACTCGTAGACACCTGCCGCGATCACCACCGCGCCGGCGGCGAAAGACCCGTGCGGCCGGTACACCGCATACACCGCGACGCCCACGACTGCCCAGACGGCAAGGTAGGACCCGGCGAATAGCGGCACGGCCCGCACCCGGCCGGCGGCGAGCCCGAGCGTCACCGGCAGCGCGGCTGCGGTCGCGGCTGTCGCCCGACGAGTTTCTGGCCGCGCCGAAGTTCCACCGTGGGGGGTAGTGGTGAGACTTTGATCACTCATGATTCCCTCCAACTTCGCGGTGGTGCAGAGTGCTCACCGACTGAGGTGGTCCCTCAGCGCGTCGAGCGGGCCGTCCCAGTCGCGGGCCAGTGCGGCCAGGAACTGTTGCGCCACTTGCATGGGGGCGGAGCGGAGCCGGTAGCGTACCCGGCGCCGCTCTCCCGGTTCGGCCGTCACCAGGCCCGCGTCGGCGAGCAGGGCAAGGTGTTTGGCGATCGCCTGCCGCGTGATCGGCAGGCGCCCGGCCAGGTCGGTCGCCGTAGCGGGACCGCCCGACGCCAGCGCGGCCAGGATGGCGCGCCGGCTCGGGTCGGCCAGGGCGGCAAAGACCTGTTCGGCGATCGCCTCGATGTCAGGCGGCATCGAGGTAGTCGACGAGTTCGCCCAGCTCGCTCGCCCAACCCCGGGTGTTGCCGTCGTACGCTTTGCGGTAGGCGTCCTCCGGCAACTGAGCGAAGCCGGATTCGACCACGGTCAGCCGCGTGCCCGCACCGGCCGGCTCGAGCGTGAACTCGACATAAGTACGGCGCGGATCGTCATCGGGCAGGCCGTAGATGTGCCAGGTGAAGCCGAACACCGTCGGCTCCTCGACCCGTTCGACCCGCATTTCGGCGACGTGGCCGCCGGCCCACGTCATCTGGGCCGATCCGCCCGGGCGCAGGTCGATCGTCGCCTGGTCGCCGAACCAGTTGCCCAGACCCTCGGCCGTGGTGAGCGCAGCCCACACTTTGGCCGGCGGATGGGCGATCTCGACGACCCGCTCGATGCGATCGGGAAATCCCATGACAGCCTCCAACAAGTAGCAACTGATCGGTTGCCACACTATAGCAACCGACCGGTTGCGTCAATGTGGGGCGTTCCGGTCCGCAGCAGTGGGCCTGGTGCAGCCTTTCCGGCGGCTGGGGCGTCGATATTGTTGTGCGAGGTCGAGTGCGCGGGTCGGCTGTTCTGGCCTGCGCGGTGTTGCTAGTGGCCGGGTGCGCGTCTGGCGGTCGGCCCGTGCTGGTGGCCGGAGCTGTGCGCTGGGTGAACCGGCCAGCGCCCGCCTTCACCGCCTCGCCGCCGCCCAGCCCGGTCGCCGCCTACCCTGCCTGCCGAGCCTGGCAGCTCACCGGCCGGCCCGGCCGAGCCGGGCCGGCCGCCGGCACGATGTACCAGCAAGTGCGGCTGACGAATCACAGCGGCCTGCCCTGCACACTGTCCGGCGGGCCCAGTGCGGTGACCGGGGTCCGGGCCGACGGCAGTGTGGTCACGCTGACCAGCGTCGACCACGGCGACGGCTGGAATCTGGTCGGGCCGGGACCGGCCAACTTGCGGCCCGGGCGAAGCGGCTGGGTGACGCTCGCCTACCGCGACGGGTGCCGTGCCCTTGCCTCCGGCGGCCGGGCCAGCTACAAGACGTTGTTCATAGCTGTCGGCCGCGGCCAGGTGCGGGTCGCCTTCCCGGCCCCGCTCAACCTGATCTGTGGCTTGCTGGTCAGCGACTTCGGTGCGCCGGCCGGGCCGCCGCCGGGCAGCACCTCGCCCCTGAACGTGCTGAGGGCCACCGTCAGGATGCCCGCCACTTTGACGGCGGGAACGGACGCCAGCTACGCGGTGACCTTGCACAACACCAGCGGCAGGCGGGTCTCCCTGTCCCCCTGCCCCTCCTACACCCAGTACCTGGTGGTAGCCCTCGGCAACGCCCGGGCCGTGGCCGTCCAGCAGCACTTCTACCTCAACTGCGGGCCCGTCCGGCAGATCCCGGCCCACGGTTCCGTCGCCTTCGCGATGCGCATCACCGTGCCCCGGGCCCCGGGGCGGGCCAAGTACGGCTGGCAGCTGCAAGACACCGATGTCGCCACCGCCGGCATGGTAACGGTCGAACGGCCGTAGCCCTCGCTGGGACTGGGGTTACGGTGAGCGGTGGCTGTTAGTTAGGCCGGATCCGGCGGCGTGGCCCGATGATTGTTCGCCGCGTCGATCGTTTTCCATTCCGACCACGCACTGGTAAAGAGGGACCGATGAGCAACCTGCACGACATCCTGGAGACACATGTCGGCAACAGCTCGGTGCCGGGAGTCGTGGCCCTGGTGGCTCGCGGCGGCCGGGTCGAGGTGCAGGCCGTCGGCTCTGCCGACGCCGAGGGCAGTTCTCCGATGGCCAGGGATTCGATCTTCCGCATCGCTTCGATCACCAAGCCCATCATCGCCGCGGCGGTGATGATGCTGGTCGAGGATGGCCGGATCGCGCAGGACGAGCCGGTTGGGCAATGGCTGCCGGAGCTGGCGTCACCAACCGTCGTCCGCACGCCAGCCAGTCCGGTCGGCGATGTCGTCCCGGCGGTCCGGCCGATCACCGTGGCCGACCTGCTCACCTTCCGCGCTGGGTACGGCTTCCCGTCCGACTTCTCGCTGCCGGCGGTCGGACTATTGTTCACCGAACTGAAACAAGGACCACCGCAGCCGCACCTCGTCGCCGCGCCGGACGAATGGATGGCGGCGCTGTCGCGCATTCCGCTGCTGCACCAGCCAGGGGAGGCGTGGCTGTACAACACCTGCTCCGACATCCTGGGCGTGCTGATTGCCCGGGTCTCGGGCCGCCCGCTGCCCGAGTTCCTGGCTGAGCGGCTGTTCGAGCCGCTGGGCATGGCCGATACCGGATTCGAGGTGCCTGCGCACAAGCTGGAGCGGTTCACCAGCTACTACCGGACCGATCCGGCGGGCGGTCTGCAGCTGGTTGATGCGCCTGACGGGCAGTGGAGCAGCCTGCCGGTGTTCCCCTCCGGCGCCGGCGGGCTGGTCTCGACCGTCGACGACTGGCACCGTTTCGCCCGGATGCTGCTGGCCGGCGGGACCGGCGGCCGCCGGCTGCTGTCGGATGCGTCGGTGCGGCAGATGACCACCGATCATCTGACCCGGTCCCAGCGCGATGCCAGCCAGTTGTTCCTGGAGGGCCAGGGCTGGGGGTTCGGCGGCTCGGTCGACGTCGAGGCCATCGACCCCTGGAACGTGCCGGGACGCTACGGCTGGGTCGGCGGTACCGGAACGGCAGCGCATATCACTGCGTCCACCGGCGCGGTCACCATCCTGCTCAGCCAGCTAGAGATGGCCGGACCGACCCCGCCCGCTCTGATGCGGGACTTCTGGCGGTACGTGGCGAGCGCCTGACGCCAGGCCGGCAAGAGGAGTCCGGATACGCGACCAGTCAGCACGACCGCCCGCCCGCCCGCCGGGCGCATACTGGTGACATGGGCCGGATGATATGGACAATCCTCGGCGCGATCCTCGCCATCTGGCTTGCCTTCATGGCCATTGGCTGGATCTTCGCAATGCTCAAGACGTTTTTCATCATCGGGCTGATCGCGGTCGTCGTCGCCATCTTTGTGTCGGTGCTGGCCCGGCGCCCCCGCCGCGGCTAGCGCTGCGCATGCTTCCGCTGTGCCCGGAAACCAGCCACGGCCACGGCCTGCGGCCTGGCCAGGGGATCGTGGCGGAGAGACGCTTGACCGCGCGCTGCGCGACGAGCTAAGCACCGTACCCGGAGACAACCCGCAGAGCCCTCCGCTGGGGGTGTTCAGCACCCGCTCACCTAAAAGGCCCAACCCGATCGGCCTGCACAAGGTGCAGATACTGGCCATCGATGGCCTGCGGATCCAGGTCAGCGACCTGGAAGCTATCGACGGCACCCCGATCCTCGATCTCAAACGCGTCCTCGACCCGGCCGCCGGGCGGTAGCCCAACCGGGAGTCCGGTCCACCGTGCCGGGCTAGCCGCGGGCGCCTCGATTGCGCCCTTGGCAGACGAGCAGGCCAGAGGCGCGCCGACGCTGGGCAGCCTTAAGTACGAGGCACTGGAGCGCGCGCTAGCCGTTTGGCGAAAGGAAAAAAGTAGGGCCGTCAGTGCCCCACCTCAGGCAGACCGCTGGCGGTCACGGCTGTGGCCAGGAATCACCACGCCAAACGGCTGGCGGGTCAACTCCCAGCACCGAACCAAGCTGTGTCTCCCCCAGAACCGCAGTAGGCGATCGGGGCGGGGGGTCAGCGCCGGTATGGCGGGCGCTGGTGGGGTATGGGCGGATGCTGGGTAGCTGACTCATGGCGGCAGGGGAGGCGAGTCTGGTGACGTTCAATGTGGCGCAGAAGCTGATCGCGGCGCACTTCGCTCGGCCTGCCACCGGTTTGGGCTCTGCTATTCCAAGCCCGGCAAAAACATCGCCAAGCTTGCCGAATTCGCGTTCGCCCACATCGACACGGATTACCCGCAGCGGGCGCGTCAGGCCCGCCAGCACGCGATCGTCGGCGGCTCCAACTACGGCCAGGGCTCCTCCCGCGAGCATGCCGCGATCGTCCCCCGCTACCTCGGTCTGCGACTGGTCATCGCCAAGTCCTACGCCCGTATCCACTGGCAGAACCTGGTCAACTTCGGCATCCTGCCACTGGAGTTCACCAATCCCGCCGACTACCAGCGGATCCAGCCGGGCCACAGGCTCACGCTGGAAAACGCCCGGGACGCCGTGACCAACCGTGGACAGATCACCCATCCGCGACACCGGCACCGGCGAGACTTACCACGCGCACCACAGCCTCTCCCCCCGGCAGGTCAAGATCGTCCTGGCAGGCGGGCAGATCCCGCTGCCGTCGCACCGAGGTGGCCTCGTCAAGCCCGGTCGCAGCTCCGGCAAGGAAAATTAAAAAATTTTGCATTCTCTTGACCTAAATTGCGCTAATTGCCACCCTAAGAGGGACAAATCATGTCTGCGCCTGGCTGGGAGCGGCTGAGCATCGGGGTATTCAATTTCCGGGCATAGCCCGTTGACGCGATTCAGGGTGTCGGTAACGAGGGCGCGTTCGCGCGTCAGGGGGAAGAGGGCAAAACCATGGGCCGATCGAGTACTCTGACCGGAATTTTCACGGCCGCAGGCCTGATTGCCGCTGTCGGGGTGATGGCAGCCCCGGGGGCAGGGGCACAGACGAGCGGGGAACCGGCGGCGTTCACCGTCATCGCCGACCATCTCAGCAACCCGCGTGGGCTTGCGCCAGCGCCCGGCGGGAGTCTTTACCTGGCTGAGGCGGGTGCTGGCGGCGACGTCTGCGTGGCCGGGGGCCCGGAAGGAGTCAGCTGCGCCGGGCTGACCGGGTCGTTCGACTGGTTGAGCGCCAGTGGCGTCAAGCGCATTGTCACCGGGCTTATCTCCGTCTCCGGGCCCGGCGGGGCGTTTGCCGAGGGGCCGGTGTCGGTGTCGCGTGGGCCAGACAGCAAGATCTATGGCCAGTTCGGGCTGAACTCGCAGGGGGTTCCGCCGGAGGGCGCCATCCCCGCGGATCTGCGCGATGCCGCCCTGGCCGAGCTCGGCCATCTGTGGCTGGTGAAGCCGGACGGGTCGGCTGGGGACGTCTCAGACGTCGGTGACCAGGACTGGACCTGGACCTCGACCCGGACCGACCTCGCGCCCAACGATTTTCCCGACGCCAACCCCAATGCGGTGCTCTACTCGGGCGGGCACCGCTACGTCGTGGACGCGGGTGCCAACACGCTGGTTGCGGTCAAGCGGAACGGCGCGGCAAGGGTCCTCGCCTTCTTCGGTGTTCCGGCGGGCTCGCAAAGCGACTCCGTGCCGACATGCGTCGACCGGGGCCCTGATGGCGCGTTCTACGTGGGAGAACTGCTTGGCGGCTTCTACTCACCGGGACACGCGCGCGTCTGGCGGGTCGTCCCAGGCCAGGCGCCGACGGTCTGGGCCACCGGCCTGACCACGGTGCAGGGATGCGGGTTCGGGAGCGACGGGGCGTTCTACGCCACCGAATTCGAGACCGGCGGGCTCAGCGAGGGCCCGACCTCCGATCCCGCTGGCGATGTTGTGCGTATTGACCCGAACGGGACCCGGACCCATCTCGGAGTCGGAAGGCTGTTCTTCCCGTCCGGCTTCGCCGCCGGGTCCGACGGGGCGATCTACGTCTCCAATTGCAGCGTCGCACCGGCGGCGGGCCTGGGCCCGCAGCTATGCCCGACCGGTGGTCAGGTGGTCCGCATCGGGTAACGGCTATGCCAGCCCGCGCGGCCGGCCAGAGTCATTGGCCGGCCGCGCGTGGCAGTGCGCCCGGGTGACGCGCGGACGCGATCTTCCCTCGTGCCTGCCCGGCTTCGATGCGGCGCAGGGCGTGAGGTACCTCGGCGAGCGGGTAGGTCCGGTCGACGATCGGAGCGATCTGGCCGGTCTCGATGAGCCGGCTCAGCGTTTCGAGGTCGGCCTGGCGGTGTTTGGAGACGAACATGGTCAGTCGCTGGCGCACGAACGCGGAGAGCGTGAGCGCACGGAGATGCCGGCCGCCCCCGGTCCATTTGGCGCCTTCGCCACCCGCGATGACGCGAGCGGGCGGTCGCGGCGCGAGAGGTTCTCTCTCGCCACACGTGGGCGATCGGGCTGATGGAGTCCCGCAGGCGGCCGGGCCCTGAAACGCTGCGACACCATGACGCTGTGCTCGGAAGCCTCCGGGAGGCCGGGTTCTCCATTGAGGCGGCCGCCCACGCGTACTCGGTGCTCGACAGCTACATCTACGGGTTCACCCTCAACGAGCAGTCGCTGCCGACCGGCAGCACACATGAGGTTGCCGAGATGGGCGGCAACATCCTCCGCGAACTGCCCGCCC
>WNGR01005300.1_pt1 | contig 13844 bp, 14 predicted proteins | sample 5407581 | NCBI WGS metagenome assembly WNGR01 (sample SAMN13153383, study PRJNA577476) | soil metagenome | isolation source: 80 cm soil or saprolite under Garry oak tree replicate 2 | place: USA:California | collected 2016-06-15 | reverse complement strand
ACGTCGGCGCCAGGGTCGCCGCGCTCGCCCAGGCCAGCGAGGTGCTGGTAACCAGCACCGTGCAGATGCTGGTCCTCGGATCGGGAATCACCTTCGCCGACCGCGGCGAGCACACCCTCAAGGGCGTCCCCGGCCAGTGGCACCTATCCGCCGTTACCAGCCCCTGAAGGGCAAGGAGCAGTCATGCGCATTGACCAGGACAGCCTGGCGAGCCTCGCCGGGCTGCACGACCGGGAAGGTAGCCGCGTCGGCTGGGGTCAAATGACCCACTCGTGACCTAAGGCCGGTGCCGGGGCAGGCAGCGGCGGGTCGGCTGCCTAGACCAGGCCTGCGGTCAGGGCCAGCCGGGTCAGGTCGGCGCGTCGGCGGCAGCCGGTCTTATCCCGGATCCGGTCCAGGTGGGAGCCGACCGTGCGGACGCTGATGGACAGCTGGGCGGCGATCTGGGCGTTGGTGTGTCCCTGGGCGACCAGGGTGACCAACTCCCGTTCCCGGGCGCTGAGCTTCCCCAGCCCTGGTTCTGGCGTCTGCGGCTGCTGCGGGCCTGGGGCGGTGAGCATGAGGGCGTACTCGGCCGCAGTGGCGAGGCTCATCGCCGTGCCGCGCTCCACGGCTGCCTGCGCCCGGCCGGGTCCCAGTGCTTGCCGGGCTGCGCGCAGCGGTTCTTGCCGGCGCCGTGCATCCCCGGGCCAGTCCTGATGTGTCACATGCGCGGCCCACGCGGCCCACAACGTGAGGGCCTCGGCCTGGCGTCCGGTCGCGGCGCACAGGTACGCGCACCAGTCCAGGTAGGCCGCGATCCAGAAGCCGGTCCGCAAGGCGAGCTGGAAAGCTTCTTGCAGGCGTGCCGCGGCGTCCTCTGCGTGGCCCGCTCGCAGGTTCAGCACCGCCATCCGGACCAGCAGGGATTGCAGGGTCATCACGTCGCCCGTATCCCGGCACGCGGCCAGCCCGTCTGCACAGACGAGTTCGGCGGCGGCGAGGTCGTCGGCCTCGAGCAGTTGCTGGGCCAAGAACATGCTGCATGTCCGGGTTACCGAGGCGGGGATTTGGCCCGGGACCTGGACGGCCTGCCGGGCCAGTCGTACCGCCTCGCCCACGTCGCCGACGGCCTCGGCGCAGAGAGCGAGGTCCAGCAGGGCCAGCGCCTCCCCGAACGGATGACCGGCCTCGCGGGCTGCGGCCAGGGCACGGCGGGCCTCCTCGGCGGCCTGGGGGATCTGGCTCAGATCCCGCAACACGAATGCTCGGCCGGTCAGGGCGTCGGCCAGCGCCGGGGACGGCGGCCGACCCGCCACCGCGTCGCGAAGCGCGGTGAAATGCTCCACCGCCCCGGCCATATCGCCCGAGAAGTATGTTGCCCAGGCGAGGAAGAGCTGCACGGGGCACCACCGGTCACTGCCCGGCTCGGCGTAGCCGGTGACCTCGGCCAGCAGCGAGCACTGACCAGCCAGCCGACCCCGCAGGAACCACCACCAGCCCAGGGCGGCTGCCAGCCGCAGCGCCACCTCCGGGTCGTGGCCCCTGGCCCAGGCCGGCACCTGCCGCATGGTGGCGTCCTCGGCGTCCAGCCAGCGCGCGGCCTCCCGCTCCCCGGCTCTGGTCTGCAGCCCCGCTGCGGCCTCCTCGGCCACCCCCAGCGCATACCCGGCCAGCGCGGCGGCGGCCTGGTCCAGCTCCCCGCTCTCGGCCAGCCGCCCAGCCCCGTAGGCGCGCAGCGTCTCCAGCATCGAATACCGCGGCCGGCCATCGGGCCCGTCCCGTGGCGGGGTCAGCAGCGAGCAGTCCACTAGCCGCAGCACGGCCGGGCCGGCGGCTTCCCCGGCGACCGCCTCGGCGCCCTCCAGCGTGAACCCCGCCGGGAACACCGACACCGCCCGGAACACCTGCCGCTCGGTCTCATCCAGCAGCTGATAACTCCACGCCACGGTCGCCGCCAGCGACCGCTGTCGTGGCGGGGCCAGCCGGTCCCCGCTCGCCAGCAGCGCCAGCCGCCCATCCAGCCGGTCCAGCAGCCCGGTCACGCCCAGCGCCTCCACCTGCGCCGCCGCCAGCTCGATCGCCAGCGGCATCCCATCCAGCCGGGTCACCAGCCGCGCCACCGCCGGGGCGGTCTGGTCATCGAGGGTGAAGCGCGCATCCGCGGCCCGGGCCCGGTCCGCGAACAGCGCCACCGCCTCCGCCCTCCCGCCTCAGCCAGGTCGTCCAGATCTGGCAGGGCCAGCGACGCCAGCCGGTACCTGGCCTCTCCGGCCACCCGCAACGGCTCCCGGCTGGTCGCCAGCACCCGCACATCATCACAGGCCGCCAGCAACCCCGCGCACAGCGCCGCGGCCGCGGCGATCACATGCTCGCAGTTGTCCAGCACCAGCAGCACCTGCTGGCGGGCCAGCGCCCGCGCCAGCGCCTCGACCGCCGGCAGCCCCGGCTGATCGCGTACCCCCAGCGCTGCGGCCACCACCGCCGCCAGCTGGTCCGGGTCCGCCACCGGTGCCAGCTCCGCCAGCCACGCCCCGTCGGCGAACCGGCCCGTCACCTGCCGGGCCACCTGCGCGGCCAGCCGGGTCTTGCCCGCCCCGCCCGGCCCGGTCACCGTCACCAGCCGCCGGTCAGACAGCAGGCCCGCTACCTCGCGCATCGGCTCGGCCCGGCCGATGAAGCTGGTCAGCGCGGCCGGGAAGCCATGCACGCCGTCGGCCGCGGCCCAGGATGCCACCTGCGCCTGCTGTTGCAGTGCCGCAAGCACTCCCGCGGCTGGGGCGCGGCCGCGGGCCGCCGCCACGAACAAGCCGCGCGCTGGCTCGGCCAGGTTCAGCGCCTCGGCCAGCAACACAGCAGTGTCCTTGCGGGCGGTGCGGTTAATGCCCCGTTCCAGATCACTAACTGCCCGCTGGCTCACCTGCGCGGCCTCAGCCAGCTCCTCCTGCGTCAGGCGCGCCTCGGCCCGCAGCTGCCGCAGCAGCCCGCCGAAACCCAGCCCAGCCTGCTCCGCCACAGGCCCATCGTCCCTCCGCCCCCGGGTCCGCTACCAGTCCCCTCCGGGTTACGTCGCATGCACAGCTGCACCGCCAAGCCGGATCCCGTGCCACCTCCTGTGCCCCGCTACGTATGGTGACCGCCCGGGCCGCTGGTGACAGTGGGAGCACAAAGAACAAGCCGGCCGCCAGCGGCGGACGAACCTCAGCCCCAGTGATCACCAGGAAGTCGTCATGAACCCCATCCGCCACTCCCATCTGATCCGTCGTGTGGCTGGCCTGCTGGTCGGCTCGACCGCCGCGCTGCTGCCCTCAATCACCACTGGGCCCGCCGCCTTGGCGGCGCAGCTGCGACCGGACCCGCCCGGATGGCTCGAGCGCCTGGCAGTGGGGTTGCGCGTTCCGCCCGCGTCGGCCGGCTGGGACAAGCACTCGCTGCTGCCAGGCCAGGCCCATGTCCACGGCGCCCTGGCAGGCGGCATGGCTGGCTGGCAGATCACCTTGATCGCCGGCGCGGCCACCGTCCTTGCCGCCCTGCTGGCGGTCATCGCCAGGAAGATGCGAGCCGGGCGACGGCGCGGGCCGCAACCAGCGCCGCCGCCATGACCGCATCAGGTGCGCCCCCTGAGGCCTGTCCAGAGGCAGCGAGGCCGCTAGCTCCAAGCCAGCCCACGAGGAGATCACCATGAACCGCATCCGCCGGACATTGGCCCGCCGGACCAGCCCGCCTGGCCCGCGTGAGCTGCACTCACGCCAGCCCGACGGCCAGGAACCCCTCCTGGTCAGCCGACCAGGCCGCGGGGCCTTACCGGACGGTTCACCCAGCGCGTGGTAGCGGGCGCGAGCGTAGCGCCCGGGCGGAACAGTCCCGTTCCCAGGACCACGAACTCCCGGTGGCGCACGACAATCACGCCTCGCCTGCTGCCGCACACTATCCAGCTCTGTGTCCACTGTCGGCAAAACCCGGCCGGGTTCTGGGTCAGCCGCAGCGGCGACCAGACGGTGCGCCGCCCATGGTGCCTGTCCTGCTGCCAGGGCCTAGACGCGGCCCGCCATCACATCAGGCCGTTTGATCTTCGATATCTTCGATAGCTGGAACAATGCGAGAGCAGGCACGCCGCGGCGCCCGTCGGATGCCGGTCAGCGGAGGTTGCTGGCCGCCTGTGCGGTCGGCTCCGCGGGCGAGACCGTGACTAGCTGTCCCGGGTCATGCGGGCCGCCGCGGCAATAAGACAGGCCAGCTGGGCCGGAGATGCCGACAGCTTCCCGCTGGGCCAGCACCCCGCCGTGCGCGGCGGGCAGGGTCAGCCGGATCGCGGTTGCGTTGCGCACGATCCCGAGATCGCATCGGTACTTGGCCACGAGTATGTAGGCCGAGGCTCCGTGAGCGAGCACGACGGTCACCGGCTTGCCGGAGGTGACGTATGCGCCGCCGCCGGTGGCGTAATGGAACGGCAGCACGTCGCCGTTGGCGCCGTAGAGTACGACCTGCGGGTAGCCATGCACCGTGCAGGTAACCGGGCCGCGGTTGGCCAGGGCGATATCACCGCGTGCTCGCCGGTCATGGGCACCACGGCGACCAGTCGCCCTCATACACGGTGTGCGCCCCGCCGCGCGCCAGGTACGTGCCGCCCGCTGCTTCGATCTGGGGCAGGACGTGCGCCATGTACTCCCCGTAACGCGGGGCATCACGCACCTCGACGTCGAAGACGACATAGTACGGGGCTGAGGCGGCCTGCCCGGCGGCTTCTGCGTTGGTCATCGCGGTCTCCGATCAGTCGCAGCCCGGACAGGCGTTAAGAGTCCCCGGCCCCTGACAGACTGAATATAGGGCCCATCATGTGCGGCAATGAAGACCAGACATCTGCGGTGAACGGTCACTGCGGCCAGGTGCGCGGGGCGGGCGGCCGCGGATCGGTCAGGAGGCCGGCCGGGTAATCCTGGGCATCACCGCGCGGTTCATCGGCGCCGGTGGTCAGCCGCGCTCGTACGGGGTCTTCTCCCCGGCCTCGATCGCCACCGGCAGCTGGTTCTCCGGCGGCGGCAACGGGCAGGTCGCCAGGTCGGTGTAGGCGCAGGGCGGGTTGGTCGCGCGGTTGAAGTCCAGCACCACCCGCCCCTCCGGCTCGGGCGGCCCCAGTTGCAGGACCCGGCTGGCCGCATAGGTCGTGATCCCGGAGGTGGCGTCGGTGAACAGCACGATCAGGCCGCCCGGGTCGTGGCCGGGAAAGGCGGTGAGGCTCAGCGGCTGCCCGTCCAGCTCGAACTCGACCCGCCCGGGAGCGTCGTAGACGTGCTGCAGCCCGTCCACGGCCGCGCCCACCGTGGTCGGCCGGGGGTCGCCGAACGGCACGTAGCGCCCGGTGACAGCCCATCGCGGGTGCGGCAGGTAGGCCGGCGTCCCGGTGAACTTCAGGCGGAGCCACGTGTCCGGGTGGCGGGGCCGGACGATGTCGCGCCCACCCCGCTTGGCCACCTCGATCAGCACCTCACCCCAGCTCGCGTTGACCCCGCCCCGCTCGGGAATCACGCCGAACGAGTGCCGGCCGCGCACGACGGCGCCGTCGATCACCAGTTGCTCGTCGCCCACCAACCGGACCGTCACGCCGTCCGGGCCGGTGTGCCAGGTGCCCGGGGCGTCGCCGAACCGCTCGGGCGTCTCGGTGAGCCAGTGCAGGCTCGTGATGGCCAGGAAGCCGTGCGGGTCGGCCAGCCGGGCCTCGTGCCGGGCGTGCCAGGCACGCCAGGCGGCGGTGAACTCGCCGAGACCGGCGGCCCCCGGCGGCGTGAACTGCTCCTGGACCGTCATGGGCTCTTTCCTTCCACTGGCTCCCAGGACCCGGCCCGCGGTGTCCTGGCCGGCCGTCCCGCCACCTCGTGCCTGATACGAACGCTACACAGGTCTATCTTCTGTCGTCAATATCGATCGGAATACTAGAAATTAGCTGCCTGCTGATGATGTTCCTGCCCGCGCGGCCAGAGATCCGCGGTGCTCGATGTCACGGGTCCCCGTTCCTGGGTGCTGCCCGGCCTGGTGTTCCGCGGCATCTGCGGCCGCCGCACGCAGGCAGCGGGAGCAGCGCCCAGCCCTGCTGCCGCTTCTAGACTGGTCACGTGAGCATCGCCCTGACCCTGCTCGCCGATGTGCGCTGGCGGGGGAGACCGGTCGCGGGCGATCGCCCGCAGGCGCTGCTCGCTGCTCTCGCGGCCCGCGACTGCCGTCCGGTGGGCCCGAAGAGCTGATCGAGCTCGTCTGGGGCGAAGACCCGCCGAGCAACGGCCCGAAGAGCCTGCAGGTGCTGGTGTCGCGGGCCAGGAACGCGTGCGGTGCGGACGCGATCGTCCGCGACGGTGCCGGGTACCGGCTGGGGGCGGCGCCGGGCGAGGTCGACAGCGCCAGGCTCGCTGAGCTCGTGCGCGCCGCCGCGGCCGTGCTCGACCGGGACGCGGCTGCCGCCGAAGGGCTGGCGCGGGAGGCCTGGCGCTGACGGTCGGCCTGTCCGGGGCTGATGACGGGGACGAGGGCCCGCTCGCGGAGGTCCGGCGGGCCGCCGCCGCGGATGCGGCCACCGCGCGGGTGATCCTGGCGCGGGCATCCAGCCGGGCGGGCGCGCACGCGGCCGCGCTGCCGGTCCTCGAGGTGGCGCATGCGCAGTCGCCGCAGGACGAGCCGCTGCTCGCGGACCTGCTGCGCAGCGAGGCCGCCGTCAGCGGCGCGGCGACAGCGCTCGAGCGTTTCGAGCGCTACCGCCGGGACCTGCGCGAGCGGCTCGGCGCGGATCCCGGTGAGCTGCTGCAGCGCACGCACCGCAGCCTGCTCGCTCTTGACCGCCCGGTTCGCCGGGGGGTGCGCTACGACGCGACCGAGCTGATCGGCCGGGACAGCGATCTGGCCCGGCTGCGGGCTCTGATGGCCAGTGCGCGGGTGGTGTCCATCATCGGCGCCGGCGGGCTGGGCAAGACGCGGCTGGCGCACGTGCTCGCCCGGGACGCGACGCAGCCGGCCGTCCATTTCGTCGAGCTGGCCGGCGTCACCGCGGCCGAGGATGTCGCGGTCGAAGTCGGGTCCGTTCTCGGCGTCCGCGACTCGGTCAGCGGCCGCCGGGCCCTGACCGCCGAGCAGCGGGCCGACATCAGGGCGCGGATCGCACAGCGGCTCGCGCAGTCCCCGAGCCTGCTTGTCCTGGACAACTGCGAGCATCTGATCGAGGCGGCCGCGGAGCTCACCGCCTTCCTGATCTCAGCGGCGCCCGACCTGCGCGTGCTCACCACCAGCCGCGCTCCGCTCGCGATCGCCGCCGAGCACGTCTACCCGCTCGGCGAACTGGAGACGGGCGACGCGGCGCAGCTGTTCCGCGAGCGGGCGGTCGCCGCGCGGCCGAGCGTCCATCTCACCGAGCCGACCGTGGCCAGCATCGTCAGCCGGCTTGACGGCCTGCCGCTGGCGATCGAGCTCGCCGCGGCCCGGGTGCGCGCCATGTCGGTCGAGGAGATCGACCGCCGTCTCGAGGACCGGTTCGCGCTGCTGCGCGGCGGCGACCGCAGTGCTCCCGACCGGCACCAGACCCTGCTCGCGGTCATCGAATGGTCCTGGAACCTGCTGGACGCCGACGAGCAGCGCGCGCTGCGGCGACTATCGCTGTTTCATGACGGTTTCACGCTCGAGGCGGCCGAGACTGTGCTCGGCACCAGTGCCTTCGACCCGGTCCGCGGCCTCGTCGACCAGTCGCTGCTGAGCGTCGCCGAGGTTCCGGCCGGGATCCGTTACCGGATGCTGGAGACGGTACGCGAGTTCGGCTGGCTGCAGCTCGCGGCCGCCGGCGAGGACACCAGTGCCCGCGCCGCCCAGCGCAGCTGGGCCGTCGGCTACGCGTCCGCCCATCAGGCGGGCCTGAGGGGGGTCGGCCAGTTCGCGGCGATCGACGCGCTCAGCGCCGAGGAGACCAACCTGGCCGACGAACTGCGCGGCGCGATCGCCGACGGGGACCGTGACTCTCTGGTGCAGCTGCTCGCCGCGCTCGGGCTGCTCTGGACGATGCGCGGCGCACCTCCGGCTGGTCACCCTGGCCGGGGCGGTCGCCGAGGCGGTCCGCGGCTGGCTGCCCCCGCCGGACCTGGCGAACGCCGCCCGGGCTGCGGTAGCGATCACCGTGAACAATTCGATGATGATCGGCGGCGGCGAGGCCGACGGCCCGATGATGGCCCTGCTGCGCCAGCTTGGCCCCGATCCGGGCGGCAACGTGTACCTCTCGGGCCTGGTCCGGGTGCTGCTCGCGTACGACTCGGTCGACAGCGGCAGCTTTCCGCACCGGCGGGCGGCCGACGCCGCCGACTGGGCCGGCACCTCCGGGTTTCCTGAGCGGCTCGCGGTGCTCGCCGCCGACCCCGACCGGCACACCGCGGCCGCCGCCAGCCAGTGGCTCGGGCACGAGCGCGAGAACGCCGGCGATCCAGCCGGCGCGATCAAGGACGCCCGGCGCGTACTGGACCTCGTCCGCGACGAGGACGGCCCGTGGTCTCGCGCGATGCCGCACGCCCTGCTGGCCGAGCTGACCATGCATATCGGTGACCACGCGGCCGCGGTCGAGCATGCCCTGACTGCCCTGCCGGTGATGCAGCGGATCGGGGCCAGTGATGACGAGCTGCAGCTGCGCACCCTGCTGGTGTTCTGCGCGATCGGTGAGGGGCGGCTCGCGGACGCGGCCGACGAGCTCGGCCGGGTGGACCAGATCGCTTCGAGCGCGACGGCGTTTGGCTGGTTCGCCTTCGGGCAGGTGGGCCGCGCCGAACTGGCGCTCGCCTCCGGCGACTTCGGTGCCGGACTGGAGCTGTACCGGGAGTCCACGGTCCGGATACGCGAGGTTCGGCTGCCGGGAGTCACCCGCACCGGAATGGAACCGTGGGTGCTGTTCGGTGAGGCGATGGACCTGAGCGCGCATGCCCGCTACGCAGCAGGCGACGACGTCGCGCACGGGGAGTCGCTGTTCCGCGGCTGCCGTACCGGCGCGCTGCGGGTCATGTCCACCGATAACCCGCACCTCGACTATCCGGCATCGGGGCTGGTGCTGTTCGCCCTGGGGGCGTGGAGCCTGCTGCGCCGGGTCGGGCCGGCCGAGGATGCGCTGCGGCTGCTCGCCCTGGCCGACCGGTTCGCCTACAACCGCATGGTCCCCACGATGCGATGGGAGCGGATCACGCCCGCGGCCGAGGAAGCCGCGCCTGGCCTGCTCGCCCGGCTGCAGGCCGAGTACCGGGACTGCCCGCAGCCGGGCCTGCTGACGCAGGCCCGGCTGGCGGTGGAGCGGCTTCCCGGCTAACCTGGCCGGCACTACATGTGCTTCCGGTAGCTCCGCACCGAGAGCGGCGCGAAGACCGCGATCACGACCAGGCCCGCGAGCAGCGTCCAGCCGGCCTCGCTGCTGACGACGCCCTGATTGGCCAGGCCACGCGTGGCGGACACCAGGTGCGAGACCGGGTTGATCTTCACGAAGGCCGCCAGCCAGCCCGGCAGGGAGGTAACCGGCACGAACGCGTTGGACAGGAAGGTAAGCGGGAACAAGATCATCATCGACATTCCCTGCACGGCCCGGGCGCTGCGGGCGATGGTGCCGATCCAGGTGAAGATCCAGGCCAGCGCCCAGCCGGTGAAGATCGCGAGTACCATCGCGCCGAGCACGCCGAGGACGCCCCCGCCGGGACGGTAACCGATGATCACGCCGGTGACGAACGTCAGGCCGGCGGCGATCAGGTAGCGCACCAGGTCCGCGACCATCGGGCCGGCCAGCGGGGCGATCCGGGATATCGGCATCGCCTTGAACCGGTCGAAGACGCCCTTCTCCATGTCCTCGCGCAGGTTGACGCCGGTGGACATGCAGGTGGTCAGGACGGTCTGGGCGACGATACCGGGGATCAGCAGCGGCAGGTAGCTGTGCACGTTGCCGGAGATCGCGCCGCCGAAGAGGTAGGCGAACATGGCCGTGAACAGCAACGGCTGGATGGTGACGTCGAAGAACTGCTCCATGTTGCGGCGCATCTTCTTCAGCGCGCGCCAGGCCATGATGAGCGTCTGGCTGACCGTCTCGGTGATCGTGGTGCGCGGGCGGGTGCGGGCTACCACGGCGACCGGGTCGACCGCGTGCAGCGGGCCCGTGCTGGCTGACGCTGGGCCGGCGGATGCCGGGCCCGCGGTGGTGATGGTAGTCACTGGACCTCCAGAACGGTCTCGTGGCCGGCGCCGGCTTCGGAAGTACCGGTTCCGGGTCGGTCGGCGTCGTCTTCCGCGTCGGCGCCGTGGCCGGTGATCGCGAAAAAGACCTCGTCGAGGGTCGGCTTGTCCACGCTGACCGAGGTGATCGCCACCCCCGACTGACGGAACCCGATCAGCACGTCGCCGGCCCGGTCGGCGGTGTCGAGCGGCACGTTCATCCGCCCCGACTCGGGCGTCAGTACGGGCTCCGCACCCGCGATCTTCCGGACGATCTGCCCGGCGAGTTCCTGATCGGCGCCCTCGGCCAGCTGAATCTGCAACGTCGAGTTGCCCACCGAGGCTTTCAGCTCATCGGGGGTGCCCTCGGCGACCTTGCGGCCCCGGTCGATCACCGCGATCCGCCCGGCGAGCTGATCCGCCTCGTCCAGGTACTGCGTGGTGAGCAGTACCGTGCAGCCCTCTGTGACCAGGCCGCGGATCGTGTCCCACATCTGCCCGCGGGTGCGCGGGTCAAGTCCCGTGGTCGGCTCGTCCAGGAAGATCAGCGGCGGCCGGGTGATCAGGCTCGCCGCGAGGTCGAGGCGGCGGCGCATCCCGCCGGAGAACTGCGCGATCGGCTTGTCCGCCGCTTCCTCCAGGTCGAACTGCGCCAGCAGTCGCTTGGCGGCGGCGCGCGCGTCGGCCGACCGCAGGCCCTGCAGCCGGCCGAACATCCACAGGTTCTCGGTGGCGGTCAGGTCCTCGTCCACCGATGCGTACTGGCCGGTGATGCCGATTAGCTGGCGGACGCGGTGTGGTTCGCGGGTAACGTCCACGCCGAAGACGCGGGCCTGCCCGGCATCGATCGGCAGCAGGGTGGCGAGCATCCGCAGGGCCGTCGTCTTCCCCGCGCCGTTCGGGCCGAGGACGCCGAAGATCTCGCCCTGGCGTACATGAAGGTCGATTCCGTCGACCGCACGGAGCCGCCCGAAGGTCTTGACCAGGCCGGCGGCGTCAACGGCTGCTGTAGCTGTCATGGCAAGAACGGTAAGCGGCTGCGCCTTCACCGCGGCTACACCGCGGTATCACGGACGACTGACCGGGGAAGGTGCCTGTTACCCCGGCTACATCCGGCCCTGGCGGCGGCGCGGGTCCACGGACATGACCGCCAGCGAGGGCCCGGCATGACGCCGGCCGGCACCGGAGAACCGGGCGATGGCGGTGCCGGTGAGGGTTACCTCCGCGATGTGGTCGCGGCGGCCCACCGCCGCCGGGCAGTCCCGCGTGCGCACCTGCATCTGCAGGCCGGCGATCACCACGCCCTCAGCGCCGAGCCGCCTGACGTCATCTTCCAGCCGGCGCCTGGCGTCGTGCCGCGACTGGTTCACCAGCTCGGTCCAGCCGGCTACCTCGATGTTGCCCGACACCCAGCGGGCCTGGCGGGCAGTTGCCCGGTCATCGTGCCGCGACCCGATCGAGAGGCCGAGCGCGAGCCCGACGGGTACCCAGCCCGCCATGATCAGCTTGGCGAACTCCTGCCCAGGCACACCGCAGGTAAAAAGCGCCCGTGGCCCGCGGGGCGCGCCGGGCGCGCGCACCGCGGTGCCGATGGCCGTGTAATCCAGCCCGCCGAGGGGAAGTGATCCCCGGGACAGCCGGACGCCCACCACCCCGTGACCGCCCAGTGCGGCGCACTGGGCGGTCATCCGGCCCAGGGCCGCACGCCGCGCCTGGTACATGGCCTCCACCAGCGGCCCGAACGATCCCGCATCGGCCCGCCCCGGCACCGGGGCCGCCGACCGCCCAGGCCCCACGCCGCCCGATGGCCCCCGCGCCCCGGGACAGCTATACCCGCTGGTGTACCCGGTCGCGTAGACGGCCACGCCGAATACCTGGCCGACCGGCTCAAAGCCCACGCCACGGATGGCGGCGAACTCCAGCGCGGTCAGCGCGGACCCCCACGTGCCGCCGGCCCGGCGCCCGGCGCCCGGGCCCCGGCTACTCCAGGCAGTTCCTGGCTCACGTCCCAAGCCTAGGCCCGCTCCATCCCGGGCACCGAGCCCAGCTTTCAACGCCAGGCCAGGCATCGGGCATCATCACATCCCGGGAAAGGGGACCGCGCCTAGCGCACCGGATCGGCTATGCGCTGCTGAGTCGCGCGGATTTCGGTGGCGCGGAGCGGCGCGTACCTGGATAATCGGCGCACCGTGGCGTGCAGCGATCAACCTGGTTTGCGAGGGAGCGATGACCGTTTCCCGGCTGCGTGACATTCCCGGGATCGGGGTGGACAGGGTCGGCGATGCCGCCGACGCTGCTGCTGATCCGCGGTTTCTGCGGCTGGAGAACCTGGATACCGACCTGCGGCCTCCGCAGGTGGCACTGCAGGCCACGCACGCCGCCATCGATCGTGATGACGCGAACAGTTACCTGCCGTTTCAGGGTCATCTGGCGCTGCGTGAGGCCGCATGCGCGCACGTGGCCGCTATCACCGGCCGCAGCTATGACCCCGGTACCCAGTGCGTCAGCGTCGCCGGGGGACTGAACGGGATCCTGAACGTGCTGCTGGCCACCGTGGAACCCGGCCAGGAGGTGGTGATCTGCGACCCGGTCTATGCCGGGCTGGTCAACCGGATCCGCCTGGTGGGCGGTGTGCCCCGGTTCGTGTCCTGCATCCCCGGCCCGGGCGGATGGGCCACCGACCCGGGCGAGCTCGCGGCGGCCATCGGGCCGCGCACCGCCGCGGTGCTGCTGATGAGCCCGGTCATGCCCACCGGCGCGGTCTTGGGCGGCGAGCATTTCGATGCGATCGCCGACCCGGTCAGCCGGCACCGCGCCTGGGTCATCTGGGACGCGGCGATGGAACGGATCCGCTTCGACGGCCAGCCGCCCGTCCATCCCGGCGCCCATCCCGGCCTGGCTGACCGGACGATCACCGTCGGGTCGGCGTCCAAGGAACTGCGGATGATCGGCTGGCGGGTCGGCTGGGTGGCCGGCCCGGAAGAAATCATGGCCGACATCGGCCTCGTCGGCCTCACCAACGTGGTATGCCAGGTCGGCATCGCCCAGCAAGCCGTCGCTGCGGCCCTGAACCACCCGGAATCCGGCGCCGATGTCGCAGCAGCCACCAGGATCTGGCAGCAGCGCAGCACACTGGTCCTGGACCAGCTCGCCGGGTATCCGTGCGTCCGCCCGGCCGGCGGCTGGTCGCTGCTCATCGACACCAGCAGCATGGGCCTCACCCCCGGGGAAGCATCCCGGCGGCTGTTCACCCGCGCCCAGGTCGCCGCCACCCCGATGGATGGCTGGGGGCCCAGCGGCAGCCGGTACCTGCGCCTGGTCTTCGCGAACGAACCCGCCGAACGGCTCACCGACCTCCGCGCCCGCTTCGACACCGCACTGAGCTGACAACCCCGTACGACCACGGCAATCCCCATCCTGCCGGGCGCTATCACGCTCAGCTACAGCCCAGACGCCCAGCTCGTCGCTATCGCGGACAGCTTGACTGGCCGGTAGCGGCCGGAAAACCGGTCGCTGTAGAGGCCTCCCGTCAGGCACCATGGCCAGGCTGGCTGCTCGGAATGGGAACAGATGACTACGCCTGAACAAAGTCGCGGCTCACCGGCCCGGAAACGGGCGGTGCTGCTCGCGCTGCGCTACTACGGCCGCCAGATGGCCAGGCTCCG
>WNGR01005299.1_pt1 | contig 13844 bp, 9 predicted proteins | sample 5407581 | NCBI WGS metagenome assembly WNGR01 (sample SAMN13153383, study PRJNA577476) | soil metagenome | isolation source: 80 cm soil or saprolite under Garry oak tree replicate 2 | place: USA:California | collected 2016-06-15 | reverse complement strand
TGCTGTGGCGGGGGCTTTGCCCCATCGGCTCGCGCAGATCTTGTCTGTGCCCAAACATCTCTGGTTACTGTCAGTTCGGAATTTCTGCCCAGGATCGCTACTGATCGCGCAACGGATCGGCGATGCCGTATTCCTTGAGCTTGCGGTAGAGCGTGGTCTTGCCGATTCCAAGCAGCTTCGCGGCTTGCAACTTGTCGCCGTTCAAAGCGCGAATGGCGCCCACGATCGCCTGGCGTTCCATCTCAGCCAGGGTGGTCACCGCAGCGGTATGATCGGGTCCGTCCTCGATCCCAATGGTTGCGGAGCGTCGCGCCTCAAGACCCTGCTGCTGCAGCTGCGTGGGCAGGTCGCCGAGGTGGAGGATCGGTCCCGATGAGAGCGCACAGGCACGCTCCACCGAGTTCTCGAGTTCGCGCACATTCCCCGGCCAGTCGTAACGCATCATGGTGCGGAGAGCTTCGTCGCTCAGGGTAAACTTGGCCCCGTGCTCCCGGCTGATCCGGTCAAGAAAATGCGCCGCCAGCAGCGGGATGTCCTCGCGGCGGTCGCGCAGCGACGGCAGCCGCAGGTTGACCACGTTGAGGCGATAGAAGAGGTCCTTCCGGAATGTTCCCTTCTCTACCATCTCGGCCAGATTGCGGTTGGTGGCAGCAACAATGCGGGCCTTGATGGGAATGCGGTGCGTCGCGCCCACAGGGCGAACTTCCTTCTCCTGCAGCGCGCGCAGCAGCTTGGCTTGCAGATCGAGCGACAACTCGCCGATCTCATCGAGAAAGACGGTGCCCCCTTCCGCTGCCACCAGCAGGCCGTCTTTGGAGCGGTTGGCGCCGGTGAAAGCCCCCTTCACGTACCCGAAGAGCTCGCTTTCGATCAGGGTCGGCACCAGCGACCCGCAGTCCACCGGCAGGAACGGCTTATGGGAATTGCAGCCGTAGGCATGAATGGTGCGCGCCACCAATTCCTTGCCCGTACCGCTCTCGCCCAGGATCAGCACCGGATGCGAACTCTGGGCGACCTTGGAGAGAATGCGATACAGCTTCTCCATTTCGCCCGAACGCCCGATCATGGCTCCCAAGCCCTCCGAAAGGCGCAGCCGTTCCCGCAGTTGCCGGGTTGCCGTATCGGTCATGAGAGTGGATGCGGCACGATCGAGCACCGTGGAAAGCTCGTCCATGGCAAAAGGCTTGGTCAGGTAGTCTGAAGCACCGCAGCGCATGGCCTCGACCGCCGTGTTTACCGAACCCGAAGCGGTCATGGCGATCACCGAGGTCTGCGGATAGAGCAGCTTCACCTCTGAGACCAGTTCCAGACCCTGGCTCCCGCCCGAAGGAAGATTGACGAGAACGATATCGGAGGCCTTGCCGCGGAGAAGGCTCCGGGCCTGGCCAAGGTCACCCGTGCTCTCGACGGCATAGCCGAGCCCGGCAGCGATTTCAACGCAGGCCGAGCGAACCGCGGCATCGGCATCGATGACCAGCAGGTGCAGCCGCACTACGGGTTCAGCAGCTTGAGGGATAAACTCCATCGTTTTTGTGTTGAAGACTGTTGCCAGCATTGTATTCGCCTCGGGTGTTCCTGGGGTATCGATGTTGGTTACCGCTCATTCCGGTGGTAATCTCGAGGACCATCGCACCTCGATCAACGTCGCCGGACGGGCAGTTCAATCTCGAACCGCGCGCCGCCCTGCTCGCTGCACCCGGCGCTGATGCGCCCTCCGGCGGCTTCCACAATGGAGCGTGTAATAGACAGCCCCAGGCCGCGATGATCGACCAGCCAGCCGGTCGTTGGTGTGCCAGGCGTGTGGGTGGTGTGGGTGGTGAAGCCAGGCGCAAAGATCTTCTCCCGCAACTCCGCGGGGATCCCCGGCCCAGTATCCTCCACCATCAGCGACAATCGCGGCGTTGCTGCGGCGTCGCCTTTCTGCTCGGCAAGGGCGATTCGGATGGTCCCGGCGGTGCGCATGGACTCGGTGGCATTCTTCACCAGGTTCACCAGTATTCGGGTGAGATCTTCGCCGGTGAGGTCAACCGGATGCTTGCCCCCTTCGGCCTCGACCGATACCGCGATGGAAAGGCCGGCCATGGCATCCAGCAGATTGCGATTCTCGAAAAGTTCAGATTGAAGATCCTGGATGCGATCGTTGGGCACTCTCACCATGGAACGATCGGGCAGCACACCGGCAAGCCCGGCAGAGTCCCCACTCGGACCGCAGACAGCCAAGAGGCGGTCTGACCGCTCGAGTGGTCGGCCAACCAAGCCGTCGCGGTTTTCGAGGAGAACGAGTTTCTCCACCAACCGCCGGCTGGCCGAGACAACCAGTCGCAGTTCGCTCCCGTAGTGAAAGAAAGAAGGTGCAAGCACACCGGGTTCTTCCAGCAAGTCGCAGTAAAGCGCAAGCGCCGTCACCATGTTTCTGGCATCATGGGCCAGTTCCGCCAGGCTATCGCCCGGGCTGCGCATTGTGGCCAGCGTCTGCACCACTGCCTCCACCCGACTGCGTTCCGCTTTGCTCCCCGCTGTTGTCACTTCCGTGGCTTGCATTCTTATTCCTTTCGGGCCAGGCGCGGCTTCAGAACTCGGACAGTGTCTCCCGGCCTGGGATTTCCATTCGGCTCCTGAACATCTGCCAGCCGACTCTGAACCGGCTTCCCGTTCCTGGATTTCTGCATTGGTTTTGCCCTTCTTTATTACACGCAGCGTGCCAAACCCGGAATGGATTCTTAAGTTCCTGATAAGGAACGGCCTGATGGCTCGTTCCGCTACATCTGCCGTCACCGAGCGAGCGCTTCAATTCCCAATATGGAACAAAGAGAGACCTTGCGCGAAGGGCCAAATCTCTGATTACCGGCGGCTTAATGACAAATTCCCAATACGGCGGAGAAATCGTCAGAATTCCCATCCTGGGACAAGCCCGTTCCCCAACACGAACCCTCCCCAACGCCGCCGACTTTCGTACAATTCAGCTATGCAAGATTCCATTTCGATTTTTCGTCCCGGGGGCAGGACTCCATCCCAGCTTCGACCACTCTCTCTCATGCCCGGCTTTGTTCAAACCGCCGAAGGTTCGGTGCTGGTCTCGTTTGGCAACACGCGGGTGTTGACGAACGCGACCATTGAGCAGGGCGTGCCGGCGTGGCTGCGCAACTCGGGGCGCGGCTGGGTGACGGCCGAATACTCCATGCTGCCGCGCTCCACGGTGACGCGGACGCCCCGCGAGAGCGAGAGGGGCAAGATCGGCGGGCGGACGCACGAGATCCAGCGGCTGATCGGGCGCAGTTTGCGCTCTGTGGTGGACATGCAGGCCCTGGGTGAGCGGACGGTGATTCTGGACTGCGATGTCATCCAGGCGGATGGAGGGACGCGGACAGCTGCTATTACCGGGGCCGCGGTGGCGCTCGGACTGGCACTGAACGCCTTGGTGGCGGCGGGTACTCTCAAGAAGTCCCCGCTGAAGCAGTTGGTGGCCGCAACCTCGGTGGGAATCGTGGACGGAACGGCGCTGCTCGATCTCTGCTATGAAGAGGATTCACAGGCCGACGTCGATATGAACGTGGTGATGACCGCCGATGGAGGCCTCATCGAGACGCAGGCTACTGCTGAAAAGGGGAGCTTTTCGCGCGTCCAGCTGAATGAGCTCGTTGACCTTGCGGAAGTGGGATTGAGTGAGATTTTTGCTGCGCAGAGGGCGGTATTAGGGGAATAGCGGAAAAAGTTTGTAAGCCTTTGCGGGGAAATCGGGCCGAAGATCTGCGTCTTTTTTTATCGACCGGATCGCGGCATTCTGATTCCTGACCACCTTTAATGCTGCGCCTGCGAGGCGGAATAATCGGAAAAAGGAATCGCCCACCTATCTTTCGGGGAGGTCAGCCCCGCACGGCGCGGCGCAAGGCCTCAAGATAGCTGTAGCCCCAATAGGTATCGGGCAGCAGGACGCCGTCTTCCGTCCACTCATTCCATGCCCCGATGTAGATCAGCTTCTTACCCTCGCCTGAAGCGGAGAAGTGCCGCGCCGCGCGCATGAGGCGCTCAAACTGGTCGGGCGTGCGATTGATGGCGACGCCGGCGTAGTCGCCGAAGCGGGGGCTGTCGTCCCATCCAACGGAGACGGTGGGGTAGAACGAGACATCCACATCGCGCCTCTTTTGCTGCCAGGTGGCGACCGCTTCCCAGGCCGCGATCCCGTAGGGCAGGCGGGCTCCGTGCCGGTCGCCATAGGTCCAGGCAATGGTTCCGTAGATTGCCGCGCTGTCGAAGCCTATCTCCCGCAATCTCTTTTCGTATGTGCCAAATCCGTTGTTAACCTGCAAGTGAAGCTTTGAATATCCCAGCCGGTGCGCACGCTCGCGGATGATGGTCAGTGCCTGCTTCAGGCCGTCCTCGCCGAGCTGCTCGACTACCTTTCCGGCGTCAAAGAGCGCGAAAACGTGCGCTCCTTCGAACGTGAGGTAGTTAGGCTGGCTGAAGTAGTGTTCGGCGCAGTAGTTGGCGACATTTTCGAAGTCCTTGAGAGTGTGAACCTGGGGCAGCAGAACCGCCGCTTCGTCAGGCGACCGAGCGGGATAGACGTTCTTCCAGTCGTGGTTGGCCCACATGATGGCGAACTTCAGCTTCGCGCTGTTCTCGGCCTTGAGCAGGCCTTGCTCCAGTTGCTCGTGGTAAAATTGCTGCCCCTCGTGCCAGTACCAGTCGATCAGCCAGGCATCGACACCGTAGGTCGAAGCCAGTTCCACCTCTCGCGCGGCCCACACAGGGTCCGACTCATCGTAGTAGCCCCACAACGGAAAGTGCGGCATGGTGTGGCCGGGAAACAGCGCGCGTGCGTTTCTTAGGGTGTCGAATTCGGTCCATCCCTTGCCGAAGAGCTGCTCCATATAGGGGGAGGGGTGCCAGCTGGGGAAGTTGAACGCGACGACCTGGACCTCGGGCTTCTTCAGCTCTTTGGTGCCCAGGGCGGCTTCGAGCTGTGAATCGCCGAAGTAGTCAGCCTCCGCCTCTTTGCCCATCAGGTGAGGGGGAGCGAGGGGTGCCGGCTGGAGGGCTGATCCTTGGGAGCTCGCGACCTGATTCGTCGCCTGGGAGGTGGCCTGGCCCGGTAGAAGCGCCGCGGCAACGCCGGCCTGAACACCAGAAGTGATAAGCGTGCGTCTATCCATAGACGGGACTCCTGACAATTAACCCTTGTTGCAGCATTAATTTGTGGACACTACTGGAAGTTCAATCGAGCTGTCCGCGCCGGTGGTGTGGAAAACGCGCTGGGTGGCTTTCCGGTAGTCCCCGGGCTTGGCCCAGAAGATGTTTTCGACAAACGTCTGGGGGTTGCGGTCGTAAAGCGGGAACCAGCTCGACTGCACCTGGACCATGATCCGGTGGCCCGGCAGGAAGACGTGGTTCGCGGCTGGCAGGGCAAAGCGGTAGGTGAGAGGCTTGCCCGATTCAATCGCTTTCGGTGAAGAAAAGCTTTCGCGATAGCGTCCGCGGAAGATGTCCTGTGCGACGGGTAGCTGGTATCCGCCGAGTGTGGGCTGGCCGGCTACTTCATCGGGATAGACATCGATGAGCTTGACCACCCAGTCGGAATCGGTGCCGCTGGTTGAGGCGACAAGATTTGCGATCGGCTGCCCTGTAATGTGGACCGGCGCGATCAAAATGTCGCTTGTGTAGGTCAGCACGTCTGTACGGCCCGAGGCTTCGCGCTGATCATCGACCAGCCATTGGGGCCAGGTCAGGGGCAGATCGTAACCGATCGGCTGACTCGGACGCGACCGATACGGAACCGGCTTTGCGGGATCAGAGATGTATTCGTCGAATGCGGAGTCAGCAGAATTGGCGGGGCCGGAGGAGAAGCTGAGCTTAAATCCATCTTCAAAATAGAGGGGCTTCATCGCCGAGGCGGCGGGCCAGGAGGACAGGTTCTGCCATTGGTTCGCACCCGTCTCGAAAGATGTAACTGGCGCAATTTGTGTTGATTGCGCATTGTCCTTCAAGTAACGGTCAAGAAACGGCCGGAGCACGTTTTGCCGGAACCAGGTACCGGTATCACTGCCGAAACGGATGGCCCCGAGGGAGTCGGCGGGCTCGATCTCCTGCCCGTGATGCCAAGGCCCGAGGACGAGAAACACCATGTCGTTGGAGGTATCGAGCGGCTTGATGGCCTTGTAAACAGCGAGTGCCCCGTAGATGTCTTCCTGATCCCACAAGCTGTGGACAAGCATGACGGGCACCTTGAGGGGCTGTTTGGCGAGGACCTTATCGAGGGCCTGGTCGCTCCAGAAGGCGTCGTAGCTTGGGTGCTCGAGAATCTTCTTCCAGAAACCCATCTGCTCGAGGCCGTGGCGCCGGCCCAGTTCGCCGGCCGATCCGGCGCTCATGTACTCGTCGTAGTCGTCGAAGTGCCCGGTCCACCACTTGGCCTCATTGGAGCGGGTGCCCTCCTGCTCATAGATATAAGGCATGTTTTGCTGGCGGAAGGCGCCATTGTGGAACCAGTCGTCGCCCATCCAGCCATCGACCATGGGGTTCATGGGAACGGAAACCTTAAGGGCCGGGTGGGGATTGACCAGCGCCATGAGGGGCAGAAAACCGTCGTAGGAGATTCCGAGTATGCCAACCTTGCCGTTGGTTTCGGGGATGTTTTTGATCAGCCAGTCGATGCTGTCGTAGGTGTCGGTAGCCTCGTCGACGGGAGTGGGATTTTGCGGCCCGTGAATGGGCCGGTTCATCACGTAGTCGCCTTCGGAACCGTATTTGCCGCGGATATCCTGCACGACGCGAATGTAGCCGCCCTCGACGATAATGTCCACGGCGTTGTCGTATCCGTAGAGGATCGGCCCCAGGTGCGCGCTGGCGGAGTGCGAAGTAAGCTGGTCTGCGCTGTACGGCGTACGGGTAAGTAGGATCGGCGCATGGCTCGCCCCTTTGGGTACCAGGATCACGGTGTGCAGCTTGACCCCATCACGCATCGGGATCATGACCTCCCGCCGCGCGTAATCGAAGCTCTCGGTCGCTGGCTCGATTTTCGACGGCGTTTCGCTGGGGTAGGCGGGGTAAGCAGGCTTGGGGGTCTGCGCAGAGGCGCAGAACGCCAGCGTCATTGAAGCGGCAACGAAAAATGCGGCACGAATCGGAAAGCAGACCATCAGTCAACCTTTCGTGTATGTGAGCGAAGTTGGGAGGAGGCTGTGCGCCCAGAAGCAGGTGCCATTGATTCTAGACGAGTAGTGCAGCACGGCGACCAGCAAAACGATCACGCGGGATTTTTCCACCCGTGCTCGCAGGCGAAAGACAGTCGAGAGGCGGCGAAGCGCGGGCTTTCAGGATTTCGCGAGCCACTCCAAGGGAATGGCGACTGTTCCAGTCTGTATTGATAGACACACTTTCTGCTTGCGCGTCGGTGCTACCATAAGGACGATTGCAGTTCCTGCCGCCGGGCTGATTTCCCGCCCACGGGTCTGAGCGCAAAGGCGGCCGGAGCCATCCCAGAAGGAGAAAACTCTATGCCTCTAGTCTCCATGCGGCAACTCCTCGACGAGGCCGCCAAGGGCGGTTACGGCGTCGGCGCGTTCAACGTCAATGATATGGAACAGATTCAGGCCATCATGGGTGCGGCGAAGGAAACCAATTCGCCCGTTATCATCCAGGCCAGCCGCGGCGCGCGCCAGTTTGCGCAGGACCGCTACCTCTTTCACCTCATCCTGGCGGCGGCAGAACTCAATCCCGAGATTCCGATCGCCATGCACCAGGATCACGGCAACAGCTTTGAGACCTGCAAGAGCGCCATCGAGCTCGGCTATACCAGCGTGATGATGGACGGCTCATTGAAGGAAGATGGCAAGACCCCATCCAGTTTTGAAGAAAACGTCGAAGTGACCCGCAAGGTGGTGGAGTATGCGCACGCGCGCGGCGTCACCGTTGAGGGCGAAATCGGCGTGCTGGGCGGCGTGGAAGACGGTCACGGCGCGGGCGGCTCGGGCCTCGAACACATCACCGATCCCGACCAGGCGGTCGAGTTCGCCGAGCGCACCGGCGTTGACGCGCTCGCTATCGCCATCGGCACCAGCCACGGCGCCTACAAGTTTACGAAAAAACCGGATGGCTCGGTGCTCAAGATGGACGTGCTGCTGGCCATTCACAAGCGCCTGCCCCACACCCACCTGGTGATGCACGGCAGCTCGTCGGTTCCCAAAGACCTGCAGGATGTCGTCAACAAGTACGGCGGCAAGCTGAAGGAAACCTGGGGCGTACCGGTGGAAGAGATTCAGCTCGGCATCCGCAACGGCGTCCGCAAGATCAACGTGGACACCGACAACCGTCTCGCCATGACCGGCGCCATCCGCAAAGTTCTGTGGGAGACTCCGGAAAAATTTGATCCGCGCGACTACATGAAGCCGGCTCGCGAGGCCATGCAGAAGGTGGTGGCCCTACGCATGACACAGTTTGGCCAGGCCGGACATGCAGGCGACTACAAGCCCGTGTCGATCACCGAGATCGCCAAGGGCTATGCCGACGGCACGCTCGACACTCGTCCTTCGATGGCTGCCAGCCGGTAACTATTCTTACTCTTCAAGCATAACGTCAAGGGCCACCCCGCAATGCGGGGTGGCCCTTGGTTTCTGCCTTTTTGCCGGCGGATGTCTGGCACTCGTCAACCGGCGTGGCACCGACTGACAGGAAATCTACCAGTAAGTCAGGCTCAAGTTGTCGAGGTACGTTGTGTTGGCTGACTGCTTGTAGTCCCCATCCATCTGGTAGTTCACCGTGATGCCCCACCAGCCAGCCGGGACCGTGAACGGCGCATAGCTCTTGTTGAGGGTGGTGGTCACCCCGTTGAGGGTGAAGGACTGGAAGATCACGGTGTCATTGGCGCCGCGCTGAGCCTCGATGGTGATATGGTTCCATCCCTGATCGATGAGGTTGCAGGTTACGCCGGTCGAAACCCACTTCGCGTTCACGTTGTCCCAGATGTCCCAATTCTTCCCGCCAAGGTTGTTGCATTGGTTTCCCCAGATCATGCCGACGCCGTTCATGTACATGCTTACGTCAAACTCCAGCACCTGGGTGACTGCGACGTTGGTGACAAAAAAGTCGGCATCGTAGATGAAATTGTGTATCGCGGGCAGGAGGCTGTGATCGGAGTCGGGGAGCCCCTGTGTCGAGAACTGCCCGATAACGGGGTTGGACCATAGAACATCGGAATACGGAGTCGTTCCGCCAAGATCGAATCGGGTCGCTTTTCCGCTCATCGAGGGTGCATTCACACCCTGCATCATCGACCATGTGATGCCCGGACACGGCGCTGTGCAGTCGACATATGTGGGAGCGAATTGGCCCCAGCTGTTCCATCCCGAGCTTGCATGGATGTTGCCCAGCTTGGTGCCATTCATCGGCGTAACGACCGGTGGTGGGGCAGGAGACGGCGGAGGGGTCGGCGCGGGAGGGGTCGCTGGCGTGGGCGTAGGAGCAGATGTCGTAGCGGGCGGAGTGACAGTCGCAGTCGGAGTGGAACGGTACGCTCCGCCACATCCCGATATCACGCCAAGAGCAAAAAGCAAGAGAATACAAAAAAAAGTCTTCATTATCTGCCGCGAACCATCTTCGGAGCACGCGCAGTTCTGCTAACGGCAACCAGATTCAACTTCATGAACCGGCTTCCTGGTCAGGGAAGCCGGTTCATGAAATCTCTCTAATTTATTTACAGGACCAGCTCTTCTCTATTGGTTTAACCGATAGTAACCCAATTCCTGGAACTTTGGAGTGACCTACGTCACTCATGTTTGTTTCTCGAAGCAACTCGGGAAACGGGCCGGCGAAAAGCTGCACTATGTCGGCCGGACGGGTTGGGAATGGAGCCCTAAAGGGCAGGTGCGATGGAGGGCTGGCGAGTGGAAGCGGAAATGTTGACGCCCACTTCCTGGTCTTTGTACTGGAGCTGGTACAGCTTCCAATAGAGGCCGCGCTGGGCGAGCAGTTGCTGGTGCGAGCCCATCTCGCGCAACTGGCCCTTGTGCATCACGAGGATCGTGTCGGCGCGCTGCACGGTAGAGAGACGGTGAGCGATCAAGACGCTCGTCCGGCCTTCGACCATGCGCTCCAGGGCGCCCCGAATGCGAAGTTCAGTGTCGGTGTCGACGCTCGATGTAGCTTCGTCGAGAATGAGAACGCGGGGATTGTAGGCGAGCGCGCGTGCGAAGTTGATGAGCTGCTTCTGGCCCGTGGAGAGTGAATTGCCCCGCTCCTGAACGGGTTCATCGAACCGGTGCGGAAGGCGCTCGATAAAGTCCAACACGTTGACATCGCGCGCAGCTTGAACGAGCCCCGCTTGCGTGATGTCTTCGTTGCCCAGGCGAATATTTTCGGCGATGGTGCCGGTAAACAGGAACGGATCCTGCAACACCACGGCGAACTGGCTGCGGAGCGATTTCAGTTCTTGTTCTCGCAGGTCGACGCCGTCAAGCAGAATCTGGCCGGCCGTCACATCGTAGAAGCGCATCATGAGGCTGGTGAGAGTGGTCTTCCCTGCACCGGTATGGCCCACGATAGCGACGGTGTGTCCGGGCTCGATAACGAAAGAGACGTCCTTGAGAATCCACTCAATCTCAGAAAGGGCGGAGAGTTCGGCGGCGGTGGCCTGCGAGCTCGCCGCGTTTGCGACGGCAATCTTCTGCTCCGGCGTGAGCTTCTGATACGTAAACCAGACATGGCGGAATTCAATCCTGTTCGAGCCGTCGCCGCGGCGGGGGTGGGCGGGGCTCACGATCTCAGAGGTCGTGTCGAGGAGCTTGAAGATGCGCTCACAGGCTGCCATCGCCGCTTGAAGAATGTTGTACTTGTCGCTCAAGTCCTGAATGGGCCGCCAGAAGCGCTGCGAATACATGTTGAACATGGCCAGCACGCCGATGGTGACGCTCCCAGACAGCACGCCGAAGCCGCCGCGCCAGATGACGAGGGCGACCGCGATCACAGAGAGCAGGTCGACGGCCGGGTAGTACAGCGCGTAAGCGAAGATCGTGTCTTTGAACGCGATCATGTGGAGGCGGTTGACAGCCTCGAAATCGTCGTAAGCCCGCTGCTCGCGGTTGAAGAGCTGAACTACGCTCATGCCGCTGACGTGTTCCTGAGTGAAGCTGTTGATACGAGCGATGGCGGCGCGCACGCGGCGATAGCTCTCACGCACCGAGTCGCGGAAGAGCCGGGTGACAATCAGTATGAGCGGCAGCACCGAAAAGGCCAGCAGCGCCAGCCACCAGTTGATGCTGAGCATCACGATGCCCATGATGGTCAGCGTGAAGAAGTCGTCAACGATGGCCAGAATGCCGCCTGTAAACATTTCGTTGATGGCATCCACGTCAGACGTCAGGCGCGTGACCAGCCGGCCCACCGCATGGGTATCGAAAAACCCCACATGCAGCTGCTGCATGTGCCGGAAGATGTCACGGCGCAGATCGAACATGATCTTCTGCCCGACCCACTGCATGAGGTACGTCTGGATGAATTCAAAGAGATAGGCGGAGAGCAGTGCGACGATGTAAAGCTCTGCCAACTGCGTGATGCCGTGCCATGGATCGGGCGAAAGGCGGCGGGTAAGCCAATTGGTAGCGATGCCAGGCTTACCAGTGAGGTAGCGGTCGATTCCCACCTTTACGAGGTAAGGGCCGGCAACATCGCTCAGAGATTTGAGCGTGACCGCAATCGAGGACACTGCGGACTGCCACCAATAGGGGCGCAGGTAATGGCCCAGGCGGCGAATGAGGTGAGAGTCGTAGACCTTGCCGATGGGATCTTCATCGGGCTTCTTGACGTCGGGTGTACGGACATTTGACTGGACAGCGACCGGTTTGCCGGCATCGGCCTCGCGGGTCCGGTCCGGCTGCCGGCCGGGCTTCTGGGTGTTCTTCAGCGCGTGATCCGTCATCGGCCAGTAGGGCTTCCTCTCCCATTGTAAGCGAGCGGGACTGGCGCGACAGCGAGCAGTCAAGTGCTGCTGGTGGTTCCCCGTCAGATGTTTCAGCCCCGGTTATGAGGGGCCTTTACGTCAGGCACAGAACGTTCACAGAACCATGCCCGAAGATGGGGCGCTGATTACCAGCGCCCTAGGAGTCTGTCGGAGATAACCTATCCGTTCTTCAGGTTGACTGCTCTTGGCGGTGATCTGCGCGGACCTGGGGCGATAGCGCCGATGGTGCCGTTTCCAGTTGAGGCGGCGGATAGGAGCCGGGACGGGCTCTCATTGCTCTTCAGGCCGCTTGCGGGGTCCATCCGGAGCCGAACAGCTTGAGCAGGTTGGAGGTCAGGCACACCAGTTTCCATTCGCAGCGGACATTGTCCAGGCCGCGCAGGCTGAAGCGCCGAAAACCTCGTCGCTCCTTGATCTGCCCGAAGACCGGCTCGACGATTGCCTTGCGCATCTTGTAAATGGATCGGCCCGCCTCGGTGCGCAGTTTATGCCGCATCTTTTCCTTGACCGTGGCCTGGTCCGGCGGCGGCCCGTTTACGGTTTCGATGGCTTGCTCGTGCTTCATGCGTCCCGTGGCGACATGCAGATTGATGCCCGCCACGCTTTCATCCATTACATTGGCCTCGCTCCAGTAACCCGCATCGGCGCTGGCCGCCTCCGGCTTGCGGCCCATGTTCTCTTCCACCTGGTCTAACATCGGCAACAGTTGCCGGTTGTCGGTGGTCTCCTGGGTGACCTCCGCCGCTACGATCACCCGCGCCGCTGCATCCACCGCGGCCTGCGCGTTGTAGCCCTGCAGGAAGCTGCCCTTGTTGGCCCCGTCGGGCATGATGCGGCTGTCCGGGTCGGTGAAGTTGCGCTGCGCCTTGGGGTCCGGTGCCGCCTGATCGGGATTGGGAACCTGCGGCTCGCGCCCCCGCTTCTTCTTGCCCGTCTGCTTCTCCTCGTCGCGCCGCGCGGCGAGTTTGGCTTCGGCTTCGACGCGCTCCTGCTCAGCCTTCTCCCGCGCCTCACGTTCCAGTTCCGCCTTGGCCTGCGCGATCTTCTGCAGACGGCTCTCCCGCCGCGCCAGCTCGTCCGGCAACTCATCGCCGCGACGGCCCTTGCCACACTGCCCGTCCTCGGCCGCGTCCACATCCTCGGCCTGCTTCAGCAGTGCTTCGATCTCCGCTTTCAGCCGCTGCTCGGTCTCTCCCATCCGCGCATAGCTCTGGGCCTTGTGCTTGCTCGCGTTGGCCTTGATCTTGGTCCCGTCGATGGCTACATGGCCCAGCTTCACCAGACCCGCTTTCTCGCACAGCAACAGGGCTTGCGTGAACAACCCTGCCAGCGCTTCCAGGTGACGCTTGCGGAACTCCGCGAACGTGTCGTGGTCCGGATGCGCATCTGCCGCCAGATAACGGAAGGCCACATCTTCATACGTCCGGGCTTCGATCTTGCGCGAGCTGTAAACCCCCGTCGCGTAGCCGTACAGCAGTACCCGCAGCATCATCTCCGGCGCATACGCCGACTGGCCCCGGCCATCCTTTTCCTCATACGAGGCATAGATCGCGCTCAAGTCCAGCGCCCCAATCACATCCACCAGAAAGCGCGCCAGATGACGCTCCGGAAGCCAATCGTGCAACGAGGGCGGCAACAGCAACAACTGGTTCAGATCGTCAGAACGAAAACTCTTCCCCATAGAAAGCATCGTAAACCGATGCTCCATGGCAACGCGGATTTCAATGCGCAGAGGAATCTATCTCCGACACACTCCTAGTACTACTGTGTTATAAACGCCGAACTCCACAGAAGGGGCAGAGGCAGAGCTTGCGGAGCAGTGAGCGGGCCAGGACGATGCGCAGGGTGGCGATGGAGTGGGGATTATGGCGCTGAGGACGGACGCGAGCCCCGG
>WNGR01021465.1_pt1 | contig 13848 bp, 13 predicted proteins | sample 5407581 | NCBI WGS metagenome assembly WNGR01 (sample SAMN13153383, study PRJNA577476) | soil metagenome | isolation source: 80 cm soil or saprolite under Garry oak tree replicate 2 | place: USA:California | collected 2016-06-15 | reverse complement strand
GCGCTACCCATTTACCGGACATTGGTCGCCCGCGTGTCAAAGTCAGACCGTGAAGGGGCCGCAGAGCCCCCGGGAGGGCAACATGAAGGTTTCGGCAGGAGCCGCCGATAGGACTGCGGCCGCAGAAAAGCCGGCGTCGGTCGATCAGTCGATTGCGCCGTCGCTGGTCCCAGTCGAGCAGGCGATCGATCTCGCTCATCTCGCGCGCATGACATTCGGTGAGCCGAGCCTCGAACGCGAAGTGCTATCCTTGTTCGACCGCCAGGCCACCATGCTGCTCGCGCGCATGGGGGACGCGCCACCCGAGGTCGCCGCCGCCCTCGCGCACACGCTCAAGGGCTCGGCGCGGGGCATCGGTGCCTGGAAGGTGGCCGAGGCAGCGGAGGGGGTGGAGGGCTTGGCGGCTAAGCCAGGCGGGGTCACACTCGCGCAGGCTGTAGACAGGCTGTCGGCTTCGGTCACCGAGGCGCGGGCGGCGATCGTCGAGCTGCTGCGGCCGCATTGATCCCAAACGCTGGGCTCATGACTCATCATCCAAGCAACGACACTTGCGGTAACTGACTTCGAGAGTTGGCGCGTCGTCCTCGATCGCTCCTCATTCCAAATCCGCCGACTTCATGATCTCGACTCCTGCGCCCGTGTTCGCCCCCGCGAAAGAGTTTGACCGATTCTGGCGTCCTTTCGCGCGAGCCGTTATAGGGAGCAGCGCGCAAAGGGAGCGGCGTGCTCTCCTGCAAGTCTGTCGAGGTCGCATCCGTCATGGTCAAGATCACCTATATCGACCACGAAGGCACCGCCCGCACCGTCGAGGGCGAGGTCGGCTCGACCGTCATGGAGACCGCGATCAAGAACAACGTCCCCGGCATCGAGGCCGAATGTGGAGGCGCCTGCGCCTGCGCCACCTGCCACGTCCATGTCGAGGAGGCCTGGCGGGCGATCGTGGGCGAGCCTTCGCCGATGGAGGAAGACATGCTCGATTTCGGCTATGACGTGAGGCCGAACTCGCGCCTGTCCTGCCAGATCAAGGTCACTGCGGAGCTCGACGGGTTGGTGGTGAGGACGCCCGAACGCCAAGCCTGAGCGTCCGGTGCAGACACCAAGCATGAAGGTTGCGGCAGAGACGCCGCAATGGCAATGAGCGCATCTTCCGGCCGCGGCGATGCCATCGGTTTCTCCGGCCGCCGCGCAGCGGGTCCGGTTTTCCCCACTTCGGGGGCTTTTCCGGGTTCGACGGGACGGCTACACACGCCGGCAAAAAATGGCCGCGGCGCGGGCCGCGCAGACCAGCATGAGGCAGAGGACGCATGAGTGAAGTGATCAAGACCGACGCGCTCATCATCGGCGCGGGGCCGTGCGGGCTCTTTGCCGTATTCGAACTTGGGCTGCTCGACATGAAGGCACACCTGGTCGATATCCTCGACAAGATCGGGGGCCAGTGCGCGGAGCTCTATCCGGAGAAACCGATCTACGACATCCCGGGCGTGCCCTATACGACCGCGCAGGGCCTGGTCGACGCGCTGATGGCGCAAATCAAGCCGTTCGGCGCGACATTCCACCTGCAGGAGATGGTGGAAAGGATCGAGAAAATCGGCGATCCCCTGTTTCGCATCACCACTGACCAGGGCCAGGAATTCGAGGCCAAAGTAATTGTGATCGCGGCCGGCGGCGGCTCGTTCCAGCCCAAGCGCCCGCCGATCCCAGGCATCGAGGCCTTCGAGGAGAAGTCGGTCTTCTATGCCGTGCGCAAGATGGAGGCTTTCCGCGGTAAACGCATCCTGATCGTCGGCGGCGGTGATTCCGCGCTCGACTGGACGCTCAACCTTGCGCCGGTCGCGAGCCACCTCACGCTGTTGCATCGGCGCGACCAGTTCCGCGCCGCCCCCGACAGCGTCAACAAGATGATGGCGCTGGTCGGGGAGGGGAGGATCGATTTCGTGCTCGGTCAGGTATCGGCGCTGGAAGGGGAAGGCGGCCAGATCAAGGCCGCGCTGGTCAAGACCAATGACGGCTCTAATTTTTCGATCGCCTGCGACGCGCTGCTGCCGTTCTTCGGACTGACCATGAAGCTCGGCCCGGTCGCCAATTGGGGGATCGAGATGAGGGAGGGGGAGTTGATCCCGGTCGACACCGGAACGTTCGAAACCAATGTCCCCGGCATTTTCGCGATCGGCGACATCAACTGGTACCCGGGCAAACTCAAGCTGATCCTCTCCGGTTTCCACGAGGCCGCGCTGATGGCGCAGAAGGCGTATCATTACGTCTTCCCCGGCAAGCGGCTGATCTTCCAGTACACCACCTCCTCCTCGAGCCTGCAGAAGAAGCTCGGGGTCGTCGGCTAGGCGACGAGAATGGTCGCGACCGGTCGCGGCATGCGCCTTAACGCGCCGACGGCCGTCGCTGCGGATCGTTGATACGCGAGGGCGCGGGCAGGGGGTCGACGCGCACGGGCGGTTCAGGGGCGCGCACGCCGAGCACCTCGCGGACCACGGGCAGCGCCGCATCCGCCATGGCGGCATGGCCCTCGGCGGTCGGATGGACGGCGCCGCCATAGACCGCCGACAAAATCCCCCAGGTGGCGTCGTGGATGTTGCTCGGCTGCAGAAACACGGACAGCCCCTGCGGGTAGGTCATGGCGGTGAAGTAGCTGTCGTTGGCGGTGCGCACCCAGCGCTTGCGCGAGGCATAGGGGCGGTAGTCGCTCGCTGGCCGCCCGCAGGCCATCGGGCCAGTCGCGGCAGTCGCCAGGTTGGAGTCGAAGCTCTTGCCTTCGGGCGAGAAGCATTCGCGGTCGAAATCCGGATCGTCGTCCGCGCGCGCGCAGACACCATGCCCGGCGAAGGCGCCCTGGTGGGCGTCGACGAAGGACATGCGCTCGCTTGCGGGTTCGCGGCAGAGCCTGCCATCGCATAGCGCGAGCGCCTTGATCTTCGGCAGGAATTGCTGGGAAACGAAATCCGCGACCTGGCGCAACCGGTCGCTGTCGGCGCCGAAGGCCGGGTGCACGTCGAAGCCGTCGCGTCCGCCAGCGCAGGCCGTGTTGGGCGCCGCCAGTGCCGGATGGCCGTAGGACACGAACACGACCCGCGCAAGGTTGCCGTCGACGAGCGGCTTGAGCGCGGCGCGCATCTTGGCGAAATCATCGGGCAGCGCGCCGTCGAGGATTTTTTGCGAATCCTCGACCGTCGCGATCACGCCGCTGCGGCCAAGCAGGAGGCGCTCGGTGCGCGACTGGATGATGACATTGCCGACCAGTCCGGAGAACTGGATGTCGTTGCCACCGATGGTGAGCAGCACGAGATCGAGAGTGCGGTCGGCGTGTTGCCGGCGGGCGGCGGCGAGCGCCTCGGTCAGTTCGGTGAGCTGCGCGCGCACCGTTCCCGGGCAGGAGGCGTTGGTGCCCGGGAGCGCGCATTCACGGATGCGCTGGGTGCCGAGGAAGCCCGAGGCGATCGTGCTGCCGGAGCAGGCGAGCGGGACGAAGGTGACCGCGAGATGGGGATTCTCGATCGCGAGCGCGAGCGCGGTGCGCATCTGGTAGCTGTAGAGCGAGCGGTGGCAGGGGCCGCTCGCCCAGCGCGCGCTCTGGCGCGCCCAGTCATTGGCACCTGAATTGTCCCCAGCCTCGCCGGCGCAGGATTTGTTGCCCGAGAAGCCGTCGCGTCCGGGCCGGTAGTATTCGCCGAAATCCCCGCCGAGGAAGCGGCGGAAGCAGAAACCGAGGTCGGAGAGCCGCACCGCCCGGTCGGGATTGCCCTCGCCGGCGGCAACCGAATCGCCCATGCCGGCAATCAGCACGTCGCGCACCACGATGTCGGCGACCACCCGCTGCGCGGTGCCGTCCGGCAGCAGGATGTCGACGCTCGCAACCGTGGGTTTACCGTAGGGCACGCGCAGCTTCATTTCTTCGTCGCAGGGAACCGTGGCTTGCCGCGGCTCACCTTCGCCCTCGTCGAAGCTCCAGACGCAGTTGAGGTTCGGCGCCACCGGCCCGGCGAGCACGGCGCCGACGCGGTGATCGCGCGGCGAGAGATAGACCTCGCGGGCGCCGTCGCGCTCGCACACATCCATCAGCTTGCCGGCGCGGTCGATGCAGAGGCGCTCGACGATGTCGCGTGCCCAGCCGCGGCCGTCGCTCTCGCGCGCGAGGCGCCCCTCCGCGGCGAGGATGCCGTCGTTGCGATAGGCCGCGACGTGGCGCTGGAAATCCGCTTCGTTGCGGAACAGACGGAAGCGGCTCTTGACTTCCCACTCGATCCGCAGCCCGCCCACGCTCTGCGCGAGCGCCGCCTCGGCGCACCAGGCCGAAAGCAACAACGCGGCAAGGGCCAGAAGGCAGAATGGGCGCATGGGTCGCAGGCAACGGTGAACGCCACCCATCCATAGCACGGCGGTTGCGGCGGAAATGTGAGGCCGGTCGAACCCGACTACCGCTTGTCGCCAGGGGGCCAGGACGGGCAAAGGCGCGTTTCGCGCCTTTGCCTGCGATCGATGTCGGACGCGGTGTCGAACCTGCCACCCCCGCGCGATCCGCGCCCCTACGCTATACTGAGGATCGCCTCCTCATAGCTGCCCGAGCCCATGCCGGTGTCGGCGAAAATGCCGTGGGCGGCGATCCACTTGAAGGTCTCCTGGTAGACCTCGTAATAGTGGGTGTAGAGCTCCGGTCGCAGATCGATGTCGCGTTGAGCGCGCCGGAGCGCGCGGAAGAACTTGCGCAGGTCCTCGGGCTCCGGATCGCCGGTGATCATGGTTGCGATCATGAAGGTCGTGTCGATGATCTTGCGGAAGCCGAGCTGCTCGGCGAAGTAATAGGGACCGCTGAACAGTGCGGAGGCCAGGGCCTTGCCCTCGATGAGAAGCTCCATCCGCTTGAACAGCATGCCGTCGGCGAACGACAGGTTGATATTGTCGGCCGGCATATATTGCTCGAGCGCCTGGATGGTCGAGTAGTGACTGCCCGACTGGTATCCGACCGAGATCGGCACGCCAGCGAGATCCTCGGGCTTCTGGATCGGCGAATCAGGCGGCACGAACACGCCCGAGGGCGCCACCGAATAGACATCGGCATAGAGCCGGCCCTTGCCCTTCGCGGCCGCAACCCCGACGGTCCAGTGACAGGCGCAGCTCACATTGGCCTCGCGGCCGCGCTCGAAGGATTGGAACGCGCCCACCCTGTCGCCCCGGTAGTGGTGGGCGCCGTCGGTCGACCGGATCAGCTCCTGGAAAATGTAGTCGAGGCCTTCTTCTTTGAAGTAGCCCTTCTCCTCGGCGACCCATTCTTGCAGCCGGAAGTGCGGCTCGATGATGAATTTTTCCTTGCCCATGGGCATCTCCTCGGGCGTTAAACGCGGCTCCTGCCCGCGACTCAATCCGCCCCTTCGCCGCCAAAGTCAACTTGGGGCGATCATGAAGGATCGCGGTGCCTGCAGCTCATAGATGAACAAGTACTCGATCAGAATCCACCGCTTGGCCACCAGGCGGGCGTGAAATCCCGCTCGCCCAATGAGAGCGCCGAGGTAGTCGAGATCGGAATGGGAGGAGAGGACGAGATAGATGCGGCCGCCGGGCGCGAGCCGGTCGCGGGCCTCATCGAACAACGAAGCTACATGTCGGTAATCGAGCCCAGCGTGCCAGGCGCGGTCGGCGAGATCACGCGGTTCACCGGGAAAATAGGGCGGGTTGGACAGGATGACGTCAAACAGCGGCCGCGGCGCGAGCGCCGACAAGAGGTTCGAACACAGTGCTGTGACCCGGTCGCCAAGACCGTTCGTCTGCGCATTGTCGGCGGCCGTCCGGGCCGCATGGGGGTTGATGTCGAGCGCGATCACGTTCGCCGCCCCGGCTCTGGCCGCGGCAAGCGCGAGGATGCCCGTGCCGGTTCCGACGTCGAGCGTCCGCCGGCCGGACAAATCGAGACCGCCGATGAAGGCCGCGAGGAACTCGCTGGTAAGAAAGTAGCGCGGATGGAAGACGGTCGGCCGCACGATCAGGCGAAAGCCCGCCGCGTGTGACACCCGTGTGCTCTCGCGCTTGAGAATGAGGTGATAGGACAGGAGATGGATGGTCTTGCGGAGAAGCCGCCGAGACCAATGCAGGGCGCCCGGACGGACAAAGCCGCCCCCGTCCTCAAATGTTTCGACCACTTGCTCCGTGTCCCCAGCTCGCACGCCGTACGGACTATTTTACCGCCCCGCCGATGAATCCTGCAACGAACCTGGGCCTGAGGCGCTCGGGGCCCACGCTCGGGGTCGCGAAGGCATTGACCGAGCGCAGCGGCGATTGTGGCGATTGCGGGCCAATCCGTGGGCCGGGCAGCAGGTGGAGCCAAAGAAGAAAGCCCCGGGTCCACGACCCGGGGCTTTCCATTCCAACCCCCCGAATAATCATCGGTGAACCAAGCCTATGCGCCCTGCCGCCAGGGTCAATTTCTAAAACGCAGTAATCCCCCAGATTCCAGCCGGCTGTGGCTTTCATGCCACTGAGGCGGGAAAGGGCGGTGGGCGCGCCAAGCGCGCCCACCCATCCGCAATCAAGCGATTCGAGCAAGCGAATCACGGGGAGAGGCCGCCAATCCTTCACGTTGGCGCATGCGCCAGGGAACGAGCAGCACCACGAACGGCGCTGGCCAGACCATGCGTGCGCCATAGCGGTTATGCGGGTTTGCGAGCGCCCCGCAGACGACGGAATTGGCGAGAATGGCGAGCGCGGTGGTGGCGGCGAGCCATCCGAGATCGGCGAAGCGGCGGCGCGCGACGCCGAGCGCGATCACGCCGAGAAGAAGCAGCATCGAGGCCCAGGCGATTGGCAGGTGCACGCGGTTGATGGCCTCGAAGTCGAGCTCGCCCTTCTGCTGGCGCGCCGCGCGCATGGCCGCCAGCGCGGAGGGCAGGAAATTCTCGATCATGCCGTAGGTGTGCCAAATGGTGGTGAGGACTCCGGCGCCGGTGCGCACGCGCTCGAGCTGCAGCGCGGTCGCGCCGACCGCGGCCTTGATCTGCAGCCACGGATAGTCGACGAGGCTCTCGATCACGATGGTGCGCATCTCGTCGTTCATCCCCTGGAAGCGGCCGAGCCGGTCGAACATGCTCTGGCCCCAGAAGAAGGTATCGGCGTCGTCGGGCAAGTCCTGGCGATAGGTGCAGAGCCTGAGCCGCGGATCGGGGCAGTGGTCGTCGAGATAGCGCGCGACGATGCCCGCCTGCAGCATGCGGCCGAAGGCGGTGGCGAACCCACCCGGCGTCCAGGCGATCCGCCCCGCGACTGCGTAATTGGCGGCGACCAGCATCACCGCACCGAGCGCGAGCGCGGCGGCGCCCTGGGCAAGTCCTCCGAATGGCACCACGATGAAGATGAACAGCGCTATGCGTTCCCAGCGCGTGAGCGCATCGGCGCGCCGCGCCAGGAGGTAGAGCGCGAACACCGAGAGACCCGCGAAAATGTCGGTGAGCAGCACATCGACAACCCAGGGCAGGGTGGTCAGGACCGCCATCACGGCCACGGTCACGATGAGCACGCGCGCCTTCTCGCCCAGCCCGTGCACCCGCAGCACGAGCGATAGAATCCACACTGTCAACGCCGCATTCACCACCACCACCGGCCAGAAGTCGGGGCGCGCGAGAAGGTCGAGAAAGAGGCCGTAGACGGTGGATCGGCTCTCCTCCAGCGTGCCCTCGTACCAGCGCGCGATATAGCCGCCAGTGTCGTATTGCAGCAGCGGAAAGCCGTTCCACAGCGCGGGTACGAGCAATATGAGCGTCGCCGCGAGCGCGGTGCCGGTGCGGAGCGCGAGTTTCATAATGACGGGTGGCGGCCCCCGGCTGGCTGTGGTCGGCCCCCGATTCTGTTTCATCACGTCCATCGGCCGGGGGGGAAGCGCGTTTTCTCGCTCTGGCGCCGCCCGTTGGTCGCACGTTCCTTCGAGATGGCCGCTTCGCGTCCTCCCCAGGAGCAGGTCGGCCGTGCTATGCTCAAACGATAGATCGAGCTGCAGCCGTCAATGTTTGTTACCTTCTTCCACGAGCTCAGACAAGCGGGCGTGCCGGTGACGCTGCGCGAATATCTCACGCTGATGGAGGCGATGGAACAGGACCTCGCCTCGCGGCGAGTGGACGATTTCTACTACCTCTCGCGCGCCGCGCTCATCAAGGACGAGCGCAATCTAGACAAGTTCGACCGCGTCTTCGCCCACGTGTTCAAGGGGCTCGCGCTGATGCCGGACGCACTCATCGTCGAAATTCCAACCGAGTGGCTCAAGAAACTCGCGGAAAAATATCTCACCGACGAAGAGAAGAAGATGATCGAGGCGCTCGGCGGTCTCGACAAGCTCCTCGAAACGCTGCGCCAGAGGCTGGCCGAGCAGAAAGGCCGCCACCAGGGCGGCAGGAAGTGGATCGGCACCGCCGGGACCTCGCCCTTCGGCGCCTATGGCTACAATCCCGAGGGCGTGCGCATCGGCCAGGACGAGAGCCGCTACAAGAGCGCGGTGAAGGTCTGGGACAGGCGCGAGTTCAAGGACATCGACGGGGAGGTCGAGCTCGGCACCCGCAACATCAAGCTCGCATTGCGAAGGTTGCGCAAGTTCGCGCGCACCGGCGCCCCCGAGGAGCTCGACCTCGATGGCACCATCAAGGGCACCGCGCACAAGGGCTATCTCGACATCCTCATGCGCCCCGAGCGGCACAATGCAGTCAAGGTCCTGGTCTTCTTCGACATCGGCGGCTCGATGGACTGGCACGTCAAGGCGACCGAGGAGCTGTTCTCCGCCGCGCGCGCCGAGTTCAAGCACATGGAGCACTTCTACTTCCACAACTGCCTCTACGAGAAGGTGTGGCGAGAGAACCGCCGCCGCTGGAACGACACCACGCCGACCTGGGACCTGCTGCACACCTATCCGCATGACTACAAGGTGATCTTCGTCGGCGACGCAGCGATGAGCCCCTACGAGATCACGTCGCCGGGCGGCTCGGTCGAGCACTTCAACGCGGAGCCCGGCACAGCCTGGATCGAGCGCGTGACCCGCACCTATCCCGCCTGCGTCTGGCTCAACCCGGTGCCCGAGGGCGAGTGGGAGACAACCCAGTCGATCCGCATGCTGCGCCAGCTCATGGGCGGGCGGATGTACCCGCTGACGCTCGATGGGCTCGATCGGGCGATGCGGGAGCTGGGGAGGTGAACATGCTCTGTCGTCGCCTGCCACGGCGTGGGACAATAGGCTGCCCACGATCGGTTGCTTTCGCAAGGAGAGGAAGACATGGCCGAAACCAGTTCGCAGAAACTGATCTGGCCGGGGCTGGCCGCACTCTATGAAAAGCTCGCGCCCTGCGGTTACGGGTTGATGCGCTTCGCCGCCGGGGCTGTGGTCGTTTATCATGGCTACGCCAAGCTGTTCCTTGGCTTTGCCGGGCCGGTCGCGCAGAACGTCCTCGCACCGCTCGGCTTGCCGGCGCCGCTGGCCTGGGCCTATTGGCTCGGCGTTCTCGAATTGGTCGGTGGCGCTTTCCTCGCAATCGGTTTGCTGACCCGTCCGATCGCGCTGATGCTCGCGGCGGAACTCGCGATCGTGACCTATTGGCACTCCGGCAACGGCTATTTCTTCACTGCGCCGCGCGGCGGCTGGGAATTCCCGGCGCTGCTGACTCTGCTCTATATCGGCATCCTGTTCCGCGGCGGCGGCCGCTGCTCGGTCGATCGCCTGATCGGGAGGGAATTCTGATCGGCTCGATGCACGAATCGAGCGCCGTCGCGCCTGTGTGCCGGGCGGCCTTCGCCGTCGCCCGCGGACCGGATGAAGCCGGCGGAGGCTGGTGCAGCGGGGCCGCATTCATCTGTTGTTCAGATTACGGGCCATGATATGACCAGCATCGGCCGCTAGGCCGCAGGGGATCAGACCAGAGGAGAACCTCGCATGAAGAAGCTTGCTTTGCTTGCCACGCTCAGCGGTGCTGCGGCCTTCGGCCTTGCAATCGCCAGCGCGGGCGCCGTCCCGCTCGGCGGCGCGAAGGGCTTGGCCACGGCGGACACCGGCCTGGTCGAGCCTGTCCATGGCTGCCATCGCGAGGTGGTTCCGGACCGCTTTGGGCCCCATTACCATGTCGGGCCTCGCTGCCGCCGCATCGACGTGGGTGAATCGCGTCCTCTCTACCCTGACCGCTACTATGACCCCTACCCACGACGCCGCTGCTACGGGGTGGGACCGCTCCGGGTTTGCGAGTAACCAGCGCACGAAGCCGGGCGGGCCGCTCGTCGACCGCCCGGCTTCCCGATCAGAGATCAGAAGTCAGAATTTCCGACCTCTGACTTCTGATTTCTGACCACTGACCTGACTACCGCTTGACTGCAAAATAGGCGCCGAAGAACGACGTCAGCGCCGCGGCGCCGAGCGCTGTCAGCGTCACCGCGGTCTGGGCGCCGGGACCGGGTGGGGTCGCTGTCGTCGCCAGATGGCCGATCTCGGCGAGCGCGCAGAGCACGAGCGCGCTCATCAACCAGCGCGGCAAACGGAAGTCGTGCCAGGGCAGCGGCAGCCGGCTCAACGCGGCGGCGACCATTGCGCCCACTAGAATGGACGATATCACCAGCAGCCACCAGGCGCCGGCCGAGCGCAATTGCAGCGCCTGGGGAGATAGAAGATTGCGCCACATGCCCGCCAGCTCGATGCCCCGAGTGCCGAGCAGGATTTGCACCGCCATCGCAGCCAGAACGCCGCAGGTTACCGCGGTGGTGTAGATCAGCGGCCGCGGCACTTCGGTGCGAGGCAATTCCCGGATTTCGGTCTGCATGGCGCTGGGCAGGGCAGGACGGGGAAGTTGTGTTTTATGGCTGTGAGCTGTCAGGTGGCAAGAGGAGGGGCGATTTTTCCCGGTCCTTCATTTCGGCCGACGACGCAATTCGACCTCCCCGCGGGCGGGGAGGTCGATCACGCATTGGGGATGATTGAGCTTTGGTGTCAGCCGCGGCGCTCGGCCTCCCAGGTGCCCGAGCAGTCGCCGCCGGTCCAGGAGCCCGCACCGATGGCGCCGGACAGGCGGCCATAGCCTGATGCGCTCTTACTGCCGTAGCTCACGTTGACGGTGACGGCGCCGTTGCCGCCGACCTTGCCGGAAATGTTGATCGGGGTGTCGCCGGCGTTCAGGAGCGTGCCGCGGGCGATGCGGATCGGATAGCGGTAGGCGCGGTCGCAGGTGCCCTTTTGGGTGACAATGACCACGCTCCAAAGGCCGTCGAAATTGGGGGCCGAGGTCGCGGGTGCGGCCGCGCCAAACCCGGTCGCGAGCGCCAGAACGAACGTGCCGGCAGCGATATTACGGAGGGTTTTCAGCTGGTTAGACATGAGCCTTATCCTGTTTTCTGCCGGCCGATGCCGGATCCTCGAGGCCAGATTATTGGGTTGGATTTCGCCTGCCCGTCCGTTGGTAGCCTTATGGTCGAAATAGGTTCAAAGACTGTTGACGTTTTTTGTCGGGGTGAGGTTCCGATGAGCCTCCGGGGCCCGATGCGAGAGCTACGGAGCGGACCTGACACCGGATGCGATTGTGATTGTATTCCCAGAGCCACTCCGCCAGACGCGCGATCGGCAGGCCGAGAATTGAATTGCAATCGAGGCCGTTCTCGCCGTCGATAGCTGACACTCGACAAGGGAGGGAGGCAGCCGATGCCGGCCGAACGGTTCGATTTTGCCAGTACGCAAGGACAGAGGCTTGCCGCGCTCCTCGACAATCCGGCCGGACAGCCGCGCGCCTATGCGCTGTTCGCCCATTGCTTCACCTGCGGCAAGGATGTTCACGCCGCGCGGCGCATCGCCGAGGGATTGACCGCGCTCGGCATCGGCGTGCTGCGCTTCGATTTCACCGGCCTCGGCGGGAGCGAAGGAGAGTTCGCCAATACCACCTTCTCCTCGAATGTCGCCGACCTCATCGCCGCCGCCGACCAGTTGCGACGGACGAAGCGCGCGCCGGCGATCCTGATCGGCCACAGCCTCGGCGGCGCCGCGGTGCTCGCGGCGGCTTCAGCGGTGCCGGAAGCGCGCGCAGTGGTGACGATCGCGGCGCCGAGCGATCCTGCCCACGTCACCGGACTGTTCAAGGACCGACTCGAGGAGATCGGCGAGCGCGGCGAGGTCGAGGTCGCGCTCGCCGGGCGGCCGTTTCGCATCCGCCGCGCCTTCCTCGACGATGTCGCGGAACAGAACCTGAAAGAGCGCATCGCCGACCTGCGCAAGGCGCTGCTCGTGTTCCATTCCCCGACCGACGAGACCGTCGGAATCGACAATGCGAGCGAGATTTTCCTCGCCGCCAAACACCCCAAGAGCTTCGTGTCGCTGGCCGGCGCCGACCATCTTTTGAGTCGCCGGAGCGACGCCGCCTATGTGGCCAACGTCATCGCCGCCTGGGCGGAACGCTACCTCGACATGCCGCAGGCGCGGCCGCAATCCGCTGCTGAGGCCGGCACCGTGGTGGTGAGCGAGACCCGTCAAGGACGCTTCCAGCAGGAGATCACGGTCGGCGCGCATCGGTTGCTGGCCGACGAGCCGGTTGGCGTGGGCGGCCTCGACAGCGGCCTCGGACCCTATGACCTCCTGCTCGCAGCGCTGGGCGCCTGCACGGCGATGACGCTGCGGCTCTACGCCGAGCGCAAGGCGTTGCCGCTTGACCACGTGACGGTGCGGCTCACCCACGCCAAAATTCATGCCGCCGATTGCGAATCCTGCGAGACCAAGGAGGGCATGCTCGACCGGATCGAGCGCGCGATCACCTTCAGCGGCGCCCTCGATGAGGGGCAACGCGCGCGGCTGCTCGAGATCGCCGACAAGTGCCCGGTGCACCGCACGCTGACCTCGGAGATCGAAATCAAGACCAGCGAGCGGCGTGAGGGACCGTGATCCCGCCGCCATCAGCGGCGTGTCGTCGCTGTCCTGCTTTTACCTGCGAATTGTTCGGAACCTGGGGCTGGTCCCATCGTTGGCCCCGCGTGACGGGCGTCCCTGCGTGGTCGATGAAGGCCGGCGCGATCGTCCCGCTGCCGAAAAACCCAACAAAGGCCAGAAAGGATCAGCCATGGGCATCTTCTCCAAAGACATCAAGACGCTGGACGACCTGTTCGTGCACACGCTGCGCGACATCTATTACGCCGAGAAGCAGATTCTCAAGGCGCTGCCGGAGATGATCGAGAAGGCCACCGATCCACAGCTCAAGCAGGCGTTCCAGGCGCATTTCGGCGAAACCAAGAACCATGTGACGCGCGTCGAGCAGGTGTTCAAGATGCATGGCGTCGAGGCCAAGGGCGTCGATTGCCCGGCGATCGACGGCATCATCGAGGAGGCCGAGGATGTCGCCGGCGAAGCCGAGGCCAAGGAGGTGCTCAACGCCGCGCTGGCGGCAGCTGCGCAAGCGGTCGAGCACTACGAGATCGCCCGCTACGGCACTTTGATCGCCTGGGCGAAGCAACTCGGCCGCAGCGACAGCGCGAGGGTGCTGCAGATGAATCTGGACGAGGAGAAAGCGGCGGACAGGAAGCTCACCGAACTGGCGGAGGCAAAGCTCAACCTCAAAGCCGCAAGCTGAGCCGCGCCGCGCAGACGCGGATCTTCATTTCGGCTCGACGTTCGGATTGCCGCCGGGCGAGCCCGGGGGCGGAATGACCTTGAGCTCGCCGCCCCCTGGTGGCGTCTTTCGCATTTCGGGATCGACATTCGCAGGCGGGCAGATGACGCCCTTGGACTCGGCGAGGCGGTCGCTGAGATCGGGCGTGCTCGGGCCGCCGACGGTCGGCGGCGCGCCCTTCACGTCGGGCGGACAGGCAACGCTCGGCGGTTGCGGGGATCTGCCGTCGGGCGACTGCGCCGCTGCAAGG
>WNGR01005293.1_pt1 | contig 13853 bp, 12 predicted proteins | sample 5407581 | NCBI WGS metagenome assembly WNGR01 (sample SAMN13153383, study PRJNA577476) | soil metagenome | isolation source: 80 cm soil or saprolite under Garry oak tree replicate 2 | place: USA:California | collected 2016-06-15 | reverse complement strand
CGCTACAATGCGCTGCCTCGAACTGAAAACCTTCTGCTCGGCCTTCGTCCCGAGCATCTCACGGAATCGAATGCGCATCTGGAGCCCGGCGTCGAGAGCTTCGACACGGTGCTCGACGTCACTGAGCCGATGGGAATGGAGACGCTGGTCTATTTCGGACTCGAGGGTACGCCGGTCTGCGGCCGTGTCGATCCCAATGCCGGCGCCAAGGACGGGGCACCCATGCGTTTGGCGATGGACCTCAACAACATGCACCTGCTAAACGAGGCGACCGGCGCCGTGTTGTGACGGCCGGACAAGAAACGCGAGCAGGCGGGGAGCGATGGCGACCAACAAGAAGAAGATTTTCGTTACACAAACTTTGTCGCAAGGGGCACGCACCCTCCTCACCCAGCGGGACGATATCGAGCTCGTCGAGTTTCCGAACCTGATCTCCGTCAAGGACTTCGAGGCCTTGCTCAAGAGCCATGCGCCGGTCCATGGCGTGGCGCTGGGCGCGACCGCTTTCGGCGAGACCGAGCTCGAGGCATCCAAGGACATGAAGGTGGTGACGCGGATCGGCGTCGGCTACGACGCCGTCGACGTGCCCGCACTCTCCCGCCGCAAGGTGCCGCTGATGGTCGCGGGCAGCGCGAACTCGCCCTCGGTCGCCGAGCAGGCGCTGTTCATGATGCTCACGCTGGCCAAACGCGCGCAGGAGATGCATGCCTGTGTCAAGGACGGCAGATGGGCCGAGCGGCTCGGTATGTTGCCGTTCGATCTCTACGGCAAGACCGTGCTGATCGTCGGCTTCGGCCGCATCGGTAGTCGCACTGCCAAGCGGTGCCTGGCGATGGAAATGAACGTGCAAGTCTATGATCCCTACAAGGGAGCCGCTGAGATCAAGGCCGCGGGCTGCGAGCCCGTCACCGATCTCGATGCGGCGCTGCCTCACGCCGATTTCGTCACCATCCACTGCCCGAAGACGCCGGAAACCGTCGGCCTGTTCAACGCGGCGAGGATCGGCCTGATGAAGCCGAAATCCTATCTCATCAACACCGCGCGCGGCGGCATCGTCAACGAGAAGGCGCTCCATGAGGCGCTCGTCTCGGGCAGGCTCGCCGGCGCCGGCATCGACGTGTTCGAGCAGGAGCCGCCGCCGGTCAGCAATGCGCTGTTCGCGCTTCCGAACGTCATCATGGCCCCGCACGTCGCCGGCGTCACCGTCGAGGCGGTGAGCCGCATGAGCGAGCAGACCGCGCGCAACATCCTCAGTGTGCTCGACGGCGATCCGATCCGGCAGAACATCATCAATCAGGACGTGCTGGGCTAAGCAAAACCTGAGGGTGGGCGGCCGACCCGCCCGCCTTCGGAACGCCAGAATGCGTCCCATTTTGGTGCAGATCGAGCCCAAACTCAGCCTTAATCAAACCCGCGTAATAAGCCCGGCCGCGGCGGCAGTGGGACAGACTTGCCGGCCGCGTCGAGCTGGAGGATGGACCCTTGTCAGAGATCGACCCGACCGACCACGCGCTGGCGACCATCGCCAGCATTTTGGAGCACCCCGAGGCCGAGACGGCCGGCGCCGATGAGCATCCGGTCATCGACGAGCACGAGCACCTCGTGGTCGAAGAACAGCCGCTCGTGCCGGAGCCGGCCGATGCCGACGGCTACAGCAAGGTCGGCCCCGGACCGATGGTGGCGATCCGCCTCAAATGGACGGTCCATCGCGGCGATGACGGCCAGTACTACGTGCACGAGACCATCGGCGAACAATCCGCGCCCGTGATCAGCGGCCCGATGACGAGCGAAGCCGCAGTGCATTTCGTCGACGCGCACGAAGACGAGGCACATCGGCGCTTCGAAGAGCTGCGCAGCGAGATCGCCGGCCGCAGCTCGCTCGCCGATTACGAGCGCAAGGGCGAAGCCTAGGCTCCTAGGCTTACCTCCGGGCGAGATAATCCTTCTTCACGAGCTCGACGCCTGCGTGCCGCAGCAGGTCGTAGGCCGTCGTCACGTGAAAGAAGAACTGCGGGACGCTGAACGTCAACAGCAGCGTCCGCCCGGTGAAGGGCAGCTCGGTCCCGTTCTTCAGCCTGAAGAAGACCTGCTGCTCCGCCGCCGCATCGATCTCGGCGCGCGGCAGACTTTCGATGAAATCGATCGAGGTTGCGATGCGCGCCTGAAGTCCGGCCATGTCGTGCTCGAGCGCCGGCAGCGCCACCGGCTCGCGCTGCGCCAGCAGCGCCGGCGCGACCGTGGCGTGGCGGCAGGCCTCGCCGACCTGCTGCGCCAGATCATACATGTTCGGCGATAGCCGCATGCCTAGCAGAACGGCAGGATTGAACTTGCGGGCCTCGGCATAGGCGACGCCCTTGTCGAGCAGTCCGGACAGATTGCGCAGATGCGGCACGAAGAGGCCGACCGAGGCCTCGTACATCGAGATCGTCACCCCAAGTTTCCTTTCAAATCCATCTCGCCAGCGACTGGCATCTGGTCTAAATCCAACCTCAAGAGCTACACAATGACAGCTCGTGCGGGGATCGAGAAGACATGATCGTTCGAATCGTGGCGGCTTTGGCCGTGATATTGCTGGCAAACCTTTCGGCCCACGCGCAGCAGGCGCCCTCGCGCCTCGACGAGATCATCAAGCGCGGCACCCTGCGCGTCGGCATGACCGGCGACTACAAGCCCTTCACATATCTGGACAAGGCCACGCAGCAATTCAGCGGCTTCGACGTCGACATGGCCGAAGCGCTTGGCAAGGCGCTCGGTGTCAAGGTCGAATATGTGCCGACGGCTTGGCCGAAGCTGATGAAGGACTTTGAGGCCGACCAGTTCGACATCGCGATGGGCGGCGTCTCCGTGACGCTCGACCGGCAGAAGAAGGGCTTCTTCTCGATGCCGATCATGCGCGAGGGCAAGACGCCGATCGCGCGCTGCGCCGACGTCGGCAAGTACCAGACCATCGCCGACATCGACAAGAAGGGCACGCGTGTGATCGTCAATCCCGGCGGCACCAATGAGCGTTTTGCGCGCGCCAACGTCAAGGACGCGGACATCAACGTCTTCCCGGACAATACCGTGATCTTCGACGAGATCGCCAAGGGCAATGCCGACCTGATGATGACCGATGCGTCCGAGACGCGCTACCAGCAGAAGCAGCACACCGGCGTGCTCTGCGCGGTACATCCGGACAAGCCGTTCGACTTCTCGGAGAAAGCGTACTGGCTCCAGCGCGACACGGCGCTGAAGGCCTTCGTCGACCAGTGGCTGCACATTTCGATGGAGGACGGCAGCTACAGGAAGATCTACGCCGCCTGGTTCGATTGATCCGCATCCCCCTGTCGCTGCCTCGGCCAAACTTTGCACCGGCTCCGGGCATATTGAACCCGGACCGCGGGGACGACGACTCATACCGAGAAACAGTGATCTAGATCACTTTCTGCGATCGAACCGAGGCGTAAGCGTCGGTGCGGGGACCACCTTCTCAGGAGACGAAAATGAGGAAGCTGTTGGCCACGACCGCATTCCTTTTGGCAAGCACCACTGCCCAGGCGCAGTACACCTTCGATTACGGCGGGCGCACCATCCGCATCGATCCCGATCGCGGCACGGTGTCGATCCCCGGCGTCTATGACAACACCGGCCAGGGCAAGGCGAAAAAGGCCAAGAAGAACGAGCAGAAGCCGGACCAGCAGGCGCCACAACAGGCCAAGGTCGATCCGCAAACGCCGGCCGCGCCAGTGCCGGCCCCCGCTCCTGTCGCAGCGCCGCCCGCAGCCGAGCAGGCTCCCGCAGCCGCAGCGCCACCTCCCGCTCCGCCAGCACCACCGCCGACAACGACCGCCAACAATGCTCCGGCCGACACGGCCGTGCTGCCGCCGCCCGCCCCGCCTCCGGCACCTGCCCCGGTCGAGCAGCAGGCGGCTCCCGCCGTGACACCCCCGCTGGCCCCGACCGTAGCTGTCGCGCCTCCGCCACCTGCCCCGGCGCCAGCACCCGTCCAGTCGGCTGCCGTCGCCCCGGCTCCCGCGGCCGCGCCCACGCGTGATCTCAATTCACCGCTGGGCGTCTGGCTCACCGAAGAGAACGAAGGCAAGGTCCGCATCGAGCAATGCGGCAACAATCTCTGCGGCTATTCGGTCGACACCAAGTCGAACCAGAACGGCGAGCAGGTCCTGATCAACATGAAGCCCGCAAAGGATCAGAAATGGTCCGGTCGCATCCTCGATCCCAACACCGGCTCGACCTACGACTCTACGATCGCGCTGAAGGGCACTGATCGCCTTCGCGTGCAGGGCTGCGCCTTCGGCGGCATGTTCTGCGGTGGTCAGACCTGGACGCGGGTGAACTAGCGTCCGCTTACTGCGCGGGCGCGATTTGCGGCAATCGGCTCGCGGACGGAGCTGACCTGGGACAGGGCTTCGACGAAGATCGGCTCCCAGGCTCTGATGTGGTGCCGAAGAAGGTTCGCGAGGGCTTCCTCCTTGCCTGCGCTCGCCAATTCGATGATCCGGAAGTGCTCGGGTGCGGACTCATTCTGGCGGGCGAGGCCTGCGCGCGAATTGATTCCGTACAGCCGCATCTGATCGCGCAATCCCATCACCATCTCGGTCAGACGCGGATTTTCAGCGGCGTCGGTCAGCAACCGATGGAACGTGCGGTCCGCCTCAATGTAGAGCCCGATGTCTTCGGTCTTGACCGCGCGCGCGATGTCTTCAGCCCAGGGATAGAGCGCGCTCAGATCCTTGTCCGGCTTGCGCGCGACCAATGACGCGGCATGGAGCTCAAGGACGTCGCGCAGATCGAAAAGATTCCGAAGCTCCATCAACGTCGGTTCGACAACCCTGAAGCCTCGATTGCGAACCGGTTCGATCAATCCGCTCCGCGACAGTTCCAGCAGCGCTTCGCGCACCGGCGTCGTCGACACGCCGAGACTCGCAGCCAAGGTCGGCACCGAATACATCGTGCCCGGCAGGCTCTGGCCAGAAATGATCTCCGCGCGCACCTGCTGCACGACCTGCTCGCGCAGATTCTGATCCATGTCCCCTCCGCCTCGTCGATTCCTGCCCGATCTATCAGCACCGCCCAAATAATGCACTTGACAAGGGCGCACCGTCGTCGAAGCATGTAGCGCGTTACTGTAACGCACTACCTTAAGGTTGTCCATGGCGGAGCGCTATCCCGGCTACTGCACTCTTTGCCGCTCGCGATGCGGCTCGACGACCGTCGTCGAGAACGGCCGCATGATCGGGGTGGAGAGCTTGCCCGGGCATCCGACCGGCGGTGCCTTGTGCACGAAAGGCCGCGCCGCCCCGGAAATGGTGCACAGCCCCCGGCGGTTGACCCACCCTCTCCGCCGCACCGCGCCGCGAGACGCCGCCGACCCGGGTTGGGTTCATATCTCCTGGGACGAAGCCCTCGACGAGATTGCCGAGAAGCTCGGCCACATGCGCCGCGCGTCGGGAGCGGAATCCGTTGCGTTCGCCGTCACGACGCCAAGCGGCACCCCCATGGTCGACAGCTTCGAATGGGTCGAGCGCTTCATCAGATGTTTCGGCAGTCCCAACCTGATCTATGCCGTCGAAGTCTGCGGCTGGCACAAGGATTATGCCCACGCATTGACGTTTGGTCGGGGGATCGGCTTTCCGGACTACGAGAAAGCCGACGTGATTGTCCTGTGGGGGCACAATCCCGCGAGGACGTGGCTTGCGCAGGCAACCCGCATCGCGGACGCGCGGCGCCGTGGCGCACGCGTGGCCGTCATCGACCCAAAGCCGAACGGATCGGGACAGCAAGCCGACCTTTGGCTGCGCATTCGTCCAGGGGCCGACGGCGCGCTCGCCATGGCGGCGATCCGGCATCTCATCTCTACAAGCTCATTCGATGCGGCTTTCGTCACGCGCTGGACCAATGCGCCATTCCTGATCGACACGGACTCGGGACGCTTCGTTCGGGCAAGCGATCTGTGGGCGGATCAATCGCCGGAAGCTTTCGTCGTCCTGGATCGACACGGACAGGCGCGAGCCCACGACCCGCGCGTCGAGGTCATTGATCCGGAAGATTGCAGACTGGACACCAAAACGACGCTCGATCGCGCGCACGGACAATCGATCGCAGCGGCGACCGCTTTTACGCTGCTCGCCGCTGCGGCCGCGCCTTACACGATCGCCCACGTCGCCGAGACGACCTGGCTGGAGGAATCGAAGGTCGCAGCATTTTGCGCGCTGTTCGAGAATGCACCGAAACTCGCCTATCACTCCTGGACTGGCGTCGGTCAGCACACGAACGCGACCGCCACCGAGCGCGCCATCGCGACGCTCTACGGTCTCGCCGGCGCATGCGACCGGCCGGGCGGCAATATCTGGCCGGTTCCGCCGCCGACACGCACGGTGAACGACTACAGCCTGTTGCCGGCAGAGCAGAAGGCGAAGGCGCTCGGCATCGACGAACTGCCGCTCGGGCCACCGAGCCGCGGCTGGATCACGGCGCGAGACTTCAGCCGCGCGGTCCTGGAGGGTGAGCCCTACCGGGTCAACGCGCTGATGAGCTTCGGTACGAACTTCGTGGTGTCGCAGGGGCATTCCTCGCGCAATCGCGAGGCGCTGCGCGCGCTCGACTACCACGTGCATGTCGATATGTTCATGAACCCGACCGCTGAAAACGCGGACATCGTGCTGCCCGCCAGCATGCCCTGGGAAAGAGACGCGCTGAAGATCGGCTTCGAGATCACGCAGGAGGCGGTCGAAACGGTACAATTCCGGCCGCAGATGCTGCCTCGTCTCGGTGAGAGCAAAGCGGATTACGAAATCGCCGCGCAGTTGGCGCTCCGATTGGGGATGACCGAGGAATTCTTCGGCGGCCACATTCGCGCCGGCTGGAATTATCAATTGGCCCCTCTCGGCATCACCGTCGAGGACTTGCGCAACCATCCGATGGGCATGCGCTTTCCTCAGCCGTTCCACCACGAAAAATATGCCGACACAATGAACGACGGCACGATCGCCGGATTCGCGACGCCGACGCGGCGCGTGGAGATCTATTCCGAACTGATGCTCGATCACGGTTATGCACCGTTGGCGAACCATGTCGAGCCGGCCGAGAGCCCGCTGGGCCAGGCCTCAAGCGAACGTTTTCCGCTGGTGCTGACGACGGCCAAGAGTGGCTGGTTCGTGCACAGCTCGCATCGGCACGTGGCGTCGCTGCGCAAGAAATCGCCAGACCCGGCGATGGAGATCAGCAAGGCGCTCGCAGAGCGGCGCGGCCTCGAGGAAGGCGATTGGGCGGTCATCACGACTCCATCCGGCCAGGTTCGACTGCGGGTCCGCCTGAACCAGTCCCTCGACGATCGCGTCGTGCTGGCCGAGTTCGGCTGGTGGGAGGATTGTCCGCCGCTGGGCCGGAACGCAACGTCGCCATCGGGCTTCGCGACGTCGAACATGAACGATGCGTTGAGCGATGCATCGCGTGATCCGGTCAGCGGCTCGGTCCCCTTGCGCGCCACGACCTGCGACATTCGTCGCGACCAGTCCGGGAACCTGGGGCGTTGGACCGGGCGGCGCGCATTCTCGGTCGCAGACATTCGCCATGAGGCTCATGATGTCGTCTCGCTGGATTTCGCGCCAAATGACGAAGCTGCCCTTCCGGTGTATCGCCCGGGACAATACGTCCTGTTAGGCCTACAGGGGCACAAAAGCGCACGCGCTTACTCCCTGACCGGACGCGGCGGAGCGAACGTGCTTTCCGTTGCTGTGAAGAAGCGTCAGGCCAGCGCCGGAGATTCGACGTTTCACATCTCCGAACATATCCACCACCTCAAGGTTGGTGATGGGGTCTACCTCGAACAACCGAGCGGGATATTCACGCCGCCTTTGCAGGGGAATCGTCCCCTCGTATTTCTTGCGGGCGGCATCGGCATAACGCCGTTCATGAGTCACCTGGAAGCCTTGTCGACCGTGGCACCGGCGGAGCGGGTCGATGAGGTGCTGCTCCTCTACAGTTGCCGCAACGGGGGCGAGCATCCGTTCGCCGCGCGCCTGCGAGAACTCGAAACCCTCCTGCCGGAATTGACACTGGTTACGGCATTTACCGCACCTCGCGCGGCCGACCGCATTCTCGAAGATTATGATTATGCCGGCCGACTTGATCTGTCGGCGATTGACCCACTGATCTCCCGGCGTCCCCTCGCCTATCTCTGCGGTTCGCCGGACTTCACGTCCTCATTGACGGCCCGCCTCGTCGAGCGCGGCATTCCCCGCTTCGACATTTTTGCGGAGGCATTCGTCTCCCCGCTGGGGGTGCCATCTACGCTGAAGCCGCAGACGGTGCATCTCGCCGGCAGCGATAAGAGTTTTGTCTGGTCGCCTGAACTCGGAACACTTCTCGACGCCGCGCATGCAGCGGGAGTGCGGCTTCCTAGCGGCTGCCGTGTCGGCCAGTGCGAAAGCTGCGCCATGCGCATCGTCGATGGCAGCGTGGCGCGGCTCGGCGGCGATGACGGCTCGGCCGAGCATTGCCTCACCTGCCAGGCGATACCGCTGTCCGAGCTCACGCTCGCGCTCTGATCACGCACCATGACTTTCGACCACGACCATCACCGTAAAATTGGGGGCTGACAATGACGACTGTTTCCGGAGACTCGCTCACGGAGAACGCACTGACCGACGCCAATCCGCTTGCGAGGTTCTCACAGCGCCTCGTGGTGTTTTCCGAGCGCTGGTTTCCGGACGCCTACGTCTTCGTCCTCATCGCCGTGATCGCGATCGCGGTCGGCACGATCGCTCATGGCGGCTCCCCGCTCGCCGTCAGCCGCGCGTTCGGCGACGGCTTCTGGAACCTCATTCCGTTCACGATGCAGATGGCTCTGGTCGCGATCGGTGGTTACGTGGTTGCCATGTCGCCGCCGATAGCTGCAGCGTTGCGGCGCTTGGCTGCTGTGCCGTCCACAGGACGCGGTGCGGTGGTGTTCGTCGGGGTTCTGAGCATTCTGCTGTCGCTGGTCAATTGGGGGCTGAGCCTGATCTTCTCCGGCCTGTTGGTCCGCGAGATCGCGCGACGCACGGACATCAAGCTCGACTATCGCGCCGCCGGCGCGGCCGGCTATCTCGGCCTCGGCTGCGGCTTCACGCTCGGCATCACCTCGTCGGCCGCGCAGCTTCAGGCCAATGTCGCCAGCATCCCGAACTCGCTCCTGCCCATTACCGGAATCATCGGGTTTTCCGAGACCATCCTGACCTGGCAAAATCTGTTGATCACCGTGCTTGTGACGCTCGTGTCCGCCGTCATCTGCTATCTGACCGCGCCGAACGCGGCTCAGACCAAGACCGCGGAGGATCTCGGCGTCTCGCTGGAAGACGACACGATCAAGCCCAAGGCCGCTATGCGGCCCGGCGACTTCCTCGAATTCAGCCCGATCCTGACGATCCTGATTGTGGTCCTGGCCCTTGGCTGGCTGTGGCAAACCTTCCAGTCGGGCAATCCGCTCATCACCCTCTCGGGTCTCAATACCTACAACTTCGTCTTCCTGATCCTCGGCATGCTGCTGCACTGGCGTCCCCGCAGTCTTCTCGAGGCCTTCTCCAAGGCCATGCCGAGCGTTTCGGGCGTGCTCCTCCAGTTTCCCTTCTATGCCGGCATCGCCCAGATGCTCACCAAAGTGCCGAACGAAAAAGGCGTGACGCTGTCGGACACCATTGCACACTGGTTCGTCGATGCCTCGGCGAGTTCGACCGTCTTTTCCTTCCTGGTCGGCATTTATTCCGCGGTCCTGGGCTTCTTCATTCCATCGGCAGGCGGCAAATGGATCATTGAAGCGCCCTACATCATGAAGGCCGCGAACGCCGTCGGGGCGCATCTGGGATGGACCGTCATGGTCTACAACATCGCCGAGACGCTACCGAACTTCATCAATCCCTTCTGGATGCTGCCGCTGCTCGGTATCCTCGGATTGAAGTCCAAGGATCTGATCGGCTACACCTCGGTCCAGTTCTGCATCCACTTCCCGATCGTGATGATCGTGGCGGCGATTTTGATGTCGACCTTCACGTATCATCCGCCGATCCTTCCCTGAGCCCGCAAGTGGTGAACCATCGGCAGCGGGGTGTTACTCCAATCCCGCTGCCGTTTGCGCAACTTGGCGCGACGTTTCTCACATCGCCCGCTCCGATGGCAGTCGGACGAATAGTCTTCGAAATCGAAGGCGCAACTTCGCCCTATGCCGAGGGACTGAGCCATGACAGGCGAGTTCTCGGATTGGCGCTTTGCAAGTTAACGATGCCGAAGCCGGGGAAGCCTCCGTGATCTCGATCGAGCAAGAGGTCGAGCAAGGGTCCGAGAGAGAGCACCCGCCTGCGCCTCAAAAAGTCCACCTGCTCGCCCGTCTCGTCAATCGAATGAGAAGCTGAGCCGGGCGTCTGTCAACCAGCGCCGGTGGCGCCTCGGTTTCCCGCACTGTGCGCAGCCTCACAGAGCCCCCTCGGCGCGTGACTGCCCTCACATCGCCCGCCCCTCCCCCATGCCACGATGCCCGCAGGTTCAACCACAGGGGCGTGTCATGAATTGTTTTCGCAAAGGGCTGTTCGTTACCGTGTTCGCCTTGGCTATGCCGGTCGCGCAAGCGAGCGCCAGCACATTCGACGGCGCATGGAATGTTCGCATCGCTTCGTCGAGCGAGACCTGCGGCAACGGCGCGACCGTCGCGATCGGCATCAACAATGGTCAGATCGCTTCGAGCAGCGCCGCCGTGACGGCGTCCGGCCGCGTCGCCGATGCCGGCAGCATCAACGTGACCTTGAGCACCGGCATCAAGCGTGCCGTCGGCTTCGGCCGGCTCAGCGGTACGTCAGGCTCCGGCACATGGCGCGGCACCATGTGCACGGGAACGTGGACCGCTGAGCGGATGTAGCTAGCCCAGCGCCGCGCCGTACTCCGCGTCCGTCACCGGCTCGAGCCAGGTCGAGAACACGCCGTCGAGTGCTTCCTGCATGGCGATGTGGGTCATGCCGTTGGTCGGCGTAGCACCGTGCCAATGCAGCTCGCCCGGCGGAATCCAGACGGTGTCGCCGGGGCGGATCTCGCGGATCGGGCCGCCCTTGGCCTGGACCCGGCCGACGCCCGAAATCACGTACAGCGTCTGCCCGAGCGGATGATGATGCCAGTTGGTGCGCGCACACGGCTCGAACGACACGCGCGAGCAGTTCAGCCGTGCAGGCGCGGGCGCCATGATCACGGGGTCCTGCAACACGGTGCCGGTGAAGTGTTCCTTGGGCGCGCGGCGGGTCGGCCGCGTGCCTGCAACAGTGATCTCCATGGGGTAACCTCGCTTGTTGTCTCGTTACTTCTTGCTGGCCGCGTAGCGCGCCTTAGTCTCGGCGTTCATGGGGTAGAGGCCCGGCAGCACCGCACCGTTGTTCACTTCGTTGACGATCCAGGCTTCCATCCGTTCCTGCTCGACACCCTCGGCGAGAACGTGGTCGAGCATCGCCTGCGGGATCAGCACGCAGCCGTCCTGGTCGGCAACGACGATGTCGTTCGGGAAAACCGCGACGCCGCCGCAACCGATCGGCTCGCCCCAGCCGACGAAGGTGAGGCCTGCAACGGAGGGCGGCGCGGCATAGCCATCGCACCACACCGGAAGATTGGTGCCAAGCACGCCCTCGACGTCACGCACCACGCCATCGGTGACGAGCGCAGTGACGCCGCGCTTCATCATGCGCGCGCAGAGAATGTCGCCAAAAATGCCGGCATCGGTGATGCCCATGGCATCGACCACGGCGATGCAGCCGTCCGGCATCGCCTCGATCGCGGTACGGGTCGAGATCGGCGACGACCAGGATTCCGGCGTCGCCAGGTCCTCGCGCGCCGGCACGAAGCGCAGCGTAAAGGCCGGTCCCACCAGACGCGGCAGGCCCGGTCGCAGCGGACGCGCGCCGCGCATCCAGATGTTGCGCAGGCCCTTCTTCAGCAGGACCGTGGTGATGGTGGCGGTGGTGATGCCGGCGAGGGTCTTGCGGGCTTCGGGGGATAGCGACATGGACGGCAACGAGCTCCGAAATGGGCGGGAAACGACGCCGCGCATCTTGCGAGGCGCGGGCCTTGCGTCAAGGGCCAAGAACGCTGCCCGCAGGGCTGTTATGCGACGCGATAACAAGGCTTTATCGTTTGCCCTTGGATTAATTTATTGGACTTGCGGGCGCATTTACGCGAAGCAGGGCAACGCGGAACTCAAGGATGAGCCCGCGTTTCTCCAGAAGCCCGATTTCGACAGCCCATGGCCGCGACGCTTCCCCCGCCCCGCCTTCTGCCCAGTGGCGACAGCGCCGTCACGGTCGAGTTCAGCCGCACCATCGACGATGCCGCCAACCAGCGCGTTCTGGCGCTCGACAAGGCGCTCGCAGCAAGCCCCATCGATGGCATCACCGAGACGGTGCCGACCTATCGCTCGCTGCTGGTGCACTACGATCCCGGCAAGATCGGCTTCGACGCACTCGGCGAAAAGCTGCTCCCGATCGCCAGCCAGCCGCTGCCGCCGACCACGAAGGCGCGGCGCTGGCGCGTTCCCGTCGCCTATGGCGGCGAGCACGGCATCGATATCGAGGATGTCGCGAAGGCGCTGAACACCACGCCCGACGACATTGTGGCCCGCCATACCGCCGGCGACTATTGCGTCGCGATGATCGGCTTCACGCCGGGCTGGTCCTATCTCAGCGGCCTGGACAAATCCCTCCAGATGTCGCGGCGGCAAAATCCGCGGCTGCTGACGCCCGCCGGCACGATCGCGATCGGCGGCATCCAGACCGGCATCCAGTGCCTGGCCGGCCCAAGCGGCTGGCACCTGCTCGGCCGCACCCCGGTGCGGACCTACCAGCTCCACCGGAATCCGACCTTTCTGACCGAACCCGGTGATCGCGTGACGTTTTTCGCCATCGACCACAAGACCTTCGAAGAGCAGGACCGCGCCGCGGAAGCCGGCGAGATCATCGCTGAGCAGGTGGTCGCATGAGCCGGCTCGTCGTTGGCAACATTGGACCAGCGAGCTCCGTCCAGGATGGCGGGCGCTTGGGGGCGCAGCGCTACGGCCTGACGGTAAGCGGCGCAATGGACCGGCTGGCGCTGGCGGCGGCGAACACCCTTGTCGGCAACGAGCCGTTCGCGGCCGTTGTCGAGATCGGCCCGTTCGGTGCCACGTTCACTTCCAAAGACGGCGCCGTGCGCGTCGCGATTGCGGGCGCACCGCGCAATGCAGACATCGCCGGGCGGCCAGTCGTCATGGACACGTCCGTGACACTGAAGGACGGCGAGACGCTGACGCTCGGCTTTGCCCGCGGCGGCGCGTTCACCTATCTCGCGATCGAAGGCGGCATCAAGGGCGAGCTGGTGTTCGGCAGCCTCGCGGTGAACGCCCGCGCCGGCCTCGGCAGCCCCTACCCGCGTCCGCTTCAGGCTGGCGACGAATTCACAGTCGATGCCGCGAGCGGCGCACCCGAGCTGCGCATTGAATTGCCGAAGCCCGTGAGCGGCCCGATCCGCGTGGTGCTGGGACCGCAGGACGACGAGTTCGACGACGCCAACAAGGCGCTGTTCCTCGACAGCGAATGGAAGATCTCGGCGACCTCCGACCGCATGGGCTATCGGCTCGATGGCCCCGCGATCAAGCATCTGCACGGCCACAACATCGTCTCCGACGGCACGGTGAACGGCAGCATCCAGGTGCCCGGCAACGGCGCGCCGATCGCGCTGATGATGGACCGCGGCACCTCCGGCGGCTATCCGAAGATCGCAACCGTGATCACGGCCGATGTCGGCCGTCTCGCGCAGACCTCGGCGGGAACGGCGTTCCGCTTCAAGGCCGTCAGCATGGCCGAGGCGCAGGA
>WNGR01005719.1_pt1 | contig 13856 bp, 17 predicted proteins | sample 5407581 | NCBI WGS metagenome assembly WNGR01 (sample SAMN13153383, study PRJNA577476) | soil metagenome | isolation source: 80 cm soil or saprolite under Garry oak tree replicate 2 | place: USA:California | collected 2016-06-15 | reverse complement strand
TACGAAAACTTTTGGAGACCAAACAAAGCGTGCACAAGTCTGCGCGCATTTCGATATACCGCACGATTGATGAGTGCACCTCCAGAGGAAACTCCATTCATAGAGAAGCATAGCCTTACTAAAAACACTGGCAACGCATAAGTGCCAGTGGTTGGTTGAACAAAGACCGTCTCTCGTCAAGACAAAAAAAAAGTCTCACAATAAGCGGAAGAACAGCACAAGCGCCACCCCACGCCCGCACAGAGTCACGACCAAAATTGAGACGAGTTGAGATGGGGTACTCCTGGTGCCGGTGAACGATAAAGAAGGCAGAGCGACAGCCTTTGGGGGTTTGGGTTGTATCCGATGGTATGGTGTCTGGAGTGACCGATATGCAGCAATACACGAGGCAGGGAGGAACAAACAGCCAGAGTGGGTCGCCTTGCACGTGCGATAGCTGAAGTGACCCGAGTCAGCGGAGCGGCAGTCCCGACTCCCAAGAGAGTGTCCGAGTCGTAGATGGGCATTCCCCACTACACTCAAGAACGACGCCTCAAACAGGCCCAGTCACCTACAACGGTTGGTCTTTTCGCCGCAGAGCTTCAATTACGTGCTTGGATACGACGTCGCCCACTTAGAAAGCGTGGCAAGCGCCTACAGTGTATCCCCAAGGGGCTCAGCTGTCGACGCGGAAGAAATCGATGTTCGCAAAACATCGCCTCGCGTGTCGTAGGTAATAACTCCTAGACGAGATCCCTCGTTGTGATATTTTGTGTTGTCCGAGGCAGCGCAATGTCTGCGAGGTTAGGCACTGCGTGCCACTTACCCCGCCTTGTACACAGTCACTTTCACTGACAGTTCTGACAGTCGGCGCCGACTCGACCGACATGCGAATCCATCACCCACAATATTTCTCGTGTCGGCGTCACGGATGCTTTGGATGCGGATGTGTGGATTCTCTGTGGAAATTCGTGTGTCAATACTTCGGACAGACGGAGACAGAGTCCCGTCTACTGTACTCTTCTTGCCTCGACTCTCACCACGCCTCAGCCGACGCCTTCGATCGAACTTTTTTTTTAAAAGAAAAATTTAACCGCTTCGTACACAAAGATGCGGTTCCCACCCAGAAGTAGGATCCAATGTGCGGGCCTGGGACTAGCTACTGTACTGTAAAGGCACGGTTGTAATTGTAAATGAATGGCTTCCATTACGTCTTGTATACTTTGGTTGAGGAGAAGAATATGTCCATATGGCAATCGCAAAGAAATGCGATAGGTGTAATGCAGATCGAGCGCGGAGGGTTACTCCAAGAAAAGAAGGCAGAAGCCATGAAATTTGATGAAAAGCGAACTAGCTCACGCAGGTTCCCAGACCGTTCGAGGCCGCGCGCACTACCACACGTAAGTAGGCTTGTATAAATGTGAATCTGGGGCGATATCCGTATGTGCATGTCCCCGCCGAAACGTTATCTTACGATACAGCGTTGACTAGGCGAAGAGAACCAACCGTTTGGAAGAGAACTGCCTCACGCATTTCGAATGGAACAGGTCGCAGACCAAGCAAGGGACCAAGTCGTGTCCATGTGTGATCGTCGCTCGTCTTTCTGCGAAGGAATTTCATTCGGTAGCCACGACTAAAAAGGTTTAGGCCCATTTCTGTGGAGAGAAGTACGTATACAAGATAGTATTTATTTGGGGTGGCATAGTTTGGCTCAGCGCTCAGGAATCATGACATTGAGGAGGTCACTGGGCCTGAGTCGCTGACCCGGGTTTCGGTGTGGGCGAAGGCAGGAGCTGTGTAGGAGAAGAAGCCCTAAAATACAGCAAGTAGAGAGGGTAAAGTGCGACCAGCGCAAGACGGCCTAGTGACGAATGCATCGAGGTCACTCCAGCTTCTCCAGAGCCTCTAATCTGGATAGCACCACATCTTTACTCGTCTCTTCAATCTCCCCCGCCAAGAAAATTTCGTCCAGAATCGCGTAAACCTTATGCGTGTCCACCAATGTGAAACGGAATGAGTGGATAGAAATGGCGCACCTTGTAGAAATTGAATACCAGGTCCAGTTCGCAGACGTTGTCAAAGAAGGAGTCTGTATTCACGCACGTCAGCGATCTTCGGCATGAACGTGGCGCTGCGCACCGAGGATCTCAACAAAGAGATGAATCGCCTCCAGGTAGGCTAATTCATTGTCGTTCGCATCAACACATATGCAGAAGAAGAGGCCAGCATAGCGACGGTATACAATCTTGTAATTCCTGAACTGAAAGTAACAAGACGATCAGCATAGGGCTGAAGGGAACAGTGGCGGTGTCCGCCCACCTCAACGAAGTTTGACTGGTACTTCTGGTCGCGTGCAGCCACAACTCGATGCACCTCTCCACGCAGACGAAGCTGTGATCCGATGCATTCATACGACAATCTCTTCCGTCTTAGACACAAGAGGGCGCACCTTTTCCTCGTCATCATATGGGACATACCACTTTGACAAACGCGTCTTGCCTTGACGGTTCTGAGTGTGGCGAGTAAATCAGCGAATAGGATACAGGACACTGACGGTACCTGGACAAGGATGAACCGAATCATAGTCGTTTAGAGCGGCGTTGCGTGGTAGAACTCAACACAACCAGAACAACCTACCGGTAAGCGTCTCCGGCGATTGCGAGGGATTACGTCATCAAAAGAGCGCGCACCCAATATCACGTGAGTTTGACTAATGGTCATTTCATCGAACGATGAACGATGATAACCTTGCTAAGCATGCTAAGAAATTTCTCCATTTTCCTGATGCACTGGAAAATATTCTCATCCTGCATTTGCCGTTTGTCTTCACACTTAGCCCTGACTCCACTCACTCTGTCATGGAGATGTCAACTGCAGGGACAAGAGCTGCAACCACGTAGCAGCCATTAACACTCAGGTGGTAATGAGGCCCCCGAGAGTATCCAGGATTGCCAACCAGCACCAACCTCATGCCACGATAGGAGATCTGCTTCGAAATGTCTGCAGAGTGGACTTTCTTTGGCATAATCTAACTCTTCTTCCAAATATACCCCTAGCCAGTTTACAGTCTAGATGGTACAATAGGACTTAGCCTGGCCTGTACAAGCATGCCCAGCAACAGCATGATATCGTATTAGAGACCATTGTAGATCAGATCGATCAAACTTTGATAACGACTTTACCGCACACCACTGGCAGGCAAGAACGACACCACCTAGCTTGACACTCACAATGAACAGCTTGTGTAGTTTCTCTCCGCCTCGTCCGTGCTTTCTGTTGAGTTGTGGAGATAGGCAGTGTGTTAATAGTTGAGAAAAAAAGCCTGCATTAGTGTGCCCACTGGCTGGATCGAACAACCGACCTCATCATTACGAGTGACGCGCTCTACCACTGAGCTAAACGGGCCACACTTATTTGGCAGCTGTTGCGAGAGGAACTGCAGCGCCAAATCGGGCTGGCCCAAGATGGAGTGTCCGACTGCCACAACGTGTGTACTGTAAATTCTCTCTCGGAATCATTGCATTACGACCCAGCGCTCTCGTAAATCGATGCCAAGTAGCGCTCCAATACTGTAGTCCCGTTCGTTTACTCGCCTTTTCCTTTACGTTTTGTGCCTCGAGCTTCGATGCACGTTTCAGAAGTGGAAAAACTAGGGTAGTAAAAGTACCGAAGATCAGAGCGTTCCGAGTCCCGGATCCAAGGCTTATCGTGAGTAAATCGTACTTTTCAAGAGATTGCATAATTATAATGTGTCATTCAGTTGCCACACGTGCTCTGCGAGTTCTCACTGCTCACTGCACTGAATACTATGCAGGATTAGGCTGTGTTCTTCTCAAACTACCACTGCTATTACTTATGGTCGAAGGCGAAACTCACTGTCCTCCCGTGTTAACTACAGACATGGTGCGCACGGGGCCTACAAATGTGGAGAAGGGGTCTGTGAAATCCAGTCGGACAGCGACATCGATTACGAAATCCCAACGCGCAACCAATTTTGGCATCGTACCACTTCCTAAGAGACTCGTCTATGACCCAGAGCGCCCTGCGCACTTTGGCCTACTCTTGAACGTGGTCTTTGGTTTGTCGAGCACGTTCAGTATGTCTGTCGAAACTCATATAACCACTGCCAAAGCGTTGACGATATCTAAATACAGTTGTCGCTAATCTATACTACTGCCAACCACTATTGAGTCTGTCATTTCTTTTGTGACGGAGAAAGTCTTTAAGATTTTTTATGCAGTTGAATTTGCAAAGTCATTTAACGTAACGTATGGAGAGGTGTCGATGTAAGTTTCATTGACTGCCCGTGATGTTCCCTTGTCATTTTGTTCGCACTGAGAGCTCACAAAACCGTACAGAATTCCAACCCTTGTCCAAGCAGGGTGCGTCATCGGTTGTGCGTCTAACGAAGTATCTTATCGCTACTTCAGTTACGCCTCTGGACTTCTTCTCATCAGCCCTCTTGGCGACCTTGTCAAACGGCGACCCCTTCTCCTACTCCTCTGCTCAATCAGCGCAAGTTTGACCGTTGGTCTTGCAGTCACACGCTCGCTAGTAGTCTTCGAGACACTTTGTTTCCTCATCGGTGCGACGAGTGTGGCCCCGCAGATCCTTATTCCCCTCGCGGCTGACCTCGCGCCGCCATCCAGGCGTGCATCGGCCATATCGATCGTCCTCTCCGGTTTGCTGTTTGGTATTCTTATAGCCCGCGTTCTTGCGGGTGTCGTCGCACAGTACGTGACATGGCGCGTTGTATACTACTTGGCGATCGGCGTCCAATGCGCAGTAGTCGCGATGCTCTGGGCGACGCTTCCGGACTATCCGGCGAAGAATAGAAATCTCACGTATGTCGAGATCATCTGGTCTATGGCCCGCCTTGCCGTCACAGAGCCCAAGCTCATACAAGCCTCCCTCATTTTGATGGCCGCGAGCGCGTGCTTCACCTGCTATTGGGTGACTCTGACTTTCTTACTTGGCGGACCACCATACCATTATTCTACGTGAGTAGTGTCACCAGATCGTATGGCGTATTTTGTCCTAATCCCTCCTATCAAAGTCTCGTAATCGGCTTGTTTGGCCTCTTGGGCATGTCCGGTGTATCTATGACCCCCTTCGTTGGGCGCTTCATTGACCGGCTGGTGCCTTGGTACGCTTCGCTCTTTTCCTCTCTAGTCCTCCTGGCGATGCAAGGGACCTATTCTGGAGCGGCGGGCGTCAATGTTGCCGCCATCATCATCGCCACTATTGGACTTGACATTGGGCAACAGATGCAGCAGGTTTCCCTCACGACGTCCGTCTATGGGTAAACTCTTGGATTTTCAAGTTTCTCGTACTATTCTGAGACCTTGCACCTTAGTATTTCCCAAGCTGCTCGCGCGCGATTGAACGCGGTGCTCATCCTATCTGTGAGTTTCGGCAACGGCTGATGCGACCGCTCTGCTCACTCTCACCGTGAATAGATCTTTATCGGTCAAGTAATGGGGACATCTGTGGGCACCAAGCTCTTCGTCTCACATGGCTGGCACGCATCTGCTGGGTTGATGCTTGGGTGGACCGCATTGCAACTAGTGGTGCTACTCGCGCGCGGCCCTCACTGTAACCGTTACACGTGGTTTGGGTATGAAGGCGGGATAGAATGGCGGAAGAGCGCAGTTGAAGGGCATGAATTTGACACAGAGAAGAGGAAAGGGACTAATCAAGTAGCAGCAGTGGAAGCCTCAAAAGATAAAAGCACGATCCACGTCCCCAAAAGTATAGTGACTACACTCACGGATGATGCTTACGAAGTGATTGATGTCTAGATAAAATGAGCGGAACCTACCTTGAAACCATTTTCCTACGGTGTGCATTGAGCGAATAGGGGACCCGATCATATTGTCATCTAAACTGCACCAGAATAAACTGCACCAGAATGGTAGGTAGCAAGTGGGGTTATACCGGGGTTATCCAGTTCGGCGTTATCCGCGGCCAGAATGTGGGAGCGGGATCCTCGGCTCCAACCATTCTGGTCATCAGGTGCATCAGACTAGTATCGGACTCAGACTCGGACTCGGGGGACTCGAATGCGGTCACGCGACCTATCACCGCTGCAGGTCAATGGACCCCTGCTACCAGTTGTTACGGGGGGTCCTTCGTGTTGTATATTCGCTGAAAGTCGTCTCAAGTACTGACTGCCTAGTAAAGTGCGTGACACGAGCTTCAAGTACAATCTTGCTGTCATCGGAACAGCAACTGGGCGTGCGATGGGCGCTAGTCATGTGGATCTCTTTCTGCATACCTAGAGGCGAGATTAAAGAACATAGTGGCCTGGGCTTCGGCATTTCTTCTGTGGGGGCTAAGTCTGGGTCGTGCCGATTAAGAAGGTATCACTACCATATCATTACCTCAGGCCGAAATGTCCTCAGCCGCTGTGAACCAGGGATATAGGCCCCAACTTGTCGCCTTTTGGCTGGTACTTGTGTCCCACATCTTGACAGGAGGCTGATAGGCGTTCGAGCTTTCAGGCCGTCATTCCGCAGTTGCAGTCACCATCATCAAAACCCCATGATGCTCGCTTCCTTTCGCTACCAAAGTATATCGCTTTCCAATCACCGAGAAACAAGTATCATGACTCGAGGCAAAGGACTGCGTTCCCTTCCTCGTCTTCCCATTCTTAGGGGCGGGCCCCGCTGTCGTGTAGTATGTGAATTTGTTGGGCTCGAGGCATTCGTGTGGATTCGGATTCTTCGCATGCACTACTTACTCAAGGTGTTTAGGAAGCACTCTCGTCCCCGTCATCCCCCCAAAGTCTCACGCATCGCCTCGCATTCCGTTTCTCATCTACCTTTCGTCTTCTCGGAACGGTATATCATGCGCGCTATCGGTCAATTCTGGGAGCCTATTTGTACCGTGACCGAATGCTAGGCCCAAGATTCGGCGTCTCGGCCATCCACGACCCTGCTTCTATCCACGCAGCATTACATTCATGCTACAGCGCCGCGGTGCCAAAAGCATAGCGCGTGATGGCCCTCCACAGTGGCTGAAGCGGATGAGTGCAATGCTGATCAATCACATAGCCTGCAATTGACACCTGTCAGTGCGCGTTCATACTAGGAACCGAATTTGCCACCTCTTGTATGGAAGTTCTCACTCAATGAAGATACACCTATTTCAATGACTTCACCAGTTGTCCATGCACACGGGTCCTGCGCCGTGAACCGTGCGGGTAAGTGTGTTGCGCCGACCGCTTTCTTCGTTCATTCAAGGAGTCCGCCCGTCACAACGTGATTGTAGAAATTCTATAAAGAGTGCTGGAGAGGGAGGTGACATTAGTACGCACTCCATCGCGTTCTAATTCCTAGTCAACGATGCGTTTCTCAACTCTTACTCTCCTCATCGCCCTTCCTGCTGCAGCATACGCAGCCGTGTGCCCCCAACAATTTTCAGTGGGACATATGGATGAATGCGCCAAGACTGGCGATTATTGCGACAGCTCCCTTCCCTGCTGTGGAGCCGGTCTGTGTCTGTGGAACGGCCATTCGGGAGTATGTCCCAGCGCATATGCTCTACCTCTCGCTGACCGGAATGTTAGGTATGCATCTAAGAGCACCACGTCGGTTTTGGTGTGAATGGGAGATAATACGGGGGAAAGTTCAGGTCGCGGGTTCGTAACGCCTTGAAGCGTGTACTCATTGTACTTCCCCGGTGGTCGTGTGCGGGGAGCGGGGGGGCGGTTTTCTCTTAAAAGATTCGGCCGAACAAAATAAAGCACGAATATTTCTCGAATGACAATGGAAAAGTGGCTCAGAACGCGCGACGTAAATTGGCACACACATTTCTGTCCGTTGTCGGGGCTGGGAGCCAGAAAGGCCCAGAACGGGCGATGTAAAGAGTCTGTGTCAACCGATAGTGATATCTCCTTCTGGCCATCAGTATACCAGGAACGACTCGTGGACTGTCAGCGGATGTCGGGTGAGTCTCGGGAGAGCGCACGGAGTCCCTTACCCTTCGATCCGATGAACCCACGGAACTCGGTTAACCGGAGAAGGTGGATACGACGGGGTGTATCTCCACCAGTTCCATGCATGCGCCCCACTCCCATCCTTGTCGCACCTCTGCTGTCGTACATGCTTTGAAAGCGCTGGTGCTGCGGTCATATCCAGAAGAAGGCAGGCTAAACGCGCTCCCATAAAGAGCGCCTTGGTATTTTCAAGGCTGTCGTGCGGGCGTGATGAGTCTTCCCTACTCGGAAGATCAAAAAGTAGCAGCAAGTACCTGCCGCAGCTCAACGTGAAAGTCAAAGCGCTTTATTTTTTCTGATGCAAATGTGTGGGAGAGAGGTCCGGTAGGTGGGGCAGCGTGATGGACATGATGAGCATGATAGATTAGCTTGGAGATAGATGGACACACACACGGTGACCCATGGTGTACATGGTTGCTGAAGATGCGCTTTCCTCAAAAACAAGATGTAGGCATTCGTGCCACATGCAAGAAAATGGTGATTTGGAAGACGGTGCAAGGGTGGAGGCGCTGTTCTCGGCCATGAAGACATGGCCGTGCTTTAGCGAGAAAGGCGGCGGTTCAACGTTCAACACGCGGGAATGCGTGAGGAGTGCTGCGTGCGGTGGGGAACATTGGTGGGGAGGACGAGTCAGTGGGGCCATGCTGACCATGACGAACCCGGCCACGAGTGGGTAGGACACACTGTATGTCAGCATTCCACATGAAGTCAAATCTTACAGTCCCGTTGACCTTACAAGTTGTCGGTGTTGGTTGCATGACGAACAGGGGGCACACATACTGTATCCCTTGGACCAAACATGTAAGGACAAAAGCTCGCTTGATTAGCGCTCGATAGGCGCCGAGGTCCCACAGGACCCTAACCTCATATGAGCGCTTAACAATTCCGCTTACAAGGGGTCCTTCGTGTTACATATTCGCAGACGGTCTTGCTGACAGTCGTCTCGTTCTGAAGTACTGACTGCCTAGTGGAATGCGTGACACGAGCTTCACTGGCAGGTACAACGCTGCAGTCATTGGAACAGCAACTGGGCGTACGATCGGCGCTAGTCGTGTGGATCTCTTTCTGCATACTACCTAGAGGCGCGACTAAAGGACGTGGTGCCGATTAAGAAGGTATAACTTTGAATTACCACATGATTACCGAAATGCCCTCGACCGATATGAACCAGGGATAAAGGCTCCAGCTTCTCGCCTTTTGGCTGATACTTGTGACCCACGTCCTGACAGGAGGCTGATAGACCTTCGAGCTTCCAAGCCTCAAGTACTGAGTGGGTGCCGAGCAGCTGTCATGCTGCGGTTGCACGCTGCCATTACACGTTTCTTTTCAAAACCCCATGACCATCGCTTCCTTTCGCTACCGAATTAGATCTCAAGTCACCGAGAAACAAGTTCCGTGACTCGAGGCAAAGGACTGCGTTCCCTTCCTGTTCCCAGGGACGGACCCCGTTGTCAGGTACTAGTATGTGAATTTGTTAGGCCCGAGGCATTTCGTGTGGATTCGGATTCTTCGCGTGCCCTACTTACTCAAGGTATTTAGAAGGCACTCTCGTCCTCGCCATCCCGTTCAAAGTCTCGCGTCTCGCACTCCGTTTCTCGTCTTCCTTTCGTCTTTCTCGGAAGAGCATATCCTTTGCGAGTCACTGCTTTGCTTTCGTTGTTAGGTTTGGTGTGGCGCCGGGCGGGAAGGGGACCGGCGCACTGGCATGGCACAGCAAACCAAAGTTGTCGAAGTGGAGCCTACTAATAGGTAGAGAGAAATCAACTAAGTTGGATGGCTGCACAGATACCGGGCGAAAGCACGAAGTGCTTCTCGATCGGGGATGAGGGGTTTACGTTTCCGAGGCGAGGTCGCGACGTGTGGGCGGGGCCGTCCCGGAGCGAGCTGATGAGGGTCGGAAAATGCTTGGCAATTACTGGGCGTGGCGGGCGGGCGAAATAAAAGCGTTCTGGTTCTTTGAACCGGTCGAGAGCTTGGGTGGACGAATGGCGGCACGAAAAGAGGAACGAACACGTGCCGCGTCATCCGTTCGCTCTGAGACCACTCCGCTCCTTCGTCACTCCGGCAGAGGACGGCCACATACGCGCCATTATGCGGGAGTCATATCTGTACCGTGACCAAATGCTGAGCCCAAGACTCGGCGTCTCTGCCATCCACGACCCTGCTTCTATCCATGCAGCATTCCATTCATGCTACAGCATCGTGGCGCCGCCAAAACATAGCGCATGAAGGCTCTCCACAGTGGCTGAAGTGGAGGTGTGGTTGGCGCCAACATACCGATCATTCATATTGACACCTGTCAGTGCGCGTTCGTACTAGTAGGAGCCGAATTTTCGACCTCTTGATCGTAAGTTCTTACTCAATCAAGATCAGGATTGAGACGCCCGACTTCACCAGTTGTCCACGCACACCGGTCCTGCGCCGTGAACCTTGCAGGGGGGTGTGTTGCGCGAAGGGTTGCAACTATTTCTTCATTCATTCAGGGGGTCCACCCGTCACAACGCGATCGTAGAAATTCTATAAAGAGGAGTGCTGCAGAGGGAGGTGGCATACGGACTCGGAGTCCCTCGCGTTCTAATTCCTAGTCAACGATGCGTTTCTCGACTCTTGCTCTCCTCATTGCCCTTCCTGCTGCAGCATATGCAGCTGTGTGCCCCCAACAGTTTTCAGTGGAACCCGAGTATGACTGCGCCGAGAAGGGCGAATCTTGCTACGGCCGTACCTGCTGTGGAGACTTGCAGTGCGTGTGGGTCGGCTGGCGTGTCGGAGTATGTCCCAGCGCATCTGCTCTACCTCTCGCTGACCGGAATGTTAGTACTGTGAATAAGGGCGCCACGTCGGCTTTTTGTCTGAATGAGAGGTGATACGGGGGGGAACGTTCAGGTCGCGGGTTCATGGCGCCTCTGGGGCATGCACTCATTGTACTTCCCTGGTGGACATGTGCGAGGGGTTCGGTTTTTCTTGGAAAGAGTCGCCCAAGCTCAATAAACCACGAATTTTTCTCGAATGACAATGGACAGGTGGCTCAGAACGCGCGACGTAAATCGGCACACATTTCTGTCTGTTGTCGGGGCCGAGAGTCAGAAAGGCCCAGAACGGGCGATGTCAAGAGTCTGTGTCAACCGATAGTGATATCTCCTCCTGGCCATCAGTATACCAGGAACGACTCTTGGACTGTCAGCGGATCTCGGGTGAGTCTCGGGAGAGCGCACGGAGTCTCGTACCCTTCGATCCGATGAACTCACGGGACAAGGTAGATACGATGGGGAGTGTCTCCACCAGTTCCGTGCATGCGCGCCATGCCCGCCCTTGTCGTATCCCTGCCGTCGTACATGCCTTGAAAGCGCTGGTGCTGGGGCAGGCTAAATCCGCTTCCGTACAGAGAGCCTTGGTACTTTCGAGGCTGTCGTGCGGGCGTGGTGAGTCCTCGCTTCGGAAGATCACAGAGTAGTAGCACGTACCCGCCCCAGATCCACTTCCCGCCGGCATCCCGACCAGGGTTCCTCGCTCGCCTTGCGTAAGTTGCGTTCACCGCAGATGACCTCCAACCGAAGCCCATCAAATCAAATGATAAGTTATTGCAAATTCGTGCAATGACCGTGGAGGTCTCTCACCATTTATACTGTATATTGACACCATTCACTGGCTGCACGAAAGGGTTCTCTGTTAACTTCGTTCGTTTCGGGGCATAATTGCGTGGCTACAGTATCGCGCCCGGGTTACAAAATGATTCTAGGGCACAAAATGTTTCTCTTGCCACGAGGGAAGAATTCGGGATCAGGTCAGCATCGTGCACGCTCTATGAAACACCAACAAAGGAGCCGTGGTGCCTTCTTTCCATTAGCCAACTATCAAGGGATTGAGACGTCAAGATAATCTGTCGCGCGTTGTACCGAGGTGGACACCAATCCGGTCGCGCAGGACAGTTCGCATAAAGAAGCCAGCGTTCAAGTTCAAGTTAACTGAGCAAGCCGAAAAGCCTGAATCGCCTCTTCGGAGATGGATGGTGGAAACGTGATCTGGATGGCCGGTTCCGTCGGAGGGGCCGGTAGAAAAAGTCTATGTTATTTTCCCACGTACTTGATGATGTGGTAGGAGCGTCGGATCACGAATGTGAGTGCATAGAAGTAGACAAGCCGTAATTCGAGGACTAGAAACACGCAAGCGGCTGGCGGCGGGTAGATCCCCGCCAAAATCGTCGTTCTACTCTCTATGTTGTCGAGTCTGCACAGTTTTTGTTGTCCTCTTCCTGTGAACCCCAAAAGAGGCGGACTAACATCCAAACAACAATTGCTTGCATGAATCGTTTCACCTCCGGTCCTCCACGCTGGCAGTCACGGTTGGGTCACTCTTAGGCGGTCGATCCCCAAGTGCAAAAAACAGACGGTCTGAGAGACGACATTCCACCAGGATGTCCTCTCGAGCCCGTATCGCTTGAGCAACTTGGAAGTGTCGAGGACCAGGTCAGTAGATAGCTGCAGAGACTGGGACAAGCAGCGTTGTCGGAGAGCAGAGCGGGCGTAGGGCGTGTCTGCCGTTCCCAGCAAAGGCATGAGCAGATTGCGTTAGTCCGAGCCATCAGCGGAGCAGCGTACGAAATCGTCTGATGGGCATCCGCGAGGCTGAAAGTATGAAGGTAGTCACCCGAACAAGGGCGTGTTAAAGGGTGTTGATCTGATCCGTCCGAGGGGTGTTCACTTATACCGACCACAAGCTGCCGCTTCCCTCAAGTCAAGTCTGGGTAAGCCAAGTCTGGGTCGTTGCCCACCTGGTTACGTGGATATTAGCCGCAGCATGGGGACACGCTTAGGATCAGAAAGCAAAAACGGTGTCACCGTGCTCTCAACTGCAACTGCAATCCTACTAGTGATGATGTCAGGGGGAGGCTAGCAACTCGGCGTGGGGCCGCCAGTTGATGACTCGGGGTATTGAGAGGACCGCTGGGCGATTCTCGCGAGCGTGGTGAGTCATACCAAGGCGTCTAAGTGGGATGATAGAGACAATGAGAAATGCCGAGGAAAAGCGACAGATATCAATACCGAAATCCATTGGTAACACCGCGTTACGATACAAAAGGAGGTCCAGATCCCCGTATGGGAATGTGTGTTCCGAGAACGGTCTTGATTTGGACTTGAACTACGCCTTGCTCGACGGCCTCGAAAGGAGGATAGTGTAGCACAGTGCACGTGTGCGTGGTGTGCTAATTGGGAGGATGGCCATATTGATGTCCCCAATCCCGGGGCCCCTTCTCTGGAACTAGAGCCAGGAGCAAGTTTGTTTACAAAGCGACACGGTGGCTCCGGGAACCAGCAACCAGCAGGCCACGACCGACTCGGAATTCAGGCCGCGAGGTCGCGAACGCTATCTGCAAATGTAGGCCTCCGACTTGCTGCCTTCTCCCGACGCCCATCATAACGCACACTTTGGGAGGAAGGAACTCGATGAACCTACAGCGCGGTAGCCACCCTCAGGCTGAGACTCGGACGCCATACTCGACCCGGCGAGAAGAAGTTTGTCGGATCATTTGATCTTCCACAGTGGGGGGCTGGTGATTACAGTAACATCGTGACCTCGTGTCTGAATGTTTCGAGTTAAGGAAAGCCCGAATGGAATCGCCGCGGGTGACTCGGATGCGCGCGCCGTTCAACCAGGGGTCATGAAATAAGCAGGCAAAAAATACAATTTGTCCATTGGTTGCTCCCTGGGTATGAACAGAAAGAATATCTCATGGGAAATGATACCCACAACAGACCTCGACCCGCGAGCGCCCTTGGCCTACATAGACCATGACTGGTCCCACGTCCAAAGGGATCCAGGTGCTGCAGGTGCATGACAATCGGACTGAACTTTATATGTTGGCCAAGAGATCTACAGTATA
>WNGR01013604.1_pt1 | contig 13863 bp, 12 predicted proteins | sample 5407581 | NCBI WGS metagenome assembly WNGR01 (sample SAMN13153383, study PRJNA577476) | soil metagenome | isolation source: 80 cm soil or saprolite under Garry oak tree replicate 2 | place: USA:California | collected 2016-06-15 | reverse complement strand
GATACGGCCTATCTGAATCATTCCGACCACCGGGCCACGGGCAGGATCGTCCTGGACGCCATTTTCCCTGCCGTGGGCAATCCCCGTTCGTATCGCGAGTTATTGGCCGAGGGACTGCAGCCCTATCGCGTACATGAAGTTTACCTCTTCTTCACCGGCCGCGATAACACCTACATTGATGTCAGTGAGACGATTGATTTAAAGGCTAAGGGATTGCTTTGCCACGTTACGCAGTTCGGGCCAGAGGCAGACATGCTCGAGAGAGTGCGCAAATGGAGCGAAGGAACGGCCAAAGAGGCCAAAGAGAAAAAAGGCCTGGATATGCGCTACGCCGAGTCTTTCTGCAGAATCAAGCTGTTCGTGCCAAAGAAGGAAGAGGAAGAAGGGAAAGAGGCAGAACTAGAAGCTTGACATCCTCTCGTCCCGTGAACGGAGACGAGATTCCCAGTCCTCGCGAACTGGGTTCCTGCTTCGTTGAGACTGGCCTTCCACGGTACCATTCGTGTTTGGTCTTATGGTCTCTCCACAGGCTTCTACGATCCCGCAAGCCCTGCGGTACGTTCTCAGTCTTGAAGTGCATCAGGAATGTGGTTCTTGTTCCTGGTCAGGAGAAAGAGAATGCAAATTGGTGAAACACGCTAGTGCTTTTACCCAAGGGAACGAATTTACCTTGGAACCCCTAAAACACTATTCCGTTGTCAATGTGCTACTCATGTATTCTGATTGTAGCATACAAAAGTGGAAAGGAACAACGCTTTCATCCCCTTCTCTGAAGGAAAAGGGGTTTTCCCGCGCTGGTTTGGCTAAGAGTTCTCAAACAAACAAAACCCATCAAGGACACTGCCTTGATGGGTTTTGATCGTTTGTGAATTCTAATATCTTATTTTGGCGTTACGATTGCAGAAAAGCCTTCCCACCAGGACAAAAACTTGTGCCGGCTAAGTGAGTGGTAGTTATACGAGGAAGAATCGGCCAGATATACATAATTGCTGTTGCCGCCGGTAACTACGAGAAGGTGACCACCTGCATATCTAGCTGGCGGCCAACCCACAATCACAGGTCTGCCATGATTGGCTATATCGATGACATTGTCGAGCGATAAATTGTGTCCCCATGCTGTCTTGAAGCCAAAACGGGCAACAGTACGCGCGATGCCGGATTCTTCCACTAAGCCCAACTCGGGCGTGATCTCGCCTATCTGTGATTCAACCTTCAAGATATCTGTCACGCGGTAGTGATGGCCGTAAGCGTTGATGACCACGGTCATGGCAGCGGCTGAGCAAGCTGAGTAGGCCCACCTGTTGTATTCCTGGGTCGAGTTGTACTGGCCTGGATCCAATTGACTCAGGCGTACTAATGACTTCGTTGCGGTATACGATACTTGTTGCGGCGAGTTTGATTGAGATGTCGAGTTGGAGGAAGCAAGTGGCCACGATAATGCGCCAATCAGGGTAGCATTGGGCATTAAGGTTCTCAGCATAACCATACCCAGAAGGAAAACAGAAACCAGGATAAGTGTGATGCCCAGCCAGGGAGCCGGCTCGTCCAGGCGCCTCCTGAATACACGGCTGATTGATAGCGATTGCCACACATCCGCCCATGTCCATGTGCTCTCTTCACTATATACTGCCACATAACGTACATTACGTGCAGCTATCGGTTCTCTGGCGCGGCGCCCACCATGATTCACATAGTAATCCGTCTGGTATGGCCTTCGCTGATTACGAGGCCGGAGCTGGTTCCTGGGGGTAAGTAAATAACCAGCAAGCGTAATAACAAGACCAATGGCAGCGAGAAGCAGGAGCAGAAGGAAGGGCATAGAATGCTAACTCCTAATTGCTAGGGCAACATTTGCTAAATATGTTCCTGGGGTCAGGAAGTTTACGTCATCTACTGTGCAGAGTATATCATTACGTCTCAAAATAAGCAATCTTATGTCCCTAATTTCCCATGGCTTCTCAAAAGTCATCGAATGTGTTCCCCACCTCACCCCGAACGGAGAGAAAGAGCGTGGCGCGGCGGGAACCTTCCCGCCGCGCCACGCTCTTTCTCTCCTTCTTTTGCCGCCGCAGGCGGCCAGTCTTAGCTGAGCAATGTGACTTTTGAAAAGCCATTGCTAAATTCCTAAATGGCTTGTCCTGTAGCCTTAAATCGTGCTCACTACGGCTGCCTGGCGGTGCAGCGTCCAGACTGCAACAATAAAGAGCGCCACGATGACACTGAGAATCACACCTGCATCAAGTAGGGTTCCACTAACGGTGCTCTGGCTCTGGATAGCGTTGACCGCTCCATCAGCTATATAGTAGGTCGGCAAGACCTTGATGATCGCTGTAAAGGGACTGCTCCCCAACAACTGAACGAATGGCCCGACGAAGAATATCGGTAGAATGTAGATGAAGGATATCATCCCCGAGAATGCACCTGTGGCGCTCGTCGTCTGGAAGAAGCACCCTACCAGTAGCCCCAAAGCGACACTAAAACACGCACCAAGCAGGGCGAAGAGCAATAACAGCGGGACTTGCCCGGTGAAACCTCCCTTGATACCGAGGACTACTAACGTTAACAGCAGTTGATAAACCAGCCCCACGAGCAGTTTGGCTGCCACCACATCACTGAAGGAAGCAGGGGAGACCATCAGCATACGCAGCGTTTTCTTCTCCTTCTCCTCAGCCAGCAGACCGGGAACGAGCGAAGTTCCTACGAGAAACGAGACGAGTAGCACAGTCACCGCGTATATCTGTCCAATATCTTGTAGCGCATTGCTTGAAGGCGACGGTGGATTGACAGTAGCAACCGCGATATTTGCCGGCGGTTGTGGGTTGGCAACGCTTCGCGAATAGTCGGTAACCGCATGCAGTACCAGTTGGCGCTGCTGGTTACCTATTTGACTGCCATCGATATAAAGATTCAGTGCCGGGTGCCCGCCGCTGCGCAGACTCGTATCAAAGTCGGCAGGAACCGCCAGGCCCAGGGCATAGGTTGAGCTTTTGTGTGATCCGTCCGGGCCAAAGGCGCCAGCCACATCCCCCGCTGAGTTAGCGTAAGTGATCTTAATGTCAGAAAACGCACCATCTATCACCTGCTCCACTCCAGATTTGCCCGGGTTATACACCAGGACATTCGTAGTGTGACTGCCGAGCAAGCCACCTATCACGACAAAGAGCACTGCAAGTAAGATTGGCGACAGGAGCAGCGTCAGAGTCGCCTTATTTAAAAGAATGTCCAGCGCGTCTTTACGCGCAATCGCCAGAATTGAACGCATATGCATTTCAAGCTCCTCCCTACGCCGGACGTACGCCAGCGACCTCGATAAAAACTTCTTCCAACGTGGCCTCGCGCGAGTGAACAGCGCGCACTCTACCCTGTGCTATCCACTCCGCCAGTCGCTGCTGGTCAGTGGGATCGTCAAGGCTCAGGGTCTTCTCACCGAGCGACCTGTTGCCATTCTCGCAATGCTGGCCCTCTTCGAGGGTCACCAGGAGCGCTCGCTGTCCATGGGACAGCTTCAAGTTGCGCGGTGTATCGTTGGCAACCAGTCGACCATCTACGATAAAGGCTACCTGCTGGCAAAGCTGGTCGGCCTCATCCATCAAGTGTGTGGTCAGCAGGATAGTTATTCCTTCCTGGCTGAGCTGCTTCACCGTTTGCCGTATCTCGCGCGCCGAAATCGGGTCCAGGCCACGGCTCGGCTCGTCAAGAAAGAGTATGGGGGGCCGGTGCAGCAGAGCGCGTGCTACCACCAGGCGCTGCTTCATACCATTAGAAAAGGTGCGTACAGGCTCTTTTGCCCGGTCGCGCAGCCGTACTAGGTCGAGCACCTCGTCTACCCTGCTCTCCGGCAGCCCGTACAGCCAGCAGGAAAATTCGAGGTTCAGCCGCGCCGAGAGACGCTCGTACAAATTCTGTTCCTCGAAGACAACGCCGATGCGCTCTTTGAGCTGCGCGCGCTCCTTAACTATGTCACACTCGGCGACAATGGCGCTGCCGCCGCTGGCTTCGATTTGTCCGGTGAGCATACGTATCGTTGTCGTTTTGCCGGCGCCATTAGGGCCGAGTAAGCCAAAGATCTCGCCACGCCGGACGCTGAAACTGATACCGCCTACAGCTACCTTGCTTCCAAAAGTTCGCCTCAAGTCGTGGGCCTTAATCATGAAATCTGGGGTGGTCATAAGCATATTCCCTCCAGTATTGTCCTTTCGATTATCTGACTTTCAAGAGTCTCGTGCTGTCTCATCACGCTGATGAAACTGTAACATGAGAAAAAAAACCCCGCTACAAAATTTGGCCGAATGGAGCAAAATTGAGGTCAAGAGGCGCATTCACGAGGATGAATGGGCAGATCAAGCGACGAATGGAGCATTACAAAGGATGAATGGCATATGTTACAATGAGGCTGGCAGAGTTCAGCCTTACCCTCCCTTATACGAGTACGAGATAGCGGAGATTCACAATCAATGTTGCAGGCACGGCGACTTGAAAAAATCATTGAGAACCGCAGCGCGCTCTATATGGAGCAGCTCGATCTCAACGCCGGTAACATCATGGCTGCGGTGGGACTGGCCAATAGCGGGAAAACATTATTGATTCGCCTGCTCTGCGGCATGTTAGCTCCCAGCAGCGGCAAAGTACTTCTCGATGGGCAGGACGTTCACCAGACCCCCGCGGCACGGGCACGGCTTGGCGTTCTTTTCCAGGAGGATCTGCTCTACGAGAGGCTAAGCGCGCAAGATAACCTTGAACTCTACTGCCAGCTGCATAAGCTGCCCCGCGGCCGGGTAGGCGAAGTATTGGAGCAGGTCGGCATGAGCGACCAGGCTCGCAAGCGCATCGCCAAACTTGCAGCTCCAGCGCAGCGGCGCCTGGCCTTCGCACGCGCACTAATCGGCCATCCCGCCATCTTGTTGCTCGATCAACCTGCGCTGCGCACAGACCTGGATACTCAGGCTTTGTTTGCACGACTGATTACCCAGGCTGCCGGCGCGGGAACCGCCATTCTGCTAACGGACGAAGACCTGGCCTGGGCCGGCAAATTCTGCACCCACGTGGTGGAACTGGAAGATGGCCGCGTGACCGGCAGCCACACCCACGAACCCGACCAGGCAGGCATTACGGCGCCTGAACGCCTGACCCCCTACAAGGTGCCTGCGCGCAAAGATGATCGTATTCTGCTCTACGACCCTGGCGACATCCTCTACGCTACCAGCCGCGACGGTAAAACCTACCTGCGTACCGCTGCCGAGGAAGCCACAACCAACCTCACACTGCAAGAACTCGAAACCCGCCTGGCCGGGCGCGGCTTCTTCAAGGCCCACCGCGCCTACCTGGTCAACCTGCAGCACATCAAGGCCGTCATTCAATATACGCGCAATAGCTACACCCTACAACTCAACGATAAGCAGGAAACGATGATCCCTCTCAGCAAGCAGAGTGAGAAGGAGTTGCAAGCTTTGCTGGGATATTAGGGAGCATAGGTGCAAGAAAGGAAATGTGAAATATGGCGACAGAGAGTGATCGACCTGGCACTTCATCGGCTGAGGTGCATATTCTCTTCAATGGTTATGCGAACGAAAGTACTACCTCGACAGTGGACCGCGTTGCATCGACGGTGGGCTTTGTCCGGGACGGGAATGTGCGTGTGATCATTGATCCGGGGATGGTGCCTGATCCCAAGTCCATGCTTGAGCCACTGGCTGCTTTAGGGGAGTCGCCCGCAACCATCACTGATGTGATTTTCTCTCATCATCATCCTGACCATACGCTCAATGCGGCTCTGTTTCCCCATGCTCGTTTCCACGACCACTGGGCCATCTATCAGGGCGATGGCTGGGAGAGTCGTCGTGCGGAAGGCTATGAGGTCTCTCCTTCTATTCGCTTGATCGAAACGCCTGGGCATAGTCCGCAGGATATCACGACCCTGGTGGGCACTCCTGATGGGGTGGTGGCCTTTACCCACCTGTGGTGGTTTGCTTCCGGGCCTGCTGATGACCCCTTCGCCACTGATGTGGCGGCGCTGCACCGGAATCGCGAGCGGGTGTTACAGGTGGCGACACTGATTGTGCCTGGACATGGGGCTCCCTTTACTCCCGGTGAGTCAACGCCTCGTTAAGCCTCATGCTCTGCTTTACATGTTTCCCTGAGTTGGGAAATGCCAAGCTTGATTGTCGGGTAACTCTAAAAGTCCTTTGAGTGGGTGATCAAAGCCTGTCGCACAGTAGACAAAGCGCATCCATTGTGAGGAGAGGGGCAATTCCATTCTCGTGTTTTGTGGAGAAATTGGCAAGTGGAAGACGTCCGGGAGTGAGTACCATCTGGTGCTCACTCCCTGGCGCTCTGTCTGCTTTTCAGAGCCGCTCAACGTAGGCTCGCCTCATCGTTCCAATCTCCCGTCAACGGCAAGATCCTGGCCGGACAGGTGCGCTGCTGGAGGATGAGTGGCTGGTTATGCACCTGGGAAAAGTCCAGGCTATTCATCAGGTCTCCGGGCGTGGCATCTCTGCGCCCCAGGGAGGGAAGGTTGAAGTTCTGCTCGGCAAAGAGCAAGGGTGATGAGAACTCGAGCATGGTGTGGTCGACGTGCCGATTGGCAGCGTCAGCACTGCCAGGATGAGCAATGGCAATGTGAAATGAGTTATGTGTCGCTTCAACATAACTAGATGACCTCTTTCTAAAAGATGTGAGGATGCAAGCGTAGCTTGCTCACGTAAATAGAGAAGTGAAGGTCCTTTTCCCCGCTCCCCTTTATAGCAGAGGAAGAGGCCTTTAGAAGCAAATAGGTTAAATTGTTTCTGGCTGCTCATTTGTGAGAGTACATTCTACTCATGAGAGGAAGATTAAAAGAGGTGTGATACCTGTCGAAGGGAGAGTTTGCTGGGATTTAGTTTTTTGCTGCCTGACCTCGTGGGGCGTGTCCATCCACTTGACAATACAACAAGCATCAACTATACTTTCTTAGGTGAACAATTCGGGGGTATTGTTCCCAATGGTGTCCCTCTTTTTTCTTTCAAACCTGCTATTTCTGCGCTGTTTTATTGCTACCTGTATACTGAATATGGGAGCGATCGTGAGCATGTCCTGAAAACTTTGTATGTCCAGTACCAGCGTACTTCATACAAGAAACTCACCTATCTAGGAGTGGAGAATCCTTCCCAACTCCCAGTTTAGGACTTGATCACTCACCCGGGCGTTCGTAACAACAAGAAAGGAGGCGAATACTTAGAACAAGCAAAACACGCAGAGCAGCACGAGCTAGTAGGGGGAAACTAGCTAGCAGTGAAACCTTGGCAAAAACTATCTCATCAGCATTGCTTTTGAGCTCTCTTTGTCATTATAGACCCACCCAGCTTATTACCTCAACAACAAAGAGAAAGCAAATCTACACATTGAAATGATGAGCTATGACCAGGACAAATGACACTACCCCTTCATAACGGTATGCCTTGACACAAGGAACCCATCAGTATCTATACCCACTATAGTAATCCGTTCCACAGAAAGAAAGGATAAGAAATGCGTTACCGATTACTCCATACTTTCCTTGCTATACTCGTTATTGCCTGTGTGAGCACGTTCTTTATTGCGTCTCGTGTAGGAGGAGCATCACAAACGACAGCCTCAGCACAGCAGCCCGCGCAAGCACATAGTGTGACATCAGGACCACTCGTGCAAGATGCGGCGAAGGTGCTTGCCTACTGGACGCCTGCACGCATGAATTCAGCCCGTTCTGGTGACGAACTTTTAGCTTATGCAAAGCTCACTCGTGCCCCTGCTCAGAGCGGAGCGTCTGGAATCGGTGCTCCCGCACTTCCCCAGGGACAGAGTGTCGGAGCCACTCCGAATGCTAACAAGATTCCTCACAGTTCCTACCACCTCTATCCCTATTCAACTGTCGGTAAAGTGTTCTTTACTGATCCCAAGACTGGATTGAACTACGTTTGCTCAGGCGCCTCAACAAACAGCAACAACAAGAGCGTCGTCGACACCGCTGGCCACTGCGTGGTTCAGGGAGGCTCTGGCGGCAACTGGTACACCAACTGGGTGTTTTGCCCACAGTACTTCAATGGAACAAGCCCGCGTGGATGCTGGGCCGCTCGCCAGCTCTGGTCGATTAACTTCTGGGTCAGCACCGGCTCCTTTGAGGATGATTTTGGCGATGCGGTTGTCAGCCCCAATAGCCAATGGCAACTTGATGTATAAGTGTGGTCCGACTGGACCGAGCAAAGTCGCCGGCTTTGACGATGGCAAGGTGATCGCCATTCCCTGTAATATGACAGGAGGATCGAGCGGTGGTCCCTGGCTCATCTCCATTAATGGCACTTTCGGCTATGTCAACGGCCATAACGACTTCAAGTATAACAACGATCCAGGGCATATGTACTCGCCATACTACGACGGCGACTGGTTTACTGTCTTCAATTCAGCACAAAACTCGTAGCGCACAGCGAAGAGGGCATAAGCTTACTTGAAAGCTGGAGGAATGCTTTCTCCAGCTCTGGCCGAACTCCTCAGCGAACTTCGCTGAGGAGTTCGGCCAGGACACACCTGCGAGAGGCTATCCAAGCAAATAGGCAGATAGCCTCTCAGTTGCGTCTTTTCCCACAAAAGAGCAAAAATACCGGACCTTCTTGAAGAGAGGGAACTTTTCCACGTTGCCTTTCGTCATCAGAAAAAGAGAGACAGCGGTTTCCATGAAAAGAATACCGCCCTGAAGGGTCAGCATGAACCAAGGTGAAAGAACGAAAGGAGACAAGGATGAAGCCTCGTTCCCTGCACAGTATATTAGGCCTGGCTGTTCTGCTTGCTCTGACTGCTAGCTGTGGTCAGAGCACATCGAGTGGAAATCCCTCTGGAGCACAAAGTCCATGTGAGAAATCTTCCTCGATCAAAGGGAGCATCGTCACCATCTCACATACACCCTCTGGAAGCCTCATTGGTGGTTTCCTCCTCGATGGCACCAAAGAAAACCAGGCAGCATTTGACCACGTCTACGTCACGGCACGCAGCACCACCCACGTATTTGAAAAACAGCAAAACGAATGCCACACCCTCTCGTTTACCGCCCTCAAACAAGGACAGAGGGTGCAAATTCAATCAACAGGCATCGCTACACAAAGCTACCCACCGCAGATCGAGGCAACCGAAATCCTGATTTTATCTCCAAAAGCCTGAAGCAGGGCTTGATAAGGCAAGAAAAAGCTCATTCATCCTGATGAGCTTTGTGACAGATAGATTAGATGAGCTTACAACGTGTCAATTGCCTCTAGAAGCCAGGCTACCTGACGAATAGTGAGAGAGAGCTACGACATGAAAACTGCGAACCAACTGATTGAGAAAGCCTTACCACCACTGCCCCTCGGAAGTATCCGCCCGGGTGGATGGCTGTTGCATCAACTGCGTATTCAAGCAGAAGGATTGACAGGACACCTCGATGAATTCTGGCCTGATGTTGCCGAAAGTGGTTGGATTGGTGGTACGGCCGAAGGATGGGAACGCGGCCCTTACTGGTTGGACGGCCTTGTGCCCCTGGCCTTCGTGCTCGACGATGAGAAGCTGAAGACGAAGGTGCATCGCTGGATGAACTATATCCTCAGCCACCAGCATGAAGACGGCTGGCTCGGTCCGGTCCATGACGTGAAGTATGGCTACGAGCATGATCCCTGGCCGGTATACGTCCTGCTCAAAGCCATGACGCAGTACCAGGAGGCCACCGCCGATCCGCGTGTCATCCCGGCTATGGAGCGCTTCTTGCGTAGACTGCAAGGTCTGATCGCGCATCGTCCGCTCGCGTCATGGGCGCGCATGCGCAGCGCCGATCTCGTCGTGAGTATCTACTGGCTCTACGAGCGCACTGGTGAAGACTGGCTCCTCGACCTTGTGCAGAGCATCAAGCAGCAGAGCTATGATTGGCAGGCGCATTTCGAGCACTTTCAGTACCAGGAAAGGCAGCAGGAGTGGCAGTTCGAAAACCACGTTGTGAACAGCAGCATGGCCATCAAACAACCAGGCTTGTGGTATCGCTTCTCTCATGATGAGAGCAATCAGCGGGCAGTTGCAACAGCTATTGAAGTACTCGATACCTATCATGGACAGGTAACGGGAGTGTTCTCAGGGGACGAAAGCCTGGCAGGCAAGAACCCCTCGCAAGGAACGGAGTTGTGTGCCGTCGTCGAATACCTGTTCTCCTTAGAAGTGCTCATTGCTATCCTTGGCGATCCAGTACTGGCTGATCGCCTGGAACGCATCGCTTTCAATGCGCTCCCCGCTGCCTTCAAGCCGGACATGTGGGCCCACCAGTACGACCAGCAAGTCAACCAGGTGATCTGCGCCGTCTCCGCGGACCCCATCTACACCACCAATGGGCCTGAGGCCAACATCTTTGGACTGGAACCGAACTTTGGCTGCTGTACCGCCAATATGCACCAGGGCTGGCCCAAATTTGCTGCCCATCTCTGGACGCGTACGCTCGATCCTGGTCTGGCTGCTATCAGCTATGCTCCATGCATCGTCACGACTATGGTAGCTGGGACATCTGTCCGCGTGGAAGTGAACAGCAATTATCCCTTCGAGGAAACGGTGCATATCATGATATCGGCTGAACATCCAGTACATTTCCCGCTCCTCCTGCGTATTCCGGCCTGGGCCGAGGAGGCGACTGTGACGCCTGGTGATAACACGAGCGAGCCAGCGCTGGCTGGCGCGTTCCATCGTATAGTGCGCGAATGGGGCGAGCCTGTCTCCATCCGTTTGCACTTGCCCATGCCAATGAGCACGCAGACGCGCTGCCACAATAGTATCTCTATCGAACGAGGCCCGCTGGTGTACGCACTCAAGATCGGCGAGGAGTGGAGGCAGCTTCGGGGAGAACTGCCACATGCAGATTGGGAGGTCTATCCAGCGAGTGCCTGGAACTACGCACTCCAGATCGACCGGGAGCACCCAGAAGCATCCTGTACCTTCGCGTCTCATCCTATAGGCAGCGCTCCTTTCTCGCCAGAAGGAGCTCCCGCCAGCATACAGGTCAAAGGAAGGCGCGTACCGTCCTGGGCACTTGAGCATAACGCTGCTGGCAAGCTGCCGGAGAGTCCGGTGACATCCACGCAGCCGTTAGAGGAGCTGACCCTTATCCCCTATGGCTGTACAAACTTGCGTGTAACAGAGTTTCCAGTCCTCGCTTAACATCACAATGGCTCTCCGGCTACCTGCATGCAGCCAGACCAGGGCCCAGACATTCACTTGTGCCCGGGTCTGGCTTAAAAAAGGTGATGAGAAAAGAGATGCCAGGCTATGTGCCAGGAACGATGGATAACGTCGCCATCAATTGTCCTTGGAGATAGGCTGTAAGAGCACCCGCTTCTCCTACGACAGGATCAATCTGTCCGTCGCCATTCACATCCACTCCATGATAGGCATCGTCGGCCAGTGTCGTGATCTCCTGTATAGATGCCAGGTTGGTGGGATGCGCCCGCAGGTGCAGAACATCTTGCTCAATTGTCGTCACCCATGTGGTGATATTCGAGAGGCCTATATCCATCAGGCCTGCATGCAGACGCATGACACTTGTTGCATCGGGCTGACTGAGCGCTAGAGAGGCATGTTCTTCTGCACCAGCCACATAGCCTTTACCCAGCAGACCAAAACCATCCCCAGTCGCGCTCACATTCTGCTGGGTACACGTTTCTGCGAGCGGTTGGTAGTGCGCACCATGTGTACCTTCAATAATATCCAGCATGCTTTGCGTAACACATTCAATCGCGACTGTATTCCGACTGGCTGTAACACTTTGCAGCACCGAGGCCTGAATATTCAACAGGTGAGTTTGCTGCAAGAGGCCCATCAGCATCCCAATCTTGCCAGGCGTCTGGGGAAAACCAACTAGCAAATGCTGGATATGCTGAAAGGCCTTGACAGGGAAAGTACCGACGAGAATCACTTTGCCTGCAGGAACCTTCACCACGCCTTGTTCTTGCGTGATCTCCAGTTTATCTCCAGCTTCGAGCAGATTGCCGCTCGCTCCGCTATAGCTTAGAGACCAGGTCTGACTCTTCTCTGTGAGTCGGCCTAAGCCCATGACTTGCTCAGACTGATCGTTGATGATCCAGGCCTCATACTCGTAACCTGCAGGAGGAGCATCAAGGTGTTGAATGGCGATGTGGAGGGCGTTGGTTTGCCCTCCTGGATTATTCTGATTCGAAAAAAACGTCACCTGTCCGCTGGCACTCGACATGGAGCTGGTCTTCTGCGAGAGCAACGCGATCCCAATCACAGTACTGGCGATCATCAGCAGAGCGACCAGCGAGGAAATCAGCAGCATGGCGCGTTGCCTGTCTTTACGCCCGAATCGATGCATGAGGGCGGCGCGTGGACTGTCAGCCAGGCTCAAAGGATCATCGGAGAAGCCATGCAGCGAGTGCGGGATAGAGGGCTCGAGCACCGAACGCTGCGACCCAGACGTATGATCTGTTGGGGCTGACCTGTTGTTGTTCCACACATGTTCCGCGAAGGGTTTGTCTACCATTGATGGTCCAGAAGCAAGAGGCTCTTGGGTCTGCACCGTAGGCACCTCGGAGACGACAACAAAGGGGACGCGTATCCGATTGCCGGGAGCCACATTGCGGTGGTAGGCATTGGCCAGGGCACCTGGTTGGCGGAAACGTTGCCCCGGATCCTTGGCCAGGGCACGGGCAATGAGGCTATAGAGACCGGCGGGCAGATCATTGCGCCAGCGACTGAGCGGGGGAACTGAGGCGTACAAATGCTGCTGGGCAATCTCTTCGGCGGTGGTGCCAGCAAAGACCGGCGCGCCGGTCAGCAGGGCAAACAGCACCGTGCCGAGGGCGTACACATCGGTATATGTCCCGGCAGGCTTGCCCAGGAGCTGCTCGGGAGCACAGGCGCCATCCCACTCCGTGTGTGGCGCTGCCAGTCCCTCTTCCTGGCCCGTCAAGAGTAGACTCCTCACCCCAAAGTCGGCCACCACCAGTTGTCCATCGAGCCGGATGAAAATACAGTCAACCGAGAGGCTGCTATGCAGCACAGCATGCTGGTGGGCATACTCCAGGGTGGCGGTGATTTGATCCAGGTAGCGACCAATGGTGAAGATATCTAACGGCCCGTTCTTGTCCAGACGACTATGCAAGGATCTCATGGGCAGGTAGGGCGAGACCAGGTAGGGTAGGCCATGAAAGCTGCCATAGTCGAGCAGGGACAGGATGTTGGGATGCTGAAGGGCGGCAATCTGGCTGGCCTGGCTTTGAAAGCGCTCCAGGTAGACCTGGCGATCTCTGGTGGCTATGCTGGCCGGTCCAGCCAGGATGTGCAGAAGGTAGGTAGCTGCTGCATCCGTGCGTGCAAGAAAGACCGGTCCTCCCCTGGCCTGTCCTACGAACTGTTCCAGGCGATAGCTTCCCACGGAGGTCCCTATCAACTTGTCAAAGGCTGCATATTCAATTATCTTCTGCTCCCTTGTAAGGACATCGATATATATCGATGTATATGTATTGCCAAAAGCGAAAGGAAACTCCACAATATTGAAGTCATTATGATGAAATGCCGGGGCTTTGGGAAGAGTAAGTATGTGATGATCTGGTTAAGGATGGGTTATGGTTTTTCCTTAGAGGTTGAGATTATCTTTCCTGCTCCGATTAAGGTAGTAAAACATATGCAAGCATAGATTTACAACAGCTTTCGTTGTTGCTGCTTCATCCGTAGGAGCCTGAAGGCGATGGCCTTTTTGGTCTTACCCCGCGTCCACAGCCAAGTTTACGTCGTCGTCTGAGCCAATACCGTCGACGGCTTGATCAATCAGCCCGATCAAGCGCAGGGCTTCACCAAGGATGCACAAAGCGGCGTTGTGGTCACGATCCTGAG
>WNGR01005288.1_pt1 | contig 13864 bp, 22 predicted proteins | sample 5407581 | NCBI WGS metagenome assembly WNGR01 (sample SAMN13153383, study PRJNA577476) | soil metagenome | isolation source: 80 cm soil or saprolite under Garry oak tree replicate 2 | place: USA:California | collected 2016-06-15 | reverse complement strand
GGAAAAGGCGCTGACGTACTGTGAGGATTGGTGGTCGGAATAATGGACCAAACGAGCGTGCCCACGACAATGGAAGCGCATGAGACCCAGACGGCATGCGGCTGCGATGCACCAGCAAACAGAACCACGCTCACGAGCAAGCATAAGCCCCCTCCCGCCAACGACACGATGGGTACCCGCCCAATGCCCTCCACGTTAACGTGCGGTAGGACCCCCCGTATCCATTCGCGAAACGGGAGGACACCCCCTTTCCTTCGAGGGTGAAGGCGCGGGTGGTAGCCCAAGGCGTCGAGATCGATCACCGCCTGAGCTCCCGCGGTCTCCCCCTCGGCGGCGGCCTGCACCCCAAACCTGCCGTCCTCGGCGAAAATGGCCATGACGCGGGAGATGGCGCGCATCGAATCGGTGAGGAATGCACGCGAGCGCGGGTCGACGGACGCCGTGTCGGCAGCAGGGCGCTGGCGCTGGCGCTCCTGTTGCTGGCGCATCTCGTGACGGGCGCCGTCGATCTGTCCAGCGAGTCGCACGGCGAGGCGGTGGCTGCGCTGGATGGTCTTCTGGAGCAGCAAGGCGCGCACGACGCCCCCGCCCGTGCCGATAAGGTCGAGCGTGAGACCGACGAAGCCGAACCAGTTCGTCACTTTGCCCAGGGCGTTGTTGTTGGAGTTGTACGTGACGGAGATCAACTGCGCTTGGACACCTGCGATGAACGCGCCCTGGGCGCGAGATGAGTTGTGAGTTGTCGGAAGGCGCAGGACCTAATTGTATATATGATGATGTACTACGACACGCACGACCGCGATAAGGGCGTTAATAGTGTCGAGAAGCGTCTTGTTGCCATCCGTCTCTTTTTGCAGATGCTTAATTGGGGTTTTCGCTTCGAGCTCATTAAAGAAATGGACGATGGCGGTGAGTTGATCGGTAGAGGGTTGGCGCGAAGGGTGATCGGGGCTAGCCTTGCCATGAGGACTCATGTTAGTACTCACCGATGCAAAGCGCCAGGAACAGATGGCCACGCGCAGTATGTGAATGTGTACCTAGTATGTACGCACTAAGTAACTCGATGTAATATACAAGTGTTTGCTGTGTCCGCCGCTGTGGGCTATAAAGTGAGAATACATACACAACCAAATCGCGTCAATGTGCACCGACTCCGTCTCGTGCCAAACGCGGGAATAAACATCGGGCGTACAGCCCATTATGCACTGCGCATTACTTCTGGACGTGAACACGACACCCATGCATACCACATCATCGTCTGCAATTGCAGTACGTCCTCCTTCCACATCCGCTCTAGGTTTTGTGCACGGAACTCTTCTGTCAAACGCGCACATCGCTCGATGTTCTCTGGGCTCACGAAGTCCATTGCGACCTTGATACAGTCGGACAGATTGCACACCTTTTGACACGTGTCGTTTTCAGCGAGGTGTTCCTGGTGGAATAGATGGTACACACCTGGTGCGCGCATCCAGCTGGGATAAATACCGCCTCGCCCTGCCTTTGAAACACACGGTGACTCCTTACGCCGGTCTTTGTGTACAGCTCCGTGCGCAGCCGTTCGTCAAGGTAGAATTGCTGCGAGTGAATTGGGTCGAGCCCGCTTGCTAGCTTGAATCGCTCGCTCAAAAATCGTCTGATCGCCGGCGCGTCCTCTGCACGGAAAAGGTCCCACCGTGCGCCGCCGGGCGAACCATCAACACACGCTTCCGCATGCACCATCACGTTCACTGCATCCGCCATATCCATGTGAAGTCGCGTAGAACCCTTGGAGCCTTCGGTGTCCTGTGTGGCGAACGCATTGTACATCTTCGGACCTAGTTATCCCCAAGATCAGCTCCTGCATCCATCACAAGGGTGTGTCGATACGTACCAAGGTCTGGTGCGACAGCGTTCGACGGGAAGTGAGACGCGATGTTAAGCACGCCGTCGCGGCGACAATAGCTCGGAATTGGCACTGCGCGGGCAAAATCATCGTACAGCTCCGGAAACGCGGACTTGAAATCAGTTGACGATGGCCAATCCTTCAGTTTCCAGACGCGGGAATCGACCCGTTCACTGTATTTGCCGAAAAGGGCAAAGAACCAACCAACCGTAACCTCTCGTTTTACCTCTGTGACGCAATCCACGATGGTGCAACTATGATCACCATATTTCTCGATGAAGTACTCTGGTGTCCATTTTATGTGGAATTTTTCGAGGATTCCCTTGACTACCAGCGGGTGGCCATCGGTCCAGACGTTTCGAAAGATTTCTTCTGTGAGTGTTGAGTCGCTGAATGTTACTGTTGGGTAATATGGAATGGGATCCTCAGATTTGATAGGCTTTGCAGACAAAGCTGGCGACTTCGATTTAGGTCTCTGAGTATCGCGAGACAAATCAGATGCGGAAGTCGATGGTGATATAGGAAGGAGAGGACTAGACACGGGTTCTGAAGTGGATGATGTTGTCGTAACGTCGATGTCACGAGGTGTGGTCTCTACCCTTACAAAAGGTATGACGTTACTAGCTGATGGCGGCTTAGGGGCAGGCGGCGGCCGTGTGCCTTGGTCGGGTGCCGAAGGTTCTGGGGTGGGTGGTGACGATGTCGACGACTTTACCTCTGGAGGTGGTAATGGTCGCCCAGCATCAGGAAGATGAGGGAGTGCAGCGACAACGGCAGCGAGTAGGTCGAGGTTTGCTAATGAGTTGCCGGCGTCAAGCGGTGCAGGGTAACGTAACTCGGGAATCGTTGTCGCAGGGGTCCGCTCCCTTGAGGTATCCGTGTGCTTCTCGTCGCTCAGGATAGCGCTCATCTCTAGGACAGCTGCTCGAAGTTCCGGCTCTGCAAAACGCGAAATAGGAAAGAATTGTTGATGGCTGTGACTCTCGCGAGGGACGCATGCAATGAGACGTTTCTCTGGATCACGCCGATCCTTGGGAGCGGTCGCGGGAGTGATGCTCGGGGATATTGAGGACAATTTTCTGTAGCACTCAGCGCACGCCTCGCGCCCACATAAACGGCACATCCACGACAAGGAAAAAAGAGATGTTAGACATGTGTCTGTCGTACTTGGGTCAGCAGCATGTTTAAATAGAGACGATGGGCTACCTACCGCACGTTGCACGGACATCGACCTCGCGAGGCCGGCAGATGATGCCCTCCTGCTCCAAATGCTCGACTTCCTTCCGAAGTATCGGAAGGAGTCCTGCAGCAATCGCCCGCTTTTGTGCGCGTCAGCGATGCGGTGAGAAGGGCGCCTACATGATACGGACCTTAATTGTACTGACATGCGCTTTCTGTAGGTCGGTATTCCATGAACGAGGAAACTCGACCCGTCCAAGCGTCGTAGCAGATTTGCTTTTAAATCCGATGCCGCGGCATGCACCAGAGGCATCGCGTAGGATGAAGCGAACGTCGCGAAACCGACAGGTGTCCATCCCGTTGCGACGTGAACACGAAGTACATCTTGAGAGCTTCGCATCTTTATAGGCCGTGGCGAGACAGAATTTTTCTTGTAGTTGAACTAACAGTCCTTGTTCCGAGTACGCTGCGGACGTATGTCAGACCGCCACAAGGGCGAGCGATGTCTTATATACTGACCGGGTGATGGAGAGTCTGTCGAGTCTGATTTCATGCGCTTTGAGGAAGATGTCTCTCCAGCATCCAGAGCGGCGGAACGCGCGCGCTTCTTTCCTTTGCTTTTGGACGTGGGCATCGTTGAGGGAAGGGTTCGAGCCTGAGAGTGCGTTACGGGTTACGGAAGTCCAAGCGGCGCCAGACAAGACAGGATACCCCTGCTTACTCGGTCCACGGCCCGCGCTGCCGATCTTGGCTAGTCCACGTGATCGCTTAGTGCCATCCACTCTGACCAGACACCGATACTGGCACGGGCACTGGTACCCTCAAAAATATGGCCAGTACCCTAACAGAATATCTCGATTCACAACAAGAGCTTGAGAAGGAAGCTGCGAGGGCACTTCCCTACTCGTTCTCCCATTGTACTTACCCCCTTGGCTACATTCGCCAAGCCGTCTACCTCTGTATCACTTGCGCTTCACAGCGTGGCATCTGCTCGTCCTGTTCCATCGCCTGTCACACGGACCACGAACAGCTTGAGTTATTTCCAAAGCGCCATTTTCGCTGCGACTGCCCGACCAGCGCCCTGGCACATCCGTGTTCGCTTCATAAGGCACCTGAAGCTCCGAACGATGAAAATGTGTATGGCCAAAACTTCTGGAGAAAGTTCTGCCGCTGTGGGAGACCGTACGATGCAAAGTCGGAACGGGAGACTATGATACAATGTCTCGCGTGTGAGGTGCGCTCAGCCAACCTTCACCTAGGATTTTACCGATAGACCCCTCAGGACTGGTATCACGAATCCTGCCTGAATTTACGCACTCGTCCACCATCCCGCCTTCCCTCTCAAGAGCCCTTCAACAGGGATGACGAAGTCGCAGAAGTAGAGCACGACGACACTCCTCGCTCAGACGCTTCCTCTTCCGGACTCCCACTTCCCCTGATCACCGCTGAGGATTATGACGCACTTGTCTGCAGATCTTGTGTCTCGAAGATACCTATTTTGCAGGCCTGGGCCGGAACACCAGGAATTGTCATGGTCGTGCGTGAGGATCCAGATTCCTCGTGGAACGTTATTGGCGCGCTCCAAGAAGATGATCTGGTCGTAGATGATCCGGTCGTAGAACAAAGCCAAGAGGCGGAGAGCGATATTCCCACCGCAAGTGTCGAAGCATTGGGCTCAGAGGGGACACACACACCCACGCGATCAGGAGATGATTCCCCATCTTCCTCAAACACCGACGCCGTCCAAGGGAAAAAACGAACCCTGCCCACTCCGCCCACTATTGGTGGCCCAAGCGCCAAACGTTCGCGTACATTTGAGCCCTCCTCTCATCCCCCTCAAAAGTTTTGCCAGGCACCGGCTCCGAACTCGTTTGCCCAGGCAATTTTCGTGCAAGACGGCGCGCGGACACTCGGAGAGGGTGATATCTTTCTTTCGGGAGACTGGCGCGAGCGATGGTGTTTGTGTGATTTATGCTTACCGCGTTTGCAAGAGCACCCGTATTTGCTCAAAGGAGATGAGACTTATGAACCACCTGAAGACCCGGACTCCAGTAAGCTTCAATCAGTAATGGATGTGCGAAGAATTGACTCTGATTTTGTAGGACTGTCGTTGGAGGAGCTGGGACTCCGGGCCCTTGAGCGCATACCACGGGACCGTGCACTTGATGGCATTCGAGCTTTCAATAGTATGAGGTACGTTGGTGGCAATATTCTCCAAAATATCTAGATATGACTGTCCCACAGAGATGACCTGAAGAACTTTTTGCGGCCTTTCGCCCAGGAAGGCAGAGAAGTCGCAGAGGTGGATGTCCGCAGATTTTTCGATGCTCGCGTGGAAGCCGCGCGTGTTGGGCAGAAGTAACATGGTATCCGTCGTCCGTAAGCTCTGTTCTTTTTGAGAACAAAAAGCTGGGTCCCCACCACCTCCATGACTTTCTAGGTCCAGGGTATGGCTGAATCACTACTGTTCGGTTTTCCGTTTCGACGCCGAACAGTCGTCGTCAAAATTTGTCCTTTCTTTAGTCTTTTCTGAACCCGTGAATGTGCACCCCGGGGTAACGATCAAGCCCTTTAGCGTGTCCGAACTTCCGCTCCTGATGTGTAGACTCTAAAGACTGAGAACCGGTCATGACCGAAGCCCCGACGACCACCATGGAAACCTATCACGCACTTGGGGCTAGACGAAATGTATTGACGTTTTAAAAGAGCAAATGCGGCTTTCGGCAGTGTTGGCTGCTTGGGCGGTTGCAACTGAGCCGGGATGAGTCGACGTCCATGCTTGAGTGGCGTGAGCCCATTAACTTCGGACTTGGCTCTTGTGATGTCGTTGGACGAACTCAGTAGCAAGAGGCAGAACATGCTGAGTGGCCGCCTAGTCCGTGGAGATATCACGTGGGCGTCCGCCCTCCTGAGTATGGTGGTCCCTGAGCTCACATCAGCGGGTACATGTGGGTATGGTCCCGCAGTCTGTCTCCCCGATCCCGAAAGGCCAGTGATCGAGGAAACTCTCTGCGTCCACCGCAGGGTACAATATCGCTTCCCGAGCAAGTTCCCGAAGCATTAGAAAGAACTTTTCTTTCCTTCTCTTCTCACAACTTCACCTAAGGTTCGGACATCTTTTTTACCTTTTGATCAACTCGATTCCAGAAGGCTTCCGTTTTGTGGTTTTCGATAGAAGAACGAGGACGGTAGAGAGATGACACACGATTGGTAATTGGAGGAACCTGAGTGGTGGAGGTTAGATAAGATTGTCGTAAATGATAAGATCGATGCTATCACACAATCATCTTCCCCACAACGACGGATACCGAGTCTGAGAACATCAGAACCCAAGCACATCTCCTACTAGTCAATCGCAGAAGAACCCTTCAAACCCTCCAGTAGGACTCGCTCTCAGTTTTGTGCTTTTCCGCACATCACCAGATAACCTTCCGACTACGAAGTACCATGGCTACTCCAACGGCGTTGACCTCCGAGGGTCCGGATCCCATATTGCTAACACTCTTTGCCAATCGGTTTATGAGTGTTGCCGAAGCTATGGGACGCTCATTGCAGCAAACATCTATTAGCACGAACATCAAAGAGCGGCTAGATTTTTCGTGCGCTTTGTTTGCTCCGGACGGCGATCTCGTTGCCAATGCTCCATTCATTCCAATACATCTAGGATCGATGAGCTTGTGTGTCTAACTCTCCTCTGCCTGCGTTCTCGTCTCAATGTGAAGCCAATAGTGCCGTCAAGTATCAAATGAAACTCTACGGAGATGACCTCAAGGAAGGGGATGTCCTGATGACCAATTCGCCACAATCGGGAGGATCGCAAGTCCCTCCAGTCTTCTCCTTATTTCTACTATTGATGACAAGTATTTGGTAGACATCTTCCAGACATCACCATAATCAGTCCCGTCTTTGACCCGGAGTCCAGAAAAATTATCTTCTTTACCGCATCACGCGGCCACCATGCAGACATTGGCGGTATTTTGCCTGGATCCATGCCCCCAACCTCCGTAAGCATCTTCGAGGAGGGTGCTGAAATCGTTAGTTTCAAACTCGTGAAGGAGGGCGTGTTCGATAAAAAAGGACTATACGAGTACATGGTGGACAAGCCGGCAAAGTATCCAGGAAGCTCAGGATGTCGGAATATTCGGGATGTGGAGAGCGACTTGAAAGCTGTAAGCGAAATATATTATGAATTTTTGAAAACATTGACTGTGTCTCCAGCAAGTTGCCGCCAACCACAAAGGCATCCAATTGATCCACCAGCGTATGTTTTTTTTTCTTTACTGTGGGTATGTTGATTGAATATGATGTCGCTCTCGTAGTCGTGGAAGACTATGGCCTGAAAACAGTTCAGGAATACATGTACCACATACGACACAATGCGGAGAGTTCTGTGCGTAGACTCCTGCGCGAAGTCACCAGGAAGCTTGGGACTAACGTCTTGAGCGCGGTCGATTATCTGGATGATGGCTCCCCTGCATGTCTTTCATTTTATATTTGGTGACAGGAATTCTGACTCTTTGAATGGAAATGGCAGATCTGTCTTCGAGTCGAGATAAATGAGACCGACGGCTCCGCCGTATTCGACTTCGAGGGCACAGGGTGTGAAGTTCGCGGGAACCTCAACTCACCTATTTCTGTCGTACACTCAGCGGTGATATATTGCATACGTGCCATGCTGGACGTTGACATCCCACTGAATGCGGGTTGCCTGGTCCCCTTGGACGGTAATCTCATCTCCTCTGCGTGATTATTCTCGTTGAGTTTTTGTGGCAGTCCGAATTCCCAATGGAAGCTTATTGGCACCGTCACGCACTGCAGCCGTTTGCGGTGGAAATGTGCTCACGTCACAGCGCATCGTAGATGTTGTTCTGCGGGCATTTAATGCTTGCGCAGCCAGTCAGGGATGCACAAACAATCTCACCTTCGGTGCGGGTGGTAAGGGTAGCGATGGTCGTGCCGTTGCGGGATGGGGTTATTACGAAGTGCGTATCTTCTCCCCGCACACGTATTCCGTACAGATGCTGACACCGGTCACGCAGACAATTGCGGGCGGTTCAGGGGCAGGCCCGAACTGGCATGGAACATCGGGGGTCCACACGCACATAACAAACACCCGTATCGGTGACGTTGAGTTGCTAGAGCGACGATATCCCGTGTTGGTACACCGCTTTGGACTGCGCCAGGGCTCTTCTGGAGCTGGGAAATTTCGTGGAGGAGAGGGCGTGGTCCGGGAACTCGAGTTCCTGGAGCCCTTACAGGTCTCCATTCTATCTGAGGTAACCGTTCTATTTTTAACTTGACATTGCAAAAATTTAACCGCCCCAATAGCGGCGAACTCGGGCGCCGTATGGCCTAGAAGGTGGTACACCAGGTGGACTCGGGCGTAACACCTGGATCAAGCAAGGACGCGAGGAGGATGGAGACACTTCCGATGTAGCCAAGACAAGAGAAATTAACATCGGTGGGAAGGCCACAATCCGCATGGGCAAAGGGGATCGCCTGCGCATAGAGACACCAGGTGGAGGTGGATGGGGTGTCCCTGGTGAGAAAGAGTATTCCCAAGGAGATGGCGAGTCAGAACCTGTCAAGAGGTGGACGGCCCGAGGGAGTGTTGCTGAGCGGGAGGCTGCCCAAGCAGGGTTCTGAGTGTATCACGTGATGTTGGATTGGACGCGTCGGAGCGCGTTTGGGTCGCGTTGACCAACTTAATGCAACAATCGCCGTTGCCAGTGGGCAATCATCGCGGACAGTTATAGGACCAACAAATATGTCATCCGACTCGCAGCCTACAATTACATCTCTTCTTAACTCTCTACATACCCACCTCCAGACACAGACCCAGCTTCTACCCACACTCCATGCTCAGCTTGGTCTTCCTCCTACTGCCCTCGCCGACGAGCTGGCCTCTTTGCAGAAAGCTCTTACACACTGCGTAGAAGATCAGATCAGTTCCAGAAGGAAGCAGGTGCACGAGTTGGAAGAACGTTGCGAAAACCTAGAGTCGGAATGCCATAGTTATAGCGTCGCTCTCGGCTCCTCAGCAAAGGGCTTGGACATCACCGCTTCAGAACTGTACAGAGAGCCTGTTCTCCCCAGAAGATATGATCAACTCGCAGAACTTCAAGAGAAATTACGGCAAGTGAGTTAAGCGGGCTCTTGCTAACACCACTACGCTGGCTGACATTGTCACAGCTATACCACACCAAGCTCGAGCAGCTAATCGCACTCACTACTCGCCTCGTCTCCATGTCCCGCGTGGTTGGAGATAATTTTTTCCCCGAAGATGTTCTCGACCAATCAGTTGGTCGTAGCCCCGGCGTGCTCTACCAGGATGTCAGCCCGGAACGGTTCTCAAAACTCGAGAAAGAGCTTGTACGAGGGAAGGGTGAAATCGTAGGTTATATCCGATTCCTCGTCCCTCACTCTGAATACTGATATTCGCCAGTCCAAACGGCTCAACCAGCTGTCAGTCATATTTGTCCAGATTGACTGGCTCCACACCGAACTCGGCATCGTAGCACCTACGCTCGAGGACCTTCCCTCGTCGTCATCCTCGGCATCAAATTCGCTCGGTGTACTGTTGGCGGCCTCCCGCCCGTCTTCCGCCATGGGATTCGGCATGGGATCACCTTACGACGTTTTTGCACCAACACCCACACCAGGTTCGCGATTAAAGCCCCCATCGTTTTTAACCGTGTCCGACCCCGCCGAGAACGAAATTACATACCAGCGTATATTTGCACGTTTCATTGCACAGCTTGACGAAGCAGACGACGAGCTCCTTGCAGGCCGTTGTGCGGGTCTTGAAGGTGTCGAGCCAACCCCTGGTCTGGTCGCTTGGGCTGAGGCAACCCGTGGTACACTTGAGGATCTGCAGCGTCGCCGCGAAGCGCATATTCAAGCCATGTATGACCAGCTGGAGGGATTATGGCGTCGGTTGGGTGTTCCAGATGCTGCGATGGACGGATTCGTCGACGCGCATCGTGGCAGCACAGAAGAAACGGTCCGCGAGTACGAAGCAGAACTCGAACGCATGCTCGAATTGAAGCGCGAGCGCATGAGTGCGTTTGTGGAGAACGCGCGTGGTGAGATTGCTAAGCTCTGGGAAGAGCTCCTCATTGGTGATGAGGAACGTGCAGACTTTACACCCTACTTCGATGGTGCGCTTCCTTTTCACTCATATAAAAGAACCTTTGCGATTTCGCCTTCCAGATGAACACACTGAAGAACTCCTACTCATTCACGAAGAAGAGATCAGGCGGCTCAAGGAAGAGCGACGAACAAAAGGCCACCTTCTTCCGAGCATCCGCAAGTATTTCGACATCTGCGGAGAGGAGAAGGAACTTGCAAATTCAGCGTCGGATCAGAGCCGCCTCCTCGGGCGAGGTCCGCGAGACCCAGGTCGGCTCTTGCGAGAAGAAAAGATGCGCAAGCGCGTTCAGAAAGAGAAACCGAGGGTACGTGTTCTTTCACCGACGGGTCGATGGTGCGACGGCACTGACAAGCGATCGTAGATCGAAAAAGACCTGCTCGCCTCCATTCCCGCATGGGAGGCGGAAGCAGGTCGCCCTTTTCTTGTACGCGGCGAGAGCATGCTACAGATTCTGCTCAACGCAACTGGCGCGGCCGACAAGGAGAACCGTCGCGGGGGCACGAAAGCACGTGCGGGTTCCGTGCCGCCACGCGCCACGACACCCGGCTCTGCGCCCGGGAAAGACGGCGGCGTGGTCACGCCGGCCGTGCGACCAGCGTCGAGCATGGGCCGTTCGCAATCGGTGCCGAGCAAACGCCCACGGCTCGCAGAAACGAATGTGCCGCAGGTGCCATCGGGATCGTTCGTGCCGCGTTCTGCGAGCGGCTGTGCCGGCGCTGGCGCTGGCCAGCACCAGCTGCCGCGTAGCAGCAGCAAGATCGCGATGCCCGTGCCCGTGCGCGCGTCCGTCCTGCCGGTGCCCATACCTCGTGCCGTGTCCGCCACCGTTCCCCATCAACACGCCGCGCTTGGTATCGGGCGCCCGCCGTCGAGGGAACCGCTGGGCGCGAGTGCCGGCGCTGCTGCACACCACCACCACTTTTCGGGCTCGTATCGGGCGCGAAGCGTCGGCTCGGGACTTGGCACGTCCACGTCGAGGAACCCACAGGCGATCGCCCTCAAAGCGAAGCGCGCGCGTAGGGAAAGCTTCCGCCCACGACCGAGCGGAGATTGGGCACCAGCACCAGCACCCCATGGGCGGTATGGCGGCTTGGACGAAGATGCGCTGAAGGAAGAGGACGAGGACCCATGATTTGATGGGCTTTCCCTTGCGCGCACTCCCATATTTTATTCGGATTCTCTTCTCTCCCTTTTTTTTTGGGAGTTTTTTTTTTGGCGTGGCTATCCATGCACATTCACGATTATTATGGCAGTAGATTTATTCGGGTCGCACGTGTACGATAGTCTGAACGTGTTGTACCATGCATCCCTTTGGAGTCGTGTCCACGCGCATAATATTACGCACGAAGGCACTCTGGTATTGAGACTATATGTCTATGTACTGAGATCTAAGTCCTTAAAGTCAGAAGTCCGTTGTAAATGTGCCAGCAGTGAAATATGTGTAAACGACAGGGTATTGGATGGGGCGTTGCAATTTAAAGCCGAGGAGTACGGGCCCGCCCAATGCCATACTTGGCCTGTAAACAAGTGAGCAGGCACACAATAACGGTGACTAAATGGCGCTCACCATTTCATTTTCTCGTTTCTCGAAACCACACTTCTCATAGAACGCTGAGAAGGGCGACAAGAATCAGTGATACAGCCCATCTCACGACGAAACACAATGAACGCACGGATATTAGCATCACTGCAGTTAAGAATCGTCTTATAACAGCCCACACCCTCGGAGATGTGCGTGAGAGCCTGAATTATGCGCAGACCAAGCTTTTTGCCCTGCATCTCCCGGGCAACGGCGATATCTTCGATGTGCCCGACACGGCCCAGCCCACGTAAGAATTTGCGCTCGACAAAGGCGCCACCTGAGCCGACGATCTGGTCGGTGTCCCGCGAGACGACGACGAGGATGTAGTACGTTGCCGGGGTGCTACGGAGGTCATGGAACTGAGTCGCCCAAGCGTCGGCACCAACGTCGGGCGTCTGTGACAGGACATTTAGCACGGAAAGGTGTCCACGGTCATAATCTGTCGATGCTAAGGGGCGAATCTGCACGACAGGTTCGGTACCGGTGAGAAAAATAAGGGGGTGAGGATAACGTTGGACGGGAAGACGTACGTGGAGGTCTGACGGCAGCTCGTCCTTGACATGTTGCGGGATAAGCTCTTCGGGGAAAAGAAGGTCGAGGGCGGCATCGGGAGTGAAGGGCATAATTCGTCGAAAGATGTGGGTCGTGAGGGAGTGGGAGATGGGGAGAGGGTATTATATGGTGTGTGTATGTGTTTACAGCACCGCCCATTGGACCTGCCACCGCCACCGATGATGGTATGTGGTAATGGTTATCTTTCGCTAATCAAGTGAACAAATACAGTGAAACGAGAGCCAGAGAGAGTCAGAGAGAGTCAGTCAGAGAGAGACACAGACACAGACAGACGCAGGCACGACGCAGGAACAAAGGAACATACAGTAGTACTAATCGGGCTGATGCCGGCATCCTAGTTACTGCAATCCCTCATGTCCCTCGCCGCAATAAGCCTTCACTCTTACCACCCATCTTGATCCTTTACGCAACCGTGCGCTCTACCCCTCTGCCCTCGTCCCGCGGTGACGCTATGAACTTCTTCAAAACAAAGCAGCGTACCCCACCCGACCTCGTCCGTGGCCTGCGGGACAATATCCTCAAACTCGAGTCTGCCCCGCCGGGTGAGCCCCGAAAGAAGGTATGTTGTCGTTCTATCCAGATCGTAGAATACCCCGATATAGGTCTTTTAGGCTAGCGAAGAAGTCAGCAAGTACTTGCAACAGATCAAGGGCATGTTATATGGCGATGGCGGTCTGCTTCTCCATCTCACCTCTCTTACCCTATTTGTTGACCTTCACCCCAGAACCCGTACCGGAACTCTTTGCGCAGCTCGCGCAGGAGACTTATAGCACGGACCTACTGCACTTACTCGTCGTCCACATCGCACGCTTTGACTTTGAGGCTAGGAAGGACGTCGTGCAGATCTTCAATAATCTCCTGCGGAGACAAATTGGCACACGCTGGCCAACAGTCGAATACATTTCGGGAAAGCGTGAAGTGCTGTTTGCCGCTCTCGCCGGTTATGAGAATGAGGAGGTCGCGCTCAACACGGGCATGATCCTCCGCGAAATGCTTCGCCACGAACCGCTATGCAAGATCCTCTTATACTCCGAACAGTACGTCTGCGCTCCCTCTTTTCCTTGCTTGCTGATCCTGGTGCTATAAGGTTTTACAATTACCCGAATTACATTGAATCAACAACGTTTGGCATTTCGACAGACGCATACACGAGCCTCAAAGAAACCCTCACCCGGCATAAACCAATGGTCGCAGAGTACTTGGACAAAAATTACGACCGATTCTTCAATTCGTTCACGACGCTCATTCTATCCAGCAATTACGTAACGAAGCGCCAGTCACTGAAGCTGCTTGGCGAGATTCTCCTAGACCGTGCCAACTTTAACGTCATGACGCGCTACATCGCAAACGACGCTAATCTCAAGATGATGATGAACCTCCTTCGTGACAAGAGCAAGAACATCCAATTTGAGGCGTTCCATGTGTTCAAGGTATTCGTCGCAAATCCCAAGAAACCACCACAGATCGAGGCCATCCTCCGACGAAACAAGGATAA
>WNGR01005279.1_pt1 | contig 13871 bp, 15 predicted proteins | sample 5407581 | NCBI WGS metagenome assembly WNGR01 (sample SAMN13153383, study PRJNA577476) | soil metagenome | isolation source: 80 cm soil or saprolite under Garry oak tree replicate 2 | place: USA:California | collected 2016-06-15 | reverse complement strand
TTGCTGAGTTCGAGGACGCCGACGTGTGCGTGATCGAGGCAGCATTGGCTGAGGGAAGCAGCTTCCCACTATAGCCACTCAGGACAAAAGCGAACGTAAGGAGTAGACTTACCACGACAAGAGTGATAAAGCGAGGACGAAGAGAAGAGGTTGCCGACCATGGATGGGTGTTTTGGAGACCTTTCATAGTATTTTTCCTTTTATTAAGATGGTTTCAGATCGACTGCATTAAAAATGTTTTTGCATTAAAAGTGACGAATAGGAGAGGATGAGTTGCTGCGTTTAGAGAAGTATAACCGTTTTTATGCTGTCCAGCTTATGAACTACTTCACAAATTTTCTGTGATGTACGTCACACAAAGACATCATGAACTGAGCTCCTTGGGGAGGGAACTCGCCTCGTTTGGGGCCGCTTTACCCTACTTTACTTACAAAGATGATAGTGGAAAGGTGTTTAGCTAACTTCCTCAGGTTCTAAACGAACAATACCCTCAATCTTATCGAAGTCTGTATCCCAACTATAGACGTTGGACACTTTTTCAGAGAGCATATAGGCAGCGTTGTAAGCGTCAGCAAAAGAGATGTTTTTAGCAATGTAGAGGTCAAATGCCTGGTAATAAACATTCTTGCCTGGAAGCTGAAGGCCTCTTAGCGAAATGATAGGCAATATAAGTTCCTTGATGCGCGGCCGCGGTACCTTATAGAAACGCTGTAACGTAAAGATGGTCTCAAAAATAACTAAGGAGGAGGTTATTACCTTCTCCTCGCCCCGTTCAACTTTCATTAAAAGGTTTAGCGTTCGTTGGGCTTTCTGTTCATCGTCTCGTGTAAGGTAACGCAGCAAGATGTTCGTATCTATGAAGCATGCTGACATAATATTTCTTTAGTCCTCAGAAACAACGTCTTTGGCAACTCCCTTCTCAAATTCGTCCCGCAGTTCTTGGAAATCTTCTGGCTTGTTCCTGGGTGTAACTGCTCCGTAGCCTTGTAAGAGCTTAGAGGATGCCCGCGTGATCTTGACTACATCTCCCTCCACTTCAAAGCGAACTTTGTCCCTTGGATGCAAGCCGATCAGGCGGCGAATCTCCTGCGGAATGGTCACCTGCCCTTTTTCCGTGATTGTAGTTTCATATTCTCGCATGGTAATACTCCCAGGTTTTTCCTACTACTTCTCGTTGTATTACTATTTAAACATAGTAATACCTTATTGTCAATTCTGTCCTCAGCTATTCAGATAATTGGAGATAAGAATTAGGTGGGAGCATCCGAGGCAGAAGGCGTCCTCACCGCAGGCAGGAGACTTTCGCGGGGAGCCGTCCCCAGCAGACGGAGGAATTCTTCCAGCGCGAAGACGCCATAGCAGCCAGCGACATAGATCACCGCTGGAGCCGTCCCCAGCTCGCGCTGGTGGAGCCGCCGCCGCATGGCTACCGAAGCCAGCCGCTCTCCCGCCGGCAAGCGAGAGACTTGCGCGGTCTTGAAGGCCAGGCAGGTCAAGGTCGTGCGCCCCAGCGCTGCTGCTCCCAGCCCTCTTTGAGTTCCCGATACGTCTCAGCCTCAATGTGCCAGCGCGGACGAAACGCCTGCCAAGCCGCAAAGCCATCGGCGAAGCTGCGCGGACTCACCACCGCTCTGGGCGGCTCGGCGGCTAACTCTGCTGTCGTCACATCGCGGATGAGACAGGCCCACAGGCTGGCATCGGCCATCCCGTCACTGGCAGCCGTCTCGGTAAAGCCGTCCCAACTCGTCACCTCCCCGGCGCGTAGCTGCTTGTGGCCACCGATGGTGCGCACAGAGCGATGGGGGGTCCAGTCGATGAGCTGCCCAGCGGCCAGCCCTTGCCGATCCTGGGAGAGCAGACGGTCCTCGGGCAAGCGCGACCTGCGCATCAATGCCCTGGCGGTACTTGAGCCAGGCCACCAGGGGCCCATCGGCAGAGAGGGCATCCGCCAGCCGATGGCCTGCGGCCCAGCCACCTCGAGCACTTGCTCAATAAGCTGGCGCGTCACGGCCGCCTCTTTGCCCTTCTGCGAGGCAGGCCCGCTTAAGAGTCGCCAGGCCACGATGATGGGACGGCTGGCTGACACACCCCCCAAGGCGACCAGACGAAAGTCATCGCCCAAGCCACTGCCATCGACAGCAGAGACCTTGCCCCGCACCAACTGCCGCTGCGAGAGCGACCGCACCCCGGCCTGGTGCGCCTGCAGCCACGCTGCCTCCCCGACGCGCCGCAGCGCATCGCGGCATCCGTAGCGGGATGACAGGGCAGCGACTCTTCTTGTCGCCCCTCAGGGTGCCGATGCCGTCCATTGCTGCCCGCACGAATGGGCGCCGGCGCCCAGCCCCGTTGCAACAAGATGGCGGGCTCTGGGAAGAGCGCCTCGCTTCCTCCGCTCAGGGAGGCTGGCTCTACCAACGGCAAGGTCGCCAACGTGCGCAGCAGCAGTTCATCGGGCACGCCTGCTCGTACTCGCTGCACCTCCAGCTCATCGAGGATCGCAAAGATCCCCAAGTCCTGGTGCAAGGCCACTCACTCATCCAAGGGACCGACTTTCCATCGTCGTGGCGAGATCCGGTCGTTCGCCTCGTCTCAACGCCTCTGCTACGGCTGCTTTATCGTTGCGATACCATGCCATCTTCTTCCTCCTTTAGAACTTCTCTTCTCGTTTATCACCTCCTCCCAGTTATCTCCAAATATCTGACGTTCATTGACGCAAATAAGCTGATAGTGCTACAATGCGCCCAACAATGAACGATGGAGTGGTGCCAATGCAAGACAATGATCGTCTTTTGAAAACAGATGAGGTTGCAGAGCATTTGCGAGTAACACCTAAAACAGTGCGCGAATGGATACAGCGCGGCGAGCTCGAAGCGATAGACGTTGGCCAAGGGTATCGTATCAGCAAGCGAGATTTGGACGCATTTATCGAGCGGAGACGCAGACGTAAAGAACGGAAGAAATGACCCTCTGTATCACTGCCTTTATCTTTTAACTGTTCGATGAGAGGTATTCGAAAAAGTATCTCCTTGACGCGATGAGTACAATCCTCTACAATTCACTCATAAACTAAAGCTACCACCAAGTGCATGTAAGTGGTGGAGGATAAACTCGCAGAGAGGGGAACTGCCGAGTATGACGGAACGTATGGGTCAGAGGCTAGACAACTATCGACTCGTCAGGCTAGTGGGAGCAGGAGCCTTTGGTGAGGTCTACTTAGGCGAACAGGTATACAAACGAACTCAAGTTGCCGTTAAAGTACTCCCGCCGCTCTCAAATGATGATTTGCCAAATTTTCTTAACGAGGCACGCACTATCCAGCTGAAACATCCTCATATCGTACACATCCTTGACTTTGGTTTAGATGGTCGTACCCCTTTTCTTGTAATGGACCTCGCGCCACATGGATCCTTGCTCCAGCGTCATCCAAGAGGGACGCGACTTCCGCTAGAAACCATTGTCGTGTATGTCAAGCAGATCGCCGATGCTTTACAGTATGCACATAATGAAAGGCTAATTCATCGGGATATCAAACCCGAGAATCTCTTAGTTGGGGCCAACTACGAGGTTTTGGTCAGTGATTTCGGTATTGCCACAATGGCAAGAAGCACACGTTCACTCGACACCCACAATATAGCCGGTACTGCAGCTTATATGGCCCCTGAACAACTTCAGGGCAAACCATGCATCGCCAGTGATCAATACGCGTTAGGGGTAGTCGTCTACGAGTGGTTATCCGGAGAACGCCCCTTTAAGGTTCACCCATCGAAATAGCGACCCAGCATTTGTTCGCCTCTCCACCACCGTTACGAGAAAAGCTTCCAATGATCTCTTTGGATACTGAGAAAGTGGTTATGAAGGCGCTATCGAAGGATCCCCACAATCGATTTGCAAGTGTCCAAGAATTTGCCTACGCATTAGAGCAAACCGCTACACCACCTACTGGCGCGGTGATCTGTACGTACTGCGGTCATTCGGAAAGCGTGATCTCGCTAGCATGGTCGCCCAACAGCAGGTATATTGTCTCTTACGTTGAAGACAGGGTCCATGTCTGGGAAGCTACAACAGGCCATAAAACTTTCACGTTTGAAAGAGATCCTCTCGCCTCCCTTCTAGGACCAGGATCTTTAGTAGCATGCTCACCAAATGGTGAGAGCATTGCCTTTTACGCTGAGAAGACTGTACGCATTTGGGATTTGGACGAGGGACGGCAAACCTTTGCCTATTCCGAGCAGTCTGAGAAGGTTGATTCTGTAGTGTGGTTGGCCGATGGATTTCATGCTCTTTCGAAAATTGAAGACGGTTATGGAAAAAAGATAAAATTTTGGAATCTCCTTGGTGATCAAAGTATTGTATGCCACGCCTTTAGGGAAATCTATGATCCCATCTGCTCCCCTGATGGCAAGTTCATTGCTGGCAACTTAATATCCTATTCTGGAAACGAGGATGATGGATACGAGCCAGTAAACGGCGGCGTAATAGTATGGAGTGCTACTACTGGGAACGAGGTTTTATACTATTGGTGTAGCGATAACAGTGGAGGGAATAATATACTTACCTGGTCACCTGACAGCAGGTACATCGCCTCCGCGGATGGTGATTTTCAAGTGTGGGACGTAATTTCAAAGCGACAAGTTATCGCTAAAGATGTAACCATGAATATCGATGCTATCTCTTGGGCGCCCAATGGGAAATACATCGCCTACGTAGATGGAGAGGGTGACATTCAAATCTGGGACATAACAGCTGGGAGTACTATCTTTACTTATCGCGGCCACATGTATAAGAACAACAAAGGAGGCTACACACTATCAGCGGATAATGTGGCATGGTCGCCTGATAGTAGGCGCATTGCGTCTACGGGATATACCGATAATACAGTACACGTATGGGATGCTACCACTGGAGATAATGCCGTTATCTGCCGGGATCATCCCTTTTCAAAGCAGGCACGACCATTTAATCATTTAGTGGAGTGGTCACCTGATTGCAATTTTATTGTCACGGCAACTAGAAATGGAGATGAGAGTAAGGATTGTACGGTGCATGTATGGGACGCTCTTACAGGTAATATTTCCTACACGTTCCGAGAACAATCTGGAAAGGTGGACGCTTTGGCCTGGTCACGCGACGGAAAGTACATTGCTTCCGCTGGAGATGACAAAACTGTCCGGGTATGGGTGGCACCATTGTTTACCTGATCAATGAAAAAGGATTGACCGTCTACCCTTGTACTAAAGCAATAGATTCTTCCACATTCACGGGAGGGATTGGAAAACTCGCCACGTTGCTAACTATGCTATAATACACGTTGACTAGCTTCAGACTTTTCTCACGATATTTTAGAATGCTGGATGGTAAATGAAGAAATTTCACCATCCCTTGCTCTATCTACTTGATTAGTACAGGGAGACCTTTTACTTATGAATGAACATATTCTTGTCTGCGTGGCCTGGCCCTATGCGAAAAGCTCCACACATGTCGGGCAGATCGTCGGAGCATACCTGCCAGCAGACACATTCGCTCGCTATCATCGATCGGCGGGCAACAAAGTGCTCATGGTCTCAGGCAGCGATGAACATGGCACGCCTATACTGGTCGATGCTGAACGCGAGGGCATTACTCCGCGAGAATTTGTGGCACGCTATCACCAGCAGATTTGCGAAATTTGGGATAGACTGGGTATATCCTGGGACTTGTAGCATCTTTCATAACCGGAACCGATTTCCACCATACTCTTCTTTTTTCTTCAGTATATTCCAGCTCATTTAGTTGCATGATCTCTTGATCCTGATACGAGAGAATATTAGATAGGGAAGTATTATTACTCTGCCTGCTTCTCCTTATTTCAAGCTCTGATGCCCTATGTTTGATTGCCTGCCAGCTTCGGTTAAATAATGCCTGCTGCACAGTATCCCTATCTTCTGACTCATACAAACTTCTAAGAGAAGCATTTTCTTCATCTGACCATTTTCCCCCTGCGCCGTAGGGATGCCAGATAAAAGCTAAATCCTCAACAGTTATACCTAGAAATGGGGACCATGCAACTTTTAAAAGTAGCCAGCGCGGGGCAAGTATGCTAAGCTCTAAGTTAGTTGTTACATGTCTTAACAGCTTTTGTTTTTTCTCAAATAACATTTTATCATAGCTTACAGATGCTTCTGTTATAAGACTGGCTGCTTCTTTTAAATCTTTCTCTTCAATTCTTCTTCCCTCTTTACTCTCAAGCTCTTTTAGCGTTACATTAAGTTTTGCCAAACGCTCACCCATTTTGATAATGCTGTCATTATCATATGTGTGTGCAAAAAGCTCAAGAACCCTTTCAATATTTCCGATCTCTGTCCTACACTCGACTATCTGGCTGTCAACGCTGACAAGTTCTTGATTAGACATTTCCTGCATAGTCTTTAAGTATTCATACATGCTCGTTTCTGAAGGTTTCCCGCTCCCTGATTTCTCTCTGACTGCCTCCATTGCCTGAAAAAGACGCAGCCGGTATTTAAGTTTTTGCTCAAATATTATGTCAAGTTTTCTTACAAGAATATAAGCATCATCATTTTGGCCTTCAGTTTCAAATCCTCGTCCTTGAATTGCATATTCTGCCTTATTTGGCTTGTCTGCCATTTGAAGCACATATACATGTTTCCCGGGTAGGGGAGAGGTTACAATCCCATCTAGCAGTGCCTGGGCAGGAATTGTACCTACTCTGTCAAATCTTGCCTGGGGTCTGATTGTCCTTAATTCGTTTTTCTCCCCTTTAGTGGTGGTCTTGCTGGTGTTATTAAATGCAAACCAGAAATCATCTTCATTAACAGCGATAGGGTAGATGTTAGGGATAAGAATTCTGGTTTTTCCTTTCTCCTTGAAATACCAGTACCCAATATATGCAGGATTAGTAAGTATACCTATAAGGCCGTCTCTTGTTATGCCAAACGGACCTTCTTTCATATAACCTTTTACCCCGCGAGCATTTTTAGGGTATGGCGGGAACAAATCTCTAATTGGAGCTATTTCTCTCCAAAGAAGGTTAAACTGTCCGTCAAGCTCTTTGAACCTTTTAAAAATGCGGCTGCGTATAACTTCGATTTGTGGAGTATATGCTTGAGGTTTTTTCTCACCTTTAAATACCATAAAACCAGTTGGGAGACATCTTCCGTCATATTCCCCGCGTCTTGCTACTTGATTTTTAGCAGGTATCATTCTTCCCTTAACGTGCTTTGTGTTATAATCTGCTGCTGCTTGGGCAATATCTCTAAATCTTCTTCCGTCATCTCTTTTCGGGTTATTAAAATCAAAATAATCATCATTGGTGAGAACTATTACATGATGCTTCCTGCATATTGTGACAAAAGTAGCCGGCTGTATCATATCGGGATCTCTGAAAAGTCTGTCAACTGCCCATGTAAGTAGCGTTTTTGCCTCATCTCTTTCAATAAGTTCAATTGCTTCTCTTAGCGGGCGCTGATCTATTCTTAATGCTGCGCTTACATCTCTCCATTTTCCATCTTTACGCTTGTTTTCATAACAGATAACGATATCACCTAAAGTCCATCCCAGTTCTTGCCCATACTCTACCTGTCTTACTGTTTGCTGCTCGTAAGCTTCAGGATGATCTGTTATCTGTATCTTTTTTGATTGTCTGCCATGAACTATCAGCTTTTTAGTTAAGTCAAGTTTAGGGCCGCTAAGAGGTCTTTGTACTTGCTCTAGAACTTGTTCGTACGTTCGTCCTGACATCTTTTCTTCCTCCTGCTTATGATCTTTGCAGTATCCCGACAAGCAATTTACAAGGAGTGAAAGGTATTAGCTGGATCAATCATCCTCTGTCTTAATTTCACCTCGTAAAATCCGCTGGATCGTTTCTTCTGTCACCAAATACCTTCCGCCTACTCTAATGGCGGGTATTTTTCCTGCTTTAATGAGTCTTCTTACACTCTCCGGGTTTTTGTAGTTGAGAATTTTTGCCACGTCTTCCACGGTATATGTCCTGGGCAATTCTTTGTCCGGCATACAACAAAAGCCTCGTCTCTTTAAGATTAGAGAAGAATTATGATGAATTCATCTGATTGCCTCCTATTATCCTACAATGCTCATGAAACGTCCATAAAAAACACGACTGAAAAAAAGGCAAACGCTGCCATTTATTAACTTGCACTCAAGTTAATAGCATTCTGATAGGCCTTGCAAAGATTAAAATCTTACGCCGCTCTACTGAGAACTAGAATGTTAATTCTGTTTGGATTTGTCGGCAGGCTGCTTTCATATCCGGGGATATTGATGCTTACCTGATCAATTCCATGAAAATGTGAAAGAATTCTGACTGCTTGCAATTTGTCTTTACCTGCAATGAGCCTTTTTATATCTTCCCTTTCGTTGTGAGTAAAATGATAGACAAGGCTTCCGAAACTCTGGGATATGAGACTAACATGCCCGCTCTTTATATTTACCTTTATTGTGGAGGTTTGAATTGTGCCAATAGGCATGTATCCTGGACCAAACCGAATTACTTCTGCCTTTAAAAATTCCTGCCTAATAGCTTTCAGAAAATCACTTTTATTATCCGAGATAGCAGTGCAGCTTTCGCTAACTGATACTGTTACTTGACTGGCTTCATCTCCTACAGAGTGATCTGTTGTCATTTTTGACAGGCAGGAGGGAGGCGCTAAAAGAATGTCACCTCTCTTTAACTCGCTTTCAAAACGTGCTTGTATTTGCATATCAAGAGTTTTTATGAGAGACGGTGAAACACTGTCAATATCGCTCTTTTGAACAATTTTGTAGTCCCTTGCATTCATGCCTCCGCTAAAAGCTGACAGGTTTTTGACAAAAACATAGTCTTTGCAGCACACTCCATTAATGTCATAAGGGAGTATGTTTCCCTCTATTCCTGCTATAGCTGCATGGGCGGGTATGCCCACTTGTCCTTCCATCGGCGCATTTGATGCTGGTATAACTGCATCCTGATCAGTAACAATATGTACTCCATCTGCTCCTACTAACAGTTCTCCGGCATAAACAGTTTGAGAGTAGGGAGCCGCATTAAAAAATGAAACAACTCCTTTTGCCTGGGTCGGATCTTGGTGTCCTTTTCCTGTGGTCGCAGCTGTCTTATTTTGAGAAAGAGTTTGTAAAGGCAGCAAATGAGCATTGGGAAGTGTAAGAATTAAATTTGCCCTAAGCGATTTTTCAGATGGAACAATTGTTATGCTCGCAGAAAAGAAAAATAACGGTACAATGTAAAGTGAGACAAGGGTTGTTATGGTAAAAATACAAAGAGCAAAAAGTATAAGCCATTTTAAGGGTATTCGCCTTTGGTATATTGGAAGGATGGTCTCATCCGGATTTTCTATAACTTCGCCTTCAATTACATCTGTTTGTTCCTGCTTGACATCATCTTCTGACACTTCATCAATAATTGTTAAGGGAGCTGAAACTTCCGGCTCTAAGACTCTCGTTTTTCGTGGGCTACTATTCTGTATTTCTAAAATCTGCTGAAAGTTACTCATGATCTCTCTTTCTCCTTTTTCCTCTGCAAGTATTATGTTAAGAAGGGCAAAACAAAACTTGCCCTTCTCTCATTTTCACTCAAAGCCTGGGTTTAAACTCGCCTCCGTCGTTGTAAAGGACATAGAGCGTACTATTGACAACAACCTCCATATCAGGCTTCCCGTCCCCGTTCATATCTAAGAAAGATAGAGACGATATAGGAACAAGATCGGCGTTGCTGCCTGTAAGAGTTGCTATGTAGTACACATGAGAACTCTTCTGATCCTGATTTCCATACGAAAGCTCAACAACATCAATAATCCCATTATTATTGATGCCGATAAACTGGCTAAATGGATGCCTCGCTTCCCCATGCCCGACATTTGCAGTGACTTTTATGATGCGCGGATATCCGTACTGATTGTCATCGCTCCACTTTTTTATTGCGGGGATTGCAAAAGTAACTAGAAGGATCGAAAGTAAGAGAGAAGCAATCAGCACTCCCAGGCAGGCAAATAAGAAGCGTCTGAAACTTATTCCAGCTCCCGGCAAATCTTCTGTTACTTTTGTCGTAGGAACTGGCGGAGGATAGGGAGTTCTTACCACCGGCTGATTATATTTACGGGCACTTCTTATAGAGGGAGATGCATAAAATCTTTCATCTTCCTCAATATCATCAAGAGTAAGTGCTTGCACCGGGTGCCTTTGCTGCCCTGAGGTTGTATAAGGCGCATCCTCCGGATGAGTACCGGAATACGTTCCTACACTGCGGCCCGGAGATTGCATTTGACGGGCATACAATTCTTCCTCAGATAAGCTTGCTCTTCTGATTTGAGTACCTGCCCTGTATGAATGCTGACCTACTTGTTCATTGATCGGGGTTTTTTGCCTTGTACCCATAATGAAGCCTCCTTACAGCGTTTTCTTATCTAAACTCGGCGGCATTTTTGAGGATCATCTGACCGGTTTCAATAGCATCAAAATGTTCTGCTATTTGCTCCTGGTTTTGATGACACTCGCACAAAGGATTTAGGCAAAAGGGATTTTGGATGGTATGCACAAAATATACTGTCACAATTTGCCTTGGAACTGCGCTGTCTCCATCCCTTTCATTTAAGGTGGTGAGAGTCGGTCTAAATTGGGAAGTCTGGTCAAGCATTTTTAGTACCTTTCTTGACTGTGCATGCTCCCAAATGTCTTAATGACAGTTGAGAACACGATTACGCTTGCAAAAGGGTGTTAGCTGGTCTCACGTTCTGGTACTGCTATGGGAAAATAGCAGTATCAGTTATTATTTTTGGCTCTTTCACCTCCTTTTCTCTCCCTTTTAGAAAATGGGTGTTTGTATATAAGAATAACCAAAGAATGCATATAAATCAATACGAAAAGGCACGAATATTTCATATTGGTCACAAATTCATATAAATACTTCACTTTATATTACTTTAATGCTTATTACTGCTTAATTGTCTACTCTAAACGCGACAATTTTGCGCATGTAAGGGGTTGGAAAAAGAGCACAGTGGGGGGGAGGTTTAACCGGTTTTCCCTTTAGCAAGAGCTTTTTTTATCGTATAACGGCCATAGGTTATATCTCCTCTTGGAGAGTCCCATTTCTCATCAAAAAGCTTACTCATTCTAAATATCTCATCAATAGTAGTCTCATCTCTAACGCCCCTAAAGACAAGCAGTAAGCAGAAGGTGTAATCAGCATCGCTTTTACTTCCATGTTTTCTCCCAGTTCCCCAAAGAGAAGTATCGCCGTCAAAATATCTTCTGAAGCTGTCGTTTTTCTTCCAGTGCTCTATTTTCTCTGTTAGGCTATATTGCTCTTTATTCATAGCTCTTTTGCTGTAGGGGCTGGATCTAACTTCTTTTACTGGTTCGCCAACCGGACCAATTACCTTTTTATACACGGCATTCAACCTATCTTGTGCATAGGCAATTTGCATTGGACTTATGTCAAGATGCGCTCCTGTTACGCTGACATGACGTTTATCTTCATACATTTCTGCTTTGCCTTGTTTTTTCTTGGCTCCCGGAAGACGAGCGTATATAAAGCCTCTGACTCCTCTTTTTCCTGGGGAACGTTCAAAGTACGTGGATAGAAACTTAATAATTGTCTCAACTCTCGGATCTATTTGCCCGTTTTCATCAATACAATCATCAAAGTCAAGCGCAACGAGGCCTTGATCCTGGGTTAATACATAACTAATGCCTGCCCACTCTGATGATGTCTCATAAGCTTTTCTAGCAACTTCAAAACTGCTGCATGCAGAAAGGTTAACTACACTTGTTCTTCTTCCTGTAACTGCGTCATGAAAAGGTTTTCTAAGCAGCCCTCTTTCATCCTCTACATATTTCCATACACCCCAATGTTTACCAGACTCAATAAGCTCATGGGGTATAGTATCGAAGTTTGGCTTTATTGCCTCTCTCGTTGCTATCTCGGCTTTACTGTCCATGCTTTTGTGTGGTTCCATCAAGTCATATCATTCAAGTACTGGCTCGTAGCCTTTCTTGATCTTTTTGCTCAGTTCTTCCTTGTCTATGTTTTCATCTACAAGGACATCAATCCATTTCTTAACTTTTTCTGCATCTTCAGGTTTAAGGTAGGGTACGCTTAGCAGTGCAAATCCGTAGGTTAACGGAATTTCTAGCTTATATTCCAAGCCTAACCCTGCCGATGTAAAATCATTTTTTACCTTCAGCTTTAGGAGTCTCATAAGATGTGGTTATAAAATAAAAGACACACCGATTATACTAAATTAGTTTATGGTTAGTATCTCGCTCCATCTTGTTGTGCTTGTATAATATCTATTCTTACCTCTTCATTTTACCAAATTTAACTTTTCAACATTGGGGGATAAGTTACGTCAAGCTGTGCAAAACTTCGATTAGGCCGTCCTTATCAGGAAAATGGCAAGAATTCAAATTTAGTGTTTTTAGGGGCTTAAAGTCGCTTTTATCCCTCTGTTGAGCCACTACTCAAAGAATTCAAATGGTAAACAGAAAAAGTAACAATCTTATATCGTCAAGATCTCGCTCCATTTTGTCGTATAGTGGCCTGATAAATGTTCCTGCTTCATTCTCCAGGATCTTCCTATTCCCTGCACGGCAAAAAAGATCGTATCCCTGCCAAAAATTTGGTTTAGAGCATCAATAATTAGCATGAGCCAGGCCTGTCTATAATGCTTATCTAAATCAAAATCTCCAAATAGATCTGGCTGCAGAAAGTCCTGGGGCGTGATCTTTGTAAGATAGACTCCTGCTTTTTGATACTTAAATCCGTCTATATATATTTCTTTTAGCCCTTCGAGGGCATGTTTTATAAGATCAGGGGTGTATGAAGTCGGGTAGGGAATACGTCTTGTTGCGGACTTGGAGTAGTAGGGAGTGTTTTTCTTATAATAACTGGTATGGATAAAGACGGTGATACTGGATGAAAGCGAGTCCTGGCTCCGTAATTTTTCCGCTACTCTTGCGGTGTATGTTGCTACTGCCTCCTCAAGCTCACTAAAAGAAGTTACTTCTTTTCCAAATCTTTTTGCTGACATAATGCCTTTTTTGGGAGGCCTTTCTGTCTCAAGAGGAATACATGAAGTTCCTCTTAATTCTAATACAGTCCGCTCTCCGAGGACGGTCAAATTCTGTCTGATCCATTTGACATCTGCGTACTTCAGATCCTTGGCATTCTCAATCCCCCGGACCTTTTTCAAAAAATATCCGTACCTATAACCTATTCCCCAAACATCATCTACTGGGATTTTCTCAAGAATTGCGTCAACTTCCTTATCCGTAAGAGCACTTAGATCAAGCACACCTTCATACTGCGGATTTTTTTTGACGGTTTCATTGGCGATCTTGGCAAGAGTTTTTGTTCCGGCAATTCCTACACTGACAGGGATCCCGGTGTACTGTAAAGCTGTTGATCTTATCTTCTGTCCAAAGTCTGTTAAATCCCTGATGTGAATGTGAAGATTTGTCAGATCTAAAAAAGCCTCATCAATTGAATAAACTTCTAAAGTCGGGGAGAAAGAGCTTAGCACCTTCATGACTCTTGCTGACATATCAGCATACAGGGAGTAGTTACTAGAAAATACTTTGATGTTGTGCTTTTCTATAAGCTCCTTCACCTCAAATGCAGGTTGGCCCATCTTTATCCCTAATTGTTTCACTTCATTCGATCTTGCCACAATACAGCCGTCATTATTGGAAAGTACAATAACAGGCCTACTTTGGATAGAGGCTATAATGGTCCCAGGAAACTGGACAGGTCGTTAAGATAAAAGAGCTGTAGCGAGAGAGGCAAAAAAGGAGAAGGAAAGATGCCAGGATACCGAAAGAATTACAGCAGCGACCTGAAGGCTAGAGTGGCACTGGAAGCG
>WNGR01009952.1_pt1 | contig 13877 bp, 5 predicted proteins | sample 5407581 | NCBI WGS metagenome assembly WNGR01 (sample SAMN13153383, study PRJNA577476) | soil metagenome | isolation source: 80 cm soil or saprolite under Garry oak tree replicate 2 | place: USA:California | collected 2016-06-15 | reverse complement strand
TACAACGGCGACGTGGTCGACACAATCGAGTTGGACCGGTTCGTCGAGGCCCATCACAAGGGTCGCGGAATCGGCACGATCGCGGTGTGGCCCGTGGACGATCCGTCCGCGTTCGGGGTCGTCGCGATCGATGACGGTCGGATCACTCGATTCGTCGAGAAGCCTCGGCCCGGAGAGGCTCCGAGCCGCCTCGTGAACGCGGGGCGCTACGTGTTCGAACCGATGGTCTTCGATTTCATCGAGGCGGGCCGTGCCGTTTCGCTGGAGCGAGACGTCTTCCCCCGGCTCGTCGAGCGTGGACTCACCGCGTATCGATTCGATGGATACTGGTCGGACGCCGGGACACTCCCCAGCTATCTGAACGCGCAACGCGTCCTCCTCGATGCCGGGCGCGGGAAGATCGCCCCCGAGGCGGACGTGACCGCAGGCTCGCTCCGGCCTCCCGTGTACGTCGGCGCAGGCTCCTACGTCGAAGGCCGCCTGGGACCGCACGTCGTCCTCGGGAAATCGTGCAAGATCGGCCGCGCCTCCTTGACGAACGCCGCTCTCCTAGAAGGGGTCGGTGTGGACGACAAGGCGGAAGTCTCTGCCTCGATCATCGGTGCGGGCGCCTCGATCGGGGAAGGAGCTCACGTCCGCGACAGCATCGTGGGCGACGGCGTCCAGGTGCCGGCTTATGCGACGATCTTCGATGACCGGGTGAGCGCATGACGCGGTTATTCGGGACGAACGGAATCCGCGGCGTCGTGGGTCCGGACATGAACGCGGACTTGGCGCTGAAGGTCGGCCGGGCCATCGGGACCTCGTTCGGAGGCGGCCCCGTGGCGCTGGCGCGAGACACGCGGCTCAGCGGTCCGATGCTCGCGCGCGCGGCGGCGTCCGGTTTGATGTCCGCCGGCTGCGACGTGATCGACCTGGGGGTCGTGCCGACGCCGTGTGCCCAGTACTTCCTCGCGAAGTCGGGCCACCTGAAAGGCGGCGTCGTCGTCACGGCGTCCCACAACCCGCGGGAGTTCAACGGGCTCAAGGCCCTCGACGCCCGCGGCATGGAGGCGAGCCGCGAGGACGAGGAGGCGATCGAGTCGATCTTCTTCGACGGCCGTTTCCGCGTGGCCGCGTGGTCCGAGGTCGGATCGATCCGATCCGACGACACCGCGAACCATCGATACCTCGAGGCCATCCTCGCGAAAGTGGACGTCGCCGCGATTCGCAAGAGCGCGTTCACGGTCGTCGTAGACCCGGGGAACGGCGCGGGCTGCGTCGTGACGCCGTACTTGCTGCGGTCTCTCGGGTGTCGCGTGATCTCTTTGAACGCGCAACCGGACGGCGCGTTCCCCGGCCGCATGCCGGAGCCGATTCCGGATCACCTCGGCGACCTGATGCACGTTGTCTCGGAGGTCCACGCGGATCTCGGGATCGCCCACGACGGGGACGCGGACCGCGCGATCTTCGTGGACGACAAGGGTTCGTTCGTCTACGGCGACAAGAGCCTCGCGCTCCTCGCGAAGGCGGCGATTCAAGGCCGCGGCGGTACCGTCGTCACGCCCGTGAGCACATCGAGCCTCATCGACGACGTCGTGCGCGCCGAGGGAGGGCGCGTCGTGCGCACGCGGGTCGGATCGCCGATCGTCGCCCGGACGATGTTCGAGACCGGGGCCGCGTTTGGCGGCGAAGAGAACGGCGGCGTGATCTTTCCCGACCACCAGTTCTGTCGGGACGGCGCCATGTCGGCCGCGAAGATGCTCGAGCTGCTCGCTCACGAGGGCAAGAGGCTGTCCTCCCTCGCGGCGGCGCTCCCGCAATATCACCTCAAGAAGACGAACGTCTCCGTGCCGGTCGAGCGGCGCGACGCCGTCCTTGCGTCCCTCGTCGAACTGACGAAAGGCCGAAAGGTCGACACGACGGACGGCGTGAAGATCGTCGAGGCGGACGGCGCGGTCCTCGTGCGGCCATCGGGCACGGAACCGATTTTCCGGGTGTATGCCGAAGGCCGGACCCCGGAGCGGGCCGATGCGCTCGCGGCGGAAGGCACGGACCTGATCAAGAAAGCGCTAGGCCGTCGGTAGCGGCCCGGCCGCGATCAGGATGACATATGCCACGATCGCGCCGGTTGTCGTCGAGACCAGGTTCACGGTCTTCTTGCTCACGAGCCCTCGACGTTCCAGGGTCGCGCCGAGCACGCTGTCGAGTTGACAGCCGAGGAAACCGATCGCAATCGGAATGAGCACATACACGGGCGCGGACGGCATCGTCGGGACGAGGTTCCAAATGCGCGCGAGGTTCGAGAGGACGAACCAGCCCACGATGGACGTGTAGAGGGCGGCTCCGATCGCGCACAGCTGGCCCAGGGGCGACACGCCCCCGTCCGTCCCGGGCGGAACGGGTTGCCCGTTCGTGATGAGGACCGTGCGTCGCGAGAGGACGCCAATTTCACTCGCCAAGGTATCCGCGCCGGCGACCGCGAGGGCCGAGAGGAAGATGATGCCGCTGAGGATCTTCGGGAACCCGGCGGGCATCGTGAGGGAGATCGCGGCGACGGCCATGGGGGCGAATCCGTTGGCGAGCACGTTCGTCGCCTTGCGCTCGCCGCGGAGCCCCTCCTGGACTCCCAAGGCCTCCTTGAGGGCGAACCGATAGCGGGTCGCGAGGAAGCTCGAGAGGAGGAAGAACAGCAGGAGGAAGAGCCACGTCACGTCGCCGAAGGTTCCGATGACCATGCCGACCACGAAGGCCGCCAGGCTGCCGTCCCAGGTGAGGACGTCGCGCCGGTACGCGAGGGCGCTCAGGGCCCCGGTCAGCACGGTACTAACGAGGACCGAGGACACGAAATCCAACGGCATTGGCGCGGGCAGAGTGAGGGCTGGCTAAAGCCTTTCCTTGCCAGTATCACGGCGGAGTGATGCCGCCCGGAGGAGGACGCACCAAGGACTGGCCGCACCGGGTACACAGGGGACTTCCGGGGGTGTTCAGATTACCGCAACGTGGGCAGGGGGACGACAACGGGCCCTCATATGCATAGGGCGTCAAGCGGTCTCGGCCCCAACGCCGGAGCAGGATGACCGCCACGGCCGTGAAGCCGATGGCCGCTCCTGCGGCGAAAATGATGAGGAAGCCTGCTACGCTGGCCGAAAGCAGCGGCGGCGGTTCTACGGGGGGCGGGCTAGGAACGTTCCGAACGGGTAAAGTGATCACGAATCCGTCCAGGATCTGTCCGAAGGTGGCATTCCAGAGAGGGAACTGCCCGACGTACATCGTCACGACGATGATCCAATCTCGCGAGTGGTTCTCGCTCGCTACGATTGCGGCACGCTGGATCACGTCTCTGGTTCCGTACTGCACGACGAACGTGACCGCGGCGTGGCCTCCGACCGATCGAAAGACGGGCGCCTGGGCCATGGAGGCGTCCGGCTGCGTCACCTGGATTTCCCGAATGGCCGCTTCGGCGGCGTGCAGTAGGTAGTCGTTCGTCTCGCGGGTCGCGGGATCGTATTCGGAATCCACGATGACGCTCTCCTGAATTCCGTTGAAACTAGGCCCAAGGACGACCATATCGACGGATGCGTTGCCTACGGTTACATTCTCGCGGACGGTCCATCCGTCAGGAATCGGTACGGAGAATCCGGCGGGAGAGGCGTGCCAGATGAGGGGAATCTGCGGGATGGAGTAGTCGGTATCGATAGTGAAGTGCCAGGCCACGACCGCGGAGCCGCCTCTCCAGGTTATCCGCGCGGTGACTTCGTAGACGCCGTCGGCGAGGTTTCCCGGCACGTCCATCGAGAGTCGATCCGCGGTCAAGACCGACGCGCGAGGCTGACCCTGAAGGGCCATCGTTGCGTTTTCGATTGGTGCCGTCGGATCACCGCCCCACACGCTTGCCTCGACGACCGGAGGGACCGTGTTGACGATCGCACCGTTGCCTGGGAGGTGATAAGTCTCGTACGGGGTCACGCGGACAGATACGTCGGTCGGAAGGGCGGAGCCGTCGAGCCAGAGCGTCGCCGCGTCGATCCGGACATCTGGGAGCCCGCGGACAAGCTGAGCCAGGATACGGGAGGGCGAGTAGCAGTACGCCGCGTAGTAATCTGAAGGGTCCCACTGTCCCACGGAGGGCTCGATGGCTATCCGTTCAATCGGGGATCCGACGAGCAGGCTCTGTCGATCCCCCGACGCGACCACGAGGTCGGCCTGGCGCGGTAGCCGCAGGCTCCGCTGGAGAACGCCCGTCTGACTATCATAGGCCCAAACGGTCGCGCCGTCGTTGTTTGAATTGAGTCCGTACACCGTCGAGCCATCCGCGGCGAGGCCCACCGCGACTGGATAAATCTCCATAGGCAGGACCCCGAGACGGTCCATCGTCGCGAGGGATACGATTTCGAGTCCGTATGGTGACCCGGAAGCCAGATAGATCGTCCCACGTTCCCAGTCCACCGCTTCCTGTTGAAAGTTTCCTCCCAGGTCATGGTTGTCGGAATCTAAGTAAACCGGCGTATCGGCACGGATGTCGAACTTGTACAAGACTACCGAGCTCGTGGCAACCGCCGTGAACAGCAAGATTGATCCATCCGGGCTGACCTCGAGTATCGATTGGTAAAAGGGATTCGTGAGCCGCGCGAGTTCGAGGCCGCTCGTTGCATTGAGGACTCGGACCGTTTTGTCCGACGCGCTCGCGTAGAGCCGATCCGGCCGGCCGTCTCGTACGCTCATCGGAGTGAAGTTGAGAATGAGGTTCCGCGAAACGGCTCGTTGGGCGATATCGACAATCGCAATTTTGTTTTCCCCGGACACGGCCACCAGTAACGAATTCCCGTCTCGAGAGAGGTCGACGGATCGAGGACCGAGTCCTACGGTCACGTTCGCGATCAAACCCACCGTTGTCGTGTTAAGGAAAGCCACCGCGTCCCCATTGGAATCGGCGAGATATACCATCGGCCGATGCGGATCCGCGAGGGCGTGTTGGTTTCCGTTGCCGTAAACCGCCAGAGGAGTGACGGGTGGGCGACCCGCCGCGACGGTCGACGCCGCGAACATCAAGAGGATGATAAGCGCGGTGCCCACCGAGCCGCTCATGAGCCTCCCCACGAGAACATGATGGAACGCGGCCCTCTAGAATTTATCCCTGAAAGTCTCCTTTGCCGCCCTTCGCCCCCTGGCCGCCGAACTGTTACGACCATCCGTCGAGCGACTGTTGCTTCTGTTCCGATCGTGCGGCTCCGAACTTTTCCAACGCCGCATCGATGCGATCGCGTGAGAAGTCGTGATCGTCGCAGAGCATGCGCCGAACGCCGTCCTTGTCTGGGTCGTTGAACTCGACCCCCGCGACCTCGATTACTTTGGGATGCAGAAAGATCTCGCGGACTTCGTCCTTCGATTCGATCTCGACGCCAAGCTCTTCGAGGGCCGGTTCGAGGGACCCGTGTTTCTTGATCAGCGCGAGCGCCTTCTTCGGCCCGATTCCTTTCACGCCCTCGTTGAAGTCCGTTCCGATCAGCAAGCCCATGTCGACGAACTGTTCCCGCGTGATGCCCAGGTTCGCCAGCGTGGCCTCGAGGGAGATCTCCTCCGGTTGCACGTCTACGTAGACGTCCTTCCGCGGCAGCTTCCGACGACCGCTGATCGCGAGGTTCTTCACGAGCCGCGGCGAGCCGAACAACAGGGAGTCGAAATCTTGCGACGCCGCCGCGTACGCCACCCCGGTCCGGGCCATCGCGCTCGCTTGCGCCTCTCCTTCCGCGGGCGCTTGGACCCATGGGATTCCGAGCAGGTCGAGAAGTCGCTTCGATTGGTCGACCATCTCCTCCGTGAGCCGCGACGTTTGCATCGCCTTCGTCCGCGCGGTCGCGAGATCCCCGATTTCCACCGCTTCCCGCCACTCGCGCTCCGCGCGGCGCTTGATCTCGCCTCGGGCCACGATCGTCCGCGCCTTGAGCCGCGGCGGCTCTCCGTCGAAGACGAAGGCGGGCTTGATCCCCGCGGCGACGAAGTTCGAGACGCGGTAGATGATTCCGGACAGGTGGGACGTCACGCGTCCCTGGTGATCCATCAGCGGGGTGCCGTCCGGCTGGCGGATGATCGCGAGGAACTGGTAGAGCGTGTTGAAGGCATCGATCGCGAGGATTTTGCCCGAGAAATCCTCGAGCGTCCGCGGTTCGGAGGTGACGATGTCCGCGAGGTTGATGCCCATCCGCTCGGCAGAGGGCGAGGGATTCTAAAGCGTTTGCTGGGAGGAGGCCCCACACGGACCCCGTGCTTCTCGGGTGGCCCTGGTGAGAGCACGGAACCGCGTTGGCGGACGAGGCCCATTCGGGGTCCGGAGCCGATCGTCGGCGACGCAACGGGCACGAGCCGCGCCTTCGTGCGGGGTTGGCTCACTGCCTTTGACATGTACTGTTTCATTTCCAACACATCCGAAACGTCAGCTTATCATGCGATCGATCCGGTCTCCGGCGGCATGTCGCGGATGGGAACGACGCCCACGATTGCGTTCCTCGTCCTGGCCGTAGGGGCTCTGGTGGCCTTGCCTCACACGTCGGCCTCCGTCACCGTGCGCGACCTCGGGCCACTCCCCGGCTACACCTCGAGCGAGGCGCTCGGGATCAACGCGGCCGGACAGATTGTCGGGACGAGCAGCGATACGGAATCCCAATCGCGTCCCTTCCTGTGGGACGACGGTCTCATGACGAACCTCGGGACGCTCGGCGGTAGCCGCGGGACCGCGCATGGAATCAGCAACACCGGTCTCATCGTCGGCGAGAGCGAGGATGCCACCCATACGATGCACGCGTTCGTCTGGGAAAGCGGAACGATGACGGATCTCGGCCCCGGCGTCGCCTTTGCGGTCAACGATCAAGGACAAGCCGTCGGCTGCGGATACCCGACCTCTCCCGCACCGCCCTGTCACGCCGTCCTGTGGCACGCCGGCCGGATGACGGACCTCGGCACCCTGGGCGGCCATTCCGGCTCCGCGTATGGCATCAACAATGCGGGCCAAGTCGTGGGCAGCAGCCTCGCACCGGACGGTTTCATGCACGCGTTCCTCTGGCAGGACGGGACGATGACCGACCTCGGAGGCCTCCCCGGCTACCAGTTCAGCGTCGCGTGGGACATCAACGACGCGGGGCAGGCGGTCGGCAGCAGCTACGGCGACGACGGCATGACACACGCGGTCCTCTGGGAGAACGGCGGTGTCCGAGACCTCGGAACCCTGGGCGGTCGGGCGACGACCGCGTTCGGCATCAACGATGCCCGACAGGTCGTTGGGATCAGCTTCTCCGCTGACGGTCGGATGTACCCGTTCCTGTGGCAGGATGGGGTGATGACGGGTCTCCCGACCCCGGGTGATACGGGAGGCGCGGCCTCCGACATCAACGAGGCGGGTCAAGTGGTCGGCGGTCGATACCTGTACGCGTCCGGCGCGACGCCCGTGGCAACGTCGGCAGGCGTGGCGTTCTTTGTTGCCGCCATCGGGCTGGCCGGAGCGACTTTCGCCTTCTATCGTGTTCGCCGGAACTTCCGACCGCGCAAGAGCCCGAACCGGAGGTGATCGTCGAACCGGATCCGCTTTATGAAACCAGGTCGGGCGACGTCCGGGATGGGCACGCCAAGGACCCCAGACGCCGCCCGGTCTTTTTCAGGTCGTCCTCCATCGGAAGCCTCGGGACCTACATCTCCGCGGGGCGGACCCCGAGGAGGAACGTCTCCTCTCCCAAGCCCGCCTCGATGACGTACGCGTTGGCGTCCGGCTCCGCGACGAATTGCAAGTCGAGGGCGTTCGAGTCGCGCAGGATCATGTCCTTCCAGGGTTGCAGCATCGCTCGGAAGGGCTTGCCGGCCACGAGTTCGATCTCGACGATCCGGTCGTCGGGAAGACGCATGTCCTTCCGGGCCTCGCGCACCAGGTTCGCAATTTCCTTCGCGTATCCTTCCGCGATGAGCTCCTTCGACATGCGCGTATCGAGGTAGACGACGCCGCCCTCGAACGGCTCTTCGACGACGTACTCCGGGATCGACTCGAGGAATGAGACCATCGATGGGTCGATGCGCACTTTCTGGCCCTCGATCCCGACGGAGTACTCGCCTCGGTCCAGGCCGGCCTTGATCTTCCACGCGTCCTGGGAACGCAGCAGGATTTCGATCTTCTTCGCCCACAGCTTGTACGCGGCGCTGACGGAGTCCATGTGGACCTTGACGTCGATCTTCATGCCGCGCCACATGTCGTTCGGCGAGATGAGGTCGAGCTCTTTCGCCCCGCACTGTCCCACGATGACCTTGCGGAACGCGCTCACGGCGTCGTAGCCGACCTGGTCCGCCGTCTTGACCGCGATCCGTGAGACGGGCCAGTAGCGTTCGAGCCCCGCGCGATGTTTCGCCTGGAAGGCCGCCTCGAGGGTGAGCCGCAGGAACTCGACGTACGCATTCACCTGCTCGTCCGAGATCTGGAGGGTGCCGGCTTCTTTCGACGCGATGATCGTCTGCCGGATCTGGCGGGAGATCTCCTCGGTTGGGCCGACGGTCGCCTCCGAGACCTGGCGGAGGAGCGCCACGCCCTGCCCGTAGCCTTCGCGCTCGATCGATTTCCGCGCCCACGCCATGAAGTCGGACTGACCGTCGCCCGCCGCGAGGAGCCCGCGCTCGATGAGCATCGGGATCTTGCTGACCGGGCTGTCTTCGAGCGGGCCGAGCGACACGCCCGCGACGTCCGTCGCGAAGAGGATCTTGCGAACCGCATCGCGGATGCCCGGGAGTTCTGCCGGGTCTCCGGACCACTCCTCGAGGCGCGGCCCGTACGAGTCGTGGATGTCTTTGAGGACCTGCATGACGTACAACGGGAGGATCGCCGGTTCTTTCCCTCGCATCGTGACGGCCAGGAACGCCTGGGGACCGCGGGCCGCGAGGACCGTCGTCCCGCCGAACGACACGGTCTGGATGCCCTTCCCGCCGTTCGGGAAGGCCCGGTTCACGAACTCCTTGACCTTCGCCTCGAGGTTCGCGGCGCGCGACGCCTCTTCGGCGGGCAGGAACGTCCGGCTCTCGTGACAGACCAGGGCGCCGGTGGAATGGAACAGGAGGCCATCGTCGACGAGGTAGCCGCTCTCGGATTCGACGCGGACGACGGCTGTGTCGGTCGTCTGGTGCTTCCCATCATCGAGGGGCCTCGTGTAGTGGACCTCGAAGTCGAAGTCCATCGTGCCGGCTTCCTTCGGTTTGAGCCCGAACTCCAGGGACACTCTCTGGTTCGGCTCGATCTTCTCGATCGTCCGGAGTCCCTGGACTTCGACGGGACCGGTGACGATCGGGGTGACATGCTCCGCGGGCCAGTTCCCTTTGTTCGTGATGTTCATTTCAAAGCGGTTCCAGCGGTTCGCCTGCAGCCCGGCGCTCGTCGTCTCGAGGAAGAGCCGCGGGTATCGGTCTTTCAGGAGGCCTTCGACCTTCACTTTCGCGGTCACCTCGGCCCGGTCGATCAGGGATTCGGCGCCTTTCAGGTCCTCGAGGCGCATCGCGTCTTCCGCCTTCTGGAGGAGCGCTTCGACGTCGGAGAGGTCGGCGTGGACCGCCGACGCTTGGGCCACCGTGGCTCGGATCCGATCCATGTCCGCGCGGGCTTTGTCGAGGACCGTCCGCCGTCGTTGCCGCGCGAGCGATTCCTTGGCCCGTCGGAGGTACTCGTCCATCTGTTTCGCGTTCTTCTTCTGGATCGCTCCCTCGATCTTCGTGAGATAGGACTCCGCTTCCCGGACGTCCAGGTTCTGGCTCTTCGCGATTGAGATGTCGTTGATCAGTGACGCGAGTTCGACCTCGACTTTCTTCGCGGCAATCTCGCCCTTCTGCCGTTCGAGGGACTCGTGGAGGCCCTGCTGGATCTCCCGGACGCGCTCGTACTTGCCTTCGTTGTAGGCCTCTTCCGCCTCCCGCAGGAGGAGCTCCGCCTGGCTCGTGTCCGCACCGATCCCTTTCATCTCGCCGACCGTGTCGCGGGCGCCGGCCAGGATCTCGCCCATCCGGTCCCGCAGCTGGCTCTTGACCAGGTCCGCCTGCGTCTTCGCTTGTTCGATGAACTGCCACGCGAGCTGGATGTCCGTCTCCAACGTCGATTGGGCCTTCGCGAGGAGTTCGTTCGCCTCGGTCGCCTGCGTCGCGCCGAGCGCCTCGATCACTTTCGCGGTCAGCGTCACCGGGCTCTCCGACAGAGCGCCCATGTCCGCGGTCGGTTCCTTCGCGACGAACACGAGCTTCTGGATCATCTCGTCGACGCCCTCCAGTTGGTGCAGGAGACCCGTCCACCTCTCGAGGACGTTCCCGTACCGGTCCTCGACTTCCTTCAGGACCTGGAGCATGTAGAGCGGGAGGAGCTTCGGCTCATTGCCGACGAGGACCGTCGCGAGGAACGTGTGAGGCGATCGCTCGATCAGGATCTTTGAGTCCCCGAAATCGAGGCGTTTCATCCCGACGCGCGTGCGTGACTTGAACGAGTCTTTCACGAAGTCCTGGACGACCGTGAGCATGCCGGAGAAGATGTCCTCGTCAATCTCCTCGCGGAACTTGCGGCTGTGATGCGCGATCAGCCGTCCGTCGGAATGAATCAGGAACACGTCCTCGACGAGGTACGTCGACTCGGGTTCGACCTTGATCTCCTTCGTGTCCCGGACCTCGTAGCGGTTCTCGTCGAAGAGCCGTTTGTACGTGATCCCGACCGCGACCGGGACCGAGCCCGTGCCTTTCGGCTTGACGCCGACGCGGACCGGGACGACCTCGCCCACGCCAATCTCCGCGATCGGCGCGACGCCTTTCGCCTCCAGGTTGCCGGAGAACTCGATCTGGACGTTCCGCGCCGGCAACTTCCCGCGGTTCTCGATCTCGACGACATACTGGTTCCACTCCCCCGCCTGCAGGCCGGCCGACGGCAGGCGGAGCGCCAGGTTCGGGTACTTGTTCTTGATGAAATTCTGGATCTGGATGCCGACCGAGACTTCGGCTTGTTTGATCAGGATGTCCGCCATCGCGATGTCGCCCGCTCGGAGCGCGGCCTCCGCCTGCTCGAGCGAACCCGCCGCGTCGCCCAGCTCGGCCCCGACGCGCTTGGCGTTCGCCATCATCGTCGAGACGGCATGGACCCGGGTCTCGTACTTCTCGAGGAAGTGGGACTTGCGCGACTCCTCGAGGGACGCGCGGGCCTCGGTGAGTCCGCGCTCGAAGCCGTCGACGTTGCCCTCCTCGATCGCCTTCCGCGCTCCGTCCAGGTGCGTCCGGGCGGCCTCCGACGGAACGCCGAGGCGCTCTGACTGGGTGACGAGTTCGTCGAGGCTCTGGATCTCGTTCATCGACCTCTTGACGATTTGGTGTCGCTTCGCGTCGAGGAGCCGCTCCTGCAAGTCGCCCTTGAGCCGGTACACCTCCTCGAGATCGTCCGCGGCCGCCGCGTCCTCCGCGTGGGCGCGGAACTCGTCGAGTTCCTCCTCGTGGAGACCGAGGGACACGCCTTCCTCGATCATCGGCGAGAACGAGCCGACCACGGAGCCGAGATGCGCCTTGCGTGCCAGGTCGACTTCTTCGGAGATCCGTTTCGCATATCCGCCGACGTCGTGCAGTTCGCCAGCATCGATCATCGCCTCCGCCCGCGCCAGGATCTCCGAGGCCGATCGGACGTCGGCGCCGAGCTTCGCGTGGGCCTCGACCTTCGCCCGGAGCTCCGACAGGCTGTCCCGGGCCACCCGCGTCTCCTTGTCGCGGCGGGTCTCATCGAGGATGTCTTCGATGACCTTCTTGTACTCGATCGCCTCGACGAAGCGTCCGTCGTTGATCGCCTCGCGGGCGTTGAGCAGGACGACCTCCGCCCGGCCCGGATCGAGTCCGGTGGAGCGCACTTCGGCGACCTCGCGTTCGACGTATGACACGAGGTCCTTTGCCGCCGCCTCCAGTCCGTCGTTCAAGCGCGCGGCCATCTCTTTCGTCTCGGTGAGTTCCCGCGAGAGGTCCTCGAACCGTCCTTCTTCGAACGCGGCTTCGGCACGGTTGAGCGCCGAGTCCGCTCCGAGGATCGAGATGTCGGCGCGTGCGAGATCCGAAATCGTCTTGCGGATTGTGGTGAGCTCCGCCCGCGCGGCCTCCTGGTTCCTTCGGCGGGCTTCGGCCTCTCGACTCTTCATCTCCCGGAGGCCTTCCGCGACCTCTTTCTCCGCGGCCCGCGCGTGTTCGACCGCATCGGCGTACTCCCCTCTCTCGAATGCCGCTTCCGCGGTGTCGAGGTGGGCGACCGCCTTGTCGACGTCGAGTCCCGCGTCCCGCGCTTCGTGAATCTTGCGCTCCGCGCGGCCGATCAGGTTTCGCGACGCGGCGACGAGCTCGTCCATCAACTCTTTCGCGGTCGCATCCAAGTCGGTCAGGATCGCATCGACGTCGTCGAAGTTCCGCCCCTCGAGCGCATGCTCCGCCGCTCGCAGACTCTCCTCGGCGCCCGTGATGTCGATATCCGCCTTTCGCAAGTCCATGATGAGTTTCTTGACGGTGATGAATTTCGTCGCGGCGCTCCGCGCCTTCTCCAGCGTGCGGCGCTGCTCGTCCTGATGTCGGACCTGTCGCTTTTCCGAAAGGAGCCGATCGATCTCTCCGGTCGCCTGGAGCACCTCGGCCGTCCGGCCGGCTTGGACGGCGGCTTGGGCGTTCACCAGAAGGGTCGCGAACTCCGGAGCCTCGACGCCATCTCGATTCGCCTGATCCACCGCCTTTCGGGCGCGTTCCAGGGCCCCCTTGGCCTGGTGGTTCAACGTGACCTTGACGCCCGTCACGATCCCCTCCGCCGAGGCGACCAGGTGTTCCGCCTCCTCGAGCGACCCTCGGTCGATCGCTTGCTCCGCCGCCGCGAGCGTCTCGAGCGCGTGCGCCAGATCGACGTTGTGCGACAGGAGGTCTTGGATCTCGGCCCGCACGGACTCTATCCGGCGGTGGATCCCCTCCATCCGATCGAGCTTCGAGCGCGCGACATCGGCGTCGGATTTTCGCTTCGTGTCCGCGGCGGCGTGCGCGAGTTCTTCGACCTCCGAGATGCACGCTTTGCCTGCGTAGATCGTGTCGCCGTAGCGGGCCTCGGAGTACGACGTCTCCGCGTCTCGCAACATCTGCGCCGCGGCGTCGACCTGGATGCCATCGGCCCTCGCCCGGGCGACCTCGCCGCGCGCCTGCCCGAGGACCTCCGCCGCAGAGCTTCGCATCAGCTCGCGCGTTGCGAAGATATCGTGCTCGACGCTATCGAGGAGGGCGTCCGCATGGAAGAACCGGCGTTCCTGGATTCCGATGGCCGCGTCCGCGAGCTTTCCCTCCAGGCCGACGGTGTCGTTCTGTCCGCCCTGTCGGAGCGCCACGATGTCGTCGCGCGACTGGAGGAGACGCACGTTCAGTTTCGACTCCGTCTCGGCGTCGGCGTCGGCCATGCGTTTGTCGATGAGGGCCTGCATATCGAGCCGCTTGCCGAGCGAGACCGCATCGTCGACCTCTTTCAGCAGCGCGCGGGCGACCGCCGGATCGAGGCCGCGGGCCGCGTTCATCAGGATGATTTGCAGAGATTGTTCCATGATCGTTCGGAAATGCGAGTCTCGCGCGCTCTCCGCGGAGTGGCGAGCGCGGGCGACGAGGCGGCGCGCGGTCGCGAGGTCCGTCGCCTCGACCGCCTTCGTGAGATCGACGAGGATTTGTTCGAAGTCCGCCGCGTCGGCCCCGAGATTGCGCAAGTCCTCCGCGTCGACCTGGAGACTGGCAAACGCGTTCCGGACCGTCTGCAGGAGGGACGCCTCCCGCACCGCGTCGTGGGCGTCCTTCGCCAGCGCCCGGACCTTGCCGTATTCTTTCGCCGCGAGTGCCGTCTCGACCTCATCAAGGAGGGCCTC
>WNGR01005580.1_pt1 | contig 13878 bp, 6 predicted proteins | sample 5407581 | NCBI WGS metagenome assembly WNGR01 (sample SAMN13153383, study PRJNA577476) | soil metagenome | isolation source: 80 cm soil or saprolite under Garry oak tree replicate 2 | place: USA:California | collected 2016-06-15 | reverse complement strand
CGGCGAGCAGCAGATTCGCGCGCTTGTAAGTGGCGAAGCGGCGCGCGAAGCCGATAGTAAGCGCATCCGGCAACAGCACTTTGCTGAGACGCTGCAGAGCTTCCGGCGACTCGCCGCGCCGTTCTGCCTGCTCGCGGGCGCGGCGGCGAACGAAGTCGAGCAGCTGCGTCTTCAGGCTGAGGTGGGTCTCCCAAAGTTCGCCATCGTCGATATTCTCGATCTCTCCCCAGGTTCGCGACGATCCGGCGTTGTTCTGCCAGCCGACTCCGATGTGGCGATCGTAGAGGCGTCCCATCTGCGGCGCGAGCCATGACGGGACGTGGACGCCATTGGTGATGTGACCGATGGGCACAGCATCCGCGGGCTTGCCGGGGTAGAGCTGCCACCACATCTCGCGGGTGCAGCGACGAGACGGCATTCGCCCGGCGCGACAGCTTGAGGCCAAGCACCGTCATGCAGAACGTCTCCTGGTGATCGGTGGGATAGACGCGACCGAAGCCCATCAGGTTCTCGTGCGAGATGCCGAGTTGTTCGCGCAGCGGCCCCAGGTGCTCCTCGATGAGGTCGGCGTGGAAGCGGTCGTGTCCGGCCGGCACGGGAGTGTGCGTAGTGAAGATGACTTCGCGGGGAATCTGCAGGGCCGCGGATTTGAAGTCGATGCCTTCTTCTTCCATGCGATTGCGAATGGCCTCGAAGACCGCAAAGCCGCTGTGGCCTTCGTTGAGGTGGAGGACTCCGGGGGAGATGCCCATCGCCTTCAGCGCGCGGAATCCGCCGACGCCGAGCAGCAACTCCTGGCGGATGCGGGTGCGACCGTCTCCGCCATACAGGCGCGAGGTGAGCAGGCGGTCTTCGGGCGCGTTGCCCTCGACGTTGGAGTCGAGCAGGAGGAGGTCGATGCGGCCGACGTTGACTCGCCAGACCTTCGCGCGGATGGAGCCGCCGCGAGTCTGAATTTCCACGGCGACCGGCTCGCCGTTCTGGCCAATGGCGGGCTGCATAGGCAGTTGCGTAACGTCGGTGTGGATGTACTCCTCGCGCTGCCAGCCGGTGGTGTCGAGACGCTGGAGAAAGTATCCCTGGCCATAGAAGAGGCCGACGCCAACCAGCGGAATATCGAGGTCGGAGGCGCTCTTGACGTGGTCTCCGGCGAGTACGCCGAGGCCGCCGGAATAGATGGGCAGAGATTCGTGCAATCCGAACTCGGCGGAGAAGTAGCCGACGGGACGAGGCCGAAGGACGCCGGCGTTGGCTGCGCCCCAGGTGCGGTCCGCGTTGAGGTACTCGCGCTGGCGGCGGTAACAATAGTTGATGCGGCTGTGCAGGACGAGTTCGGTGGCGCGGCGTTCGAGTTCTTCGAGCGGGATCTCGCTGAGTAGCGAGATGGGGTTCTGATTGAGCTCGCGCCAGCGGATTGGATTGAGATCGCGGAAGAGGCTGACGGTGTCGTGATCCCAGCTCCACCAGAGGTTGCGCGCGAGGGACCAGAGGCGCTCCTGCGACGGGCCGATGAAGCGGTCGAGCGAGCGAGCCTCGCTGACGACTGGAGCGACCTGGTTTGCCGCTTCGGTCAGCATGCGAATCTCATCGTCGCGGAAGGTACGGGCTTCCTTGGTCTGCACAATGAGGACGCCCTGCAGGATTCCGCGGTCGATGAGCGGCACGCCGAGGAACGAGTGGTAATCCTCTTCGCCGGAGTCCTTGAAATACTTAAAGCGCGGGTGATTCTTGACGTCATCGACGGCGACTGGCAGCACCTGTTCCGCGACGAGGCCCGCAAGGCCTTCGTTGAGGGGCATGCGCAGGGTGCCGATGGCTCGCGGATGGAGGCCGAGCGTCGCGGCCAACACCAGGTTCGAGCGGTCGGGCTCGAGCAGGTAGGCCGAGCAGACGTCAGTCTTGAAGCGCGAGGCTATCAGCGCGACGACTCTCATCAGAGTGTCGGCTGGCTTGCCGCCGTCCTCGGTGAGATACTTGATTTCCTCCAGCGTCAAAACGTGGGTAGCTTCAGTTGCTGCGTAGGTCTCGGCCATGCACATCCCCCGGTTTGCGAGCGATTTGGGAAAGGCTATATAGACAGCTTTGCCCGTCTCAACCAAGGGTGCAGAGAAGTGTGTGGCTCAAGTTTTCAGGTGGTGCGGTTGGAGCGGACGGCCCGTTGCAGGATGAATGCGACGATACCATACTTCTCCAGCTTATTTTGGGGCCACCTCGACGATCATGAAGGTGTCCGGCTTCGGCCGGGGGCGGCCGGTGGTTGCGGGTTGCATCTCCGCGGTAGGCATGAAGATGCGGTGTGTGGTGGGATCGAGGCCCATAGTGCGGGCGGCGGGCGGTGTCTTGACCGTCTGGAGGAGCTTGCCATCTTTGAGGGAGGCGACGGCGAGCGTTCCGTCGGCGCTCGAGGCGAAGGCCTGTCCGCCGTCAACCTTGGTCGCGTCGACGCCTGGCCCGATGGGGAGCGAGGCGGTAACCTTGCCGGTTTCGGCGCTCATGAAGACCATCATCTGCGGCTTGCGGCAGCCGATGACGAGGGTGTGGGTGGCGGGATCGAGCGCCATGCCGACGGGCGATCCGCCGGGCGCAACAGGCCAGCGGTTGATGACTTTGCCGGCCTTCAAGTCGACGACCGCGACGAGATCCTTGTCCTGGAGGTTGATGAAGACCTTGCCGGCGCCATCGGCTGCGAGAAATTCGGGCTTGCCGTCGAGGGCGATGGAGGTGACTTTGCCCTTCGCGGGATCGATGTCCGGGCTGAAGGTCATGAGGGTACCGCCGTCACCGGAGACGGCGAGGACCAGGTTTTGCTTCGCGTCGTAGATGATGCCGTCGGTGTCGGGCACGGTCGGGATGCTGCCCAGCGTGGCGTAAGTCTTCAGGTCGAAGACGAGGATGGCCCCGGTGCCTCCGCCATCGGTGATGAAGCCGCGGTTGAGCTTGGAGACGACGGCCACGCCGTGCGCGCCCTTCTGGCCGGGAATGTCGCCGAGCACCTTGCCGTCCTGGTCGAGGACCATGGTGTGGGTGCTGCGCGGGACAAAGAGGCGGTGCGTCTGCGGGTCCACGGTCAGGTAGTCCCAGGAGCCTTCGCCGCCGACGTGGAATGTGTTGGTGACGTCCCAGGTCTGGGCGGAGGCGGGCGCGGCGCCGAGGGTGAGGGCCAGGCCGGCGGAGGCAAGGGACAAGCTGATGTGGTGGGCGATGCGCATGGGTTGACCTCTCCTGAAGCGTATTGCGGTAAGTTTGGCACTGCGGAAACAGACGCGGGTGCGGCCAAAGAAAGTTAGCATAGCTGGATTAAGGCTTGCTGAAGGCTGGCCGATGGTACTGGGTCAGTTTGAAAGTCCGGGGCACCGAAGTTTCCTAAGACCCCGTATTGCGTGCGCTACAATCGAGCGGTTTGGTGTAGCCCGAGCCAGATAACTTCCGGGTTGGCGACCAGTTGCCCGGAACCGCAGCAAGCAGCGACAAAGTGAGGGATAATCGTGAGGTGGCCATCTCAATACCTTCTGGACTCACGGATGATAATGACTTCGTCGGGTTGTTGAACGCGCTGCTAAATGCTTTAGTCACTCAGCAAGAGACGGAGCAACTCTGGGTGATTCAGGTCGATAACTGGTTTGATCACAAATGGCTAAGATATTCCGGGAGTGGTACCGTTGCCTCCAAGTTCCCGGTAGATTGGACCTCGTCGTTTATGGACCGGTTCGCGTCCGTTAAGGAGCAGTTCTGGCGGGACAAACTTACCTTCCCACCGTTTGCGCCGGAAAGGGTGGCGGCCCAGTGGTCCTTTCTGCATACCGAAAGTGGCTACATCGAAGTCCCTCTCGCGAAGTTGCCGCATAGCGAGTCCAAACACCGCAGCCATTCCAATCTAAACAGGCGGGTGGAGGATTTCGTTAGATCGGCTTCGTTTGTCTGGTATAGCGGCAACACGTTGAAGAACGGACGAGGAAGTGCAATGGTCTACAGCATCGGACCTGGTGGACCGATTTGCTGGTTTGCAGCATTCGGAAGGAAATCGGGCTGGGCGCTTGAAAGGACCAAGGGCATAGATACGGAGCAGGTCTCTCGGCTGCTGAGTCGCGGGTGAGCGGCTAACCGGAAGTAATCCCCGAATTGCCTGCAAAGTCGACCGGTTGAGACCGCCCCGTATTGCGGGAACAATGGCCATGAATCTGCTACTCTCACGCCTATGAACCCTGAATACTTGTGGCTGACTGGCGCGATGCAACTCCTGACCTTCTTCGGTATCGGGCCTGCGCTTGCCATCGCCATCACGTATAAGGCATGGCGAGGGAAACCAGAGAATCTCAACCTCGGACGGTACGTAACGCTTTGCGTTACGTCTGGCGTGGCGGCTTCCTTATTGATCTGGGTAGCGAAGTGGATGGACGCTGATGTCAGAACGGCTATGTATTTTCTGCAATTGGCTTGTGTTTTCCTTAGCGGCCTCTTGTTTGGCGTGTGCATGGGATGCGGCTGGTCCCTACTCTTACGCATGTGGTATTGGCACAAGACAACACGGCTAACCAGCGCGGACGAACCGTAAACTTACAAAAAGATGAAACTCTTTGGATCAGAGGCCAATACCTCGGGCGAATTGAAACCACATGCCTGTAAAGTCTCGTTTGCGGTAAAGTGCCGCCGACGATACCCTTGCGCCCCGCTGGAGAGCCTGAGAGGATGGCTGGCATGGAATCACTAGGCGGGATGACAGTCAACGAGCGGTTCTTTGCCGTGGGTCTCGACTCGGAATGGACTAGCGCAGTGGGGCGTCGGGATCGAGACGCAATGCTGAAACTACTTGGGAGGGTCGAGCTTGCGGATCAGGCTGAACGGATTATTGATACGCTCATGAAGCGATTGGGTTAGCCAAGGTTTTTATTGCCCTTGCATCGAACCGCCTGCAAAGTCGGGCTTTTCGGAAAGTTCAGTCACGCACCTCAAACTGACCCACTACCCCGAGATTCATTTCTTCCAGGGATTGAGCTATAGTCATGTAATGAGGGGTCAATACACAATTGCGCGTATGCGGTCGCCGTGGCGATTGCTGCTCGGAGTTTTGTGTATCTCGCTGATCATGCTGGGTGGCGTGGTTGGCGCCACACATACTCATGCTACGGGGGAAGTTTCCCACCAGAACTGCGGTCTCTGCGCAACTGCCCACATGGCGGTCCAGGTTGCCGTTTCGGTGACGCAAGTCTTCGTTTCCCAGGTATTCACCCCGGTTCAAGCGTCCACTCCAGTCGATGCCCACCTGTTCACTCCGCTGTTTGCTCTGTTCTCACGGCCTCCGCCCGCTGACTCGAATCGCTCGTAATTCGGCAATTCGAAGTCAGGCTCTAACTCAGGAGGAAGTATATGAACACGCTTTTTCGGCGCGCATCTTTCGCGACCCTTTTAGTCTCTCTTTTCTTCAATCTCTCAGGCGCGCGCGCGCAGTCGGCAGGTAACTCCGGCACAGTGTATGGCACCGTCACCGATCCCAGCGGCGCCATCATCCAGGGAGCCGACGTCACCATCGCAAACCCGGTCAGCGGATACAGCCGCCAGACCAGGACCGACACCGCCGGCCATTACCAGTTCACCAATCTGCCGCTCAATCCCTACCACCTGACCATCTCCGCGCCTACCTTCGCCTCAGCCGCGGCCGACGCCGACGTGCGCTCCACGGTCCCCATCACGCTCAACACCAGCCTGAAGCTCAGTGCCACCTCCACCATGGTCGAGGTCACAACCAATGGCGGCGACCTCATCGAAGGCGACCCGGTCGGCCACACCGATATCGACCGCGACCTCTTCCAGAAGCTCCCGTTGGAGAGCGCGTCCTCGTCCCTTAGTTCTCTCGTCACTCTCGCTTCTCCCGGCGTTTCCGCCGACTCCGACGGCCTCTACCACGGCATGGGCGATCATGCTTCGAACACCATCGCCGTCGACGGCCAGAATATGTCCGACCAACAGAGCAAAGTCTTCTCCAACCAGATCCCCTCCAACTCCGTTCAATCCCTCGAGGTAATCCAGGGCGCCCCCCCAGCCGAATATGGCGGCAAGACCAGCCTCGTAATCCAGGTCACGACCCGCTCCGGCCAGGGGGTCACCACTCCCACCGGCTCCGTCTCCGCATCCTTCGGCACCTTCGGCTCTTCCACCGGCTCCGTCGACCTCAGCTACGGCGGCAAAAACTGGGGCAACTTCATCGAAATCGACGGCCTCAACACCGGCCGCTTCCTCGATCCTCCGGAGTTCGCCGTCTTCCACTCCAAAGGCAACGAACTCAATCTCTTCGACCGCATCGATCGCCAGCTCACGACGGCGGATTCGGTCCACCTCAATCTCGGCTTTAGCCGCTCCTGGTTTCAGACTCCCAACACCTACGACAACCTCAACGTGCAGAACATCGTCTCGGGCGGCACGGGCCGCAGCCCGGTCTTCGGCGCAGTCGGCAACACCGATCAGCGCTCCAAGATCCTCACCTTCAACGTCGCCCCCAGCTATACCCATTCCGTCGGCGTCAACTCCGTGTTCAACCTCGGCGCATATGTCCGCCGCGACGACTACAACTACTACCCCAGCCGCAACCCGCTCGCCGACCTTGGCCCCATCCAGGGCCAGTCCGTCGTCCAAAACCGTTCCCTCACCAACGCCGGACTCCACAGCGATTTCTCCTACGTCAAAGGCATCCACAACATCAAGCTAGGCGCCGTCTACCAGCAGACCTTCCTCCGCGAGAACGACTCCATCGGGCTGGTCGACTCCACCTTCAACGCCCCCTGCCTGGACCGGAGCGGCAACTCGCTGCCCGGCTTCACCAGCCCCACCCAATGCGCCGGCGCCGGCTACGTCTCCAACGACCCCTCCGCCGGAGGCTCCTACGACTCCGACCTGCTGCCCTACGACCTCACCCGCGGGGGCGGCTACTTCAAATTCAACGGCCACACCGACGTCAAGGAGATCGCCCTCTACGCCCAGGACCAGATCACGGCGGGCAACTGGACCCTAAACGTCGGTCTGCGCGGCGATCTTTACAACGGCCTCGCCATTACCCGCCAGGCCGAACCCCGCGTCGGCCTCTCCTACACCGTCAAGCGGACCAATACCGTCCTGCGCACCTCCTACGCCCGCACGCTGGAAACTCCCTTCAACGAGAACCTCGTCGTCTCCAGCCAGGGTTGCGGAAGCGTTGTCCTCTCGCCCCTTCTCGCCTGCACCCCAGGTGTTTCAACGACGCTCCAGCCTGGCTTCCGCAATGAGTTCCACGCCGGCCTGCAGCAGGCCTTCGGCAAGAACTTCGTCGTCTCCGGAGACTACGTCTGGAAGTACACCCACAACGCCTTCGACTTCAGCATTCTGGGCAATACGCCGATCTTCTTTCCCATCGACTGGCATAACTCCAAGATCCCCGGCTTCGACCTGCGCGCGGACATCCCCAACATCCATCACATCTCAGCCTTCGTCGTCATGTCTTCGGTTGCTGCTCGCTTCTTCCCGCCGCAGACCGCCGGAGCAGGCGCAACCGTCGGGCAGAGCGGCTATCCCTTCCGCATCGACCACGACGAGAAGTTCAACGAGACCACCCACGTCCAGTACTCTCTGCCCATCAAGCGCGCGCCCTGGGTCGGCGTCAACTGGCGCTACGACAGCGGCCTCGTCGCCGCCTCCACGCCCTGCTTCAACCTGACCGGCCCTAACACAGGCTGCTCCGGCTATTCCATCCTGGTCAACGGCAAGCCCACTGTCGATCTCAGCAGCCTGACCGCCGATCAGCAGTTCGAGGCCGGCCTCGCCTGCAACGGCGTGAAGGCCACGCCCGGCTCCGGCTTTGACCAGTGTCCGGCCGCGCAGCTAACCTCCAGCCTGCTCACCATTCCCGCGCCCGGCACCTCGGACGACGACCACAATCCACCCCGCGTCGCTCCGCGCAGCCTGTTCGACGTCTCCCTTGGCGTCGATAACCTCCTCAAAGGCGATAACAAGCACAAGTGGAGCCTGCGCCTTACCGCCGTCAACGTGACCAACAAGGACGCTCTGTATAACTTCCTTTCCACGTTCAGCGGCACGCACTACGTCACACCGCGCGCGCTGACCGGCGAAATCGGGTTCCACTTCTAGCATAAGCTCCGGTCAACATGGTTCTGCGGAGGCAGTGGGAACAACTAGCGGTATTGCTCGATGCGGGAAAGGAGCGCCAGCTTCTGCGTAGGCGGGAGGAAGCTCGCTTCGACGGCGTTTGCTGCGAGTTCGCGCATCTGGTCGAGGGAGAAGCCGTAGCGCGACTGCGCGAGAATATATTCGTCGAGCAGGTTGGCGCCGAACATGGGCGGGTCGTCGGAGTTGATGGTCACCATGATGCCGGAGTCGAAGTAGTCGCGGAGGGGATGCTCGTCGAAGGAGGAGCAACATCCGGTGCGAATGTTGGAGGTGACGTTGATCTCGATGGGGATCTGGCGTTCTACCAGCACCTGCATCAGCTCGGCGTCGTACTGCGCGGCGAGGCCGTGGCCGATGCGTTCGGCGCCGATGTTGATGGCGGCCCAGATGCTGGCGGGGCCTTCGACGGGGCCGCCTGATTCTCCGGCGTGCGCGGTGAGGCGGAGGCCAGCGGCTTTGGCTTCGGCGTAATGCTCCTTGAAGAGCGATGCGGGGCCGCGGGCTTCGTCGCCGCCGATGCCGATGCCGACGATGCTGGGATAGAGAGCGCGAAGTTCTGCAGCCTTGCGGAAGACTCGGGTAGCTTCTTCGGGGCCGAAGTTGCGGACGGCGTCGATGATCCAGAGGATAGTGACGCCGAATTCCTGCTCGCCGCGGATGCGTGCGCGCTCGATGGCGGCGACGAAGGGCTCGACCTCCGTCTTCTTCCAGAAATAAATGATGCCGAAAGAGATGTAGACCTCGGCGTGGAGAACGCCCTGCCTGGCGAGCGTGCGGATCATGTTGTAGGTGATGAGTTCGTAGTCTTCCGGCGTGCGGAGGCGCTCGGTGACGGCTTTGAACGCTTCAAGGAAGCCGAGAAAGTTTTCGTAGGTATAGAGGACGCGGGCGGCAGCGAGGGTGAGAGGTTCGGCATCGTGGCGCTGGGAGAGAGCGACGAGAGTTTCGGGCTCGACGGTGCCCTCGAGGTGGAGGTGGAGCTCGACCTTGGGAAGGTGGCGGAGCCAGGCGGGAACGTCGATCTGGTCGCGACTTGGGGGGAGCGGTTTACGAGCCATCCTTTCTAGGCTAGCTGAATTTGGGATTGCGCGTGACAAAACCGTGACATAGTTACGAAGAATCAGGAGCTTACGGTGAAGCGCGCGGGCGGCGACTCGTCACTTTCTCCTTGACATCGATAGCGGCATGCCTGAAGCTCAAAGTATTCAAAAATTTCCATTTCCGCACGTTGTTAGTGCTCGTTTTCTTTCTCCGTTGAGCGCTCGATCTCGTTCAGGAACCATCGGCCAGCGTTGCCGTATTTCCTTTTCATAGGGCTTTCTTCAACCTCACAGAGCCTATTCAGCACGACCATTATTAAGGAGTTGCCCAATCCAATGACACTGACCTTATCAGCAAAACGGCTTCTTGCCCTCGCCTCTGCCCTGGTGATGATTCTCACGCTCGCCCTGCCAATGCGCGCCCAGACCGCGGCAACCGGCACCATCAGCGGAACGGTAACGGACAGCTCGGGTGCGGTCGTGGCCAATGCCACCCTGCTGATCACCGATACCGATACGGGCGTGACGCGCACGGTTCCGACAACCAGCGCCGGAACCTACGCGGCCATCTTCTTGCAGCCCGGCCACTATGAGGTGGTGATCAGTGCAACTGGTTTTGGCAAGGTGGATCGCAAGAACCTGGTGCTGACGGTCGGCCAGACGCTGACGGTGGATGCGGCGCTGGCGGCAGGGTCGGTAGCGACGGAAGTGGTGGTGACCAGTGAGTCGCCGATTCTGGATCCGCAGAAGACCGAGGTTTCGCAGACGCTGGACACGAATTTCATTGCGAATCTGCCGGTGGCGACGCGCAACTGGAGCAACTTCGTACTGCTAACGCCGAACGTGGTGCAGGATGGCGGGTCGGGACTGATCAGCTTCCACGGCATCAGCGGCCTGTACAACCAGAACTATGTGGACGGCGCGAACAACAACGAGATGCTGTTCTCTGAGGCTCGCGGACGCGCTTCGGGCGCACCGTATATCTACTCGATCGATTCGATCAAGGAGTTCCAGGCGGAGACGTCGAACTACTCGGTGGAGTTTGGCCAGGCGGCAGGCGGCCAGGTGAACGCGATCACGAAGAGCGGCTCGAACGCGATCCACGGCGATCTGTTCTACTCGCTGCGCTATCCGACGCTGAACGCGCTCGATCCGTACACCAAGTTCCAGGCGCTGCACAACACGCCGAACCCGGTGGTTGCAGGATTTCTGCTGACCCAGCCGGTGCACCAGCAGCAGCAGTTCGGCGGTTCGGTGGGCGGCCCGATCATTAAGGACCGCCTGTTCTACTTCTTCACCTATGACGGATTCCGCCGTGTGGGCAAGGTGCTGTATACGGACTCGAACACGCTGTCGCTGACGCCCTCGGGCACGACGAGCAGTACTACGACGATTACTCCGACGCAGTGTCCGGCGACGATCTCCGCGGCGCAGTGCACGAACGGCATCTCGTTCTTGATGGCCCAGTCGACGGCTGCGCCCTCGCGCTTTGCGAAGGAGAACCTGTTCTTCCCGCGGCTTGACTGGCACGTGAACAGCAAGAACGATGCGTTTATCGATTTCAACTTCGCGGATTACGATTCCAGCTACGGATACAGCCCGGCCAACACCTTCTCCAACAGCTCGCCGAGCACGAATGCGCCGACGAGCTACCACGAGCGCTTCCTGGTGGGCGGATTGACTACGCAGCTTGGCAAGGCTTCCGTGAACCAGTTCCATGGCCAGTGGGGACGCGACTTGGAGACTGCCGGCGCGAACGCCTCCGGACCTTCGGTGGCTATCGGATCAAGCACCAGCGGTCCGTTGCTCACCTTCGGAATGCCCAATGCTCTTCCCCGTGTGGCGGAGCCGGATGAGCACCGCATCCAGTTGACGGACGTGTTCTCGACGACCAAGGGTCACCACAGCCTCAAGGTTGGCGGTGATGTGAACCTGGTGCACGAGGTGATGATCAATCTCTTCCAGGGCGGCGGCATCTACGGCTACAGCGGGGCCACTCCTCTGCTGAACTTCCAGAGCTGGGTGCAGGATGCGTTCGCCGGACAGGCGGGCAATACCGATCCTTACGCCGGGTATCACTACACCAGCTTCGTGCAGACCATCGACGTGGTGAACACTGCGGCCGGAACCCAGGGTAAGGACGACTTCTGGATGAAGATGCTAGACGGCTTCGCCGAGGACAACTGGAAGGTGACACCGAACTTCACCTTGACGGCTGGCGTGCGGTACGACATCCAGTTGACGCCGGCTCCTGGCCTGGTGAACAACAACTTTGCGCCGCTCTCGACGCAGTACAGCAGCGCGATCAAGAATGTCACCGATCGCGTGCAGCCGCGCATCGGCTTCTCGTGGGCGCCGTACACAGGAACGGTGGTTCGCGGCGGCTATGGCCTGTTCTCCGCGCTGAACCAGGGCAGCACCTACTACGCCATGCGGGTGGAGAACGGCGTGGTGCAGGTGAACTACAACTACAACGGTTGCGGAGCGACCAGCGGCGCAGTGACCGCAAGCTGCACAACCGTTCCGACCACCGCGACGTTCCTCCAGTATCCGAATGTTCCATTCCTGCCGACCGGGCCGGCGCTGTCCACTGCGCTTCATCCGACCGGTGGAGCGGCGCCGGCCATCAACGGCCCGACCAAGGTGGGCGCGCAGAGTTTCCACGGTCTCGATCCGAACTTCGTTCCGCCCCTGGCGCACGAGATGAACCTGAGCATCGAACAGGCGCTGCCGGGACGGATCTCTTTGCAGGTGGGCTACGTGGGAACGCGCGGCATGCGGCTTCCGGTGTTTGTGGATGCGAACCTGATCGGCCAGACGCCGCACGGGGCGCGCACCTACAACGTCGTGGACGCGAGCAACGCTCTGATCAAACAGCTCACGGTTCCGGTGTATCTGCCTTCGGATCGCCGCAACACGTCGCTGGCCTCGTTCAACACGGGCTTCAGCGTTGCGAACACGTGGTACAACTCGATGGCAGTTACGGTTCGTCGGCCCTTCGCCAACGGGCTTGAGGTTCTGGGCAACTTCACGTGGGCGCACGCTACGGACACGGGGCAGGTGCAGGGCAACAACGGCACCTTCTACGGTGGCGACGTTCCGCAGGACCCGAACCGCGTCAAGGGCGAGAACGGACCTTCGGACATCGATGTGCGGAACCGCGGCACGATCAGCCTGGTCTATCAGCCGAAGATCTTCGCGGATAACAAGATTGTGAAGCATGCCCTGGACGACTTCCTGTTCTCCGCGACGGACATCGCATCGGGCGGGCAGCCGATCTTCCTGGGCATGAGCGGCACGGTCTATTCGGGCTCGTCGAGCGCGACCAGCTACGGCGACGACGGCGGCATTTACGGCGGCGCGATCAGCTCGGGTTCCGGATTGCCTACCACGGGCCGGCCGCCGCAGATCGGGCGCAACAGCATCAAGATGCCTGGCTTCAATGCATTCGATTTGCGCGTGGCGCGGGACATTCCGATCCACGATCAGATCCGGATGCAGTTTGCGATGGATGCGTTCAATGCGCTGAATCACACGATCATTACGAGTGTGAATACAACGTATTCTCAGTACACGTCGGCTGCCGCCACGGGAACCTGCAGCACCGCTACCCAGACTCCCGGACCGGCGGCAGCGCCGTTGCAGGGATGCATCGCGCCCTTCTCGGGCACGGGGCTTACAGCGTTCGGCGCAACGTCTGCCACGAACAACGGTCTGTACACGGCCCGCCAGGTGCAGTTCTCGGCGAAGCTGTTCTTCTAACCTGAGCGATCGGCGATGCTGCTGAGCGCATGACCAACGAAACGCCCCGGAGAATTCTGGGATCGGTTTGTAGATCGATCTCATAGGCCTCCGGGGCGTTTTTGTGCGTGACAACCGATCGCCGGGAAAATACCCGCACATTCCGTACTCTTGAACAACATCACCCGCGAAAATTCATTCCATTCCCGACTCGCCCCCACGTCGTCATTGCTGACTCGCCCCCATGTCGTCATTGCTGACTCGCAGAGTCAGAATCTCCGTAGTTGCCTTTCTTGACGCCCCTTAGCATCTCCCATCTAACTAGTTCATAATAAATGGTTTATCAAAAACGCACCACATTGCGCGATTCGCTCGCAGGCAATTCAATAGCCAAATGTTCCACGTGGAACAAATTTTGTTAACCCAAACGGCGTTATACCCCAAAATCATTCTGGTGGCTTCACAAACAGGAATAATGGCCCGAAAGTGGGATATCGAACTGGGCACGTCTATGCGGAAATAGGGAGGTATGAAACGGGCCCTCATCTCCGCCTCTTTGAGCATTGCACTGGTATGTGGCATGACCACGGCCGCGACGGCACAAGCGAAACCTTCAGCCCGGTTGGTGCGGGGCGCTGTCCGGGTGGACGATACGAACGTGCCTTACGAGGCGCGCATCGAGCCGACGACCATGGCGGCCGACAGCACGTCGATCGAGACCGGGGCCGATACGTGGATCGCGCGCGGGTTCGACCTGAAGACGCTGATCGCGCAAATTTACGACATCGATGTACGACGGGTGGACTTCAAGGACGTGGACGCCGAAGCGCGGTACGACGTGAGCTTGTCGCTTCCGGTCGAGATCGATCAGGATTCGATGCGGCGGATGCTGACCGACGCGCTGGGGAAGAAGTTCGGACTGACGATCAAGGCGGAGAGCCGCCCG
>WNGR01008337.1_pt1 | contig 13879 bp, 10 predicted proteins | sample 5407581 | NCBI WGS metagenome assembly WNGR01 (sample SAMN13153383, study PRJNA577476) | soil metagenome | isolation source: 80 cm soil or saprolite under Garry oak tree replicate 2 | place: USA:California | collected 2016-06-15 | reverse complement strand
AACTCCTCGGCAGCCGGTTCTTCCAGCACTGGTTCGGCGACGGCCAACACCGGCATCTCGCTCTCCTGTTCTCTTTCGTCCTGTACAACCAGGTCATGCAGGGCTGGCGCGTAGGACTCCTCGCGGTAGTCTTCCAGCTCGTCACCTGGCAGCCGCAAGCAGGAAAACGGCGCGCCAATAAAGGTCAACTGCTGAATAGCCCTAGTAATAGCGACATACATCAGGTTGTCTTCCTGGATTTTCTGCTTGTCGCTCTTCGCGAGCGGGTGAGGGAACAGGTCTGTGTCGATGATATAGACGCGCTCAAACTCCAGGCCTTTTGAGCGGTGAGCGGTCATGAACTGCACCATGTTGCCTGTCTCATCTTCCGTGAACAGGCCCCGGATGTAGCGTTTGAAGTCGTCAGCGGTGCGGCTGAACTCGCACTTCGGGTCATTCGCGCAGCGCTCGCCGGGATCGACGCATTTGGCGATGTAGGCCGTGTAAAAGGCCCTCACCGTTTCCACCTTGTCCTTGAGTTCGTCGATGGCCAGCTCCACGTCTTTCTTACGTGTATCCTGGATAATCTGCCGCTGCTTGACGCGGTAGGCCTCCAGCAGATCCAGGAAGTTGGATAAATCGTCGTGCAGCAGGCACTCCCCGCGCTGCGCTACCCGCATCTCCTCAATACGCGTCACGATGACCGCGATGCTATCGCCGATCTTCTTCCCCAACACCATGGCGCGCTGGCCGGTCTTGAGGACTTTGAGGCAGTCGCGCACCAGCACCGCGGTCGTTCGCGCAATGACCGCATCGCGCTTTCTCAGCCGCTTCAGGTACTCCCCAGCCTCCACGACCTGCACTTCGCCCTCGTGCGCTCCGGGGGCCGGGATAATCTCGCCGCCCAGCTGGTTCGCTAGATCAATGATGGCCGTGCCACAGCGATAACACACCCTGAGCGGCAGAAGCTGCGCATCAAAGGCCCGGATGATGTTGTCGATGCTATCGTGATCAGCGCCGGTGAACGCATAAATGCTTTGCCGAGGGTCCCCGACCGCGAATACCTGCGTATCCGGGTGGCACGCCCGTTGCACCAGACGCAGCTGCGCTTTGTTCAAGTCCTGCGCCTCGTCGATGATCACATGGTCGAACTGGCGCACCGGGATCTCGGCCAGGCTCGCCGGGTAGCACACCATGTCGTCAAAGCTGATCTTCCCCGACTGGCGGAACTCCGCCAGGCCCTCCTGCAGCGCGTAGACCACGGCTCCCACGACGAACGGCCACACTTTCGCCGAGGGATTGATATCGTTCAAGGAAAACTGATCGATGAGCGCCAACAAAGCGGCCTCTGAGGACTGCGAAAGCGTCACCTGGACATAGTGAACCAGGTCCTTCGCCCACACCCTGGCATCGAACTGCATGGACGCCAGCCCCTCGTCATCTACATGGCGCAGGCTCAGCAGGAATGGAGCGAAGTGCTTGCCCACATAGTCGTCGATCAGGCGGCTGTACTTGTCATCGTCAACATCGCTCTCGCGGCCAAGAAACTTCTCAATGCAGGTGTCATTAATACCATAACCTCGCCGAAACGGGGAGATATGCGTCACGAGTAGAAACCGGCGAATTTATGTGTCAGTCTCACAACCAGCGAACTGGCCTTCAAGGAACAACAAACTGTCTAAAAGTAGGGTGTCATGAAGCAGTATCCTGGGAAGGTGATGGGGGACTGGCATTCCCTTGTAGAGGCGGTACAGAAGTACCCTTCTGAGAAGAAACCTCGCCACGACCTGCTTGACACATACCTTTCCTATCCATTGGACTAAAACCTGGTTTTCCCTAGAGGTGTTTTGACCCATTGGGCATGATTGTACCTTTGAGTGACTTAGCTTGCTGATTTAGTTCTCCAATAGCAATTCCTGTAGCGTCTTTCAGGATGGCTTCATCCAGGATAACTCCTTCTAACCTGGCTCCTTTTAGCCTTACTCCTTCTAACCTGGCTCCTTCTAACCTGGCTCCTTCTAACCTGGCTCCTTTCAGGTTAGCTTTCATCAGCTTGGCTCCACTTAAGTTAGCTCCTTCCAGTTCGACATCATCCAAGCTGGCTTCTCTCAGGTCGGCTTCATGTAAATCAATGATAGGATCATCTGGATCATCTGTGTTGATCGTTTCGTTTACGCTCTCCATCTAAGCGTGGAAGTACTCTCAGCGTCCGTACCCGTGCCACCTCCCGTACATCAGCTTTCGGTTTTGATTTACGTAATTCCTTCGCAAGGAGAAGCTCTGACATTTTATCAATATATGCTTGGAGTGCGGTTTCACGCCGATTGTCCAGGGCTATTGCTCGTTCTGTGCGACTGTTGGCAAGGTTGAACAGTACAGCAATGACCGCTAAAGCCAGCGGAATAATGAGCAGTTGTAGCCAATCCCAAAGGGTTTTTCCAGGTGAGTACTCTGTTGTGGTTCCTTGAGGGGTTTGCGTTGTTTTGCTTTTGCCACCTGTGAAACCTGTCCAGTCCCAGCCAAATCGATAGACTGCCAGAGCAAATACGATAATCAATGCAATGACTAGCAAGAGGACAATCGCAACGATCACAATCGCAACCCAATACTGCTTTATTTTCTGCCACCATGAACGAAGCAGTGTTATCATAGCATCACCTCCGATCTTGAGTCCCATCAGTCAATAGAGGAGGCTGTATCACAAGAATCCGGGCAGCACGTTTGCGGTGTGAACGTGCTTCATAAGGAGCAGCCTTGAGAATCACAAACCATTCAACCTGACCGGGTGGCCAGAGTTCTAATTGTGGGCTTTGATAGGGATGGTCATACAAGCGCGGATTGCCTACCCGCAGGAGGTGTTTATCGTCTGGCTGCCACTCTACCGAATATTTTGCCAGGGGATGCTCTCCATACTCCAAGGCCAGCGTATCTTGAAAGATGTTGAGCTTTGCGTCTCGAAACGGCGAAACTTTGTGTCCAGTGACATGACCAAGCACTTCCGCAGGACTGAGTGACCCTTTACGAATAACCTTGCCACGGCTGGAAGCATAACTGTGCCGTCTACGAGCTTGATTTGTTGAGTTTGTAGACGGCATATTCCTTGCACTTGAACTCATAACTTTGCCGGAAGTGCAAATTGGAAGTGAATGCTTGCCAAAAGTACAAACTTGGTAAAATGGCAAGGCGAAGCGGTCCACGTATGCGCACCAGTGGCGCTGCCGGGCGGGGCGGCGGTCTGCCCTCTGTCACGGCCATCCGGCGCCGGATACCGGTGCCTGGCTGACCAGCACCTGCCCGGTCCGGGCTGCGAGCGCCTCGTTCACCTGCTCGATGCCACGCCACTCAGCCGCCAGAAGGAACAACGTCTTTTGGTCCGGTCCGCCGAGCATGACGGCGAAGATTGCACGGTCGTACTCGATGCGCTCACACACCTCGCCGCCCTCGCGGACTCGCACGACTGCACCCGCTGGGGTACCGACACGTCTGGTGTGGGCAAAGGTGGCGGCCGTCCCTACCCAGACGGCGCCTTCGGCATCCATGCAGATGCCGTCGGGGGCCAGGCTCTCGGCCCACACCCGCCGGTTGGACAGGCGGCCATCGGCTTCGATGTCGAAGGCGATGAGTCGCCCGGTGAAGGACTCAGAGATGATCAGCGTCTTGTTATCCGGCGTAATCACCATGCCATTGGGGAATGCCAGGTCGCCGGCGACCTGGCGGGTCTTGCCGTCCGGCGTGACCAGGGCGATGATGCCGGACGTGGGGGCAGCCCCGGCGAGGAACTGGAAGCGGATGCTGTTGAGGTAGATGTTGCCCCGACCATCAACCACGATCTCGTTCCAGCCATCGGCGATCCCGCCCAGGTCGGCGTGCCGAACCATTGACCCGTCCGGCTCCATACGGAGCAGCTCCTTGCCCGTGACCAGCAGGCGGCCATCGGGCAGCCAGTCGATGGACCAGCCGAGGCCGGCGGGTCCGTGGCCGGTGACTTCGCTGTTGCCGTTCAGGTCAACCGCGACGATCTCGCCTGTCCCCCAGTGGGCGAACCACAGTCGGCCCTCGTGCCAGCGAGGCGATTCGACATAGGCGAGCCCGTCCAGCAGGACGTTGGGTTCAGGCATGAGCGATGGGTTTGACATTAGTGCCTCCTGTGTGAATTTTTTGAGACTTCCGCTAAACTCTCCACTTTCCCCACCTCGGACATGAGCCGTTCTTTGTTGATATTTTTGCATATTTTGTTGGCTGAGTACAATGGATAGTGTGGGATTGTTTTTGTAGACTGTGGATAGCATCCTTGTCGTGAAGGATCACTCCCATGCTTACACCAGACGAGCTTTCTTCACTTTACCAGCGACTTGGCCTCTCCAGCCAAGCACAGGCTGTCGTGACACATATTTGTTCTTCTCCCCCAGCTCGGCGAGTGGGCAGCGGCAGGAAGAATGTGCCGGTGCTGTACCCCAGCCGCAAAATGGGCGTGGTCATTCAAGCGGAAAGTTACAAAAATGAGCTGGCCGGCGTGTATGAGATGGAGCACGACCCTGCCATTCTGGCTTTCTACGATCAGCCACCTCCCATCAAACTGGTGTACCGGGCAAAGAACGGGCGCCGCATTGGCGTGCTGCATACGCCCGATTACTTTGTCATCCGCACGGATTCCTTGGGATGGGAAGAGTGGAAAATGGAGGAGGACCTGGTCCAGTTAGCCGAGAAGATGCCCCAGCGCTACATGCGCAAGGAGAATGGGACCTGGTCGTGTTCGCCAGGTGAACAGCTTGCGACCCCACTCGGCTTTTACTACCGCGTGCGGTCGTCGCGCGAGATCCACTGGGTATTCCAACGTAACCTGCGCTTTCTCTCCTCCTACTGGCATCCAGACGCGCCCAGTGTGTCAGCCCAGGCCCGCGATGAAGTGGTGGCGCTGCTAGCTGCTGATCCAGGGATCACGATGCACATGCTCATCGCCCGCCTGGAAACGGCGACGAGCGACGATGTGTATCGCTTGTGCGCGCTTGAGCAGCTCTACGTGGACCTGTATGCTGCACCGCTGGCAGAACCAGAGCAAGTCCACGTCTTCAGCGACCAGCAGACTGCACATGCCTGGGCAACAGCACTGCGGCCCGAGGTGTTGGCTTCTGAAAATCGCCCCCAGATGGTTTCCATTGAGCCAGGAGCTACCATTGTCTGGGATGGCAAGCCCTGTACCATTGTGTATCAAGGGCAGACGACCATTACGCTGCTGACCGAGGATCGCCACCTCCTCGAACTTGCGAATGCCCACTTTCAGGCGCTGGTGTGCGGTGGCAAAGTGCTGGGGCTGTTCTCCTCTTCTGAGCCGGATTGTCTACGGACCCAGGTGCGCGAGCGACTGCTCTCAGCACGTCCAGCAGATCTGGCGGAAGCCAATCGGCGCTACGCGATCATTCAGCCAGTGCTTCAAGGCCATCGGCTCCAGGAAACTGCTACCCCAGCGCGCACCATCCGTTTCTGGCTGGCGCGCTACCGGGAAGCCGCGCAACAGCTTGGCTGTGGATATATTGGTCTTTTACCACGCGTCCAGCACAGCGGCAATCGCCGTCCTCGGCTGCCAGCGGAGGTGGTCGCTGCAATGGACGAGTTCATCGAGTACGACTACGAAACCCACAAACAAAAACGCAAAGCGGAGGTGTACGGCGAACTGGTGAACTCCTGCCAGAGCAAAGGGCTCGCCACCATCCCCAGTTACAAGACCTTCATCGCCACCGTGAATCGCCGTCCCCGCTACCAGCAGACGCGCAAACGGGCAGGAGTACGGGCGGCGTACCCGCAGGAGCCGATGTACTGGGAACTGACGTTTACCCTGCCTCGACATGGCGATCGCCCTTTCGAACTCGTCCATATCGACCACACCTGCCTTGATGTCGAACTGGTTGACTCGCGCACAGGGAAGCCACTCGGCAAACCGTGGGCCACCTTTCTCACCGATGCGTTCTCCCGCAGGCTCCTGGCGGTCTATTTGACCTTTGATGAGCCCAGCTATCGATCCTGCATGATGGTCTTGCGCGAATGTGTGCATCGGCACAACCGCTTGCCAGACATGCTGGTGGTCGACTGGGGCCCCGAGTTCAGAAGTATCTACTTTGAGACCTTACTGGCGCGTTACGAATGTAGCAAAGCTACTCGCCCACCAGCGAAACCGAGGTTCGGGAGCGTAGTCGAGCGGCTTTTTGGGACCGCAAATACCACCTTTGTGTTCAATCTTGCTGGCAATACCCAGGTCATGAAGAACGTCCGCCAGGTCACGCAATCCGTTGATCCACGGACCCATGCCACCTGGACCCTCCCAACTCTGTATGCCCGTTTGCGCCAGTGGGCCTACGAGATCTACGATACCCGGGAACATCCAGCCCTTGGGCGAACGCCTGCGGAAGCCTTCACCGCCGGGATGCTGCACGCCGGATTGCGCGCGAACCGTTTAATTGCCTACGATGACGATTTCATCCGGCTGACCCTTCCCAGCACGCCGAAAGGAACGGCGAAAGTGCGACCTAACCTCGGCGTGAAGATTCATGGGCTGTACTACTGGGCCAGGGGCGAGGCGTTCCGCGATGCGCGGGTAGAGAACACACAGGTTCCGGTGCGCTACGATCCCTACAATCTGGGACATGCCTTTGCGCAAGTCAACGGACGATGGGTCGAGTGCATTTCGGAACATTACGCGCGGTTCCAGGGGCGCTCCGAACGAGAAGTCCAGCTGGCCACTGCAGAGTTACGCCAGCGCCAGCGCCGACATGGGCAACACTTTGTGGCAACAGCAGCAAAACTGGCTGATTTTCTTTCGTCCCTGGAAGCAGAAGAAGTGCTGCTGGAACAACGACGACGCGATGAAGAAGGAAGGCAGGTCTTTGCTCTCATGGAGGGGACGGGCTTGCCAGGTCTCTCCACGCCACTGAACCACAGGAGGGAAAAGCAGCAGGACCATCAGGCACCTGATCTTCCTGCTGCGTCTGCATCTGTGCTTGAGACGAATCATCTGGAACAAAATGCAGACGACGACCCTGATGCGATTTACGAAGATTACTAACCAGGAGATGAAACGTTGGAAAAGTCTTCCGAACCTCCACACGGCTTTCCCCGAGACCTGCTCAGCCAGCCTCCAGAAGCCCGTCTGCACTACTTTGAGACGAAAGTCGTTGCTCACCAGCGACTCAAAGAAGTGCATGCCTCCTTGCTGCAGGCACTTCGATATCCAGCAGGGGTGTCACTCATCCTGGCGGTCGGACCAACAGGCGTGGGCAAGACCACGTTGCGCCGCCGGATGGAACGACAATTGGTAGAAGATGCTCAGCCATCTCCAACCTGTTCGCCTGGCCATATTCCGGTGGTCGGGTTAGAGGTTCCTGCCCCGGATGGGAGAAATTTCAACTGGAAGGACTACTACACCCGAGCCCTGCTCGCCCTCGACGAACCGTTTGTCGCCGACAAGATCACCTACGAGGTGTGCGATCTGCATCGCGATGAGCAGGGTCGGTTAGTGATCGGGCGGAGTTTGACCATTCCCGATCTGCGCCGCGCCTTAGAAAAAACGCTGCTGCATCGTCAGCCGCGTGCGTTCATCGTCGATGAAGCACAGCATTTTCGGAAAATGGCGAGCGGGCGGCGACTGCTCGACCAGATGGACAATCTCAAAAGCCTGGCCAGCATGACCAATACGGTCCACGTCCTGGTTGGAACCTATGAGCTTCTGGGGCTGACGAATTTGAGCGCACAACTCTCGCGCCGGAGCCTGGTTCTGCATTTTCCTCGCTACCACGCAGACAATGCAGAGGATCTCAAGGAATTTCGCAAATTGTTGCGCACGCTCCAAAAGCATCTCCCACTCGTCGTGGAGCCCGATCTGGAGTCGCATGCCGACGAATTCTACGAGCGATGCCTGGGCTGTACAGGAATGCTCAAGACCTGGCTCAATCGAGCACTGGCAGCAGCGCTCGAACAACAGGCGAAAACCATCACATGTGCTCTCTGGCAGCGTCATGCTGAACCACGAAGCAAACTGGTCCAGATGATCCGCGAGATTCGCGAAGGGGAACAAGCGCTTGCAGAAGATGAGGCCCACCACCAGGAGTTGAGAACCTTGTTACACTTACCCTGCACCGATCCACTCGAAAACGATGCGGCAGCCAGCCCCCAGGGTTCTCCTCAAAGTCAGCCAATCCCTGTTGGACAACGTGCTCCGCACAGAGACCCGGTAGGAAGAGAGAACCCGTGTGGCTAGCCATACCGAAGAGCTATACGAACTCTGGGATGAAGCCCCTCTCCCCAAGCGTTCACACAGTCTCCTTTACCATCTCGACCCCATCGAGGTTGGGACTCCCATGTCCGAGAGTCTCACCAGTTACATCGTCCGCCTCGCCGACGCCCACAGCGTCCACCTCACCACGTTTGTGGCGCAGGCAATTGTGCCCCATCTTGAAAGTCCCTCCCAGAGCCGCCAGCCGTATGCGTATCGCACCTCTTTTTGGGCTGGTAGCGGAGCGCTCAACGGCATGACCCCTTTTGCTGAGCAGCTCGTGCAGATCCTCGAACGTCTGACGATGCGCCAAGATCTGCGGTTCTTAACCATGTTGCCCTGGAAGGCTGTCCTCCCTCAGCACCAGCTTGTGCGACGAACCAGAGCCTGGTGTGCCGTCTGTTTTGAAGGGTGGAAAGCCTCGGAGAAGATTGTGTACGAGCCGCTGTTGTGGGCCTTGAGGGAGGTGCAGCGCTGTCCTGTTCATGGATGTGCGCTGGAGCAAACCTGCCCTTTCTGTGCCCGGACCCACCCGCCTTTGACACCACATGCGCAACCAGGCTATTGCTCGACCTGCAATCGCTGGCTTGGCTCTCGAAGCTCAGGAGAGACCACTCCTCACCCCTTCTCACCAGCAGAGATCCAGTGGAATCGGTGGGTGGAAGGCGAGGCAGGAACGCTGATTGCCGTTGCTCCCCGTCTGTCGTCTCCTCTCAGTCGCCACAATATTGCTCGTGCCGTGGAACAGGTGACGAATGGGAATCAACTGGCCACGGCGAGGCTTCTCCATGTGACTCAGGCAGCGATCTGGAAATGGCTCGGCGGGGAGACCATTCCCCATCTCGGGATGCTGTTACGGATTTGTTTCCAGATGGGCATCTCTCCCCTGGCGTTTCTTTCTGGCGTGATCGAGCCACTCCCTTCTCCCCGAGAAGGGGAACAGTCCCCGCCTCTGAAAAAAAGCTCATCCAGACCCTACAAGCGATTTGATGTGGAGGACGCGCGCAGCGTCCTCAAAGCGGCATTGCAGAGCAAGGACGAGCCTCCCCCGTCGATGGAGGAGCTGGCGCACTCAGCGGGTTTTGATCAAACCAATTGCCGCAGATATTTTCCAGATGCGTGCAAAGCTGTCTCAAAAAGATATCTGGACTATCTTAGGAAGAAACGACGTGAGCGGATTCAACAGGTGTGCGACGAACTGCGTCAGGCCATGCTCACCTTACATGCTCAAGGCCAGTATCCTGGACAGCGGCAACTTGAAAAGCTCCTCATCAAGCCAACGTGCCTGATGGAGCCCGAAGTGAACAGGGCCTGGCGTCAAATGATCGAAGAACTGGGAGTGAGGCCGACGAAGTGATTCTCTGGGCTTCAGGATTGGAAGAATAGCCTTGCCGCTCGTTTTTGGAAGGATTCCCTTGCCGCCTCGGCAAACCTATTCTTCTAGTAACAGAATGACGACCGTCTTCCCGTTTCTCGTGCGCCAGGTGCTTTTGAAAGTTGTAATCCAGGACCCACTTTTCATGCACCGCTACAAGGTCTTCCCAGCTCTGCGCTGCCTCGAAATACCAGTCTCCCATCCGTCTTTGCACATTAAACGCCGTTTCTATCAGATTTTGCCAGCTTTGCCGCTTCTCAATTTCCTCTTTTTGAATCCCAAGAGCACGGTAAATCTGCATGGCTCGATGATCTCGAAAAACGCCGCCATGATCGCTGACCAGGGCTGCTGGGCATCCATGCTTGCGGATCGCAGCATAGAGCACCGCAATATATTCTTCAAAGTTTTGTCGTCGGGTCACAGCGGAAGCCAGGATCGCCCGCGAATAGCCTTCCAAAATGCTAATACAGTAAATCATGCCTTCACCAAGTTGGTGCATGTCCAGATACCTGATATCCACAAACCAATAGTGATGGCGATATTCTGCTTTGAAAGGCATCTCTTTCTTCAGATGCCTGCTGCTCCTTGGCATTTGGAGATGATACAGGTCTCGATTGAGCGCTAAGATACGGCCACAGGTGCGTGGAGACAACTTGATCCCCAGTTGTTCCAGTGCTGCGCTCACACGATATTCTCCCAGTTCAGGATTGATCTGCATTTTCTTCACTTCCTGCATGGCCCTGAGCGTCGTTTTTGTAGCGGGTTGGTGAGGCCGACTCGATTTGTTAGCAAGCCCGGCGAACTGCTCTTCGATCCATCGTTTCAATGTTGTGTAGACGGTCTGCCGCGACGTGCCCAAGTAGCCAGCAATTGAGGTAGATGTCCACCCCTCTACATGAAGCTTGATCACCGTCAGTCGCCGTTCACGCGGATCTGCGATCTCAGACCACGGCGGGAAGCGCCGTGTGGTGCGGGATGGTTTGGGGCCATTGGCAAGGGTGAGCTTAATCGTTTGTGCGGAAGGTCTGCGACCAAACTGGATGTACAGAATGCGCGCAATTTCGTCTACGCGATGCTGAGGATATTCGGTATGCAAGTCAACGATGGCCTGACGCATCGGAGGAGGAAGGGTCCGTTTATCGAGCTTAGGGACTGGCGGCGGGGGTTCTGCCGGCAGCAGGCTTGCCATTCCTGCCTGGTCAAAGAGATTGGCCTGGTAGTAAATGGTACTGCGTGGTTCTCCTGTTTCAGCCGCACGTTCCTTGACATTGACGCCCCACAAAATTACCGGCCTGATCAGCTCATACTTGATTTGAGCAGAATCTTTAAGGAGTGGACGAATATGTGACCACTCATGGGTGGGTTCCCGGTGCTCGTACCTACGTTTGGGCATAGCTCTCCTTTCAGGGCAACACGCACAACAAAGCTCCTGGAGAAACGAAACTGGGAAATTCCTCTGTGAGCATTTTACCCTGTTGAGGTTGTCCTGACCAGGTTTTAGTCCAATGGATAGGAAAGGTATGTGTCAAGCAGGTCGTGGCGAGGTTTCCTGAGAAGACGATAGGGGCGTGGCGTGATCTTGTGAGGACAGTGTTGATGGTGTAGCCCTTTTCTCAACAGTGGTATGTTCTTGTGAGGATGCATCTTCTGGCGTGGCCTCTTGTCTATGAGTTGAGGGAACAGCTTGGTCTGGTAAGGGCGAGGCTTGCGATATGGTCTCCTGGGAAAATGCGACAGCGGCGCTTTGTGATGGGGGTGCTGAAGGCATGGCTTCTTCAACGAAAGCTCCGCTGGCTTTGCAGTGGGCAAGCTGTTCCGGCGTGAGCCCTTTGACACCGCGCAAAATGGCTGTGTTGAGTTGCGCGGATTCAAGACCCAGGACATTGCTGAGATCGGCCTCGATGAGAAAGGCTATGCTGAGCTTGGCCCCATTGAGCTTGGCCCCACTGAGATTGGTCTCGGTGAGAGCTGCCCTGCTGAACTTGGCCCCACTGAGATCGGCCCCACTGAGATCGGCCCTGTCGAGAGACGCTCCGCTGAGATTGGCCTCGTAGAGATTGGCCCCACTGAGATCGGCCTCGTAGAGATTGGCCCCACTGAGATCGGCCCTGCCGAGAGACGCTCCGCTGAGATCGGCCTCGTAGAGATTGGCCCCACTGAGATCGGCCCCATTGAGCTTGGCCCCATTGAGCTTGGCCCCATTGAGCTTGGTCCCACTGAGATTGGCCCCATTGAGATTGGCCTTGCTGAGATTGAATCCACTGAGATTGCCCTCACTCCATTTGGCATTGCTGAGGTCAGCGTCCTCGAAAGAGAGAATGGGGTCAGGTTCCTCTGTCAACTGAGCTTCATTGAGAAACACAAAGATGGTGCGCGCCCTTTTGCCATCTAATTGGATCAACGTGCTGACAGTACGAGTTCGAGCCACCTTGCGTACTTCTGCACTTGGCTGAGAGTCGCGGAGTCCCTTTTCGAGCAGCAGATCGGCCATGCGATCCAGGTAGGACTGGAGGAGATCTTCTCGTTGCTTATCTAAAGCAAGCTCCTGGTCCCGTTCATAGCGCTGCTGCGCAATTTGCCGCTCAGCGCGTGTACTCCACAAAGTAAAGAACGTTGCGCCGCCAGCCAGAATAAGAGGAACGATAAGGAGTTGTGACCAATCCCACAGTGTCTTAGCTTGTAGCAGCACTTTATCTTGAGAGGCTTCGTGAATGGTTATTTGGCCAGGCCCACCATTGAAACCTGTCCAATCCCATCCGAATTGATGGATAGCCCAAGTCGGAAGACCCACACAGACCAATAAGAACAGAAGTGCTAGACCGCCAAAGATCCAGGCACGCCAGGAACGTGGTTTCATAGAGATAAACGAATACCACGGGGCAAAGAACAGAAATGCTAGACCGTCAAAGATCCAGGCAAGCCAGGAACGTAGTTTCATGTGCATTCTCCCTCCCCGAGACATAATCGCATTGAAGACATCTCTAGAGATAAACGGATACCACCGGTCAAAGCCCAAATGATGAAGGACGGATGTTACGTTCTGACCAATTCGTTCCCTTTGTTTGGAGCAAGAGTAACCATATCTTCGCCAGATTGACTCGTATCATCGCCCGTTTTAGGCGATTTGCTACGATTTTAAGCAGGGTACCAACGGTTTTCTGTGTCTGCCTAAAAAGGCGGAGTTATGAGTCCATTTGAGATTCGGGCGAAGTTATACGTCGGAAAAATCAGCATTGACTCATCCATTCAAGCTCAACTCCCTGGCGAGTTTATGCGCCGGAAGTGGCGAGTTTATGGTAATTCTAACAGCAGGATTTGCCAAAGGCGTGCAGGGTCAGCGCGAACATCTTCGACCCCAGCGCACGCAGCTTCTCGTTGGTATCGACCTGGATCTTCTTATTGAAGGAAAAATAAATGGCCCGGCCAGGGAAGAACGTAGACAGCTTGATGGCCGTCGTGGTCTTGCCCGAGCCAGGCCCCGCGTTCACAACGTATTGGCCCTGGCCAGTCTTCGCCGCGGCGAAAATCGCTGCCTGGAACGCGCTGGGCTGCAAGTTCTGGATCTTCTCAACAAATTGGCGCAGCTCCTCTTGCCGCCCCTCGCTGATAGAACGCGTTTTGCGCTGGTAGCCTGGCTTGTCTCGCCTCGTGCGTGCCGTTGACATCTCGCCGCTCCTTGTTTGCACATCAGGATATCAGGACATAATATCATCCTGGTAAAAATATATTTTATCCTGGTGAAATTGTCAAGTGGTTGAGGGGGCAAATTTGACGATCGTGAAAGAATTGCTAAGATAAGAAGGACCAATCGTCAACCACCAGGCTGGTGACGATTGCACTGGCAACACCGTTGAAGCTTACAGGAAACCGACAATGCCACAGCAGAAAAGGGACAACCATGGTAATTACCTATATGACTCCCGCGCACCGCACGCTCGTCGACTCGACGCTCGTAGCGGTTCACAACCGTGCGGTCGAATTGATCAACGCCACCAACTATCCCATCGGCAAGAATCCGACCCAGCCAACCATCGAGGTCGCCAGGCAGAGCCCGCTTGGACGCGACCTGGAGATGATTGTCGCCTACGTAGAGGGACATCAAATCGAGGGAACAGAAGTCGATGCAGCCATTCAGCGCGTCTTGCGCATCATCTACGGCTATATGCTGAACCTCAAGGGGTACAAGCTGCTCAAAGACTGGCAAAAAACCCCGCTAGGGGAACTCATCGGTGAGGCGTATACCCGCATGATCCCGGCCAAGG
>WNGR01007169.1_pt1 | contig 13882 bp, 13 predicted proteins | sample 5407581 | NCBI WGS metagenome assembly WNGR01 (sample SAMN13153383, study PRJNA577476) | soil metagenome | isolation source: 80 cm soil or saprolite under Garry oak tree replicate 2 | place: USA:California | collected 2016-06-15 | reverse complement strand
TCCTCTTTGTGCTGCTTTTTCCCAATGTACCATTCCTTCCACTGGTAAAAAGATACATCCGAGAGAAAGGCCTTTCTTAAAGAGAACCAGGAGATGAAGCTGTCTTATTCCCATCACCACTCACCACAAACTCTTCCTCGTATTAGCAAAATGCGGAGATGTGCTAGAATAACGGGAAAATGGCGAGAGCGAAAAGTCAGCTCACATCTGCCAAAAGGCTTTCCCATCAACTGGGCCAACTCGAATATCAGGAGGGGAGTCCTGCCGTTCCTCCCCAGGATTATCAGAAGCTGCAAGAAGCTATTGCGGCCATTCGAGTTGAAAATGTCATAGGTGTGAAGGTCCTCTTGAGCTTGAAGAACAGGAATCTTCACTCGAAATCGCTTAAAAGCAAAGGCAATAATCATGGCGCCTATGCCACTAACTAGAACATAGATGAGCATAGAGGCAGGCTACGGCGTGCCAGGCGCTTTCATGTACCACTCGGTGAACGAGCGGCACCGGCCCTCATCGATGAAGCCCAGTACCCACAGGTTGTGATATGCGCGGTCGAGCGTCCCCTGGGTGTCATCCGTGTAATAGTAGGATATCCCCACAGCGATCGCGAGGTCGTCCTGTACCAGCAACGGGCTGTACGCACCGCGGTACGTCCCTGCTGCGTCGCGGTTCTCCAACCAGGCAGCAACGATCTGGGAGCGGCCGCGAGCCACGTCGTCGCCCTCGTCCCAGGGATGCCAGCGGTACTCGGCGTCGTCGGTAAACAGTGCACCGATCTCGCCTGGATCATAGGTGATCCAGGCGTGGTTGTACGCGTCGAGCCACCGCTGCACCATCTCAGCGTCAATCCTCATTGTACTCTCCTCTTTGATGCTTCCGCTTCCTCTTTCTCAGCGGAGACAAGTTCGGTGCTTCCTAGTGTAACAGAAGAAGAGGCAGATGTCGAAGCACCAGGCAATTATCTCAGCCTGACCAAATTTGTACCCCAATTGATGCACATGCTTGTTCTCGGACATTAGAAATCTATTGGCCCCCACCCTGGGGTGTCAGGTCGTCCAAGACGGTCCTACCATTCTGGTCTTCGATGATCCCTATGGGGTACGCTGAGAAATGACAACTACCTCCTACGATGATCCTCGTCGCTTGAGCACTGGGGCACGAGCAGGGCGATGGCTCACCATTGGTAAGGAGGAATGAGCAACAAGAGAGACCGCCCCTAAACTCGCTCGCAAGCGCACGCAATGACATCGGCGAGCAGGCCCTGGCCCGTGGCGACGCGACCGGCTCCAGGTCCGATGATCGTGACCTCAGACAGGGTGTCCGTCGCAATGGTGAGCGCGTTCATCACCCCGTCGACGCGAGCCAGGGGATCGCTCAGGGGCAATGCGATCGGCTCGACGCGTGCCTCTAGAGCCTCTTCTTTTCTCTCGTCACCTGCAAGCAGGCGCAGCGAAGCGACGAGCTTGATTCTTTTATCCTGCTCGATGGCCTGCTGTACTTGTTCTCGCGTAATGGTGGTGATGCCCTGCCGTATCACGTCACCAGGCTTGAGCGAGCGGCCAAAGATGAGCGCGGCCAGGATGAGCGTTTTGGCGACCGCGTCATGGCCTTCGACATCGGCCGTGGGGTCAGTTTCGGCATAGCCCCTGGCCTGGGCGTCTGCAAGCGCTGCGGCGTAGCTCTGACCGGCGGCCATGGCTGTGAGGATGTAGTTGGTGGTGCCGTTGAGGATGCCGCGCAGGGCGTGTACGCTCGCTCCCGCCATGCCTTCGCGTATGGTGCTGATGACCGGAGTGCCCGCCATGACCGTGGATTCCATACGCAGTTGCACGCCATGCTGCTGGGCCAGCGCGAAGAGTTCATTTGCGGCCAGCGCACCGGGGCCCTTGTTCGCGGCGACTACGTGCATGCCCTGGGAGATGGCTATACGAATGTGGCTCATGCCCGGCTCCGCGTCATGCAGGTTGGTGGGGGTTGCTTCGACGAGTATATCCCCACCGGTGGCTTGCAAACCTTCCAGCGCGCTCTCCCGGTGCGTTATGCCGGCCTCGCGGTAGATGAAGCCGGAACGGGCGTTCGCAACGCTGACGAGGGTTATGTCGAGATTGTATTCTTGTTGCAGCAGGTCACGTTTGGTAGAGAGCAATTCGGCGAGTCCCTGGCCCACGGTGCCGAAACCGGTGATGGAGAGTCGGAGGCGTTTCATATGGTTATTCCTTACTATGGATTATCAGGCTTAGAGGACTTGATTTTACCACGAACCCTTGACATCCCAACAATTTCTTCGGTATACTTACTAAGAAATAAGCAGTACCCTACAACTGAATATGTGCAATGAGATCGACTCTCATCAAGAGAGGTGGAGGGAAACGGCCCGATGAAGCCCGGCAACCCGTCTGCGAAGTTGCAGATAAGGTGCCAATTCCGGCGGAGCATTCCGCAAGATGAGGGGTAATAAGGCAATGAAGCTAACCCCCTGAAATTACAGGGGTTTTTTGTTGCCTGCACATCAAAGTACTTTAGCAATCAAGTGAGCAACAACGTTGAAGAGGACGAGTAAACGTCCCGGGCGGCTACAGAGAGCTGGCGACGATGAGATGCCAGCACCGTACCAGCGTCGAATATGGCCTCGGAGTTGCAGGTTGAACGTCCGGTTGGATGTTAGACCGAGCCGGTGAGCCCCGTTACAGGCTGGAGTGTTGCGAGGTGGATGCTAGCACGCCCTGCAATACTTGTGGAGGTTGACGTCGTGAGGCGTCGACAAACCAGGGTGGTACCGCGAAGATGATTGACCCCTCGCCCCTGCCGGGTGCGGGGTTTTTTGTTCCCAATTTTAGAGACGGTCAGCAGGAAAGGAGTGCCAATGGTGACACAGATTGAGCACAATGTTGTGACAGGTGTGCCGCGTACTTCCACGGGATTGTATAGTTACACTTTCGACTCGTTGCCATTGCAGCGCGGCGGCCAGTTCGGCCCCATCACACTGGCATACGAGACGTGGGGGATACTGAACGCGACGCGGGATAACGCCATTTTGATCGTTCACGCGCTCACCGGCAGCTCGCACGCCTATGACGAGGAGCGGCCCGGCGATGCGAAGGCGGCCTGGTGGAATCCCTTGATCGGCCCCGGCCGACCCTTCGACACGTCGCGCTACTTTGTGATCTGCTCGAACATCCTGGGAGGATGCTATGGGAGTACAGGACCGTCGTCGCTTGACCCGCGCACGGAACGGCCCTATGGTATGCGTTTTCCCGTCGTCACCATCCGTGACATGGTACAGGCGCAGCAGCGGCTGATCGCACACCTCGGAGTACGGCAGTTGGCCATGGTCGCAGGCGGCTCAATCGGTGGGCAGCAGGCGCTGGAGTGGGCCGTGGCCTATCCCGAGCTGGTACAGAAGGTAGCGGTCGTCGCAGCAACGGCGTCCCTGACGGCGCAGGCGGTAGCTTTTAGCGAAGTTCAGCGGCAGGCCATCATGGCCGACCCGCGCTGGCTGGGCGGGAACTACGAGCCTGGGCGGGGACCGGAAGCCGGTCTCGCGATTGCGCGCATGCTGGCAATGATCACTTACCAGAGCGAGGAGTCGATGGAGCTGCGCTTTAGCCGGCAGCCTGCTGCGCGCGGTATCGCCTCCACGCCAAGTGGATGGAGCGACTTTGGCGGGCGCTTTGACGTGGAGGATTACCTGTACTATCAAGGAACATCGCTGGTACGGCGTTTCGACGCCAACAGTTACCTCTACATCAGTCGAGCAATGGATTTGTATGACGTAAGCGATGGCTATCCTTCGCTGGAGGCCTCACTGCGCCGCGTGCGCAGTAAAGCGCTGTTTATCGGCATTCGTTCGGATTTTCTCTTCCCGGCGGCACGTGTGCGCTGGCTGGCCGACCAGGTGCGATCACTTGGCGGAGATGCAACATATGTAGAACTCGACTCACCGCACGGTCACGATGCTTTCCTGAAGGAGTGGGAGCAGATGACCGGCGCACTCAACCTTCTAAAGGAGTAACATGGCACTGAACAACAATCGCAGCTATGGTTTTGAAACATTATCGCTACATGCAGGCCAGGAGACGGCGGACAGCGCGACCAATGCCCGCGCCGTGCCCATCTACCAGACTTCCTCATATGTCTTCAATAGCCCGGAGCACGCTGCAGACCTCTTTGGACTCAAGCAGTTTGGCAATATCTATACGCGCATCATGAATCCTACCCAGGATGCGTTCGAGCGCCGTATCGCCGCCCTTGAAGGAGGGGTTGGCGCGCTGGCTACCGGGTCCGGCCAGGCAGCGGAAACGCTGGCTATTCTCAATATCGCCCAGGCAGGCGACGAGATCATCTCATCGGCCAGCCTATATGGAGGCACATATAACCTCTTCCACTACACGCTGCCAAAGCTGGGGATTACCGTACGTTTCGTGGATAGCCGCAATCCAGAGAACTTCCATGCCGCCTTTAACGAACGCACAAAGCTTGTATTCGCGGAAACTGTGGGCAATCCGCGCCTGGATACGCTCGATATTCGCGCCGTGGCCGATATCGCGCACGAGCATGGCGTGCCATTGATCCTGGATAACACGCTGCCCACGCCATATCTCGTGCAGCCCTTCAAGCACGGGACCGATATCGTCATCCACTCGGCCACCAAGTTCATCGGTGGTCACGGCACGGCCATCGGAGGCGTGATTGTGGATAGTGGGAAGTTCGACTGGACGAATGGACGTTTCCCCGGGCTGGTTGAGCCCGATCCCTCCTACCACGGCCTGCGTTTTGTCGAAGCCCTTGGACCGCTGGCCTACATCATCAAGGCACGCGTGCAGCTTTTGCGCGACCTGGGTCCTGCGATAGCCCCCTTCAACGGCTGGCTCTTCTTGCAGGGGCTTGAGACGCTGCCGCTGCGCATGGAGCGGCACAGCCAGAACGCGCTGCGCATCGCCGAGTTCCTGGAAGGACATCCCTCGGTCAACTGGGTGAGCTACCCTGGTTTGAAGAGCCATCCCCAGTACGAGCTGGCGGCGAAGTATCATACCCACGGCTTCGGCGCCATCCTGGGCTTCGGTATCAAGGGCGGCCTGGCGGCGGGCAAGCAGTTGATCCGCCACGTCGAACTGTTCTCGCACCTGGCAAACGTCGGCGACGCCAAGTCATTGATCATCCACCCGGCCAGCACGACGCATTCACAGTTGACGCCCGACGAGCAGTTCGAGACCGGTGTCACACCCGACTTCATTCGCCTGTCGGTAGGCCTGGAGACGGTAGAGGATTTGATCGATGACCTGGACCAGGCATTGAGGGCTGCGACCCTCGCAGCAAGCGAACCGGTAAATGTAATTGTATAGGAAATACTGTGGAGGTGCGTTTGCGCCTCCACAAATGTAGGAGCGACCATGTGCTCGATATATCGGCACTCTACGCAGTCACCCGGCCTGCCAGACATCACATATCAATGAGCTTGACAGTTTAGTAATCGTACAGGAGTAATCTTATGGAGAGTAGTGTAAGTGTCCTTAAGTTTGGAGGAACCTCTGTCGGCAGCGGCGAGCGCATACGGCGTGTGGCACATATTATTGCGCGGCATAGCACTGAGCCGGGAGAGACCTTTCCTATTGTGGTCGTCTCGGCCATGTCGGGGATAACAGACCAACTGCTGCGCATTGCACACTACTCTTCTACCGGCCAACATGCGGCGTGCGAACAAGAACTGGGCGCGTTAAAAAGGCGACACCTAGAAGCAGCAGAGAAGGCGGTACATCACCACGAAGGGCAATGCACGCTACAGCATGACTTAGAGACGGCCTTCGCTGCCCTGGAGCAGGACGTGGCTGCCTTACAGCCAGCAGCAAAAGGGGCACAGAGTGTCTCCCTGCTTACCAGCGCGGTTGCAGCGTGGGGTGAGCGTTTTTCTGTACTGCTGGTGGCGGCCGCGGCGCGCGATATCGGTCTGGCAGCTGCCGCCGTACGCGAGGAAGTGATCATTACGGGCTACCCCCAGGATGAGCCGCCAGAGGCGACTGGACGAGGCGAGGTGAAGCTCACCGTCGCCCACGCCGATCCATTGCCCGAGGAGACGCGAGTTCGAGTCCACGCGCTGGTACATCCTTTCATCGAACATGGTATCATACCTATTGTGGCGGGCTTCATCGGCCGCACGGCAAGCGCTCCGGACTCCTCCGCTCCAGGTTTCGTGACAACGCTCGGGCGCAATGGTTCGGATTACTCGGCAGCGGTGATCGGAGCTGCCCTGGACTGTATCGAGGTCTGCATCTACTCGGACGTAGATGGCGTTCTGACGGCCGACCCACGTGTAGTAGCGAACACGCTGCTGCTGCCACGGCTCTCCTACGCGGAGGCGGCACGCCTGTCATGGTTCGGAGCTAAGGTGCTGCATCCCCGCACGCTCATCCCGCTGGCGCATCGCAATATTCCGGTACGCGTGCGCAATACCTTTCGTCCCCATATACGCGGCACGCTGGTTGGGCCAGAAGGGAAGCAGCACAGCGCGGCTGCGGCGATTACTGCACGCCGCCACCTGGCATTGATCACGGTCGAAAGCACCGATATGTTTGGAGCTCCTGAAAATGCAGGGCAGGTGTTCGCGCTGGCGGCTCGCGCGGGAGCGGCGCCCGTCGCTATTTGTTCATCATCGGGCCAGCATCTCTCGTTTGTTGTCGAGGAGCAGGCCGCGGACTCCGTGGTGGCGCTTTTACAGCATGACATGGGAGCCTGGCGTGTCTTGAGTAGGCGCAACCTGGCTGCTTGCGCGTGCATTGGCTCGGGATTCAGCGTGGATCCCATGAGTCCTGCCCGCGCCGTCACCGCTCTGGCACGCGAGCGTATTCCGGTAATGACACAGGGAGCCTCGGAGCTTGCCATTATCCTGATAGTGGAAGACCGGGACAGCGAACGAGCCGTGCGCTGCCTGCACCGCGACCTGGTCGCGCCAGTGATCCCACTGGTCCGGCATAGCGCACACGAGAAGCGGCGTGAATCCCTTCAGGAGGCATAACAGTGGTACAGAGGCAAACGCGTATCCCTGTGGCGGTGCTGGGAGCGACTGGCATGGTCGGCCAGCGCTTCATCGAGCTGCTCCAGGGGCATCCCTGGTTTGAACTGGTCGCTCTCGCCGCATCGGAACGGCATAGCGGGCGCTCCTACGACGAGGCGACGCGCTGGCGACTTTCCGGCAGCGAGATGCCCGCTGCGGCTGCCAGGCTACCCGTCGCGGCCTGCCGACCGGAGGCCTTACCGGGTGTTAAGATTGCCTTTTCTGCCCTGCCTGCAGAGGTCGCAGGCGAGATAGAGGTCGATTTTGCCCGCGCTGGCGTGGCGGTCTTCAGCAACGCGAAAACCTACCGCATGGCTGCCGATGTCCCGTTGATAGTGCCGGAGGTCAATGCCGGTCACGCGGCAGCCATTGTGCAGCAGCGTAAACTGCGCGGCTGGCCCGGCTGCATCGTGACTAACGCGAATTGTTCGGCGACGCCGCTGGTGATGGCGCTTAAGCCACTGCAGGAGGCGTTCGGCTTACGCAAGGTGATGGTGACAACGCTGCAGGCCATTTCGGGCGCGGGCTATCCAGGCCTGCCTTCCTACGACATCCTCGACAATGCCATTCCCTACATCGGCGGTGAAGAGGAGAAGGTAGAGAGCGAGACACGCAAGATGCTGGGGACCTGGGAGGAGGGTGAGGGCTTTACGGACGCGCCGGTTGTGGTGAGCGCGCAATGCAACCGCGTTGCCACGCGCGAGGGGCACCTAGAGTGCGTGAGCGTGGAACTGGACCGCGACGCAAGCCCGGAAGAAATAATCGCGGCGTGGGCAGGCTACAGGCCCGAGCCGCAGCAGCTTCAACTGCCCAGCGCACCGCAGCCTGCCTTAGTGTACCGTAGTGAGCCTGACCGGCCGCAGACGCTGCACGACCGCGATAGCGGGCGTGGTATGGTGGTGAGCACCGGCAGGCTGCGCCGCTGCCCCATCCTGAGCTATAAATTTGTGCTGCTCGGGCATAATACGATTCGTGGGGCGGCCGGGGGTTCGATTCTCAATGCTGAACTCTGCGCCAGCAAGGGGTTGATTTGAAGTGAAGTAAAACTTCGAAGGCGTGATAGAACAGGCTAGCCACTTAATATAAATCATGGTATACTCTATTGGATATGTCATATACAACGATTCATGACAATAAGATATGGAGTGTCATATGATCCAAATCAAGACAAAACTAGCCGAAGGTGGAAGGATAGTCATTCCGGCGGAATATCGTCAAGCACTGGGACTGCGCATCGGAGATGAGGTAATTTTACGCCTGGAGGATGGAATATTGCGTCTCTTTACTCCGAGGCAGGCAATTGAGCATGCGCAGGAATTGCTTCGCCCATATCTTCCTCAGGGACGTTCTTTGAGCGATGAGTTGATAGCAGAACGCCGCTCAGAAGCTGAGAATTGAAGATGCCTCATTACGTGCTGGATGCTTCAGCTTTGCTGACTTTATTACATCAGGAGCCTGGAAGTGATAAAGTAGTACAAGCTATAGAAGATGGAGCGGCCATCAGTACAGTGAATCTTTCAGAGGTTGCCTCAAAACTTAACGATCTAGGAGCACCAGAGATGGTGATTCAAGATGCTATTAACGCACTGGAACTCGCCATCGTTGACTTCAATGCTGAACTCGCTTACAAAGTCGGCGTACTACGTCCACTGACAAGACATATCGGCCTCTCGCTAGGTGATCGAGTCTGCCTTGCACTCGCTCAACATCTTGGTCTCCCTGCACTGACCACCGATCGCGCCTGGGAAGGCTTGTCATTAGGAATAACAGTTCAGGTGATTCGTTAGCACTTCATCAGATTAACCCGGCACTGGCCAGATCCTGGCGCAGTTCTTCGCGCTCAGCGGGGGTTATCTGCGGCAGGGGCGTCCGGACGGGACCGCCTACCATGCCCAGCAGCTCGCTCCAGGCCTTCAAGTACGCGATCGGCATCAGGCGGCGCCTGGGCCAGGGTTCACGCAGCCACTTCTCGAAGACCGCGCGCGCAGGGTCGAGGCTGGCTGCCACCCTGGCAGCTTCTTCGACCTGGCCCGCGAGAACCAGTGCGGTGTAGTCCTTAATCAATGTATGGCCCGGCTTCTGGATGAGAAAGGGCGAAGCCGAGGACATATAGACTCGGATGCCAAACTCAACCATGAGCCGGTACCAGTTGCGCTCATCCGGATGGCTGACGATGATACGATCACCGGCGAGGCGCAGGGTTTCAAGCGTGTGGGGCCAGGGCGGCGAGTTCTTTACGGCAACGATGTTCTCCAGGTCTGCCAGGCGGCTGACCATTTCAGGGCTCAGCACAACTCCCGTGTAGCCGGTGTTGGTGATCAGCAGCGCTGCCTCGGTACGATCAGATATGTAGCGGAAGTAGTCGTAGATTTGACTTTCGTCATTGGCCATGAAGTAGGGATTGCCAACCGCCAGGTAATTCGCGCCGATGCGCTCGGCATGATGTGATAGCTCGACACTCTCCTTTACCGACGTGTGCCCCGTGTGTACCATTAGCGGAACGCTGCCCCTGCATTCGTCAATCACGATTTCTGCAGCACGTTTGCGCTCCCCGGTGGTGAGCGCCCAGAACTCGCTCATGAAGTGACCGCAGTAGATACCATCCAGCAGCTTGTTATCGATGTAGTAGCGGATATTGCGCCGCAGCCCCTGCTCATCGAGTTCATCGTCAGAGGTAAAAGGATAAGGGATGGCGCCCCAGACGCCCTGCAGGTTGGCTCGCGCGTAGGACTTTGCATCTGAGCGTTTGTAGGGCAGGGGCGGGTTTACAATACTCATAAAGCATCCTTCCTTCTGGTATGGTAAGTCGCATGCGTCTGCACCCTGCAAGGAACCGCATGCTAGCTTTAGTGAAGGTATGCCACAAAATCCTTGCGCAAGTCAAGCTTAGTTCCTGATCTTATGCCACAAACTTGTCTCCTCATGACGATCCTCATGACGCTTTCATGACGCTTCCTTCCTATACTAGCAGCACATTGGGCGAAGAGCGTTCGTTGGGCAGTGGCCCGAAACTCTGCCGGGGCTGTGCGTTCCGCATTGCCCCCACGACTCATCACTTGAGCGTGACGCTCGCGTCCCTGCACGATCAACTTGCTGTTGTGAACGCCGTTGTCCTCTCCAGGAAGCGGCGAACATCATCGATAAAGAGGATGAAGGAGGAACACCATCATGGGCATGTTACGCATCATTTCCTGCCGTGGGGATGATCGCCGGCTCTGGAACGAACAGGACGCTCTGGCCGGGGATGCTGAGGCCATAGCCGCCCTGCGCGAAGTCGAACGCATCTTCGCACAAGAGCGCGCCAGGGGTGCCACGGCTTTTCGCGTCGAAGCAGGGAAGCCAGTAGAGCGATTGGGGCAATTTGATCCACAGGCCTCGCAGATTGTCATGGTGCCACGAGTCGTGGGAGGATGAAGGTGGACACGCTGGTCTACGTGGTGCTCGCGATCATGGTCTGTGTGTCCCTCGTGCTCTTCTGGTGGTTCAACTCCAGTGCGGAGCGACGGGCGCGCCAGCTGCTGCGCACCGTCCTCACCGAGGAGCAATACCGCCACTTGTTCCGCTGGGGCTACCTCGATATCCCCAGCCCGAGTTATCCACAGCGCTTCTACCGTGTGCCACGAGCTCCTGGGATTGTGCACGTGATAGAAAACGGGAGATTACAAGCGAATCTCTGCTTGCAACCGTATGATGAGGTACCCGAGGCCGATTTCGTAGTCATTCACAAGCTCATGATCGAGGCAGACGAGCAGACCTATCTGCTGAAAGCCAATAGGATCGTGCCGATAGGTACAACCGCTTTCAATGATGGAGACCTGGTTGAACTGGGCAGGTTTTTCATGATGTATCACCATTGACCACCGTTCAGTGTGGTTCTACCTCATTCTAGTTCTTCTACAAGCTTTTCCTCATTTATCATAACCTGGAGAAATATAGCTAATAACAGAATAGAATGATACTCTCCGAGATCCATACCCCCGCGACTGCGGCGCCACCTTCGGTGGCTTGCATGCGCCTGCACTGCGTGCGCACGTACAACCATCATCGGGCAGCAGTACACAGGATACCACTACTAGTGGAACAAGCACATCTGCTAAAGATGGTTGCCGAAAACAGGCAGCGACAGCGGTAACAGTCATAGTGCTTGGCATTACTGCGGTTGCTATTACGATTAGGGGGTAGTAAATACTGTGTATAATCAATGCATATAGACCAGGTGAGATTAGTGTGCCACAATCGCAGCCTCTATCATACCAGGCAGTAACTACCACGGCAACTGGCAAGCCACTTTTTAGCGCCACATTTGGCAGCATCGCTACTGGTAGCACCGTTCAGGCATTGAATGTCTTTAATCCTGCCAATAGTGGGGTTAGTTATACTTTCCATTCTGCGCGTCTGTACACAAATGATAACACTGGACTAGCTCAAGGAAACCTCATCCTCCTATCAGGTGCAGATTTGAACCTGGGAACTGCTGTATCAGCCGTCTCCCACGATGGGAACGCTAACCCGCGTGTATCTACCGCCCATGTCACCGCTGAGGACATTGGGTCCGCTCATGGAGGGACAGTCATTGAAACGATAGACGCACAGACCGCCGTTATTAATGACTTCCTAGCATTTCCAGACAACTATACGCTAGCGCCTGGCAACAACCTACGTATCACATGCGTATCAGGCAATGGTACTACAGGTCATGTTGTGAGGCTCACTATCAAATGGTCAGAGGATGTACAACTGCCCCCTACCTTGGCGGCAGGTGGGGGGCAATCAGCAGTTGCCACCCTCTTAAAGAACCTTGCAAACGCGATAGGGACAGTTATCGCACAAGCCTCGCCTAGCGGTGACCCAGGCATTGCAGTATTCCTAACAAACGATGGACAACTGGCGTTGGGTGATGCTACTAATCACGGCAAGCTCACCGTAGGCCCTGCACCGAGCCTGCTGGTTAACCCTGACGATGGAAGCGGCAATGATGTTACACTCTCGAGCAATGGTCATCAAAGTGGACGCTTGACGAAGAACCATCTGACATCCCCTACATCGTTGAACTCGCCCAACAAGAACTACTACCTATCGAAGCTCGTGATAAAATGTACGAAATACTTCGCGCACTAGTCTTCCAATTCGACAAAATTCCTACGCTATGACCTTTGCCTCCCTTCCTTGCCTCTTATCGCTGTAGTAGTTACACTACCTAAGTTTCGCCCAAATTAGTGACAGGTTCGCCAGCCCTTGAAGAGCTTGCGAAAAGAAGGGTGATCCTCCATAGCTAATGAAGAAACGAAAAAGTTTTCATTTGCAAGGAGGATCACCATGAACGAGTCTATCACACGCACAACGAAGCATTTTAGCCCGACGGCCAGCCTGGCAGCCATAGGAGTGAAGGTGAGTCAACTCGATCTGTTTGGCCCAATCCGTACCCAGGTCCAGATTCGGCAGAAAACCGTCAAGCATACGCCTGCTGACAAGCTCTATGATGCCTGGATCAGCCTGTTGGCCGGAGCCCAGGGGCTGGTGGAAATCAATACCCGCCTGCGAACTGACCCAGGCTTGCAGAGGGCCTTTGGACGCTCGGCCTGCGCTGAGCAGTCGGTGGTGCAAGAAACCCTGGATGCCTGCACCGCAGAGAATGTGACGCAACTGCAGCACGCGCTGGATGAGATCTCTCGACAGCACGGCCAAAGCGTTCATCATGACTACCAAGCCAGCCTGCAGTTGCTGGATGTGGACATGAGCGGCCTGCCGTGTGGCCCCAAAGCCGCTTTTGCCACGAAGGGATACTTTGCCGGGCAATATCACCGCCGGGGACGGCAAGTGGGCCGCGTGCTGGCCACCCACTATGAGGAAGTGGTCGTTGATCGCCTGTTTGCGGGCAATGTGCAGTTGGTCAAGGCCTTGCAGCCTCTGGTCGAGGCGGCTGAGGAGACCTTGCAACTGGACGAGGCGAAACGGGCACGCACACTTATCCGTGTGGATGCCGGTGCCGGGACCTTGGATGACCTCAATTGGCTGCTGGCTCGCGGCTATCTTGTCATGGCCAAAGAGTATTCGGGGCAACGCGTGCTCCGCTTGGCCAAAACGGCCACCGAGTGGGTCCAGGACCCCGTCTGGTCTGCGCGCTAGTCTGGATGGGTGCCTGAGCCCCCGACCGGCTATGTGCGCCCAGTCCAGCGCATTGCCGTGCGTTGTCGCAGACAAGACAGCACCTTCGCCTACGGCGTGCTGATCTGTTCGTTGTCGGCCCAGCAGGTCCTCACCATGCTGGGGCGTCCCAACTCGCAAGCCGCTGATCCGGTGGCCGTCTTGCTGGCTTATGTCACCTTCTATGATCTGCGTGGCGGGGGCATCGAAACCTCCTTCAAGGGCGACAAGCAGGGGTTGGGTCTCACCAAACGCAACAAGAAGCGCTTTGAGGCGCAACACATGTTGGTGCTGCTGGGCTCTTTGGCCCACAACGTGGTGGTCTGGGCGCGCCGCTGGTTGACCAGCCCCCAAATCCAACGCTGTGGCATCTTGCGTATGGTGCGTGATGTCTTTCATATCAGTGGCTTGCTCCGCTTTGATGCCTTGACTCAGCTCGTCGAGATTGTCCTGAATCAGGACGCTCGCTTAGCTCGCTCGCTCATCCGTCCCTTGCGGGAGTTACTCACTCCCCTACACATTGTCGTTAATTTGGGCGAAACTTAGGTAGGTTAAAGGTGAACAATATCCTCAATGAAAATATGTCCTGCCTGTGTCAGCAATTCTGCTATTATAAAAGGATGAGGTCGCAGGAAGTTTGGAGTCTTTTACCAATCCCCAGACCCCGCTCCCGACGTGGAATGCATCCAATAG
>WNGR01030227.1_pt1 | contig 13883 bp, 11 predicted proteins | sample 5407581 | NCBI WGS metagenome assembly WNGR01 (sample SAMN13153383, study PRJNA577476) | soil metagenome | isolation source: 80 cm soil or saprolite under Garry oak tree replicate 2 | place: USA:California | collected 2016-06-15 | reverse complement strand
CCTGACGGGCACGGCCCTCCAGGCCCAGACGAACAATGCCAGCATCACGGCGACGGCGAGCGTCCAGACGCCGATCAACGTGGTTGGCGCACAGCAGTTGAGCTTCGGGAACGTGTTCCCGGGCGTGAATAAGACGATCGCGGCTACAGATCTCACGAACGCTGGCCGGTTCGACGTCAATGGCCAGGCCAGCAGCCCGGTCACCATCTCGTTCACGCTGCCCGCGACGCTCGGTTCGGCTGGTAACACCATGCCGATCGTGAGCTACACGGGCGTGCACGCGCAGAACAACGCGCAGACCGGCGGCACTGCCTTCTCACCGGCGGCTGGTGCGTCCCCCTCGCTGAACGCCTCTGGCGCGCTGTGGGTGTGGGTGGGCGCGCAGGTCCAGCCCGCGACGAACCAGGCGGCGGGTGTCTATACCGGTTCGATCACGATGACGGTGGTTTACTAAGCTACTGGAGTTTGGCGTCGAGCTGATGGCGCGCCGGCAGAGGATGCAGATTCCTCTGCCGGCGCTGTCACAAGGAGACGTATGCAGCTGATGAAACGGGAAGCGTGGGTCGTCGTCGGAGCAATGCTGCTCGGCGTGCCGCTGCTGGCGCAGGGCAAGCCGCTCACAGTCACGGGTGTGCGTGGCGTGATGTTCGGCGCCGTCCTGCCGGGCATGCCGCGCGTTGTGTTGCGCACCGATCCCGCGAACAGCGGCCAGTTCGACATCAAAGGTCCGAAGGGTGGTCCCGTCTTGCTGTCATTCGTGCTGCCGCTGAGCATGACTGGTCCTGGTGGCGCGCTGATGCCCATCGTGTTTGGGGCTAGTGATGCGGGCTACTCGCCAACTCAGTCAATCGGGAGTCAAGTGGGCTTCGACCCGAAGCAGCCGACTACCGTAACGTTTCCGAATAATGGCAGCGCATCGGTTTTCGTCGGGGCCACTGCGAATCCGGCGACGAACCAGCGCGCCGGCGCGTACACCGGGACGATCACCCTCACCGTGACGGTGCTGCCATGATGCGCGCGTTGGGTCTCGCCTGCGTGCTCGCGGTCGCCGGCGTCTCGCTGGCCGCGCAGGGCGTCATGGTTGCGCCGCACGCGGTGTTCATCGATCACGGGGCGCGCAGCGGCTCCGTGTTGCTCTACAATCCGGGGACCGAGCCGGTCGAAGTCGCAATCTCGACGATCTTCGGATATCCGACCACGGATTCGACCGGCCGCATCACGCTCGACACTTTGCTCGCCGATTCCTCGGTCTCGGCGCTCGGCTGGATCCAGGCGTTCCCGCGTCGCTTGACGGTCGGTCCGCGCGAGCGCCAGACTGTCCGGCTGCTCGCGCGCCCGCCCGTCGGTCTGGCCGATGGCGAGTACTGGCTCCGCCTCGTGATCGCGGCGCAGGCGGGCCACGTGCCCATCAGCGGCGTGTCGGATACGACCGCGATTCAGGTGGGTCTCACGCTCGAAGTCCGCACGATCATCGGCGTGAACTACCGCAAGGGACCGGTTTCGACGGGCGTGTCGCTCTCGAATCTGCGTGCCCAGATCGTCGGCGATTCGCTGATCACGCGCGGCAAGCTCGAACGCCGCGGCAACGCCGCGTTCATCGGGATAATTCGCGAGACGCTGGTGGATTCGGCCGGTGCGGTGCGCACGCAGCGCGTCGGTGATTCGCTGGTCACGACCTACGCGTCGCCGGTCGGGGTGTACCGCACGATGGAGCCGCGCCTCGCGAGCGCCCTTCCGAAACCCGGCTTGCCGAGCGGCCGGTACTGGCTGCGCTATGAAGTCGTCACCGAGCGCGATGATCTCGATCCGACGGTCGTGCTGAAGGCGCCCGCGGTCCGTGACTCGGTGCAGCTGGTGGTTCCGTGAGAAAGGCCCTGCTGTTGGCGATATGTGTCGGCTTGACCGGTAGCGCGGCAGCGCAGGCCGGTGCGTCCGTATCGGCCGACGCGGTCGTCGTCACCGTGGGGATGACGATCTCCACGCTGCGCGACCTGAACTTTGGGACGGTCATCAAGGGTGTTCCTACGACGATCTTGCCCACGGCCGTGAATGCCGGTGAGTGGCAGGTGAGCGGCAGTGGCAATGCGTTCGTGATCATCAGCTTCACGCTGCCGACGCAGCTGACCAATATTCAGGCGCTGCCGGGCTCCACCATGCCGATTTCGTTCAGCGCGGCCTCGGCAATCTGGCGCCGCGCGACGAACAATCCGGTCGGGGGCACCGCGTTCGATCCGGCGACCGGCGCGGTGGGTCGCCTCGGTCCTACCTCCAACCCGACGATGTACATCTGGGTTGCCGGATCCGTGACGCCGGCCGTGACCGCGAAGCCCGGCATCTACCGGGGCAACGTCATCCTGTCGCTCGTCTACCAGTAACCCATGTTCTTCGTGCAGGCGCCTCTCCTGCTGGTGGCCGCGTTGCACGTCCACCAGGTTCCTCGAGACACCGCTCCTGAACCGGTGGTGATCGACCTTCGCATCGGTCGCATCACGGGAACGACGGTCCAGGCGTATCGCGTCCGTTCCGAGGTGTTGCTCCCCCTCTCGCAGCTTTTTCAGCTGGCCGAGATCCGGCATCGTCTCACGCCTGATGGACGGCTGGAAGCGACGGTCGATCCGGGCAATCATCGCATTGTCATCGATCCCCGCAGCGACTCGATGGAGTACGGGGATCATCACGTGCGCATCGAGCGCGAATTCATCCGCTTCGAAGCTCCCGAGCTGTATGTGGGCAGTGAACGCCTGGGCGACCTGCTGGGCCTGATGTTTGTGGTGGACTGGTCCGACCTGACCGCGACGGTGGTGGATCCGAGTAGTCTGCCCATCGCGCGCCGGCTGCGCCGCGAAGCCGCCCGCGAAGCGTATCTGCGACGTCCCGACGGGATGCGCGCCGACGTGACATTGGGCTTGCAGCGGCCATCGTGGGATGGTGTCGTCCTGGATTACTCGCTGTTCTCGCCCTCGACCGATCCGTTTGCCGGATCGACGTACGCCGTCGGCCTGGGCGCCGATGTCGGCGGGGGCTCACTCGAAATGCTGGGCCAAAGCGTCGGACCGGCTGAGCTCGGTCGCATGCACGTCGACGCGTCCTGGACCGGCGTGTGGCGGGAGAATCGCTGGGTCAGGCAGCTGCACCTGGGCGACGTGCCGTCCTCCGGCCCGCGCTCGCGCGCGCTCGAGGGACTGGCGGTCACCAACGCGCCGTTCGTTCGCCCGTCGCTCATCGGCTCGCTGCGCTACGCCGGCAGTCTCGAGCCGGGATGGTCCGTCGAGGCCTACCGCGGTGGTGAGCTCGTCGCCTTCGATTCGGCCAACGCGAGCGGCGGGTTCGCGATCGATTTGCCGGTGCGCTACGGCGAGAATCCCGTCGACTTCGTCGCCTACGGTCCGTTCGGCGAGATCCGCGAGTTCAATCGCACCTATCGGGTTTTGAGTGAGCTGCTCCCCGCCCGCCAGTTCGAGTACGGCCTGTCTGGTGGTCGCTGCCCGCAGCCGTCGTTCAGCTGCAACGCCACGGCGAATGTCGATCTCCGCTATGGTGCAAGCCGCCGCTGGACGATGCAGGCCGGCCTGGACCAGTTCTGGCGCGATTCGCTGCCAGATCGCACGCACCCGTACGCGGCGCTCGTGGGCAACCCTAGTAACGCCTGGGCGATGGAAACTGAAGTCGTCGGTGCCGGACTCGCACGCGGCGCGCTCAAGTATGAGCCGACCGTGGATCTGCGGTTCGAGGGAGAATACGCGCATTTCGCCCACGACTCCGCATCCGTGCTCGCGGTGCCGGGCCTTCGCAACCAGGTGACCCTCTCCGGATTCTGGCGGCCCGCGACACGCCACGGCTTCTTTTTCTTCGACGGCCGCTTCGAGCGGATCCAAAGCGATGCCGGCGTGATGACGCGTACGCGTCTGGGCGCGTCGCTACAGACCGATGAGGTGCGGCTCTTGCCGTATCTCCGCACCGAGCACGGTGTGGCCGCCGGCAACCGGGAGTTCGCGGGCGTGTCGACGTTCATGATGCCGCGGCCCCGGTGGGGGGCATTCCTCAGCCAGACGCTGCTTCGCACCACCACGGAAATGGAACGCCAGGCCGGCCTGGTGTCCTGGTCGGCGTTCGCGGCCCACCCGATCGCGCGGGGGATCCGGCTCGAGGTCGGGGCGGGACCGCCGCACCGACCGCCTCGGTGTCGCGCCGGGCCCGTCGCTCGAGCGCTCGGGACTCTCCGGCCGCGTATTCATGGATCTGAACGCCAACGGAATCCGCGATGTCGGAGAGCCGGCGGTCGCGAACGCGCGCGTTCTGGTCGGGTCACTGTCGGCGCGGTCCGACTCCAGCGGAGCGTATCATGTCTGGGATCTCGTGCCGTTCGAGCCCGTGATCGTCAGCCTCGACTCGCTCTCGCTCGAGTCACCGCTGCTCGTGCCGTTGTTTGCGCGTACCAGCGTCGTCCCCGGTCCCAACCGGTTTCGGAATCTTGACATCCCGGTGGTGGAGGCGGGCGTCATCGAAGGACGGGTTGTTCGCAACGGCTCGGGCGTCGGCGGCGCGACGCTCCTGCTCACCGACCGCCAGCGGGGCGTGCAGCGCACCCTGGTGACGTTCAACGATGGCGGGTTTTATCTGATGGGCGTGAAGCCGGGTGACTACGAGCTCGCGGTGGACGCTCGGGTACTCGATGCGCTCGCGGTTGATGCGCAGCCGCTGCGATTCACCCTCGTGCCGACCGCGAACGGCATCGGACGCGAAGGCCTCGAGATCCGGCTTACGTCGAGGTTTTAGCCGCCTCGGCAACCTGGTGCAGGACGGCTTCCAGTTTGGAGAAATCGTAAGGCTTGACCAGCGACGGCACGCCGGCTTCGCGCAGCAACGTGGACGTGTCCGCGGCGAACGTATCGCCGGTCGTGAAAATCAGGCGCTGCACCATGGCCGGATAATCGCGGCGCAGCCGCTCCAGGAACTCGCCGCCACTCATGCCGGGCATCCGGACATCTGAAACGATCACGTCGAAGTGCTCGCGACGCAGGACTCGCAAGGCGTCCCCGCCGTCTTCCACCGCCACGATATGCATGCCGCGGCGCTTCAGAAAGTTCACCACCGCCCGCCGCAGCCCCTCTTCATCGTCGATCAGCAATACCGACAGCTTCCCGTCCGGCGTCCGCGCTTGCGCGGTGGCCGGCGGTGCCGGCGGTGTCGCCCGCTGGCGCGTGCGTGCGTCGCGCGGCAGGATGACCGCGAACGTGGTGCCCTGTCCGACCACCGAATGCACGGAGATGCGACCACCGTGATCATGGACGATGCCGTAACAGATGGAGAGGCCAAGTCCCGTGCCCATGCCCTCCGGCTTGGTCGTGAAGAACGGATCGAAGATTTTTTCCTGAATGTCGGCCGGGATGCCCGGCCCGGTGTCCGCAACTTGCAGCAAGACGCCGTCGTCACCGGCGGTCGCGGTGCTGATCGAGATGGTGCGCCGGTCTCCCCCCGACATTGTCATGAGGGCCTGCTCGGCGTTGATGAGCAGATTGAGCAGCATCTGCTGCACCTCCGACCCATTCGCCCAGGCTTTGGGATTGGCGTCATCGAGATCGAGATTCACCGTGATGTTGAGCGTCGTCAGATGGTAGGAGCGGAGCGCGAACGTGCGGCGCACGATGTCGTTGAGCTCGACCAGCGTGCGCTCCTTGCTGCCGGCGCGGGCGAAGGCGAGGAGGTTGGAGGTGATGCGCCCGATGCGCGTCGCCTCGTCGTACATCATTTGCACCGTCTCCCGCTGCTCGGGCGTGAGCTGATCGAGCAGCAGCGTCTGCGCAAACCCCGAGATGATCGCGGCGGGATTGTTGATCTCGTGCGCGACGCCGCTCACGAGCTGGCCCATGGCGGCGAGCTTCTCGGCCTGCTGCAGTTGCGTCTGCGCGCGGCGCTGGTCCGTGATGTCGCGCACCAGCGCGAGGACCTTGGGAATCCGGCCCCCTTCGCGGACGGGCGCGAGCAGGACATGGCCGGTCCCCTCGCTGCCATCGGGGCGCTGGTACGGCACCTCGAAGCGCCGCAGCTCGCCGTCGAAGGCTGCCGCCAGGTTCTCACGCGCGATGCGAGACGCCGTTCCCTCCAGCCATCCAAAGGCTCGGCGTTCTTCGCCCGGGAACGCGCTCACGAGGGTGCGACCGGCGGTGTTCTCGTCGAGGACGTGGCCATCGCGGTCGACCACGGTGATCGCATCCGGCACTGCCTCCATCAGCAAGCGCAGACTGCGCTCCGCCGACGCGGTCGCACCCAGCGAGCTCATGAGCGAGCGCGTCTGATTGGCGACTTCGTCCTCGAGGATATTGGCATAGCGCCGGCTCACGCCGATGGAGTAGAGCACGCGAGCCGCGACGATCGCCATGCCGATTGCGACGATGACCGCGTCATTCGGGTCTGGCTTGGTCCGGAGGATGCCGACGATCGCCATGCCGGTGATGGCGGCGAGGCCGATCACGAGTGCAATGAAGCGCGCCGCGGTGCTCGGCTCGTGCGTCAGAGAGCGGCCGCGCTGGAGATGCAGCGTGTAATCGGGTGCGATCGCGGCCGCCGCGGCGAGCAGCAGCAGTCCGGTGTCCCAGGTTAGATCGAGTGGCCCACCGGCCTGGTACGTGCCGCGCAGCGCGACGACGGCGTACACCTGATTGCCGATCGCGAGGGCGATCACGCTCGGGAGCACTAGCGTCGCCGTCGCGGCGGAGAAGGCCGGCCGGCGCAGCATCTGGATCAGGATCATCCACAGGACCGCGACCGCGCCGATCGACCACCCGATGCTCGTCACCAGCCCGAACGGGGAAACGGGGGCGCCGCCGATCAGCAATGGCTCGAGGAGATACTCGTACGCGAGCGCGCCGACGACGAACGTGACGAGCACGGTATCGAGCACGAGCTCGGGATCGGTGCGGCGCAAGGGTTGGCCCAGTACGAGGGTCCTGAGACCTCCGATCACGCACGCGTAGATGCCGAGATAGCCGACGTCCGCCAGCGAGGGGTAAGGCGGCGGCGCACCACGAACGAGGTCGTAATAGTTCCACACCATCTGCCCGGCGAGGAACGAGGCGCAGCCGGCGGCGATCCAGCGCCACGCGCGGCGTTGCTCGGACGTGGTCACCCGGCGAGACGCCGCGACGCAGGCGACTGCGGCGAACGCGGCCGCCCACGTCCAGCAGAGGTCGGCGCTGAGGGCGAGGGTCCGCCGGTCGCTCGGCGGAAACGCATAGAGCAGCACCATCGCCACCAGCGACGCGACGGCGATGCTGAAGACCACGCGAGCGGACCGGCTCAGCGGCACCATCTCGAGGATACTCCGCGCCTAAATTATGCGCATTATGTTAGCCCGCCAAATGAACGTGCTCGGGTGGATGGGTGCGCCGGCGGAATCGCTCGCGCAGTGGGAGCCGGAGGTGGGAAAGACGACCTCTCGCGCACGCTCTTCGTCATCTCCAGCAAGTCCGGCAACACGATCGAGACGCTCGCGTTCTATCATTATTTCGCGGCGCGCGCACGTCCCGAGCAGTTCATCGCGATAACCGAGACGGGCACAACGCTTGCCGAGATCGCGCGCACGCGAGGTTTCCGCGCCGTCATTCCGCACCCGCCCGACGTCGGCGGCCGCTATTCGGCGCTCACGGCGATCGGCATGGTGCCAGCCGCCTTGAGCGGACTCGACGGCCGCACGTTGCTCGAGCGGACGCGTCGCGTTGACGTGGGCGCCGCGCAAGCGATGGGCACCGCGATTGCCGAGCGCGCACAGACCGGACGGGACAAGCTGTGCGTGATTCCTCCACCACGAATCGCCGCGCTGGCCTACTGGATCGAGCAGCTCATCGCCGAGAGCTCCGGCAAGAACGGTCCGGACATGTTCTCCGCCGATCCGCTCGACCTCGGTGCCGAGTTCCTCCGGTGGGAGTATGCGACCGTGGCGTTGTGCGAGCGTCTGGGGGTCGACGCGTTCGATCAACCGGATGTCGAGGAGGCGAAGCGCCTCGCGCGCGCCGAGTTGACGGGGGGCGGCCATGGTGGGGGGGGCAGCGTAGGGACGCAGCCTGCTGCGCCCCTACAGACGCTCACGCTCGCGCAACTTCGTGCGTCGTATCGTCCACGCGATTATCTCGCGATCCTCGCGTACGTTCCGCCCTCACCCGACGTCTTTCGCCAGCTCCAGAAGGTGCGCGCTGCGTGGGGGCACACGCTCCGCTGTGCTACGACGCTCGGCTTCGGTCCGCGGTACCTGCACTCGACCGGACAGTTGCACAAAGGGGGACCTGACAGCGGGCTCTTTCTCGTCATCACGACCGACGTCCGCGACGACATCGAGATTCCGGAGATGGGCTGGACCTTTGGCCAGCTGCATCGCGCGCAGGCGCGCGGCGATGTGCGCGCCCTGCTCGCGCGTGGACGACGCGTCGCCCACGTGCATCTCGCGAGTCTCGCGGAATTGTCACAGCTGATGCCGTGACGACCACTACCTACATCTTTCATCTCATCCCGCACACGCATTGGGACCGCGAGTGGTATCTCCCGCGTGCGTCCTTTCATGCGCGGCTGATCCCGATGATCGATGAGCTGATCGAGCGGCTGCAAGGAGACCCCGGCTTCCGCACCTTCCTGCTGGATGGCCAAACCGTCATTGTGGAGGACTATCTCCGCGCGCGGCCTGAACGTGAAACCGACGTGAAGGCGCTCGTGAAGACGGGACGCTTACAGGTCGGACCCTGGTACGTCCTGGCCGACGAGCTGATTCCCTCGGCGGAATCACTCATCCGCAATCTCTTGCTCGGCTCGGGCGATGCCGAACGTCTCGGGGGACGGCTGGACGTACTGTATTCCCCGGACGCGTTCGGTCATCCTGCCGTCCTCCCCACGCTGGCGCGGGAGTTCGGTCTGAAATACGGCGTCGTGTGGCGTGGGCTCGGCGGCAGGCCCGGACAGGACCACGACTTCTTTCGCTGGCGCGCCGTCGACGCGGGGGGCCGAGAGATTCTGCTCTGGCACCTTCCTCCGGACGGCTACGAGATCGGGGCCGCGTTGCCCGCCGCGGGCGCGAGATTGCCGGATCTGTGGAAAGCGGTGCGCGCGAAGCTCGTCGCGCGCGCGGCCGGCAAACACATCCCGCTCTTCATCGGCGCCGATCATCATGCGCCTCATCCCACGGTCGCGCGCCTCCGCGACCTGCTCGCCGACCTCGAGCCCGCGAGCGCGTTCCGCATCTCTCGGCTCGACGAGTTCTTCCAGGCCGCCGACAGCACCCCGGCGCAGGCCGTCGAAGGTGAGCTGCGGTCGTCGTACGGCTACACCTGGACATTGCAGGGCGTGCACGGCACTCGGGCGCCACTCAAACGCCGGCACGGACAGATCGAGCTGTGGCTCGAACGGATCGCAGAGCCGCTAGCGGCGCTGGCTCGGCTGTCGGGTGGAGGCGATCGCCGCCCGATCCTGGACCTCGCCTGGCGCACCATTGTCCGCACGCAGTTCCATGACACGATCGCCGGGACTACGGCCGACACCGTCGCGGCTGCGGCGGAAACTCGTCTCACAGAAGTCGCGGCATACGCCGCGGAGGTGACGCGCGCGGGGTTGCTGGATCTCGCCGGCCACGACGCGAACGCGCGGCGCGAGCGGATCGATGGCAGCGAGCCGGCATTGCTGCTGTGGAATCCGGCCGTTCGCCCGCGCGGCGGGGTGACCGTCACAGACATCACCGTATTTCGCCGCGATGTGCTCGTGGGTCCACCGAGCGACGGTCGCGTGGCGCGAGAGGGTGGGGGCTATCGGCCGTTCAGTCTCTATGATCGCGAGGGCCGCGCGTTGCCGGTCCAGGTGCTGGCACAACGGCGCGCGCAGGAGCGCCTCGAGGCAACGCGCCATTACCCTGATCAAGACGAAGTGGACCAGGTCCGCGTCGCGTTTCGCGCACCCGCCGTCCACGGGCTGGGTGTTGCCGCGTTGACGGCGGGGCCACCCGTGCCGCTGGCGCGCGGCGACGAAGTGCGCGTCCAGGGCCGCGCGCTGGAGAATCGCTTCGTCCAAGTCGCCTTCGAGTCAAACGGTGCGCTCACGCTGGTCGATCGCCGGCGCAACGAGCGGTACGGCGACCTCCTGCGCCTGGAGGACAGCGGCGATGCGGGCGACGCGTACAGCTACTGCCCGCCGCTCCGCCATCGCATCAAGCAAAGCCGCGGTCCCGTTACGGTGCGGCGGATTGCGGCCGGGCCGCTGGTTGGCGCGTTGGAGGCGCGCTGGGAAGTCGTGCGCGGGATCGACGCGCATCTGATCGTGCAATTGTTCGCCGACAGCCCGATCGTTCGCGCGACGCTCGACATCGACAACCGCAACCGCTATCACCGCCTGCGTGCCCGGCTCGCCACCGGCCTGGCCGGCGTAGCTGCCACGGCGGGTGCCTCGTTCGGCGCGGTGGAGCGCCCCGCCGTGAATGTCGACAGCACGCGGTACCCGCGCGAGACGCCCGTCCGCACGGCACCCGCTCAACGCTTTGTGGCCGCGGCGCAAGGTGGACGAGGGCTCGCCGTGCTTGCGCCTGCCTTTTTCGAGTACGAGTGGACCGCAACCGGCGATCTCCTTGTGACGCTGCTGCGGGCGATCGGTGATTTGTCGCGCGGCGATCTGCCGGTGCGACCCGGTCACGCCGCGTGGCCGAGCGCGATTCCCGCCGCCCAGTGCATCGGCGCGACTCGGATCGATCTCGCGATCGTCCCGGTGAGCGCCGGCGAGGTCGAGCGCGGCGATGTGCTTCCGCAGCTGTGGGAGGACGCGTTCCTGCCGTTGCACGCCCTGTGGCTGCGCGACGCGGCGTCGCCGTTGACGATCGCACCCATCAGCATCGCGTTGGAGGGTTCTGGCTTGGTGTACTCATCCCTCAAACCGGCACACATCGGGTCGCCGACCGTGCTCCGGTGCTATAACGCGACCGGTCGCAAGACCGCGGGCGCGTGGCGCTTCGCGCAGGGCGTGAAGACGGCGCATCGCGTGCGTGCCGACGAACGCGAGGCGGTCGCGCTCGTGCTCGAGCAGCGGGGGAACGTCGTTCGCTTCGTCGCTGAGCCGCATGAGATCGTGTCACTGCTGGTGACGTGATGCAGGAGCACTCTCTTTCGACCAGCCGGACCGCGCGCTACTTCACGCTGGGACACCCGAGCGACGCGAGGGAGTTGTGGTTCGTGTGTCACGGCTACGGTCAGCTGGCCTCGCGCTTTCTCGAGCGCTTTCGCTCGCTCGAATCGCAGCGGCGCTGCATCGTCGCGCCGGAGGGGTTGTCGCGATTCTATCTCACCGAGCATGCGACCGAGCGACGGGTGGGGGCGAGCTGGATGACGCGGGAAGACCGGCTCCACGAGATCGACGACTACGTTCGGTATTTGGACGCGCTGCACGCGGTGGTCGCGTCCGCCGAGGCGCGGGTCACGGCGCTCGGATTCTCCCAGGGCACGGCGACCGTCTGCCGGTGGGCGGCGTATGGGTCGGCCCGCATCGACCGATTGATCGTGTGGGGTGGGGAGGTGCCGCCCGATCTCGATCTCGGTGATGCGCGCGTGAAGGAGCGCCTCAACACCCTGCGACTCACGCTCGTCTATGGAACCGGCGATCAGTTCTTCACGCCGAAGATTGTCGCCGTCACGACCGCGCGGCTCAAGACATCCGGGATCGCCTACGAGCAGGTGCAATTCGACGGTGGGCACGAGATCCATGACGCGACCTTGCGCCGTTGGACCTAGCGTCGTGCGTTTGGATCGAGCACATCCCGCAGCGCATCACCCAGCAGCGTACACGCCACGACAACCACTACCAGCGCGACACCCGGCGCGATGGCGACCCACGGCGCGTTCACGAGCGTGTCGCTGCCGGACGTGATCATATTGCCCCACGACGGCGTCGGCGGCTGTACGCCGAGCCCCAGGTAAGAGAGTCCCGCCTCGAGTACGATGGCGTTCCCGACGCCGAGGGCCGCGGCGACGATCACGGGGGTAAGCGCGTTCGGCAGGATGTGGCGCGCGAGAATGCGCAGCCGGCGCGCGCCCACCGCGACGGCGCCTTCGACAAACGGCCGCGCGGCGAGCGACCGCACTTCGCCGTGGACGAGTCGCGCGATGCCCATCCATCCCGTGACGCCGAGGACGGCGACGACGAGCAGCGTGCTCGGTTGCCAGAGCGCCGCGAGCAGCAGAAGGAGTACGACCCGGGGCAGGGCTAGCGCGAAATCGGTGAGGGCCAGCAGCGCGACCGATATCGGGCCGCGCCAGTAGCCCGCGACCGCGCCCACGATCATGCCCAGGACCACGGAGACCAGCACCGCGAGGATGCCGACACCCATGGAGACGCGCGCCCCGTAAATCAGCCGCGTCCAGACGTCGCGGCCAAAGCGGTCGGTGCCGATCGGGTGAAAGTCGCCGTGGATGTCACGAGCAAGCGGCGGAACGAATCGCGTCGCGACGATGTCGCGCTGCGCGGTCGGATCGCCGTGCGTGACGAGCGGCGCGGCGATCGCGCATACCACGACCACGATCAGGACCAGCAACCCGAATGCGCCGCGCCGATCCCGCAGCAGCCGTGTCACGACGTGACCTCGCTGCGGACTCGCGGATCGAGCCTGGCAGCCAGCAGATCGGCGAGCAGATTGCCCGCGACCACCAGCACCGCGCTCACGGCGGTCGCGGCCATGACGACCGGATAGTCGCGCGCCTTCACCGCTTCGACGAGCACACGGCCGACGCCGGGCCAGGCGAACACCGCTTCGATGAACACGGCGCCGGAGAAGAGTGCCGGCAACGACAGGCCAAGCAGGATCACGACCGGCGTCAAGGCGTTCCGGAGCGCGTGCCGGCCCACGACGCGGCGCGCCGTCAGTCCCTTCGCCCACGCGGTCGTGATGAAGGGCTGGCGCAACGTCTCGAGCATCGCGCCGCGCACGAAACGCGCGGCACCACCGACCCCGATGAGTGCATCGAGCCCCGCGATGCCGAAGGCCGGCAACAGCCGCGCCCAGTACGTGAACACGAGCACCAGCATCAGTCCCAACCAGTAGCCGGGCACGCCGAAGAGCGCGACCGAGGTAACGGAGAGCAGCGTGTCGAGTCGTGAGCCACTGCGAGCCGCCTGGAGCGCCCCCAGCACGAGTCCGATGACGTAGCTCAGGACCAACGAGAGCGCGATCAGTTGCGCCGTAGCGGGCCACGCATCACCGAGCATGGCGCGCACCGGACGACCCGTGGCGATGCTGGTGCCCCAGTCGCCCCGCGCAAACCGGCCCACCCAGCCCGCGAATTGTCGCGCCAGGGATTCGTCGAGCCCCAGCGCCCGGCGCTGGCTGGCGAGTTGCTCGGCGGTCGCGCGCGGGCCGAGCAATATGTCGACAGGATCGCCTGGTGCGAGATGTAACAGCAGGAAGGTCAACGTCACGACGCCGACGACGACGGCGAGACCGGCGAGCAGACGGTGCCCCAGCCTGGCGAGCATCGCCGGGAATCTCGCGCCGCCCCTCGCGCGCCGCTAGAATGCGGCGTGCCGCGCTTTTCCATCCCCATGCTGCTGGCCGTCCTGCTCGCGACGAGCGCGTGCGGGGACGAGGCAACGCGGCGCGGCGCGACGGTGTTGTTCGCGTCCGGCGCCGATCTGGCAAGCATCAATCCGCTGCTGACCAATCATCCGCTCGCACGGCAGGTTCAGCGCTATGTGTTGCTGACCACCTTGGCGCGCTACGACTCGTTGCTCGTGCCGCGACCCTACCTGGCACGGACCTGGCGCTGGTCCGACGGCGGCCGGATGCTGACGTTCCGATTACGCACGGACGTGCGGTGGCATGACGGGGTGCCGACGACGGCGCGCGACGTCGTCTGGACGCTGAACGCGGCGCG
>WNGR01023253.1_pt1 | contig 13883 bp, 11 predicted proteins | sample 5407581 | NCBI WGS metagenome assembly WNGR01 (sample SAMN13153383, study PRJNA577476) | soil metagenome | isolation source: 80 cm soil or saprolite under Garry oak tree replicate 2 | place: USA:California | collected 2016-06-15 | reverse complement strand
CTCGCCGGCGGCTTCGGTGAGCACGACCTCGCGGATCGGCACCCGCAGGTCGGGGGCCGCCTGCGGCCGGGCGTAGATCTTGCGCGAGGCCGGCAGCGGGCCGGTGGTCACCTTGGGGGTCTCGAGCTCGGAGCCGGAAATATGCTTGTTCATCGATCGCTCCCGTGTTCTTGAGCGATCCGGATAGGGCCTGGCTGTGGAGGAAAAAGCTTCCGTCCCTTCGCCGGCATGACCCGGATCAGGTTCAAAGGGTCCCCGCGGTGCCTCCGACCAACGCATGAAGGCGGGCGGTCTCTCAGCTCCCTGCCGGAGCTCCCCTCGGAACGGGCCTAATGTAGGCCGCTGGCCAAGGGTGTCAACGCGATTGCGGGGCGCTTTGCGCGTGCCGGCCATGCGCGCCGTGCGTTTCGCTGCCTTGTGCCCCGGGCTCAGCGCAGTACCGGCATGCGAATCGTGCGGCGGCAATCGGAAATCTCGATCTAGTGGAGTATCTTTCGCGAGCGCGGCCTTGCGACCGTGCCGGCGCACCGCACGCCGTCGCCAAAGCAGCCCGGTCCGGGCATCCAAACGTGGAGCGGCGAATTCAGCCGATATTGCGTGCCGTCGAAATAATTGGCGATCGCAAGGTAAGTCTTGTCCCCGATCACGAAGACCTTGGCGCCGGCGGCGCCGCTGGTCGGAATGCGCTGAAACGGGACGCCGCAGGCTGCGCCGCTGCCGAAGCACCCCGCGGGCCGCATCCAGCGGTAGATTTTCGAGTCGATGTTGTAGGAGGTCCCATCGTAGTAGTTCGAGCTGACGAGAAAATGTTGCGTCCCGATCGCGAGCGGCTCAAGCCCGCGCGCATTGCCGGACGGCAGGACTTGGTAGGGCGTTCCGCAGGAGCCCTTGGTTCCAAAGCACGATTGCCGATCGAGCCACCGGTAGATGAAGGACGGCGTCTCGGTGAACGACGAGCCGTTATAGAAGTCGGCGAACGCGAGGTACAAGCTGCCGTCGATAGTAAAATGCCGTGCCTCCATGGCGCCAAGGGTGGCGAGTTGCTGGAGCGCAGCGCCGCAGTCCGACCCATCACCGAAGCAGGATTGGTCCGGCATCCATTTGAAGATCAGCGAATTCTGCCCCCACGAGGCGCCGTCAAACGACATCGTGCCGGCAAGATAGGTCTCGCCCCCGATCCGCATCGAATCGATCGCGAACGCTCCCGTGGTGGGGATCGTCTGCACGCGCTCCCCGCAGGCTTTCGAGGCGCCAAAGCATTCCGACTCCGGCAGCCATTCCAGAACATCCAGGCTTTGCCGATAGGAGGTGCCGTCGAAGTAGTTTGCAACGCCGAGATAGAACCGGCCGCCGATGGCGATGATCTCGACATCGCGCGCACCGATGGTCGCGATCTCCTGCAGCGGGGCTCCACAAGTGGAGCCGTTGCCAAAACAACTCGCGCTCGGCATCCATTTGTAGATCAGCGAGTTGGCCCGGTAGAGCACACCATTGGGCGGATTATCGACGCCGAAGATGGAGATCGCCAGGTAATGCTCTTTGCCGATGCTGAATATCCGCCGGCCGCGGGCCTCTCCTGGCGCCTGGAAATGCTGAAGCGTGGCGTCGCAATGGGTTCCGTCGCCGAAACACCCGGCAGTCGGCATCCATTTGTAAACAACCATGTTGCCGACGAGATAGGCGCCATCGCCAGGGGCGAAAAAGGTCCATTCGTAGGCAGCGACGGTCGGAAGGTCCTGCAACACTCCTGGCCGTCCGGCAGCAACGAACGACAGCGCAGCGATCGCCAGCAGCATCCGCACAAGGTTCATGAGCTGATCGCTTGATCCAGTCGGTAGTGTATGCACAAACCGAACCGCAACGAATCAACCGTGGAATTCACAACGCCAAGTCACTGCGCCTTGGCGAGCGTCGGGAACTTGACGCCGAGCTGATCGAGATAGGTGTCGTACCTCGTCGCGTCGTAGTAGAATTTTTGCATCTGCGGGCGAAAGCGCGCCATGGTCTCGCGATTGATCTGGATCTGCGGCTCGTCGGTCTCCGCCAGCAGGGGCAGGACCTTGTTGTTCTTGAGCTGCACGTCGGTGAAATAGGTCTTTGCGGCCTGGATCACATCCGGACGCATGATGAGATCGACCATGGTCATCGCCATCACCTTGGAGCCGGCGACGATGCCTTTGTGGGCGATCGGCGTCGCCATGGCGATGGCGTTCGCCCAATTGTGCCCGGGCAGGTTCGGAATATTGGAAGGGTAACGCAAGGTCACCGTGGGCACCGCCCAGGACACGTCGCCGATGTCGTCGGAGCCGCCGCTTTCCGGCTTCGCGGCCGGCGGCTCGAGCTTTTTCACCGCCAGGCTGAGCCCGTCTTCCTTGCCCTCGGCCAAGCGCTGCACCGCCTTGGCAAAAGCCTGCTCCTCGTCGGTCCATTGCGGCAATCCGACTTTCTCGATGTTGACCTGCAGCGTCTCGGCGATCGGCCTGTTGAAGTGGCGCGGGGCCGCGGCCCCGATCACTTTGCGGGTCACCTTGGTGTCGGTCATCGCCGCCGCGGCTTCGGCGATCTTGTTGCCGATCTCGTAGTTCCTCTTGATGTTCTCGAAATCCATCTCGCGGAAGAAATACCAGACGGATGCGAGCGGCGGGATGACGTTGGGCTGATCACCGCCGTTGGTGATCACGTAATGGGAGCGCTGCTCGGGGCGAAGTTGCTCGCGGCGGAAATCCCATCCGATGTTCATGAGTTCGACCGCACGCAGCGCGTTGCGTCCGCGCCACGGCCTTGCCGCAGCATGCGCGGAATCTCCCTCGAACGTGTATTCGACCGAGATCATGCCGGTCCCGCTCGGCTGGCCCCACGAGGTCGCGAATTCATCGCCGACATGGGTGAACAGCACGGCGTCGACGTCGCGGAACAGGCCGGCACGCACCAAGTGGGCCTTGCCGCCGAGAAGCTCCTCCGCCACGCCGGGCCAGAGCACCAGCGTGCCCGAAAGCTTCTCGCGCTCCATGAGGTCCTTGACCGCGAGCGCGGCGACGATGTTGACGGCCTGGCCCGAATTGTGGCCCTCGCCATGGCCGGGAGCCCCTTCGACCAGCGGCTCACGATAGGCCACGCCAGGCTTCTGCGAGGCCTTCGGCAGGCAATCGATATCGCTGCCGAGCGCGATGATCGGGCGGCCGGAGCCCCAGCGCGCGACCCAGGCGGTGGGCATGCCGGCGATGCCCCGCTCGACCGAGAAGCCGTTCTGCTCGAGCAGGTCGGTCAGGTATTTCGAGGTCTCGAATTCCTGGTAGGCGAGCTCGCCGAAGCTGAACACGGTGTCGCTCATGACTTGCGCGAGCTTGCGCCGGCTCTCGACGCCGTCGGCCACGACCGCCTTGAACTTTTCGATCCGCGCGAGGTCGTCTTTCGCGCCTTGCTGCGCGAGAGGCGCGCTCCCCGCAAGCAGAAGCGCTCCCAACGCCAGTCCCGCCATGCCCTGAATTCTCATCGTGTGCCTGCCGAACATTGCGCTCCTCCCAGCATGAGACCTGCCGTCACCCGGAATGGCCTAACCTAGGCCGCTCGGCCGGAGTGTCAACGCATCGGTCCCCGCTCGGGGTGGTCCGACCGATGGTGGCGGCGTGGCAAAAGTGCTAACCTCGGCGCCATCACGGTTCGTGGCGGGCGGGCTTTCGGCACGGATGAGGCCTTCCGTCGCGGCCGGCGCAAGACAATCCACCGCATCCCAAAGGATGCAAACGCGAGGAAGCGCCATGCGGTCTTTAGCTCCCCTGGGAGTTCTCGGATTAGTCGTTTTCGCGTCGTCTTTTGCCGACGCCGCGACCATCACCGGCACCGTGAAGGGGCCGGACGGCGCACCGTTCCGGGCCGCCTTCGTCCAGGCCCGGCACGCGGGACTGAAGATGACGGTCAGCGTGCTCTCCGACAATCAGGGCAAGTATATCGTCGAGAACCTGCCGGCGGGCGACTACCAGCTCTCGATCCGGGCGGTCGGATACAAGGCCGATGCCAAGAGCGGCTTGACGCTCGCCGCCGATCAGAACGTCGCGCAGGACTTCGCCCTGCAGGCCGCGATGATCGATTGGACCGACATCTCGATCTACCAGGGCCTGCAGCTCCTGCCCGAGGCGCGCGGCAAGCGGACGCTGGCCGAAAATTGCCTCGGCTGCCATGGCTTCCAGTCGAAGATGGCGGCGTTCCGGCGCGACGAGGACGAGTGGCGGGTCCGGGTCGATTTCATGCGCGGGGCGATGCGCGCCTCGCTCGCGGATCGCCGCGGCTTCAGCGATGAGCAGGCCGACGAGGTGGTGTCCTATCTGAGCCACGTCTTCGGCAAGAACTCGGTGTTGCCCAAGTCACCCGCCGACCTGCCGTACTACAAGGATACGGTGCTGTCGTTCAACGACGAGGCGCTCAGGATCGTTTACGTCGACTTCGACATGCCGGGCCCGACCCGGTTCCCGTGGACGGCGCATCCCGACAAGGAGGGGAATTTCTGGACCCCGCAATATGGAATCTCGAACCGGTTCTCGCGCTTCAATCCCACGCTCGGGCAGATGCAGGAATGGCCGGTCCCCAACCAGGGTCCGGCGCTGATCCACTCGGCGGTGCCGGCGCCGGACGGATCGGTGTGGCTGGCGGAGGCGGGCTCCAAGAAGCTCGGCCGCTACGATCCCGTGACCGGCAAGGTCACCGAATATCAGGATGACTGGCGCAAGCATACGATCCGCGTGCATCCGGACGGCTCGATCTGGTCGACCGGCGGGCTCACCCGCTTCGACCCGAAGACGGAAAAATTCACTCACATCACCGAAGTGCCGACCGCCTACGGCATCGCCTTGGATCAGCAGGGCACGGTCTGGTTCACCGAGATGACCAAGACCGGGACGATCGGCAAGGTCGATCCGAAGACGCTCAAGGTGACCAAGTACATCCCCCCGTTCCGCGCAAGGACTTCCCGCTTCCGCATACCCACAGCTCGCCCTACGCGCTCGGCATCGGGACCGACCGGTCGCTCTGGTACTCGTCGGAATCGCGCGACCTCATCGGCCGGCTCGATCCCGTCACCGGCAAGGTGGTCGAATATCCGATGCCCTATACCGACAACGGCATGCGGGACTTCTTCCTCGATAAGGAGGGTCACATCTGGTACGGCTCGCCGCCGAACAACAAGATCGGCTACTTCTATCTGTCGAACCGGCAGCGCAACGCGGACGCCCGCTGAAGGCGGAGCCGCGCGGAAAGATTTCGACTGACATCGGCGCGGGGCCACGAGCGGCTCCGCGCCGACCATGCCACAAAGCAAAGCAAACGCGAGGGAAGCGCCATGAGGTCATCAGCCTGGTTGCCACTCGGAGTTCTCGGATTTGTCGTGGGCGCCGCGTCATTCGCGGAATCGGCCACGATCAGTGGAACCGTCACCGGACCGGATGGCGCGCCCCTGCGCGCGGCCTTCGTGCAGGCCCGCAATGCCAAGACCAAGATCACGGTGAGCGTGCTCTCCAACGCTCAGGGGCGCTACCACGTCGACAACCTCCCGGCCGGCGACTATCGGCTCCAGATCCGGGCCTCGGGCTACCGCGCCGATCCCAAGAACGGCGTGACGCTCGCGGCCGACCAGAGCGCGACCCATGATTTCGCGCTGCAGAAGGGGATGGTGCGCTGGAACGAGCTCTCGTTTTATCAGGGGCTCAAGCTGCTGCCGGACGCCAAAGGCAAGGACCTGTTTTTCCGCCACTGCTTCGCCTGCCATGGATTCGAGTCCCGCATGGCGACCGTCACCCGCAACGAGGACGGCTGGCGCGCGCGCGTGAACTACATGCGCGATGCCATGGCCTATTTCATCATGCGGCCACAGAACGACTTCACCGACCAGAAGGCCGAGGACATCGTCTATTATCTCAATCATGTCTTCGGCGAAGAGTCGGTGCTGCCGAAATCCCCGGCCGAGCTGCCGGGCTACAAGGAGACGCTGCGGTCCTTCAGCGACGAGGCGCTCAAGATCGTCTACGTGGAATACGAGACCCCGGGCCCGGACCGGATGCCCTGGAGCGCGCATCCGGACAAGGACGGCAATTTCTGGGTCCCCTATTACGGGCGCGCCAACAAGATCGCGCGGCTTGATCCGACGACCGGCGAGATGCAGGAATTCGCGGTCCCGTACGCGGGCACGGCCGCGATCCACTCCGCGGTGCCGGCGCCGGACGGCTCGGTCTGGCTGACCGAGCAGGGCTCGAACAAGCTTGGGAAATGGGATCCGAAGACCCAAAAGATCACCGAGTATCAGGACAGCTGGGGCAAGCACACGATCCGCGTCGCTCCCGACGGGATGGTGTGGTCGACCGGCGGGCTCTCCCGCTTCGACCCCAAGACCGAGCAGTTCACCCACATTCCGGAAGTGCCGTCGGCCTATGGGATCGCCTTGGACAAGGACAGCAATGTCTGGTTCGCGGAGCTGCGCGCCGACGGGCGGATCGGCAAGGTCGACGCCAAGACGCTCAAAGTGACCAAGTACCAGCCGCCGACGCCGAGCGGCTTCCCGCGCCGCATCGTGGTCGATGACGCGGGCGTGGTCTGGTTTGCCTTGTTCCAGGCCGGCAAGATCGCGCAGTTCGATCCGAAGACCGAGCGGTTCAAGGAATTCCCGCTGCCCGGCCCGCGCGCGACTCCTTACGCGGTCGGCGTCGATCCCGAGCGCAAGGTCTGGTACTCCTCCGAGTGGATGGATGTGCTCGGGCGGCTCGATCCTGCGACCGGCCAGGTGATCGAATATCCGGTCCCGCGCCCGGAGAACACCATGCGGGATTTCTTCATGGACGCGCAGGGCCGGATGTGGTTCGGCTCGCCCGCCAATGACCGGGTGGGATATTTCTACCTGGCGAAGTGAGCATCGCGCGGCGCCGGAGTTGGCTTGGCTCGGGCTTTCGGCTGGCTCAGGTGAACTCCCTCTCCCCGAAGGGGAGAGGGTTGGGGTGAGGGGGTCACGTTCCATCGAGAGATCCGGCCCCCCTCACCCCGGCCCTCTCCCCAGCCGAAGTCGGATTTATCCGACTTCGGCCAGTCTAAACGACCGAACTCGGGTAAACCCGAGTTCGGGCGGGGAGAGGGAGAAGAGCCGCGCCACCAAATTTCGTGGGAGATGGGACATGCAGGACGAGAGCGGGACTAATTCACTCGATCGAAGATTGTTTCTCGGGGCGAGCGCCTTGACGATCTTGGGCCTGCCTGGCGCGGCGCTGGCGCAGCAGCCGAGGACGAGCAATGAAGCTGCGAAGGGAAATGAACCCGCGGGCTCGGCAAAAAAGCTGACCCAAGTGATTGCCGAGTTCGTCGCCGGCTTCGATCTCAGGACTGTTCCGCCCGAGGTGATCGATCGCGCCCGGGTCGGCTTCATCGACACCGTGGGGGTGATGCTCGCCGGCAGCCGCGAGGATGTCTCCCACCTCGTCTGCGACATGGTGAAGCTCGAAGGCTCGACGCCTGCGGCCACGGTCGTCGGCCAGTCGTTCCGGGCCTCGCCGCAGCTCGCTGCGCTTGCGAACGGGGTCGCCGCCCACGCCATGGACTACGACTTCACCTTTCTCAGCGGCCAGTCGGTGTCGCCGGTGATTCCCGCGATCCTGCCCATCGCCGAGACCACGGGCGCGACGCCGTCCGAGGCCCTGGCGGCGTTCATCATCGGCTGCGAGATCGCGGCGCGGATCGTGCGGTCCTATCCTACTCTTTCCAACGTCGGCGGCTGGCACTCGACCGGCATCGTCGGCACCATCGCGGCAGCCGCGGCCTGCGCCAGGCTGCTGAAGGTGCCGGTCGAAAGGATTCCCGATGTGATCGGGATCAGCACCTCGATGGCGAGCGGCATCGCGGTGAACTACGGCACCATGACCAAGCCACTGCATTCGGGACACGCGGCCCGCGACGCCGTGATGGCTGCGCTCCTGGGCAGCCGCGGCTTCAGCTCGCAGCTCTCCGCGTTCGAGGGCCCCGCCGGCTATTTCAACACCTTCGGCAGGGGGCTTAACCTCAGCTACGAGCCGTTCAAGGACCTCGGCCGCCGCTGGGATCTCGTGACCATGGGATATAGCCTCAAGGCCTATCCATGCGGAGGGCGCGGGCACACCGCGATCGAGGCCGCGCTCGCGCTGCGCGAGCGGCTGGGCGCGCGGCTCGCAGACATCGCCAATATCCATTGCTCGCTGTCGAGGTCGAGCGCGCAACGCGTCGGCGTCGAATATCCCCGCACCGTGGAAGCCGCCAAGTTCAGCGCCGCCTATGTGATCGCCTATGCGCTCGTCCATGGGGCGCCGAGGATCCCGGCCTTCACCGAGGAGTCGCTCAAGGACGAGCGGGTCAAGACCTTGGCGAAAACCGTGACCGCGAGCGCCGATCCGGAGCTCAGCGACGCCCTTGGCGAGAACCCTGCCAAGCTCAAGGTCACCCTGAAGGACGGACAGGTGCTCGAACTGCGACAGGATTACGCGACCGGATCGAAGCAGGTCCCGATGACCCAGGCGCAGGTCGAAGACAAATTCCTCGACTGCGCCGCGCAGGCGGTCAGCGCCGACGTCGGCAGGAAAATCCTGGCGACCTTGAACACGCTCGCCGAGCGGCCTTCCTTCGAGGGGTTCTGGCCGCTCATCCGGCAGGGCTGAACAAAAAGAAAGCGCCGGTCCCGTGTCGGCGGGACCGGCGCACTCAACTCAACTCACGCATCGCCGAGAAACGATCGAAAAACTGCTCAGTGGATCCCGCCGGCCGAGGCGCTGCGGCCATGCATCGGGAGCACGACCACCTTGGTGCCGATATTGACGCGGCTGTAGAGGTCGGTCACGTCCTCGTTGGTCATCCGGATGCAGCCCGAGGACACGTGCCCGCCGATGGTCGAGGGATTGTTGGTGCCGTGGATGCGATAGATGGTGTTGCCGAGATACATCGCGCGCGCGCCGAGCGGGTTGCCGGGGCCGCCGGCCATGTAGCGCGGGAGATAGGGCTGGCGCACCACCATTTCCGGGGGCGGCGTCCAGTCCGGCCACTCGGCCTTCTTGCTGATCGCCTGGGTGCCCGACCAGGTGAAGCCATCGCGGCCGACGCCGATGCCGTAGCGCAGCGCCCGGCCATTGCCGAGCACGAAGTAGAGGTAGGTGTTCGGTGTATCGATGATGACCGTGCCCGCCGCCTCGTTGCTGCGGTAGTCGACGACCTGGCGGCGCAGATGGGCGGGAAGCTCGACCGAGCCCTCGGGCGGCGTGATGCGCTCGACCGGCTGCTGCACGGAGGGCGCCTGCTCGAACGGCCCGCCGAACAGGAAGAATGGATTGGCCGAAGCGGAGGAAGCAAAGGAGGTCCCGGCGACGACCGTGGCGATCGCGGCGGCGGTACCGAAGCGGCGAATATTGATCATGACGCACCCCGTTGTTTCCCATTGGTCGGGCCAAGGGGCGGGGAGGTTCAATGGATTCTGGAAATATTCCTCGGGCCGCGCCTCGCAGGGCATCAGCGGTCACTCAACTGTCGTCCCGGACGGCCCGAAGGGCCGATCCGGGACCTATCTTTCGAGTACGTGGAAAGATAGGCCCCGGCTCTCGCTTCGCTCGGCCGGGACGACAGGAGCCGTTCACCGCGACCGGGGCATGAACGGGGCGAGCGGGTTGAACGGAGCGGCCGGGGCCGCAGGCGCCGGCTCGGCCTGCGGCTCGATCGGGGGCGGGGGCTCGAGCGGCCGCGCCGAGGCGGTCGCGGGCGGCCTGCCTGCCAGCACCACCACGCGGGTGCCGACCTGGACTCGGTAGAAAAGATCGGTGATGTCCTCGTTGGTCAGCCGGATGCAGCCCGACGACACGAACGAGCCGATGGTCGAGGGCTGGTTGGTGCCGTGGATGCGGTAGAGGGTCTTGCCCAGATAGAGCGCGCGCGCGCCGAGCGGATTGCCCTCCCCGCCGGCCATGAAGCGCGGCAGATAGGGTTGGCGCTCGATCATCTCGGTCGGCGGATGCCAATCCGGCCACTCGGCCATCTTCGAGACGCGCTCGGCGCCCGCCCAGGTGAAGCCCTCGCGCCCGACGCCGATGCCGTAGCGGATCGCCTTGCCATTGCCGAGCACGAGATAGAGGTAGGTGTTGGGCGTATCGATGATGATGGTGCCGGCCGGCTCCCTGGTGCGGTAATCGATCATGGTGCGCCGGAACTGGGGCGGCAATTCCTTCCTCGGACCGGTTTCGGGCCGGTCCTCGGGCGGCAGCGCAGCAACCGTGTCGTCGCGCTCGGGGCCGATCGACATCGGTGGTCGAATGGCATCCTGCTGGCCTGGCGCCGGCTGGGCGCCGGGCCGGCCGCCACGCGAGCGCGGATCGACCGGCTCGTAGCCAGGCGGCAATTCCCGATAGACTGGGGGCGCTCCATAGGGCTCCGAGTCCTCGGGATAGCCCCCGCGGCGGCCATATTGCGGCGGGGGCGGCACGTATATCGGCTCGTTCGCACGCGGCGGCAGTGCGTAAGGCCCCGGACTCGCGGGCCGGCCATAGCCCGGCGGCGGGTCATAGGGCGACAGGTCGTCGTCTTCGATCGGAGGCGGCAACCGCAGGGGCGGCGGCAGGACTTGCGGCGGCGCTGGCGGGAAGAACTGGGCCAGCGCCAGTCCGGCGGAACCCCCAAGACCGATCAGCAAAACGGTGACAGCAGCAGCCGCGCGCACCAGCATACCCCCTCCTCGGCAACGCCAAGCCCTTGGAACGATGAACGGAAATCGCCCATGATCAAGGCACATTCAAGACCATGGCAGGAAAAATAACCAAGGTCTTGATAAGGCGGGGTTAACCGCTCGCGAATTGTGGATTCCGTAGGGTGGGCAAAGGCGCCAAGCAGGTCTTTAGGCCAGAGCACGGTATTGCGCGCCTTTGCCCACCGTTCCGGCCGACGCGCGGGCACGCGAGCCGGTGGGCAAGCTTGAGCACCTCGCGCGCCACCCGGAAGCAATCGACCCCGACCGGAACGCCGCAATAGACCGCGATCTGGGTGAGCACCGCGCGCAGCTCGTTGGGCGTGAGCCCGTTGGTCAGCGCGCCGCGCACATGGGTCTCGAATTCCTGCATCTTCCCGAGCGCGGCGATCATGCCGAGATTGAGGATCGAGCGCTCGCGCGGGGTGAGGCTCTTGTCGCCCCAGGCCTCGCCCCAGCAGTACTGGGTCACGAACCGCTGGAAGTCGCGGTTGAAGTCGTCGGCATTGCTGAGCTGGCGGTCGACATAGGCCGCGCCCAAGACGTTGCGGCGCATGGCGAGGCCGCGGTCGTAAGTGTCCTGATCCATCGTCATTCCTCCGGCTTGCGCTGCATCGCCGCGAAGGCGGCGAGCAAACAGTCGACCGCGGGTTTTTGGAATGCCACGGCGCGCATCGTCTCATAGGCGGCGACATTGGCGCGCCCGGCGTCCTCGGGCGAGGAAGCTTCCTGCCCGAGCGGCGAGGCCCGCGCAAGCTCGTACATCGCCTCCTGCTGCAGCCGCTCCGCTTCGAGCTCGACCGCCTTGATCCGGGTGCGAAATCCTTCCGCGGTCCCGCCTTCGACCAAAGCGGGCGGCGATTTGAGCGCGCGGCGGACCGCGCGCAGCGGAATGACGGTGGTCTCGCGCCAGGGGCCGATCCTGCCTTCCAGGGCCGCGACCTCGGCCGGCGAATATTTCCGCCGCTGCGTCGCCTGCCAGAGCAGGAATAGGAGCAGATTGACGTCGACACCCGCCTCCTCCTGCAGCGCGATGCAGGCATCGGCGACCGCGGGCTGGCGGTAGAACTGCAGCGAGAAGCGCCAGAACGGCGATCCTTGCTGCGGCTTGGTGTCGGCGTGGGTCATCGCCTGCGCTCTTCGCCTGTGTCCCGGATGCGCACATTCCTTATCACGCCCGCGCGGTCAGCGGCTCGATCGCAAGCGATTTGGCGAGGTCGTCGAGCTGCTTCACGAGCGTCGGCGCCAAGGGCACGCCGTTCTGCTGCCGGTCGCTGCGGCGTGCGAGGCGGCCTTGGCCGGGAATGCGGATCTCGTCGACGCCGGGCAGGCGCTTGGATGAACCGAGATCGCGCACATGCCGGTCGACCTCGGTTGTGAAGGTGGCGAGCGGAACGAAGCGCGCGACATCGAGCGCGATCACGAATTGCCCGGCATTGACCTCGCGAACCTGCTCGTCATTGACGTCCTTGATGTCGCGCCCGAACGTCGCCCGGTTGAGCGGACCGCCGAGGAGCCCGAGCACCAGGGCGAGCCCGCTGCCTTTGTACTCCCCGATCGGGACATACATCCCCTCCGAAATCCGCCGTCCATCGGTGATCGGCTTGCCGTCCGCGCGGCCGATCACCCAGCCTTCCGGCAGCGGCCGGCCTTCGGCGGCATAGGCGCGGATCGCGCCGTTCGAGGCGACCGAGGTCGCGATGTCGAGCACGACCGGCGCCTCCTCGCCCGCCGGAATCGCGACCGCGATCGGATTGGTGCCAAGGAGCGGCTCGGCGCCGCCCCAGGGCGCCATGAAGTTCGAGCCCGACACGGCGCTGTAGATCCCGATCATGCCGTGTTCGAGCGGAATGGCGGCATAGGTCGAGCCCGCGCCGGCATGGTTCGAGCGCCGCGCGCCGACCCAGGCGACGCCGGCCTCGCGCGCGATCTCGACCGCCAGATTGGCGGCAAAGGTCATCACCAGATGGCCCATGCCGTTGTCGCCATCGACCAGGGCGGTCGCGGGGCCGCGCTCGACGACGCGGATTTCGGCGCGGGGATTGAAATTGCCGCGCTTGAGATTGCGCACATAGCCTGGCAGGCGAAAGACGCCGTGGGCGTCCGAGCCCGAAAGATCGGCGTCGAGCATGGCGCCCGCGACGATGGCGGCGTCGGCCGCGGGCAGCCCGCAGGCGCCAAAGGCATCGGCCATGAACGAGCGGATGGCGGCGGCCGATAGCCGGCGCGTGTTGTCGGTCGAGGTCAGCACGGGGGACTTTCCAGCAGGTTGGCGGAACTCACCGGCCGTGGCCGGGGTCTTCGTCTCAGAGCATAAATCACGAGCGGTTGCTAGACGGCGTTACCTGTGACTTAATCCGCCGCTTCATTCTTGCCTGGGCGGTTGCGCTGGTTGGGCACTGGCGTCAGCTCCTTATATAAAGTCAATTCGCCCATCGATTGCCGGCGGCGACACCAGGCTTACCCGGGATTCATATGGAGGGACTCATGCGCAAGCTGCCCCTGTCCGTCAGCGGCCTCAGCATCGTCTTCGCGCTCGGGCTTGCATTATGGGAGGTCTACTTCTTCTGGCTCGGAGGCACGCGCTTCTTCGGAAGTCTGGAGGGCAGCGTTGGGATCTTCACCCCCGATCGCCTGGGCTTCAACTTGGCTTGGCTCGTGGCCGCATACCTCTCCTACCAGCTGATATCGATTCCCTTCGCGCTGCCGTCATCCAAGAATCGCTTCATCGGCGTGATCGACGGCATGGCGTCGCTCGTTCCGCTCGCGGTCGTCGTCGTGGTCATATTCGGAAGGCCAAATCTTCTTGGCTCGGGACAGCGGTGGGAGGCTGCCTTTCTTCTCATGTTCGCAAACTTCGTCGATCTGTTCGGCGGCTATGCATTCAACATCGCCCTGAGTCGCAGGATGTTCGATGTCGCAACCGGACCATCGACGGCCTGAGGACGCGCGCGTTTCTATTAATTTCGGGTCGGGTTTGCGATTGTCGCCGCGTCAAGCCACCCTAAGAGAGCGGCCGTGTCGCGGTCAGCCTGTCGCGACGGCGATTTCGAGCGGGAACTTGTCGACGACTTCGTGCCCGGTCTCGGTCACGATGAAGGTGTGGCCCAGGAAGATGCCGAAAGTGCCGTCGGGCGTGATCGGATTGGGTTCCGCCATGATG
>WNGR01005273.1_pt1 | contig 13883 bp, 7 predicted proteins | sample 5407581 | NCBI WGS metagenome assembly WNGR01 (sample SAMN13153383, study PRJNA577476) | soil metagenome | isolation source: 80 cm soil or saprolite under Garry oak tree replicate 2 | place: USA:California | collected 2016-06-15 | reverse complement strand
TGTTCTGGATCGACCATGGCGTGACCATCTTCGCCATCGACAATCACGACACGGCTCCGTTGCCGTTCTGGGAGTGGCTGATCCAGGACATCCGCCGACGGCATCCCGAGGTGATCCTGTTCTCCAAGACTTTTGCGCGGCCAAAATTGATGAAGGGCCTTGCAAAGCTCGGCTTCGCGCAATCGTTCAGCTATTTCCCGTGGCGGACCGAGAAGTGGGAGCTCGAGCAATATCTCGGTGAACTCACGCGTTATCCCGAGCGCGAGTTCTATCGGCCGAACCTGTTCGTCAACACCCCGGACCTGCTGCCCTACCACCTTCAGAGCGGTGAAGCCTGGGCGTTCAAGTCACGCGTCGCGCTGGCCGCAATGTTGTCGGGCAATTACGGCCTCTACAGCGGGTTCGAGCTGCTCGAGCACGAGGCAATCCCGGGCCGCGAAGAATATCTCGATTCAGAGAAATATCAGATCAAGCAGCGCGACTGGGACAAACCTGGCAATATCAAGCCCTACATCACGGAGCTGAACCGCGTCCGCAACGAGAATGCGGCGCTTCAGCAGACGACGAACTTGCGCTTCCTCACCATCGAGGACGGCGAGACGATTGCCTTCGCGAAGGAGGCTACCGACCCAGCCAACACCGTCGTCGCGGCCATCGCACTCTCGCGCCATGTGCGCGAGTTCTGGTTGCCCCTTGGCGACCTCACCATCGACGTCGGCGGCGAGCGCCGCCACGTCACCGCACTCGAAAATCTCCTCACCGGCGAACAGTCCCGCATCGAATGGGGCGGGATCAAATTGCGTATCGATCCCGACCGCGATCCGGCGCTGCTGTTCCGCTGCCTGGCGTAAAGGCGCACGCCATGAATGTTCTGTCTTCCGTTGATACCAAGCAGGCTGAGGCTGCCGAGACCGTAGATGAGCTCTGGTACAAGGACGCCATCATCTACCAGCTTCACGTCAAGGCTTTTGCCGACAGCAACAACGACGGCATCGGCGATTTCGCAGGCCTGACCGAGAAGCTGCCCTATCTCCAGGAGCTCGGCGTCACCGCGCTGTGGCTGCTGCCGTTCTACCCCTCGCCCGGCCGCGATGACGGCTACGACATCGCCGACTACGGCGCGGTCAATCCCGATTTCGGGACGATGAAGGACTTCAAGCGCTTCATCCAGGAAGCGCAGAAGCGCGGCTTGCGCGTCGTCACCGAGCTCGTCGTCAACCACACCTCCGACCAGCACAATTGGTTCAAGCGCGCGCGCCGCAGCCCGGCAGGTTCGAGCGCCCGCAACTGGTATGTCTGGAGCGACACCGACCAGAAATACCAGGGCACACGGATCATCTTCACCGACACGGAGAAATCCAACTGGACCTGGGACCCCGAGGCCGGCGCGTTCTACTGGCACCGCTTCTTCTCGCACCAGCCGGACCTCAATTTCGACAATCCTCGCGTCGTGAGCGGCCTCATCCAGGTGATGAAGCGCTGGCTGGACGCCGGCGTCGACGGCTTCCGGCTGGACGCGATTCCCTATCTCTGCGAGCGCGAAGGCACATCGAACGAGAACCTGCCGGAGACGCATGCGATCATCAAGCGCCTGCGCCAGGAGCTCGACGCCTACTCCAAGGGCAAGCTGCTGCTGGCCGAGGCCAATCAATGGCCGGAGGACGTGCAGGAATATTTCGGCCGTGGCGACGAGTGCCACATGGCCTACCACTTCCCGCTGATGCCGCGCATCTACATGGCGATCGCGCAGGAGGACCGCTTCCCGATCACCGACATCCTGCGCCAGACCCCGGACATTCCCGCAAGCTGCCAATGGGCGCTGTTCCTGCGCAACCATGACGAACTGACGCTGGAGATGGTCACCGACGTCGAGCGTGATTATCTGTGGTCCACCTACGCCAACGATCCACGGGCCCGCATCAATGTCGGCATCCGCCGGCGCCTCGCGCCGCTGATGGACAACGACCGGCGCAAGATCGAGCTGATGAACTCGATGCTGCTGTCGTTTCCGGGCACGCCGATCATCTATTACGGCGACGAGATCGGCATGGGCGACAACATCTATCTCGGCGACCGCAACGGCGTGCGCACGCCGATGCAGTGGAGCCCGGACCGAAACGGCGGTTTCTCGCGCGCCGACCCGGCCCGTCTCTACGCACCGCCGATCATGGACCCCGTCTATGGCTACGAGTCGGTTAACGTGGAAGCGCAGTCGCGCAGCTTGTCCTCGCAGCTCAGCGCTACCAAGCGGCTGATCTCGGTGCGCAAGTCGACGCTCGCCTTTGGCCGCGGCACCATGACCTTCATCCGCCCGACCAACCGCGCCGTGCTTGCCTATGTCAGGCAGTATCGCGACGAGGTCATCCTCTGCGTCGCCAACCTCTCGCGCGCGGCGCAGGCGACCGAACTCGACCTGTCGCCGTGGAAGGACCGCATCCCGCAGGAGATGCTCGGCCGCACGCGTTTTCCGGCGATCGGCGAGCTGCCCTACATGATCACGCTCGGGCCCTACGGTTACTACTGGTTCCAGCTCCTGGAGCGTGACAAGTCCGAGCCGGTGACGCCGCGGGCGGTGCCGGAATTCGAGACGCTGGTGGTGCCGGTCAACTCGACCTGGGTCTCGCTCGCCCGCGAGCGCGGCATGTTTGAACGCGACGTGCTGCCGGGATTTTTATCGCGCACGCGGTGGTATCCCGAGCACAACCCCAAGCATATCCAGCCCACGCTGACCTCGGCGGTGCCGTTCTGCGACATCGGCGACAACCGGCCCTGGATCGCGTTCTTCGAAGCGACACAACACGACGTCGCCACGCGTTACGTTGTGCCAATGCAGATCGAGTGGGTGCGCTTCGACCGCGAGCGCTTCAACCCCAGGGCGCTCGCCGCCGTGCGCCAGGGCGCCCGCGAGGGCACGCTGCTCGACGTCGCGACCGACCAGATTTTTATCGGCCTGTTCCTGCGCAATCTGTCGCAGAACCTGGTGGTGGAGGAGAACAATTTGCGGCTTGAGTTCAAGCCGACCAGCCTGTTCTCGGAATACACCATCAAGGAGCCCGAGCGAATCCGGACGATCGAGCAATCGAACACCACCGCGCTGGTCGACAATCAATACGTCGCCAAGATCTATCGCCAGCTCGAAAGCGGCATCAATCCCGAGATCGAGCTCGGCCACTATCTCACCGAGGTCGCCCGCTTTGCTCATGCGCCGGCACTGCTCGGCAGCGTCGAACTGGCGGAAGGCGATAGCCGTAGCACGCTCGGTGTCCTGCATGCCTATGTCGAGAACCAGGGCGACGGCTGGGCCGTGACCGCGGCCTATCTCGACCGCCATGTCGACGAGCAGCGGCTGCTGGCCACGAGCGAGACGCCCCGCGACAACCAGGACCAGACGCCCTATCTGCACCATCTGGCGCAGACCGGCCGGCGGCTCGCCGACCTGCATATGGCACTGGCCGCCGCGAAGCCCGCCGACCTTGCCCCTGAGGCGATCGGCCCGGCTCACGTCAAGCGCTGGGCCTCAGACCTCAAGACACGCGCCGAGCGCGTTTTCGAGCGGCTGGCAGCAAGCCGCAACAGCCTGCGGGAGGCCGACCGGCCGTTGGTCGACCAGATCGCCGCAGCGCGCGAGACCCTGGCCGGCCGGCTGACCGGGCTATTGCCATCCGACATCGGCGGGTTGAACATCCGTCATCATGGCGACTTCCGCCTCGGGCAAACTCTGATTGTGAAGGACGACATCTTCATCATCGACTTCGACGGCGATCCGCGCCTGCCGCTGGCCGAGAAGCGGCGCAAGGCCCCGGCCGCGCGCGACGTTGCTGGCTTGGTCCGCTCGATCGAGCTGGCGGCAGCCGCGGCGCTCAATCGCGCTCTCAATGGCACCTCTGACGAGCAGGGCCGGCTCGCAGCCGCGCTCGGCGAATGGCGCGAGCGCGCCACGGCCACTTTCCTCACCGCCTATCGCGAGGCCATGACCGACCGGGGGCTATGGCCCAATGATCCCCGATCTGCGGAAGGGCTGTTAAGGTTTTTCCTGCTTGATCAAGCGTTCGACGAAGTAGAGTACGACCTGTCCCACCGGCCGGAGGGGCTCAATGCGCCGCTGACCGGGCTGCTTCGCATTCTGTCCAATGCCGAGAGCGAAGCACATGCCTAAACTGCCTGCCGAGGCCTACGCGATCATCGAGGGCCGCCACTCCGACCCCTTCCATTATCTCGGGCTGCATCCCGAGGGCGGCAAGAGCGTGGTGCGCGCCTTCCTGCCCGAAGCCGCCGATGTCGAGGCGATCGGCGAGCACGGCGAGGTGGCAAGGCTCCATCGCGTCCACGATGCGGGCTTGTTCATCGGCGCGCTGCCCAACGGCTCGAAACACTACCAGCTGCGCGCGAAGTTCGGCAACGACGTGGTCGAGTTCGAGGACGCCTACCGCTTTCCGCCGATCCTGACCGACTTCGACCTCTATCTGCTCGGCGAAGGCACCCATCAGCGCCTCTATGACAAGCTCGGCGCGCATCCGATGACGCTCGACGGTGTCGACGGCATCGGCTTCGTGGTGCTGGCGCCGAATGCGCGGCGCGTCGCCGTGGTCGGTGATTTCAATTTCTGGGACGCGCGGCGCCATGCGATGCGGGTGCGCGGGGCCGGCTATTGGGAATTGTTCATCCCGCACGCCAAGGCCGGCGACCACTACAAGTTCGACATCGTCGAGCCGCACGGCCATCAGCTGCCGCTAAAATCCGATCCGATGGCATTCGCGAGCGAGGTGCGTCCGAAGACGGCCTCTATCGTCTTCGACGAGGCACATCTCCCCCGTCCGCGGCCGGCGCTCGACGGCATCAACGCATTGTCGGCGCCGATGTCGATTTACGAAGTTCATCTCGGCTCATGGCGACGCAAGGGCGACAATGAATGGCTCACCTATCGCGAGCTGGCCGAGCAGCTGCCGGCCTATGCGCGCGACATGGGCTTCACCCATCTCGAATTCTTGCCGGTGAGCGAGCATCCGTTCGACGGCTCGTGGGGCTATCAGCCCACCGGTCTCTATGCGCCAACCAGCCGCTTCGGCACGCCGGAGGATTTTGCCGCGCTGGTCGATGCCTGCCACCGCGAAGGCGTCGGCGTGTTGCTCGACTGGGTGCCCGGCCACTTCCCCGACGATCCGCACGGGCTCGGCAATTTTGACGGCACCGCGCTCTATGAGCACGCCAACCCACTCCAGGGCCGCCATCTCGACTGGGGCACGCTGATCTACAATTACGGCCGCACCGAAGTGACGAACTTTCTGGTGTCCAACGCGCTGTTCTGGCTCGAGCGCTACGCCATAGACGGCCTGCGCGTCGATGCAGTCGCCTCCATGCTTTATCTCGACTACAGCCGCCCGCCGGGCGCCTGGATTCCGAACCAGTATGGCGGCCGCGAAAACATCGAGGCGATCGCGTTCCTGCGTCGCTTCAACACCGAGCTATTCGCGCGATTCCCGCAGGCGACCACGGCGGCAGAGGAATCCACAGCGTGGCCGCAGGTCTCGCGCCCGGTCGAATATGGCGGGCTCGGCTTCGGCTACAAGTGGAATATGGGCTGGATGCACGACACGCTGAACTACATCAGCAAGGATCCGGTTCACCGCAAGCATCATCACGGCGACATCTTGTTCGGCCTGCACTACGCCTTCTCGGAGAACTTCATCCTGCCGCTGTCGCATGACGAGGTCGTGCACGGCAAACGCTCGATCCTCGGCCGGATGCCCGGCGACGAGTGGCAGCGTTTTGCGAATCTGCGTGCCTATTACAGCTTCATGTTCGCCCATCCCGGCAAGAAGCTGCTGTTCATGGGCGCCGAGATCGCGCAAAGCCGCGAATGGAATCACGACCAGTCGCTCGACTGGCACCTGCTCGAACACAAGAACCATTCCGGCATCCAGGCGCTGATCCGCGATCTCAACCGCGTCTATCGCGCGGTACCGGCGCTGCATCAGATGGATTGCGACCAGGCCGGCTTCGAATGGCTGATCACGAACGACGCCAATCGCAACGTGTTCGCCTGGATGCGCAAGGGGATCGACGAGCACGCGCGATGTCTGGTGGTCGTCAACTTCTCACCCAACGTCTATCGTAACTACCGCGTTCGCGTGCCCTTTGCAGGCAAGTGGAAAGAGGTGTTCAATTCGGACTCCGCCCATTATGGCGGCACCAATGTCGGGAACATCGGCGAGGTTCATGCCGTTGACGGCAAGGCGCCCGAGCTCCGCCTCACCATTCCGCCTCTGGCCGCAATCTTCCTTGTTCCGGAAAGCTGACACATGCGCCTGACTGCTGGATCGCCCGCACGCCTCGGTGCAAGCTGGGACGGACGCGGCACCAATTTCGCGCTGTTCTCCGCCAACGCCGAGAAGGTCGAGCTGTGCCTGTTCGACAGCCAGGGCCGCCGCGAGCTCGAACGCATCGAGCTGCCCGAGCGCACCGAGGATGTCTGGCACGGCTATCTCAACGACGTTTCTCCGGGCCAACTCTACGGCTACCGCGTGCACGGCCCCTATGAGCCCGAGCACGGCCACCGCTTCAACGCCAACAAGCTGCTGCTCGACCCCTATGCCAAGCGGCTCGCCGGACGGCTGGTCTGGAGTGACGCACATTTCGCCTATCGCACCGGCAGCCCGCGCGAGGATCTGTCCTTCGACCGGCGCGACAACGCACGCGGCATGCCCAAGGGCGTCGTGGTGGACGAGACCTTCAACTGGGGCCGGCGCGAGATTCGGCCCAACATCCCCTGGGAAGACACCATCATCTACGAGGCCCACGTCAAGGGCCTGACGCAGAAGCGCGACGATGTCCCGCCGAACCTGCGCGGCACCTATGGCGGCCTGTCGTCGCCCGCGATGATCGAGCATCTGAAAAAGCTCGGTGTCACCAGCGTCGAGCTGCTGCCGATCCACGCCTTCGTCGACGACCGCGTGCTGGTGGAGAAGAAGCTCGCCAATTACTGGGGCTACAACACGCTGTCCTTCTTCGCGCCGGAGCCGCGCTACGCCCAGGACAATGCGCTCGACTCCTTCCGCACCACGGTCGCGCGGCTGCACGATGCCGGCATCGAGGTGATGCTCGACGTCGTCTACAACCACACCGCCGAAGGCAATCACCTCGGCCCGACGCTGTGTTATCGCGGCATCGACAATGCCTCCTATTACTGGCTGAACCGCGAGAACCCGCGCTTCTATGACGACTTCACCGGCTGCGGCTCGTCGGTGAACCTGACCCATCCGCGCGTGCTCCAGATGGTGATGGATTCGCTGCGCTATTGGGTCGAGGTCTGCCATGTCGACGGCTTCCGCTTCGACCTTGCCACGACGCTCGCGCGTGGACCGAACGGCTATGATCGCGGCATCTCGTTCCTGACTGCGATCCGGCAGGATCCCGTGCTCGCCACCGTCAAGCTCGTCGCCGAGCCCTGGGACCTCGGCCTCGGCGGCTATCAGGTCGGCGCATTCCCCTCGCAATGGTCGGAGTGGAATGATCGCTATCGCAGCGCCATGCGCCGCTACTGGAGCGGCGAAGGCAGCCTGATCGGCGACATCTCCAGCCGCATGACGGCGTCCTCCGACCTGTTCAATCATGACGGACGGCGGCTGCGCGCCAGCATCAACCACATCACCGTCCATGACGGTTTCACGCTCGCCGATCTCTTCAGCTATAACGAGAAGCACAACGAGGCCAATGGCGAGGACAATCGTGACGGCTCCAACGACAACCACAGCAACAATTGCGGTGTCGAGGGCCCGACCGACGATCCGAACATCCTCGGCCTGCGCCGGCAGCTTCGCAAGAACGTGCTGGCCTGCCTGATGCTGGCGCAGGGCACCCCCCTGATCCTCGCCGGCGACGAGGTCGGCAATTCGCAGTCCGGCAACAACAACGCCTATTGCCAGGACAACGAGGTCGGCTGGATCGGCTGGGACAATCTCGGCAAGGAGGGCGACGACATGATCGATTTCGTCGCTCATCTCGCTGACATCCGTCGCCGGTTCGCGCAGCTCCGCAGCCATCGCTGGCTCGACGGCCGGCCCGCGGATGGCGTCGCCTATGGCGTGCTGTGGCTGACGCCGGCCGGTGACGAAATGACAGAGAACGACTGGAAATTCCCTGAGGGGCGGTTCCTCTCCTATGTGATGGGGCCGATGGAACCGGGTGGCGCCGCGATCTTTATCATTCTGAACGCCGCCCCCGAAGAGATCGCATTCAAATTGCCCAAGATGACCGGATACAAGAGCTGGCAGCAGATCCTGAACACGACCGAAGCCAAGCTGAACACGATTGACTTCCAGCCCGGAAGCGACAGCAAGGCGCCGCCGCGCTCCGTGCTCGCCTTCGCGGGGGCGCTATGAGGCCATCCTTCGGCGCCAGGCCGACGAAGGACGGCGTATCGTTCCGCCTGTGGGCTCCGGCCGCAAGACGCGTCGATCTCCTGCTCGACAGAAGGCATGCGATGCAGCGCCGGCAGGGTGGCTGGTATGTGACCGACATTTCCGGGCTGACCGCCGGCATTCCCTACAAGTTCAGGATCGACGACGAGATCGACGTGCCCGATTCGGCCTCGGCTTTCCAGCCTGAGGACGTGTTCGGCCCAAGCGAGGTGATCGATCATGACGCCTTCGCCTGGCGCGCGAGCGATTGGGGTGGTCGTCCCTGGGAAGAGACGGTGCTGATCGAAACTCATGTCGGCACCTTCACTGCGGAAGGCACCTACCGCGCCATGATCGACAAGCTCGATCATCTCGTCGCGACCGGCATCACCGCGCTGGAACTGATGCCGCTGGCCGATTTCGCCGGCCGCCGCGGCTGGGGCTATGACGGCGTGCTGTGGTATGCGCCCGACAGTGCCTATGGCCGTCCTGAGGATCTGAAGAGGCTGATCGACGAGGCCCATCTGCGCGGGCTGATGGTGTTTCTCGACGTCGTCTACAACCATTTCGGCCCCGAGGGGAATTACCTCGGCCGCTATGCGCCGACCTTCTTCACCGACGCGCACACACCCTGGGGCAGCGCGATCGATTATCGCGTGCCGCAGGTGCGAGCCTTTGCGGTCGAGAACGCGCTGTCCTGGCTCACCGACTATCGCTTCGACGGCCTGCGGCTGGATGCCGCCAACCACATCATGGCGCTGCCCGGCGAGCAATCGATGTTGCAGGAGTTGAGCGTTGCCGCCGGCGAGCTTGCCAAGGCCACGGGACGACACATCCATCTCGTGCTGGAGAACGGCGACAATCGCGCCAGCCTGCTCGATGCCGCGCAAAATCCGCCGAACGGCAAATACCGCGCGCAGTGGAACGACGACTATCACCATGTCTGGCACGTGATGCTGACCGGCGAGCTCGGCGGCTACTATTCCGACTACCAGACGCCGCGCATGGATCTCGCACGCGCGCTCGCATCGGGCTTCGTCTATCAGGGCGAGATCTCGGAGTTCTGGGGCAAGAAGCCGCGCGGCGAGCCGAGTGGCGAGCTGCCGCCGTCGACCTTCGTCAATTTTCTTCAGAACCACGACCAGATCGGCAATCGCCCGCTGGGCGACCGGCTGGAGAGCCTGGCATCATCGAAGCAGATCGAAGCCGCGCTCGCGGTGACGCTGCTCGCACCGATGGTGCCGATGCTGTTTCAGGGGGAGGAATGGGGCTCGACGGCGCCCTTCCCGTTCTTCTGTGACTTCCAGGGTGGGCTTGCCGATGCCGTGCGCAAGGGGCGCAAGCAGGAATATGCCTGGGCCTATGAGAAATACGGCGACGATGTGCCCGATCCGTTCGATCCGGCCACGCTGCAATCGGCCGTGCTTGATTGGACAGGCCACACGCCGGAGCAGGACGCGCGGCTGGCTCTTGTCCGCGATCTGCTCGCAGTTCGCCGCAAGGAGATCACGCCTCGGCTGAAGGGCGCGAGCTTCGGCGATGCCGCGGTGGCGGACAATGGCTTGCTGACCGCGCTTTGGCGCATGACCGACGGCGCGACGCTGCGCCTGACGGCAAATCTGTCGGACAAGGACATCACGCATTCCGACAACAATGCAGGCGCGCCGATCTGGGGCGGCGCGGCCGGCGACCGGCTCCCGCCCTGGTCGGTGGTCTGGCGTCTCGGAGGTTAGCATGGCTCCCGCCATCCCTCTCGCGACCTATCGCCTGCAACTCACCGCGGATTTCGACTTCGACAAGGCCACCGCGGTGGTGCCTTATCTGAAAGCCCTGGGAATCACGCATCTCTACACCTCGCCGGTGATGAAGGCCCGCAAGGGCTCGACCCACGGCTACGACACGGTCGATAACGGCCAGTTCAATCCCGAGCTCGGCGGCGAGGCCGGCTTCGCGCGGCTGAGCGAGGCGCTGACCAAACACGATCTCGGCCTCATCATCGATTTCGTGCCGAACCATGTCGGCGTGCACTTTGCCGACAATCCCTGGTGGCTGGACGTGCTGGAATGGGGCCAGGCCTCGCCGCATGCGGTCGCCTTCGATATCGATTGGGATCTGCTGCCGCACCGCGCCCGCGGCGGCGTGCTGCTGCCGATCCTCGGCGCGTCCTATGGCGAGGCGCTCGAGAGCGGCGATATCGAGCTGCGCTATGATTCCGACGAAGGCAGCTTTTCGGCCTGGTATTTCGAGCATCGCCTCCCGATCGCGCCTGAGCGCTATGGCGAGATGCTGCGGACGACCGTGAAGGAGGCGGACGCGGCCGAAACCGAGGCTGGCAAGCGCCTGCTTTCGCTCGCGGCTCGCTACACGGGATTGCGCCGGCCCAACCGCAACGAAGCGCCGGCCTTCAAGGCCGAGCTCAAGGGCATCGTGGACGCCGCCGGCATCGTCACATACGGTCTCGCTGCCTATCGGGCCGCAAAAGATCGCCCGGCGCAGACGCTGGCGCTGCATCATCTGCTGGAGCGGCAGAACTACAAGCTCGGCCATTGGCGGCTCGCCTCCAGCGACATCAATTATCGCCGCTTCTTCGACGTCAACGGGCTCGCGGGCCTGCGCGTCGAGGATCCCGGCACATTCGCCGCCACGCATCGACTGGTGAAGCAACTGATCGCCGACGGCAAGTTGCAGGGCATTCGCCTCGACCATATCGACGGCCTGCGCGATCCCGCACAATATTGCCAGCGGCTGCGCCGGCTGGTGCGCGATGCGCAAGGCGCGACAAAGCCGTTCTACACCGTGATAGAAAAGATCCTGTGCGAGCACGAGCGCCTGCCGCACTTTGCCGGCATTCAGGGCACCACCGGCTACGAATGGATGAATGTCATCACCCACGTCCTGGTCGATGCCAAGGGGCTGGAGGCGCTGGACGAGACCTGGCGACAGGTCAGCAACCGGCCGCCGCGGCTCGCGCCTTACGTCAAGGACGCCAAGCGACGCGTGCTGGAGACGTTGCTGACCAGCGAGTTCATCGTGCTGACGCGCCTGCTCGCGCGCATCGCCAATGGACATTACTCGACTCGCGACTTTTCCGCCGACAGCTTGCGGCAGGCACTCGAGCTCTACGTGCTGCATTTCCCGGTGTACCGCACATATCTGACGCACAGCAGCCCAACTGCGCATGACCGCAAGCTGATCGACGAGACCATCGAACGCGCCCGTGCCGAATGGTTCGCCGCGGACGATGGCATTTTCGACTTCCTGCGCGATGCCCTGACCATGGACCTGCTCAAGCCCGGCCGTCCCCCGCACAGCGCTCCGCGCGTGCGCCGCTTTGCGCTGAAGGTGCAGCAATTCACCGGACCGATGATGGCGAAGTCGCTGGAGGACACCGCGTTCTACCAATTCCACCGGCTGCTCGCCCTCAACGAGGTCGGCGGTGATCCCGCCAGCACTGGCCTGACGACTCCTTCCTTCCACGAAGTCATGCGGATCCGCGCCAAAGAATGGTCACACGGCATGACGGCAACCGCGACCCACGACACCAAACGCGGTGAGGACGCTCGCGCGCGCATTGCCGCGCTCAGCGAGATTCCCGGCGAATGGACCAGCGCAGTCTCGCGCTGGAAGGTGCTGAACGCACCGCACCTCGCCCTCCACGGCAATTGGCGCGCGCCGTCAGCGACTTTCGAATACATGCTCTACCAGACCCTGCTCGGCGCATGGCCGCTTGACGGACCGGGCGGCGATTTCGTCGAGCGCATCCAGGCCTATGCGCTCAAGGCCGCGCGCGAGGGCAAGGAAGAGACGAGCTGGCTCAACCCACACGAGGCTTACGAGTCGGGTGTTCGGAGTTTTATCGAGAAGATCCTCGATCCCGCGCAATCCGCCGAATTCCTGGAAGCGTTGCAAACCCTGGCCCGCCGCGTCGCACTGCTCGGCGCGCTGAATTCGTTGGGCCAGCTCACCCTCAAGGCGACGTTGCCCGGCGTTCCCGATTTCTATCAAGGCACCGAATTCTGGGACCTGTCGCTGGTCGACCCGGACAACCGTCGGCCGGTGGACTTTGCAGCGCGGCACGGGGCGCTGGGCTCGCTGGACAATCCGGATTGGAGCGGCCTGATCAAGACCTGGCCGGACGGCCAGCTCAAGCTGGCCTGGACGCGGCATCTCCTCAAGCGGCGCAATGAACTCGCCGACGTCTTCGCCAATGGCGACTATCATCCGCTCGAGGTCCGTGGCGCGCACGCCGAACACATCATCGCCTTCGCTCGCCGTCACGGCCGCACCGCGGCGATCGTGGTCGTCGGACGCCTGTTCGCACCGTTCACGCAGGCTGGGCGGGAATGGCCCGTCCTTGAAGGCTTCGACGCGACCATCGATATCACGGGCTATGCAGCGCCAGGACTCACGAGCAACGAACTGCCGCTGTCTCACGCGTTCCGCGATTTTCCCGCCGCGGTCATCGAGGCGCGTATCACAACCACCGTGAGGCCTGCGCGACAGCGCGTGCGCGCCTGAGGCTCATTTTCCCTGGTCCTTGGTCAGCAGCAACTGGCCGCGCTTGCGGATCGTGGCTTGCGCCATCTCGGCAAAGCGCTGCAACAGCCAAGGCAACACCACCTGAACCTTGACGTGGTCGTCGGCGACATCGACCTGGCCGGTCGCGATCTGGCCGAGCGCGCGGATGCGAAAGTTCATGGTCTCGCCGCTCCAGCGCTCCTCCTCGACCTGCATCACGGGAATGCTGGCTGCGGCGCGGCCGAGCCCAGTCTTGAGCCGGCGCACCGCCTCCTCGCGGCCGAGACGATGCGGAATGGAAACGACAAGCGGTGCTGTCATGGCCCTGCCCCGTGCTGAATGATCCTTACCTAGTCATGCCGATCGGAGAAGCAAAAGTTCCATGCAAGTTGGACGCGTGGCCGTGTTTCACAGTTGGAACTTTAAAACCTGCGGCAAGTTGCCCTCGCACAACAGGACAAGTGCAACGACCCTTTCAACAAAGGGCTGGCAACAAAGGGCTGGAGGAGATTCGCATGTCTATCGGTACGATCATTCTGATCATTCTGGTCATCGCGCTGCTCGGCGGCTTCAGCGGCGTCGGCGGCGGCCCGTTCTACGGCACCGGCTATTACGGCGGCGGCGGCCTCGGGCTCATCATCGTCATCCTGCTGATCCTGCTCCTGCTCGGACGGATTTAAGATTGTTGCAGCAAGTACGGTTCGTCATCACCGCGCAAGCGGGTGATCCAGTACGCCGCGGCGCTAAGGGTAAAATCGCAGAATCCTCTGGGATACTGGATACTCCGCTTTCGCGGAGTATGACGGTTGCGGTCAATGCGCCGCGGCGGTTTCGATCTCATCATTGTTTCCGTGCCTCCAGTTTCCTGATCGCAGCCTTTATCGATGCTGCAGCATCCTCGTAACCTTGCCACGCCTTGGTTTTGGCAAGCAGTGCCGGCGCGCTCCGGACCGTATAGCGTTTCGGGTC